>OGGJ01000105.1_pt1 | contig 83361 bp, 60 predicted proteins | sample 1571071 | NCBI WGS metagenome assembly OGGJ01 (sample SAMEA2581954, study PRJEB24529) | metagenome | biome: Human gut stool | place: China | collected 2011
TGATTAAATAATGAACAAATGTTTTTATTTCACCCAACAGATTTGCGGATGAACCGCGAAAGGTGGTCTTTCGCATTCCAAAAGGCCATCTTTTAGCCGCTAAAAGGCCGTCTTTTACAAGCTAAAAGACGGCCTTTTGCAATGCGTTGGATGTCAGGCGGTTGCGCAAGGGGCGGCATTTAGAACTAAAATATTTAGTTAAATATGGAGTATTCCTTTGCAGGTCACGGTTTTATTTGTATATTTGCTGCGCGGATATAGGATGCAGCTCGGGCAAGACAAGTTGGGAAACTGCCGTATTCCCTTGTCTTGCCGCCAGCCTTTCGCTATATTTGCTGCGTGTGAATGATGTAAAAACGGAATACTATGATGCGTAAGACATTTGTTATTATTGCCCTGTTGGCCGCATTCGGCGCGGCTGCCTACGGCCAGGCGGACGGCGCGGAGGCCAAGGGTGACAGCTGCATGGACGTGCGCGACACGTACCACGCACTGATGTATTACGGCGAGGCGATGGCCGCCGACAGCTCCGCCGTGCTGCAAAGGAAGGCGGCGCGGTGCCACTACATGCGCGGCGACTACCGCCGTTGCGTCGACATGATGCTGCCGGTGGCAGGCCCGGGCGGCGACAGTCTTAGCCTTGAGCAGATGCGCTGCTTGCTCGACTGTTACCGTAAGCTCGACGACAACGACGGACAGATGACCTGGGGCCGCGCCATCCTGCGCCGATGCCCCATGGACGGGGAGACTACGGCGGCCGTGGCGGCCATATACAACACCGACGACAGGTATCTGCCGTCGAGTGCGAGGGTGCTTACCAACGATTATCTCGAAAGGGATTCAACGTGCATACCCGTCCTCAGGCAGAACGCCGACGCGCAGTTTCTCATGCAGAGCTTCGACGCCGCCGTGGCCGTCTACCGCAAGCTGCTGGCTCTTGGCGACTCGTCGTACAACGTGGTGTATTCGCTTGGTATGTCGTACATGCAGACGCGGCAGGACACTCTTGCCCGGCAGTGGCTGCTCAAGGCGGCGGAGATGAAGCAGATGAAGGACGCCGGCTGCCTGTACCGCCTCGGAATGGTGTGCGTAGACATGGGCAATGTGGACGAGGGCATCGAATACCTTGAAATGGCTTACAACCTGATGCAGCCCGACAGCCGCGTGGTCTACATCGTGAAGCGCGCCCTCGGCGAGGGATATTACAAGAAGGGGGACTACTGGAACGCCATTTACGCGTGGCTTGAGGCGTTGAAGCGCAACAACAAAAGCAAGGCTACAATCTTCAACGTGGCGCAGACGTACGGCCTTGTGGGGCAACATGACAAGGAAAAGCGGTTCTACCGCTCGTTCCTAAGCATGGCCGCGCTGGCCGAGAGCACGCCTTCGCTTGACGAAATGGTCAAGCAGGCCGAGGCCGCAGTCGGCAAAAAAGAAGACTTTAAGGGTTGCATCATCGGGCTGCCGGTTGACTGACAGGGAACATGTGATAACGGTAAAACGGTAAAATGGTAAAAAGGTAAAACTTAGCTGTTGAGCACTTCGCTGTACACGGCGAGCACCTGCTGCGCCACGTTGTTGTTCTCGAAGCGCGATATGTACTGCCGTCCGGCGGCGATGCGCTCGTCGCGGCCGGGCGCTCCTTTGAGGGTCAGCTTCATGGCGTCGGCCATTCCGTACACATCATCCGGGTCTACGTACAGCGTGGCGTTGCCTCCGGCCTCCTCAAGGCAGCTGCCCGTGCAGGCCACTACCGGCAGTCCGCTCTGTATGGCCTCGATGACGGGCAGGCCGAAGCCCTCGTAACGCGACGGACAGACGCACGCCTCGGCCATCTGGTATATGGCCGGAAGGTCGTCGATGGGTACGTTGTGCAGGAACATCACGCGCCCCGACAGGCCGTTCTGCGCCACGTACCGCTTCACCTTCTCGCAGTATGCGGTCGGCTTTCCCACGATGACGAGGCTCACGTCCTCGGGCAGCAGGCGCATCGCCTTTACCGCCAGTAGTACGTTCTTGCGCTCTTCCACCGTGCCGACGCTCACTATGTAACGCTCGGGCAGCATGTAGTCGGTGTGCACCTCCTGCATCTTCTTCTCGCCCTCGCGCATCTTGTAGCGCGTGCCGCAGCTCTGGTAGATTACCTCTATTTTGTCGGCCGGCACGTCGCCGTACAGCATCACGTCGCGCTTTGTGCACTCGCTGATGGCTATTATGCGGTCGGCCTCGCGGCAGGTCCTCATGAATTTCCACTCGTTGAACTTCCTTTCCACCCACGAGTACCACTCGGGATGGCGCATGAAGATGAGGTCGTGGATTGTCACCACGGTCTTTATGCCGGCCTCCCTGATGCCTACCGGCAGTTCGCCTGCCAGTCCGTGGTACAGCTTTACGCCGTCGCGCACAAGGTCGGCCACGATGCCGCGCGTGCGCCATAACGCCTTGGCTATGGGGTTTATGCCGGCTTCTGGGTAGGCGAACTTCACGTTCTGCCGCGGCGTTATCTGCCGTCTCAGGCTGGCGTCGCCGCGTTCGGGGGTGTACAGGTTGAACGTCATGCCGGGCGTTGCGGCCTCGGCTATGTCGTTAATGAGCGTCCTGCCATAGCTGCCAGGCCCTGTATTGTCGCACACTATGTGCTTCGCGTCGTATCCTATTGTCATGGATTGTTCACTCTTCACTTTTAGTTTTTCAGTCGTTCCATCGTCCACAGGTAGAAGCGCGGGTCTCGGCGGACGGCCTGTTCGAGCATGGCGAAGAAGCGCTTTGTGACCTCGTGCTCGGGCAGCGACGCCGCGTCGTCGGTAATCAGGCGGAACGTGCACACGTACTTGCCGCGTTCGGGCCGCTCCGTGTCCACGTAGAACACGGCGTGTCCCAGCTTACGGGCTATTTTCTCCGGGCCGGTGATGGCCGTGACGGTGCTGTTCAGGAACGTAAGCCGCAGCTGGGCTTTGTGGCATTGGGGCTCTTGGTCGGCCATGTAGCCAAAGATGTTCATCAGGTTTTGCCTGCGGAACGACACGAGATACCGAAGCAAGTCCCTCTTGGGGACGCACACTCCGCCCATGCTCTGCCGTATCTTGATGAACAGGCGGTCGATGGTCTTGTTGGGAATTGGGGCGTACACCAGTCCGACTACGGCCTCCTTGTGTCGCGTGAACATCTTTCCTGCCGCCGAAAGCAGCTCCCAGTTGCAGTAATGACCCAGTATTCCGACGCACGCCTGGCCGCGGTCGAAGCAGTCTTCCACGGCTTCCGTGCCGCGGAACTCCACGTGGCGCATCAGTTCCTTGTGCGAAACGGTCATCAGCTTGATCGTCTCCACGAAGTAGTCTGACAGCCATCGGTAGAAGCCTTGCTCTATTTGGCGCAGCTCTTCGCGGCTTTTTTCGGGGAAGGCGGCCGCCATGTTGCGCCTTACGGCAGACAGGCGGTAGCGCACTATGCGGTAAGTCATGACGTACAACACGTCGGACAAGGCGTAGAGAGCCTTGTAGGGGAGCAGCGACACGAGGTAGAACGCTGCGTAAGCGATGGTTCGCAGTGCTTTCTTCATGGCTTGGTCTACAGGCTTTGCATGTCGTTCAGCTTCTTGTAATAGCCGTCCATGGCGAGCAGCTCGTCGTGAGTACCGCGCTCCACGATGCGCCCTTCGTGTATGACACAGATTTCGTCGGCGTTCTTTATGGTAGAAAGGCGGTGGGCGATGGCTACCGTCGTGCGTGTTTTCATAAGGTGTTCGAGGGCTTGTTGCACAAGGCGCTCGCTCTCGGTGTCGAGCGCCGAGGTTGCCTCGTCGAGTATAAGGATGGGCGGATTCTTTAGTATTGCGCGCGCAATGCTTATGCGCTGGCGCTGTCCTCCCGACAGGCGGCTGCCGCGGTCGCCTATGTTTGTGTCGTAGCCGTGCTCGGTTTCCATGATGAAGTCGTGTGCGTTGGCTATGCGTGCGGCTGCTTCTATCTGCTCTTGGGTGGCTTCCATCACGCCGAACGATATGTTGTTGCGGAAGGAGTCGTTGAAGAGTATTGCCTCCTGGTTGACGTTTCCGATGAGCTGGCGCAGGTCGTGTATGGCCATGTCCTTGACGTTGACGCCGTCGATGAGCACCTCGCCCTCCTGCACGTCGTAGTAACGGGGGATTAGGTCGACAAGGGTCGACTTGCCTCCGCCGCTCTGTCCCACTATGGCTATGGTCTTGCCCTTCTCCACGGTGAGGTTGATGTGGCGCAGCACCCACTTCTCCCCGTAGCGGAACGACACGTCGCGGAACTCTATTTTGTCCTTGAACTCGCTGATGTGTACCGCGTCGGGGCGTTCCTTTATGTTGTTCTCGGCCATCAGTATTTTGTCGATGCGCTCCATCGAGGCCAGTCCCTTGGGTATGTTGTAGCCCGCCTTGGCGAAGTCTTTGATGGGGTTGATGATGCTGTACAGTATGGTCATGTAGTAGATGAACGTCGGTCCGCTAAGCCCCTTGCCGCCAAGCACGAGCATTCCGCCGAACCACAGCACGATGACAATCATCAGCGTGCCGAGGAACTCGCTCATAGGGTGGGCCATCTGCTGGCGTGTGTTGACGCGGCGGACGTTCTCGCGGTACTCCGAATTAATCTTGTCGAAGCGGCGGTTCATTTTCTCCTCGGCGCAGAAAGCCTTGACTATGCGCAGTCCGCCGAGCGTTTCCTCCACCTGGCTCATCGTGTCGCTCCACAGTGCCTGCGCCTTCTTCGACTTCTGCTTGAGCCTGCGGCCGACAAGCCCCATGACCCATCCCATCAGCGGAACGAACAGGAGGGTGAACAGAGTGAGCTGCCAGCTTACGAACATCATCGTCGTGAAGTAGGCGAGTATGAGTATCGGGTTCTTGAAAAGCATGTCGAGCGAGGCCATGATGGAGCTTTCCACCTCGAGCACGTCGCCGCTCATGCGCGCTATTATGTCGCCCTTGCGCTCCTCGGAGAAGAAGCCCAGGGGTAGCGAAGTAATCTTGTGGTAGAGCTGGTTGCGTATGTCGCGCACTATTCCCGTGCGTATTGGTATGACGGTTGCCGACGATATGAAGTAAGCCCCGGTCTTGAGCAGGGTCATGAAGGCCAGTGCGAGGCCGATGAACAGCAGCGTCAGCGTCTGTCCGTAGTCGTTGATGAGCAGGCGCACGTAGTATTCGGCGTTGTTGCCGGCCACGTCCTTGAGCGCGCCGAAGTCGAAGGCCGACAAGTGTTCCCACAGGTTCCAGTCAATCAGCGTTAGCGTCCCGGTGGTAGTTCCGGTCTTGAAGAGTATTTGCAGGATGGGTATGATGGCCATGAACGACACTATGTTCAGCAGAGCCGAGAGGATGTTGAACACGATGGTGAGCACAAGGTATTTTTTGTATGGCGGCACGAAGCGGCGCAATACTTGTAGAAATTCTTTCATAAGGGTTTGCAGGCGGCGTGCGGCGCATGGCGCAGTCCGCATTGTTTGTTCCGCCTGCAAAGATAGTGTTTTTATGAATAAATGCAAAGGCTACGGCTGTAAAACCTGCGTTTGGCGGTTCATCCGCAATTCTGTTGGATAGAAATATATACCAAATCCCGTCCCCGAAGGGGGCGAACTATGCTTAACCGCATGTGTAGTGACCGTAGGGAACGGAACTTGCGGTAAGCCGAAACCAATTCAAACGTCCCCAAAGGGGGCGAACAACAGGCTGCTATTCGCCCTCTTCGAGGACGATATTATTGGCACGTACATACCGCAAGTTCCGCTTCGCTACACATGCGGTTAAGCATAGTTGGACGTCTTCGACGCCCTGCTGCGCTTAGTTGCCATCCAACGGATTTGCTGATGAACCGCGATTGACGGCCTTTCGCATTGCAAAAGGCCATGAATTGCGTTGCAAAAGGCCGTCTTTTGGAGTGTAAAAGACGGTCTTTTGCAACGCATTGGGTATCAATGCGTTACGTGGATGGTTTCATTTGGCTGAAAGATACGCGTCAACCTTGGCCGCCGCGTCGCGTCCGCTGGCCATCGCGCGTACTACGAGCGAGGCTCCGTTGGCGGCGTCGCCGCATACGAACACGTTGGGCGCGGCCTGCGGCAGCTGCGGCTTCAGGAAGCCCATTGCCAGCAGTACCATGTCGGCCTTGATTGTTTCGGGCTTGCCTACGGGCTGCATTACGGGGCGGCCGCCGTCGGGGTTGGGCTTCCATTCCACTTCCTGCACCTCCGCGCCGCATACCTTGCCGTCTTTGCCGACGAAGCGCAGCGTGTTGATGTTCCACCGCCGCGTGCATCCCTCCTCGTGGCTCGACGTGGTCTTGAGCGTGCGCGGCCACTCGGGCCACGGGTGCTGAGGGTCGTCGGGGCCTACGGGCGGCTGCGGCATTATTTCTATTTGCGTCACGCTGCGGCATCCCTGGCGGTGCGCCGTGCCTATGCAGTCGCTGCCGGTGTCGCCTCCGCCTATTACGAGCACGTCCTTCCCCTTGGCGTTCACCAGCTCGTCGCGCTTGATTTCCGCGCCTGCCAGCACGCGGTTCTGCTGCGCCAGCATCTCTAAGGCAAAGTGTACGCCCCGTAGGTCGCGGCCGGGTATGGCGAGGTCGCGCGCCTCGGGCGTGCCTGTGGCTATGACGTAGGTGTCAAATCCGTCGGGCAGGTGCTCCGTGTCGATGGTCTGGTTGAACCTGAACACGATGCCCTCCTGCCGCAGTATGTCCATGCGGCGGTCTATGACGGCCTTGTTCAGCTTGAAGTTCGGTATGCCGTAGCGCAGCAGTCCGCCTGCGTCCTCGTTCCGGTCGAACACCGTCACCTGGTAGCCCAGCAGGTTGAGGCGGTTCGCCGCCACAAGTCCGGCGGGGCCGCTGCCCACAACGGCCACGCTCATGCCGTTGCGTTCGGGACGGCGTATGCGCACGTAGTTCTCCTCGAAGGCGTGCTCCGTGATGGCCGCCTCGTCCTCGCGGTTGGTCGTAGGCTCGTGCTCCACAAGGTTAAGCACGCACGCCTTCTCGCACAGCGCCGGGCATACGCGGCCCGTAAACTCGGGAAAGTCGTTGGTAGAGTTGAGCAGGCGGTAGGCCAGTTCCCAGTCGCCGCGGTACAGGGCGTCGTTCCACTCGGGCGGCTTGTTGCCCAGCGGGCACGCCCAGTGGCAGAAGGGCACGCCGCAGTCCATGCAGCGCGACGCCTGCTGGCGGCGGTCGTTGGAGTTAAGGGTCTGTTCCACTTCGCCGAAATCGTGGATTCTGTCATGCACGGGGCGGTATCCCGCCTCCTTGCGGTGTATCGTAAGAAATGCTTTAGGGTCTCCCATATATTTTTAATGAATAATGAAAAATGAATAATGAATGATTGTTTGATGTTTTGATGAATAATGAAAAATGAATGACAAATAACCTTTTTGTGGATGTTGCATGGTCGCCAACGTGCTTAAAATACCGTTATGGACTTCAATTCGGCTGGCGATTTTTCATTTTTCATTATTCATTTTTCATTTACTCAATAGTCTCTCTGCATGTCGGCTATCTTCTGTTGCAGTTTCCTTACCTGCTCTTCCTGCAACACGCGCTTGTACTCTATGGGCACAACCTGGATGAAGTCCTCCACGTAGCGCGCCCAGTCGTCGAGCATCTGGCGCGCCAGCTTCGAGCCTGTGTACAGGTAATGTTGGCGTACAAGCTCATGCAGCTCCTTGCGGTAAGAGCTTTCCTCGACGAGGTTGATTTCAACCATGTCCATGTTGCAGAAGTAGTCGAAGTCGTGGCGCTTGTCCCACACGTAGGCTACGCCGCCGCTCATGCCCGCCGCGAAGTTGCGCCCGGTCTCTCCCAGCACGACGACGCGGCCGCCGGTCATGTACTCGCAGCAGTGGTCTCCTGCCCCTTCGACCACGGCTGTGGCCCCGGAATTGCGCACGGCAAAGCGTTCGCCCACCTTTCCGTTGACGTACAGCTCGCCCGATGTCGCCCCGTACAGCCCCGTGTTGCCTGCAATGGTGTTGTCTTCGGCGTTGAAGTTGCTGCGCACGGGCGGCAGTATGGCTATGCGTCCGCCGCTAAGCCCCTTGCCGAAGTAGTCGTTGGCCTCGCCTTCGAGCTTGAAGTTCACTCCCTTTACGAGGAACGCGCCGAAGCTCTGGCCGGCACTTCCCTTGAACTTTATGTTGATTGTGGAGTCGGGCAGGCCGCCTTCGCCGTATTTCGAGGCTATGAGTCCGCTTAGCATCGTGCCTGCGGCGCGGTCTGTGTTCTTGATGGCGTAGTCGAGGTTGACCTCCTCCTGCTCCTCCACGGCTCGTTGCGCCGAGCGTATCATCTGGCGGTCAAGCACGCCGTCGAGGTCGTGCGGCTGTCCCGTGGTGTGGCGTAGCGGGCACGCCTGTTCTTCCTTGTGGAGCAGACGGGTGAAGTCGAGCATCGCCGGCTTGCTGCCTTTGCCGGCCTGTTTGCGTACAATCAGCTCCGTGTGGCCCACGATGTCGTCCAGCTTTGAGTATCCCATCTCGGCCAAGTAGCCGCGCACTTCCTCGGCGAGGAAGGTGAAGTAGTTGACAAGATATTCGTACCTGCCCATGAAGTGGCGGCGAAGCTCCGGGTTCTGGGTGGTCACTCCGAGCGGACATGTGTTCAGGTTGCACTTCCGCATCATGACGCAGCCCAGCACGATGAGCAGCAACGTGCCGAAGCCGAACTCCTCCGCGCCGAGCAATGACATTATTATTATGTCGCGACCGGTCTTCAGCTGGCCGTCCACTTGCAGCCTTACGTGCCCACGCAGACCGTTCTTTACGAGCGTCTGCTGCGTCTCGCTGAGGCCGATTTCAGGCGAAACGCCTGCAAAGCGCATGCTCGACGCAGGGCTTGCGCCCGTTCCTCCCTCCGCGCCGGATATTACTATGAGGTCTGCCTTGGCCTTGGCCACACCGGCGGCGATGGTGCCCACGCCGCTCTCTGCCACCAGCTTGACGCTTATTGCGGCCTTGGGGTTGACGTTCTTCAGGTCGAATATGAGCTGCGCCAGGTCCTCGATGGAGTATATGTCGTGGTGTGGCGGTGGCGAGATGAGCGATATTCCCGGTATGGAATGCCGCGTCTTGGCTATTACCTCGTCAACCTTGAAGCCCGGCAGCTGGCCTCCCTCGCCGGGTTTTGCGCCCTGCGCTACCTTGATTTGTATCTCTTCGGCGTTCACGAGGTACTCCGTCGTCACGCCGAAACGTCCCGACGCCACCTGTTTGGTCTTGCTTGACAGCGAGATACCGTTGAACAGGGAGTGGAAACGCTCGCTGTCCTCGCCGCCTTCGCCGGTGTTCGAGCGCGTGCCGAGCTTGTTCATGGCCAGGCAGATGGCCTCGTGCGCCTCCTTGGAGAGTGCTCCGAAGCTCATCGCTCCTGCCACAAAGTGCTTTACTATGTCGCTTACCGGCTCCACCTTGTCAATGTCCAATGGCGTGGCGGCACGCTTGAAGTCGAAGAAGTCGCGGATGAATATAGGGTCGGCCTTGTCGTCCACGAGCCTTGTAAACTCCTTGTACTTGGCGTAGTCGCCAGTTCTCGTCGCGAGTTGGAGCGTCGCTATGGTCTCCGGGTTCCACGCATGGCGTATTCCGTCCTTGCGGTAATGGAATTGTCCGAGGTTCGGAAGGAAGTCGGTCTCTGCCTTCTTGGCAAATCCCTCGTCGTGCATCGCGATGGCGTCGCGTGCTATTGTCTCCAAGCCTATGCCTCCGATGGTGGACGTTTCAGTGCCGAAGTAGTTTTTCAGAAGGCTCTCCGACAGGCCGACAGGCTCGAAAATCTTTGCCCCGCGGTAAGAACGTATGGTAGAGATGCCCATCTTCGCCATGATTTTGAGCAACGCTTTCTTCACCGCCTTGATGTAGTTGGCCTCGGCGGTGGCGTAGTTTTCCTGTACCTTGTGCCGCTTCACGAGGTCGTCGAGTATGGCGAACACCATGTAAGGACACAGCGCCGACGCACCGTAACCCAGCAAGAGGGCGGCGTGCATGGTCTCTTTGATTTCGCCGCTCTCCACTATGAGGGCTGTCTGCACGCGCTTGCCTACCGATATCAGGTAGTGATGCACCGCGCTGACGGCCAGCAATGACGGTATGGCAGCGTGCGTCTCGTCGATGTCGCGGTCTGAAAGTATGATGTAGTTGTAGCCCTCGTCCACGCTGCGTGCGGCCTCCTTGCACAGCTGTTCGAGCGCACTGCGCAGCCCGTCCTCGCCTTTGGCGCATTCGAAGAGCATCGGCAGCTTCACCGTGTTGAACCCTTTGTAGCGTATGTTGCAAAGAATGTCGAGCTGGGTGTTGTTGAGTATGGGGTGGGGCAGGCGCACCATCTTGCAGTTTGACTCGCCGGGGCGCAGTATGCCGGAGCCTACGCGCCCGATGTATTCGGTCAGCGACATCACGAGACTTTCGCGTATGGAGTCGATTGCAGGGTTGGTTACCTGGGCGAACTGCTGGCGGAAGTAGTTGAACAGCGGCTGCGGACGGTCGCTTAGCACGGCCAGCGGAGTGTCGTTGCCCATCGCCGCGGTAGGCTCTTGCCCGTTCACGCACATCGGTATGATGGTGTTGTCGATGTCTTCCGCGCCGAAACCGAACATCAGTTCGTGCCTTACGAGTTCTGGCACGGCGTTGTCCACCTTGCGTCCGCTCTTCAGTTTCTCTAATTGTATGCGGTTGGTGGAGAGCCATTGGCGGTAAGGATGCTCGGCGGCAAGGTGTTCCTTTATTTCGCCGTCATAGTAAATCTTGCCCTCCTGGGTGTCGATTAGCAGGATTTTGCCCGGTTGCAGGCGGCCTTTCTCGGCTATTTCGGACGGGTCGAAGTCCATAACGCCCACTTCGCTCGCCACCACCATCATGTCGTTCTTGGTGATTGTGTATCGCGCAGGGCGCAGTCCGTTGCGGTCGAGCATGCCTCCGGCGTAGCGTCCGTCGCTGAACAGCAGCGCGGCAGGGCCGTCCCAAGGCTCCATAAGGATTGAGTGGTACTCGTAAAAAGCCTTCAGGTCTTCAGATATGGGGTTCTTGTCGTTGAAGCTCTCGGGCACCATCAGCGCCATGGCGTGGGGCAGCGAGAGGCCCGACATTACAAAAAACTCGAACACGTTGTCAAGGCTGGCCGAGTCGCTCATGCCCGGCTGCACTATGGGCGACAGCTCTTTGACGTCGCCCAGGGCGTCGGAGCTTAGCACGCTTTCCCTCGCCTGCATCCATCCGCGGTTTCCGCGTATGGTGTTTATTTCGCCGTTGTGGGCCAGCAGGCGGAAAGGCTGCGCCAGACTCCACGTCGGGAACGTGTTGGTGGAGAAGCGCGAGTGTACCAAAGCCAGTCCGCTGGTGAAGTATTTGTTGGTAAGGTCGGGGTAGTACTGCCGCAGCTGGAGGCTCGACAGCATACCTTTATATATGATGTTCTTCGACGACAGCGAGCACACGTAGAAGTCCTTGTCGGCCACGCGGCGCTCTATGCGCTTGCGGATGAGGTACAGCGTGCGCTCGAACTGCGGCACGCGGTCGTCTGTTACGCCCGTAACGAAGAGCTGCTTGATGTCGGGTTCGCTTGCGAGGGCGGTCTCCCCGAGGCAGTCGGGCTGCGTGGGCACGTTGCGCAGGTGCATCAGCGACAGCCCCTCGCGCTCTATTTCCTCGAGCATCACGCTCAATATGTCCTGCTGCCGGGCTTTGTCCTTGGGCAGGAACACCAGTCCCGTGCCGTATTTTCCCTTCTCCGGCACGGGTATTCCCTGAAGGAGTATGAACTCGTGGGGGATTTGCAGCATGATGCCAGCGCCGTCGCCGGTCTTGTTGTCCGCGCCTTCCGCACCGCGGTGGCGCATGTTCTCGAGCACCTTCAGCGCGTTGTCAACCAGCTCGTGGCTCTTGTTGCCATGAATGTTGACCACCATTCCTACGCCGCACGCGTCGTGCTCGTACATGGCATTATACAATCCTTTTCCCATACTTTAGTTGCATTTAAGTTGTGAAAACATCTAATACATATCAAAGTGCTTGCAAAATTACAAAATTACTTTCTTTTTGGATAATTATTTAACGATTAAATGACATATTTTTGCAGGCTGTTCTCTTTTTGATGACAGATGAGTGTGAAAACAAGGCTTGTTTTGGTGCATCTGTAAGCAAAATCAATCGAAATGCTTTCAATGTGTAACAATGCGCCTGTTTTTATAAAAAAATCCTTCCGTCTTGCTTGTTCCCTTTGTGCCGTTTCATACATGCGCGGTTGCGTCGGGCGGCGCGCCGCGTTGTGAAAGGCGGTCTTTTGCATTCCAAAAGGCCGTGAATTGCAATGCAAAAGGCCGTCTTTTAGAGGCTAAAAGACGGCCTTTTGTAATGTGCTGGGTGACAAGTGGTTACGCGGCTGGCTGTAAACGGGCGCAGAAAAAGGCGCAGGGCGGCTTCGCAGTAGCCCCACGCCGGAATTTACGCAGCTAAAGTATGCTTGTAAATTATGGTTTTGGAGAGCACCGGGAGTCTTGAGAGAACTTGGAGGATTGGGAATATCCCAGCTCTCTCAGTTCTCTCGGTTCTCCCAGTCCTCCCTGTAATATTATCTAATGAACAGCAGTTCGCGGTACTTTGGCAGCGTCCACAGCTCGTCGGCGACTATGAGTTCCAGCTTGTCTATTTGATAACGGATTTCCTCCATCTTGGGCGCTACCGTGTCGTGGTAGGCTATCGCCTTCTCGCGTTCGCTCTCAATCTTGTTAGCCACCTTGCGTGCGTTGATAAGTTCTTCCACGCCCGTCTCAATTAGCTGCGTTCGTTCGGCTATTTCCTCGATTAGCTTCATGTTTCGTGCGCACAGCTTTTCGGCCTTTTCCACGGGGAAAATCTGGCGCATGTTCTGTACGTTCTTTGCCAGTTGGCTCTGGTAATGGGTGGCTACGGGCACTATGTGGTTCATCGTAATGTCGCCCATTACGCGCGCCTCAATCTGTATTCGTTTTGTATAAGTATCCCATTTCACCTCGTTCCTGGCCTCAAGCTCCTTGCTGTTCATGATGCCAAGTCCTTCAAACATGTCAATGCTGGCCTTGTCGAGATAGCGGTCGAAGATTATGGGGCAGCTCGTCTCGCAGTCAAGTCCGCGGCGTGCGGCCTCCTCTTTCCACTCGTCCGAATATCCGTTGCCGTCGAAGCGTATTGGCTTGCAAGTCTTGATATCCTCGCGCAGTACGTCGATGATGGCCTCCGTCTGGTCTTGTCCGCCGGCGATTAGCGCGTCCACGCGCCGCTTGAAGTCGGCCAGCGCCTCGGCCACAGCGGCGTTGAGCGTTATCATTCCGCTGGCGCAGTTGGCCTCCGAGCCTACCGCGCGGAACTCGAAGCGGTTGCCCGTGAATGCGAACGGCGACGTGCGGTTGCGGTCGGTGTTGTCGATGAGCAGCTCGGGGATTTCAGGTATGTCGAGCTTCATGCCCTGTTTGCCTGCCATGTCAAACAATTCTTTGCGGTCGCTGCTTTCGATGTGGTCGAGCAAGTCGCTAAGCTGCTTGCCGAGGAACGACGAAATGATGGCCGGCGGTGCCTCGTTCGCGCCCAGTCGGTGTGCGTTGCCCGCGCTCATTATTGACGCTTTGAGCAGTCCGTTGTGGCGATATACACCCATCAAGGTCTCCACCACGAAGGTTACGAAGCGCAAGTTGTCCTGCGGAGTCTTGCCCGGCGCATGGAGTAGTACGCCCGTGTCCGTGCTCAAACTCCAGTTGTTGTGCTTGCCCGAACCGTTGATGCCTGCGAAGGGCTTTTCGTGCAGCAGCACGCGGAAGCCGTGCTTGCGCGCAACTTTTTTCATTAATGACATAAGAAGCATGTTATGGTCTACGGCGAGGTTGGTCTCCTCGAAGATGGGAGCGATTTCAAACTGGTTAGGCGCAACCTCGTTGTGCCTCGTCTTGCAGGGGATTGACAGTTCGAGAGCCTGTATTTCGAGGTCTTTCATGAACGCCTGCACGCGGTCGGGTATTGTTCCGAAGTAGTGGTCGTCCATCTGCTGGTTCTTGGCCGAGTCGTGACCCATGAGGGTGCGGCCCGTCAGCATGAGGTCGGGACGCGCCGAGTAAAGTCCCTCGTCGACGAGGAAATACTCCTGTTCCCAGCCCAAATTGCTGGTGACTTTGCGCACGGCAGGGTCAAAGTAGTGGCAAACCTCGGTGGCGGCCACGTTCACTGCGTGCAGTGCGCGCAGCAGCGGCGCCTTGTAGTCAAGCGCCTCGCCTGTGTAAGATATGAAGATAGTAGGTATGCAGAGCGTGTCGTCCATGATGAACACGGGCGACGTGGGGTCCCATGCCGAGTATCCTCGCGCCTCGAAGGTGTTGCGTATTCCTCCGTTAGGGAACGAACTTGCGTCAGGCTCCTGCTGCACGAGCAGCTTGCCCGAAAACTCCTCAATCATGCCTCCCTTTCCGTCGTGCTCTATGAAGGCGTCGTGCTTCTCGGCTGTGCCCTCTGTGAGCGGCTGGAACCAGTGCGTGTAGTGCGTCACTCCGTTCTCCTCTGCCCACTGCTTCATGCCTGCTGCCACGGCGTCGGCTATTGAGCGGTCGAGCGGCGCGCCGTTGTCTATTACGTCGATGAGCGTGTCATACACCTGCGGCGGCAGGTACTTGTACATCTTGGCGCGGTTGAACACGTTTTTGCCAAAATACTCCGACGGCCTTTCCATCGGCGTAATCACCTCCAGGGGCTTCTTTTTGAAGGCGCTTTCTACAACGTTGAATCTTAAGTTTGTCATTGTTTCTATTTTTAGTGACAAGTTGACGAGTTGACAAGTGACAAGGTGATATGCCTTGTCAGCTTGTTGCTTGTCCCTTGTTTGCTTGTTGCTTGTCTGCTTGTTACTTGTTGCTTGTCTGCTTGTTACTGAAATCTTGTCTGCTGATTTGTGGCCTTTCGCGTTGTGAAAGGCCGTCTTTCACCTTGTAAAAGGTGGCCTTTTGCAGGCTAAAAGACGGCCTCTTACATCAGCATTTGTAACGAGTTGATTTTCAATGTGTTGCATTTATGGTCGCAAATTGAAGCCGAATACCATGTAAGCCTTCTCCGTACTGGGGTTGGCCGACACCGCGGCGAACAGCGGCAGGGTGAACGTCTTGGTTACGCGGATGTCCTTCGCCGCCCTCAGCGATACGTTGGTTACGGCGAAGCCGCCGGCATCGGCGTAGAAGCTCGTGGCGTAGGGCACTGCTCCGACAGCCGCCGTCCACTGGCATCCGGCAAGCCTGAACGGTGCGCTCGCCTCGACGTATGACGAGTAGGCGCGCTTGCCGCTGCGGTTGAGGCCGTCGTTGCCGGCGAAGTTGGTGTACCACTGCACGGCCGCCGGGCCGAAGTCGTAGCCTATGTTGGCCTCGAACACGTGCGATGTCTTGTGCGCGTCGTAGCAGAAGTAGCGGTCGTTGGGCGCGTTGAACCAATAGTCGGTAACGCCGATGTTCAGCCCTCCGGTTTTGTAAGCCAGCGTAAGGTCAAGCTCCTTGGTGTCGCCGGGGTCGGAAAGTCCGACGCTTCCCCACGCCGTCAGCGACAATCCCTTGTATGCCAGGCCGAGAGTCGGTTGCAGGCTGACGTCGCCCAGCTCCTGTCCGCGCCAGATGTACTGGCTCACTACGTCGGCCTGCACCGTGGCCTCGACCCTGTCCTGCGCCGTGGCCGGCATCAACGCGCCGCACAGCGCAACTGTGAATGCTGTCCTTCTCATCAAATCTTTTCTTACCATACCTATTTATATTATAAAGCGTTAATACTTGCCGTTTTGACGGCCAGTGACCTTACGGCGTTTTATTTTGTTGCTTCTGTCGGCAAAATTACGACATTTTGTAAGTAAAACAATAAATATTGTTGCATTATTCTTTGTGTTTTCATGAATTGCTTACTATTAGTCTAATAAACATTTTATCGTCTTTCAATATGCAACAGGAAACAGGCAAATACGTTTGAATGTGTAAGTTGAGTGCCTTTTGAAGTAAAATAATGCGATTATTTCAGCTTGAATGCCGGCAATCTTACAATCAGGCAAATAATGAAAGGATAATATTTCAGATTGAAATGAAAATCAAATGTTTGCTGACAAAACTGTAACAACACCGCATTTTGTTGTTGCATAATGTCTTATTTATATGTATTTGAATTACAAAAAGATATAATTTTGCAGAAAAATATTTCCTTTCGACAGGGTATTTATTATTTATATAACAAAAAGCGAGAATGTTATGAAAAAGATTGAAGCAATCATCCGCAAGTCAAGGTTTGAGGACGTGAAGAGGGCTTTGCTTGAAGCCGACATCGAATGGTTCTCTTATTACGACGTGCGCGGCAACGGCAAGGCGCGCCAGGGGCGCATTTACCGCGGCATAGTGTACGACACCAGTTCAATCGAGCGCACGCTCGTGTCGCTCGTAGTGCGCGACAAGAATGTGGAGAAGTCGGTGCAGGCCATACTGAAGGCCGCCCAGACGGGCGAAATAGGCGACGGGCGCATATTCATAATGCCTGTCGACGACGCCATACGCATACGCACCGGCGAGCGCGGCGACATAGCCCTGTACAACGCCGAGCAGGAGAAATGACCGTAAAGGTGAAAAGATAAAAGGGTAAAAAAGTAAAAATAAACAGGAGGACAATGTTATGAGAAAGCATAGACATACATATTCGATAGGTAAAAGGTTGGCCGTGACGGCGGTCATGGCAGGATTGTTTTCAGCTGGAGCGTGGGCCGACGCCGCGGCGGAGGCCGCCACGCCCGCGCTCGACACGGGCAATACGGCGTGGATGATGGCGGCCACCGCCCTGGTGCTGCTCATGTCTATTCCGGGCATCGCGCTGTTTTACGGCGGTCTGGTAAGGCAGAAGAACGTGCTGAGCGTCATCATGCAGACCATGTTCATAGTCGGGGTAATTAGCGTCTTGTGGGTGGCCGTGGGCTATACGTGGGCCTTCGGCACCGGTTTCAAGGAGTCGGGCAACCCTCTGTTCGCCGTCATCGGCGGCCTGGACAAGGCTTTCCTCTGCGGCATTACGCCGTCGACCGTCACGGCGACAGGCATCCCCGAACTGGTGTTCGTCATGTTCCAGTGCATGTTCGCGCTGATTACGCCGGCCTTAATCCTCGGCGCTTTCGCCGAGAGAATAAAGTTCAAGGGCTACATGTTGTTTATAATCTTGTGGACGGTGCTGGCCTATTTCCCCATGGCCCACTGGGTATGGGGCGGCGGTTTCTTGCAGGAGATGGGCGCAATCGACTTCGCCGGGGGTACGGTAGTACACATCAACGCAGGCATATCGGCGCTCGTCATGGCCCTGCTTATCGGCAAGAGGGAGGACTACAAGGCAGGACATCCCATCACGCCGCACAACATCACCTTCGTGTTCCTCGGCACTTCGTTCCTCTGGTTGGGATGGTTCGGCTTCAATGCTGGCAGCGGACTGGCCGCCGACGGCCTCGCCGCCAACGCCTTCATGGTGACCCATGTAGCCACGGCGACCGCCGCCGTGGTGTGGATGGCTATCGACTGGCTGTTCAACAAGAAGCCTACCACCGTGGGAGCATGCACCGGAGCCGTGGCCGGACTTGTGGCGATAACGCCTGCCGCAGGCTCGACGGGACTGCTCGGAGCGTTTTGCATCGGCCTGATAACCCCCATTATTTGCTTCTTCATGGTGGCTGTTGTAAAACAGAAGTTCAAGTATGACGACGCGCTCGACGCCTTCGGAGTGCACGGCATCGGCGGCATTGTAGGCTCGGTGCTCACCGGCGTGTTCGCAACCCGTTTCGTTACGGGCGACGGAGGGGCGGAAGGCGCGCTCTACGGCGACTGGCATCAGCTTGGCGTTCAGGTAGTTGCGACGCTCGTTTCGGTAGTGTTCAGCGCGGTAGTGACGTTCGTTCTTTACAAGATTGTCGACCGCCTTGTAGGCATAAGGGCTGACAAGCGCGTCGAGGAGGAAGGTCTCGACATCTACGAGCACGGCGAGAGCGCGTATAATTAATTAAGAATTAAGAGTTGATAATTGAGAATTATGATTACCGTTGAGGATTTAACAATAAATACAGCCATAGAAAGCGACGATATTCCGTTTGTCAAAAATCAAGCGACGGAAACAAACCGGGGCGCATGGTTGCAACCATCAGAGGTAATCATAATTCTCAATTATCAACTATAAATTATCAATTTTAAGAAATGTGTGGCATAGTTTCGATATTCAACATCCGTGAGCAGACGCCGGCCTTGAGGCAGAAGGCGTTGCAGATGAGCGGCAAGCTCCGTCACCGCGGCCCCGACTGGAGCGGCATTTACTGCGGAGGCACGGCCATCCTGGCGCACGAACGGCTGGCGATTGTCGACCCGGAGTCGGGGCGGCAGCCGCTTTTCAGCCCTGACAAAAAGCAGGTGTTGGCGGTCAACGGAGAGATTTACAACCATCAGGACATACGCAGCAGGTACAGGGACAAGTACCAATTCCAGACCGGGAGCGACTGCGAAGTAATCCTGGCTCTTTACCGTGAACGGGGCGACAAGTTCCTTGACGAGCTTGACGGCATCTTCGCCTTCGCCCTGTATGACGCCGAACGCGACGACTACCTCATAGCGCGCGACCCTGTGGGGGTCATCCCCCTGTATTACGGACACGACAAGGAGGGGCGGCTCTACGTGGCGAGCGAGCTGAAGGCTCTTGAAGGACAGTGTGACAGGTATGCGCCGTTTCCGCCCGGCCATGTGCTCACCGGCCGTGACACCATGCCCCGGCGGTATTACCGCAGGGACTGGTTCAGCTACGACAATGTGAAGGACAACCCGGCCGACGCCGACGAGCTGCGCCGCGCCTTGGAGGCGGCGGTGAGGCGGCAGATGATGAGCGACGTGCCCTACGGCGTGCTGCTTAGCGGCGGACTGGACTCTTCCATCATCAGCGCGGTGGCGCAGAAGTATGCCAAACGCCGCATAGAGACAGGCGGTGAGGAGGCTGCCTGGTGGCCGCGCCTGCACTCGTTCGCCGTCGGTCTGCGAGGTGCGCCCGACCTGGAGAAGGCGCGTCTTGTGGCGGAATATATCGGCACGGTGCACCACGAAATCAATTACACCATACAGGAGGGGCTTGACGCGCTGAGCGACGTAGTCTACTTCACCGAGACTTACGACGTAACCACCATACGCGCCTCGACTCCCATGTACCTGCTGGCACGTGTCATAAAGAGCATGGGCATAAAGATGGTGCTCTCTGGCGAGGGTGCCGACGAGGTGTTTGGCGGCTACCTGTACTTCCACAAGGCGCCGTCGGCGCGCGCCTTCCATGAGGAGACGGTGCGCAAGCTGTCGAAGCTGCACCTGTACGACTGCCTGCGTGCCAACAAGAGCCTGGCTGCATGGGGCGTGGAAGGCCGCGTGCCGTTCCTCGACACGGTGTTTCTCGACACGGCGATGCGCCTGAATCCGGAGGCCAAGATGTGTCCGGGCGATGTCATCGAGAAGCGCATCCTGCGCGAGGCTTTTGCCCCGATGCTGCCAAAGGAAGTGGCGTGGAGGCAGAAAGAGCAGTTTTCCGACGGCGTGGGGTATTCGTGGATTGACACCCTGAAGCAGCTCGCGGCCGACAGCGTGAGCGACTATGAGCTTGCACATGCCGCAGAGCGGTTTCCCGTGAATCCGCCACGCAGCAAGGAGGAGTACTTTTACCGCACGCTTTTCGCCGCCCACTTCCCCAGCGACAGTGCGGCGATGAGCGTGCCAAGTGTGCCGAGCGTGGCGTGCAGCACGGCAGAGGCGCTGGCCTGGGACGCGTCTTTCAAGGGCATGAACGAGCCCAGCGGACGCGCCGTAAGCGGCGTTCACGAGCAGGCGTATTGACAGACGGAAGGCTATTGGAATTGAGGATTGAGAATGGTGAATGGAAAATTATGATTACCTTTGTTAGCAGGCTGCCTCAAAGGTAATCATAATTTTCCATTCACCATTCTCAATCCTCAATTTAAAACACGGCAAATTGCCGTGCAAAAGGCCGTTAATTGCAATGCAAAAGGCCGTGTTTTACACTGTAAAACACGGCCTTTTGTAAGGTTGCTGATTATCAATGGGTTAGCTGTGCGTTACTTCCTCGCCCTTGAGTGTCGCGCTTGAGCTTGACGTTACCTTTACGCGCACGGTGTCGCCGATGCGGTGCGAGCCCTTGTCGAACACCACGACCTTGTTCTGCGAGGTGCGGCCGAAGAGCTGTTCGCGGCTGCGCTTGCTGTAGCCTTCCACCAGAACGTCGAACTCGCGGCCTACGTCCATTGCGTTGCGCTCGGCCGAGATGCGCGTCTGCAGCTGTATCATCTCGTTGAGGCGGCGCAGCTTCACTTCTTCGGGCACGTCGTCGGGCAGGTGCTTTGAGGCGTATGTGCCGGGCCGCTCGCTGTATTTGAACATGAAGGCGGAGTCGTAGCCCACCTCCTTCATCAGTGAGAGCGACAGCCGGTGGTCGTCCTCCGTCTCGGAGTGGTAGCCCACGAAGATGTCGGTTGTTATGGAGCAGTCGGGTATGATGCGGCGTATGGCCTCCACGCGCCCCATGTACCACTCGCGCGTGTACTTCCTGTTCATCAGCTTCAGGATGCGGTCAGAGCCGCTCTGCACGGGCAGGTGGATGTGGCGGCACACGTTTTCGTGGCTCGCGATGACGCGCAGCGTCTCGTCGCTCATGTCCTTCGGGTGGCTCGTGGTGAAGCGCACGCGCATGTCGGGAAACGTCTCGGCCACGAGGGCGAGGAGCTGGGGGAAGTTGAGTGAAGAGTGAAGAGTGGAGAGTGAAGAATTTTCATGTTCCGAAGTATTGTATTCTTCACTCTTCACTCTTACTTCTTCACTTAAATAACTGTTCACGTTCTGCCCCAGGAGCGTCACCTCCTTGTAGCCGCGCGAGTGCAGGTCGGCCACCTCGCGCAGTATGCTCTCGGGATCGCGGCTGCGCTCGCGGCCTCGCGTGTAGGGCACTATGCAGTAGTGGCAGAAGTTGTTGCAGCCGCGCATTATGCTCACGAAGCCGCCCACGTGCGTGCCGCAGATGCGCTGGGGCACTATGTCGCGGTAGGTCTCGGTCGTCGACAGCTCTATGTTCATGGCCTTGTGGCCGGTCTCGGCCTGCGCTATTAGGTCGGGCAGGGTGAGGTAAGCGTCGGGTCCTGCTACCAGGTCGGCGTGGTGATGGTTGATAAGTTCGTCCTTGACGCGCTCGGCCATGCAGCCCAGTACGCCTATGATGAGCCGTCGTCCGCCGCCGCGCATGGCGTTGAGAGCCTCTAAGCGGTTGAGTATTTTCTGCTCGGCGTTGTCGCGCACGCTGCAAGTGTTGAGGAATACGGCGTCGGCCTCGTCGATGCTTTGGCACACTTCGTAGCCTGCCATCTTCATTACCGAAGCCACAACCTCGCTGTCGGCCACATTCATTTGGCAGCCGTAGGTTTCTATGTATAGCTTTTTCATATTGAAAACCCACCCCAACCCTCCCGAGGGGAGGGAGTTTGGAATGTATTGAAGGGTGTTGTTGTTATGTTAAAAAAATATTTGCTTATATTTATCTCGTTCTGTTGGCAAAGCATGTCAAGCCCCCTTCCCTTCGGGAGGGGTTGGGGGTAGGTGGTTGATTACCTCTTCCGCAATCTCCCTCATGAGACTTGCGTTGCCCTCTGCGCCCAACTTCGAGTCTTTGATTAGCACGGCGATGTATATGCGTCGGCCGTCGGGCAGGGTTATTACGCCTGCGTCGTTGTCGGCTGTAAGCGTGCCGTCGGGCAGTGGAAAGCCCGTGCCCGTCTTGTGGGCGAGCGTCATGCCAGGCTTGAGGGCTGCCTTGAGCTTGTTCTGTCCGGTTGAGGTGGAGAGCAGGATGTCCTTTAACAAGGTGGCGTAAGGCTCTCCGAGGATGTTGCCTTCATACAGTTTCTTGAAGAGCACGGCCACCGACAGCGGCGTAGAGCGGTTGTTGTACGAGCGCATCGGGTCGGCGTGCATCGAGGCTTCGGTCTCCGTCAGGTTGAAATCCGTCAGCCCTATGCTCCGCATTTCGGCGTTGACGCCCTGTATTCCGCCTGCAAGGCGTATGATGATGTCGCACGCGTTGTTGTCGCTCTCGGCCACGCTGTAGTGCAGAAGGCTGTCAAACGGCATGGTGAAGTCGCGCCCGGCGTACCGTTTCAGCATGGGGCTGTAGGTGTCTGTCATCATCTCCCCTGCCATTACAGTAATTGACGTGTCCGTCGGTATGCCGCTGCGCTCCATCTGCCGGAGCGCGGCTATTGCGCCGTGCAGCTTGAAGACGCTCATCAGGGGATAACCGTCGGCGTCGTTTACGGTGTGCGCCTTGCCGTCGGCAAGCCACGCTACGCCCACCTCGGCGTGCTTGCCGCCGATGATGTCCTTTACCTTTTGCTCCACGGATTGTGCCGCGGCGAGTGCCGGCAGCATGGCTGCGATGATGGCGGTGACAAGCTTTCCCACCTTACTTTACTTGCGAGTTGATTGGGTTTTTCACGCCCCTCATGCTTGTGAGGAACGCCTTTGCCGAGCCGAATTTCAAGAACATGTCAAGGCGTATGGGCACATGGTTGGCATCGTCGGTGACGAAGAAGCGTGCGATTTCACGCCATCCCTTCTTTTCCTTTTCAGTATATGACAGTTCGAGGCAACGGTACCGCACGCCGTTGTCGGCCTTGATGTTCTTGGTTCCCAAGAGCTTGATTTTCGCCGGGGCAAGTCCGTTGCCGTCGGCAATCTGGAAGTCGACCACGTGTCCTTTCTTCCAGTTGCCCAGGTCGAAGCTCCTTGCACGCAGAAAGATGTTCATCATGTCGAACACGCACTGTCCCGGAGTAACCGTCCGGCGTTCCTTCCTGCCGTCCTTGTACAGGCGGCTCTGCGTCACCTGGCACTTTCCGCTGGGATACTTGTACCAAACCTCGTCCACGGTGTAACGTTTCCCCTCCACAGCTCCTTTGCGGTAATACAGCGGTGCGAGGTCGAGCGACGAGTAGCAAAGCAGCGTGTCGCGCATCATGAAGATTTTGTCCATCTTGCTGTTGCCCCTCGTCGTGAGGCTGGCACGGTAGGCGTTCTGGCCTCCGTACTTGCTTTGCACAACGTACATGGAGGCCGTGCCGACCTTGACCCATACGAACTTCCAGTTGTAGTAGAGGTTGTATGACAGGAATTCGCCTGCCTTGAACGCCGTGTTCTTGAATGTGCACTGCGCTGCCGACGTGCCGGCCATGCACAGCATGACCGCCGTCAGGATAAAGGTTTTCAGGTGTTTCATACGCGTTTCACTCCCTATGTTTTCGTGTTACATGTCCGGATAGGGTATGCCCAGCTTCTCGGCACGCTCAAGGTTGCGGCGTGTTATGGTCTTTTCCTTCTCCGGTTTTTGTTTTGTTATGGCCATTGGCTTTTGCAGGTTGAGGCTGCGCGATGTGGGATTCCACGTCAGCGTCAAGTCCCATTTGGCCTTGCATTCTATTTTGTCGTGGTAGTAATACGTTGTTTCCGCCTGCTTGTCAAGGGCGTATTCGCCAGTGTCCCAGATTCCGTTCTTGTTGGAGTCGATGAACATGCGGGCGTAGTAGGTGTCGGGCTTGACGTAGAAGAACTCGGCGCGGCCGTTGTCCGTGCTGGTCTCTTTCACCACGGCATCCGACGAATTGAGCAGTTGCACGACGACGGTGGTGTCGGCCATGCCCGTAAGGTCGAACAGCACGGTGGCGTACGCGTCTTCCGTCTTCACCTTGAAGCCCTGCTTCTTGGGCGCGGAAGTCTTGCCGTAGATGTCAGTGAAGGCCATTGTGTCGATTTCGAGGCTGTACTCTATGCCTGGCCTCCACTCCCCGAGCAGTTCGTATGTGCGGTGTACGCCCGGCTTGGGGCGCAGCACGAACGGGGAGTTGTACCACAAGGTGTCGTGCTTCGAGTAAAGATGTATGCGTGAAGTGTCGGCCGAGGCCAGCGGAGTAGGCATCGTAATGGTTATGTTCTGGTCGGGGTCAGGCTCGGAGGCGACGCTGTATTTCGGCTCGAGGGCTTTCGGTTTCATTACCGTTTCGTATTCCTTGCCGCGCTTTTTCGCCTTTTCCTGCGCTTTCTTCCATTCCTCGTACTCGTCTGCCTGCTGTTTCAAGCGCTTTTCGTAAGGCACTTTCGCGAGTATGTCCATCGTGTCGGTCTGCAGCTGGAGCACGCCGAGCGTGTCGGTGGCCATGTATTTCACTTCCATGCGCAGCGTGTCCTGGTTTACGAGCATGGTGTCGCGCAGCCAGTAGGTTACGGTGTCCTGCTTCTCTGTGGCCTCTATGACGAACGCGCCTTGTTCGTTGAAGTTAAGCCCCTTGATTTGCGGCAGCAGGCTGTCGCCGTAGCTGAAGAACATCGTGAAGTGGTCAGGCTCGGTGCGTTCGGTCTTCACCAGGTAGCGGTTGGTCTGCACTTCGGTGAATGCGCGCAGCACGATGTCGTCGGGCAGGAAGTGCGTGTAGGGCACGCGTGCTATCGAGTCGATGTGCAGGGAGTCGCGCCAGACGGTGTCCTGGCGGATGTCTGGCTTGAACGACGGCGTTATTATGTCGTGCGAGAAGGCGAGCATCTCGCTCTTCTGGCTGAAGATGTAGTTGTTGTCGGCGTCTTGCAGTGCGTAGATGCGGTAGTCGCCGGGGGCTATGCCCTTGATTATGAACTTGCCGCGACTGTCGGTTCGCGATACGCGCAGCATCGGTTCTTTGGTGAATACGGTGTCGCTCAGGTTGCTGTACAGGCCCACGAGTATGCCTTTTATGGGTTCGAGGTTCTGCGCGTTGAGCACATATCCGGCCACTTCCATTGTGTCTATGTGGTCGCCGGTGGAGAACGTGTAAGTGTAGTTGCCCAAGGGGTTGCCCTCGTTGTTGTCGGTTATGGCGTCGGAGAAGTCCACCGTGTACGTGGTGTTGGGCTTGAGCGAGTCTTTCAGTTCGACTACTATTTTCCGGCCTGACGCCAGTATTTCGGCCTGTTCGAGCTGCGGGGGCGATATTACCACTTTCTCGGTGGGGTTGTCCACCTTGATGTATTCGTCGAAGTGTATGCTTATTTTCTTGCTTTTTACGTTTACGCCCTGGTCTTGCGGCGTTGTGCGCACGATGACGGGCGGTGTCTCGTCGTACCATCCGCCGTCGGGCTGCCCCATCTTGGCGCACGACACCACGGCCAAGGCCGCCAGCAGGGGCAGCCACAGCATGCCGCGGCCGGGCTTGTTCGGCTTATTTGGCTTATTAGCCCAATGGGCCGAATGGGCCAGATGGGCCAGACGGGAGATTATGTTGAGGTCAATCTTCATTCTTTGTGGTGTTGAACCTTAGCATCTGTTCTATTATGTCGCGGCTGTTGTTGAGGCGCGGCACCTTGTGCTGGCCGCCCAGCTTGCCTTTCGACTTGAGCCAGTCGTTGAACAGGCCCGGGCGCGCCTTGACTATTTCGAGGTGCTGCAGGGTGATGTCCTTGTACCGCTTGGCCTCGTAGTCGCTGTTGACTTCCTGGAGCTTCTTGTCGAGTATGGATGCGAACGCGTCAATGTCGCCGGGCTCTTTTGCAAATTCGATGAGCCACTGGTGGCGGCACTTGGCCTTGCCGTCCATGAATACGGGCGCGGCGGTGTATTCGCTCACCTCGGCTCCTGTCTTGCGGCAGGCTTCGGCGAGTCCCTGCTCGGCGTTGTCAACGATGAGTTCTTCGCCGAAGGCGTTGATGAAGCTCTTTGTGCGGCCTGTTATTATGAACTTGTAGGGGCTGACTGAGGTGAACTTCACCGTGTCGCCTATGATGTAACGCCACAGTCCGCAGGGCGTGGATATCACCATGGCGTAGTTGACGCCGGTGCTTACGCCTTCGAGGGGGAGCACCGTGGGGTTGTCCTTGCCGAACTCGTCCATCGGTATGAACTCGTAGAACACGCCGTAGTCGAGCATGAGCAGCATGGCCGGGTCGGCCGGGTTGCTTTGCAGGCCGAAGAATCCTTCGCTGGCGTTGTACGTCTCCATGTAGTGCATGCGCGGCGAGGTGATGAGCTGTTGGTACTGCTTGCGGTAGGGCGTGAAGGCCACTCCGCCGTGGAAGAACACCTCGATGTTGGGCCACACCTCTTCAAGGTGCTCCTTGCCCGACAGTTCCATGACCCTTGTCAGCACGGAGAGCATCCACGAGGGCACTCCGCTCAGGTTGGTGACGTTCTTGTTGAGCGTCTCGCGGGCTATGCGGTCGCGCTTCACCTCGAAGTCGTCGAGCAGCGCGGTCTGCTTCTTGGGCACGCGCACGAGGTTTACCAGGGGGTTGATGTTCTCTATGAGGATGGCGCTCAAGTCGCCCACGAGGCTGCCGGAGACGTTGTAGTTGGGCGAGTGGCTGCCGCCGAGTATGAGCCCCTTGCCGTCGAACATCCGGCTCTCGGGGTTGTTGCCGAGGTACAGGGCCACCGCGTCGCTGCCGCCCTGGTAGTGGGTGTGCTTCAGCCCTTCGCGGCTTACGGGTATGAACTTGCTCTTGTCGTTGGTCGTGCCCGACGACTTGGCGTACCATTTCACCACGCCCGGCCACAGCACGTTGGCCTCGCCGTGGCGCATGCGGTCAATCTTGTCCTTCAGGTCGTCGTAGGTGTTGAGCGGCACGCCGGCCGCGAAGGCGTCGTATGTGGACGCGCCGCCCGGCATGTAGCGGCGTCCGTATTCGGTGTCTCTTGCGTTCTCGGTAAGGTAGCGCAGCATCCGGGCCTGTATTTCGGCCGCATGCGTGGCGTATTTCTCGATTTCCTTCAGCCTCGGGGTGAAGAAATTTCTTGCTATTGCTGTGATGCTCATCCTGTTATTATAAGATGTTGAGTGTGCAAAATTAAGCTAAACTTTTTGAATACTGCAACTTTTTGCCGTTTTTTTATTGAATGGGAGGATAGCCCGATGAGCCTCACGGGAATATGCGTCATGGCGTGTCGGCCCAATCCTGCCCATCGGGCGCATCGTCCTGTGATGCCCATTGGGGCAATGCTGCCAGCCGCTTGTTTTGCAATCTGCCGCCTTTCACTCTTCAAAAGGCCGTCTTTCATACGCTAAAAGGCCGCCTTTCAGCGTGTGAAAGACGGCCTTTTGTAAGGCTTTGAGCCTCAATATGTTGCGGCTGCGATGCCAGCCGCGCCTTTTCCGGCGTATTTTTAGTTGAGCGCGGCGTTGAGCTCAGCGCCTGCCTTGAACTTGGCAACCTTCTTTGCAGCTATCTGGATTTTCTGCTTGTTTGCCGGATTGATGCCTTCGCGGGCGGGGCGCTCGTTCACGCTGAACGTGCCGAAGCCTACCAACGATACCTTGTCACCTGCTACGAGAGCGTCCTTAACGGCAGCTACAGTAGCGTCGAGAGCCTTCTTCGAGTCAGCCTTTGACAGTCCTGAACCTGCAGCTATTTTTTCAATAAGTTCTGTTTTGTTCATGATTTAACGGATTAAAAATATTAATTGTAAGTACTGTGTTTCAGCATATTTCCTCGCAAATATAGTCCATTCATTTCATTTGCCAAACAAAAAATAAAAAAAAGTGAGGAATTTAATGAAAAAAAGTTGGTAAAAGCGTGGTTTTATGCCGTTTGACGGATATTTTTCGTACTTTTGCCTGCGTTTGTGAGACAATGTAAATTTGTACGAGTATGTTCAAAATTCCTACGATAACGAAGAATTTGCTGATAATCAACGCCTTGATGTTCCTGGCGCTGATTGTGTTCGAGGGACGCGGAATAGACCTCAACAACGTGTTGGGGCTGCACTTCTTCCTCGCCTCCGACTTCCACCTCTACCAGCTGCTGACGTACATGTTCATGCACGGCGGCTTCACGCACATACTGTTCAACATGTTCACCCTGTGGATGTTCGGCGGCATAGTGGAGCAGGTGTGGGGGCCAAAGAAGTTCCTCTTCTACTACATCGCCTGCGGCGTGGGCGCCGGAGTAATCCAGATGGTGGCGCAGCTGTTCGACTTCTATTCGCTGATGAACAGCGCGATAGCCGGATTCGGCATCGACCAGCTGCTCGAGGCGGCGCACCGCTTCAGGTACGAGCTTAACGCATGGACAACGGTAGGCGCTTCGGGCGCCATCTACGGCCTGCTGCTGGCCTTCGGCATGCTGTTCCCGGAGCAGCGGCTGTTCATCTTCCCCTTGCCGGTGCCAATCAAGGCAAAGTGGATGGTGTGCATCTGGATTGTCGTGGAGCTGCTCTCCGCCCTTGGCACGCAGGGCAGCCAGGTGGCCCATTTCGCCCATCTTGGCGGCATGCTCTTCGGCTATATAATGATAAGGTACTGGCGCAACCACCCCGGCAACGGCGGCTACGGACGCTCGCGCGGACAGCAGTTCTTCGACCGTATGAAGGACAACTGGGAGCGGCGCACGCACAAGAAGGGCGACCGCTGGGAGACCAACGACACCCGGCGCGAGTCTGACTGGGACTACAACGCGCGGCGCAAGGCCGAGCAGGACGAAATCGACCGCATCCTCGACAAGGTGCGCCGCAGCGGATACGACAGCCTGACCGAGGAGGAGAAGCGCAAGCTCTTCGACGGTGGGAAATAGTGAAGATACAGGCGTGCAGGTGACAAGTTGTAAGCAGACTGGCGGCTGGCAAGCGCGGCTACAAGGTGTTTTTATTTGTCTGCGCGCCACCCGTCTGCTTGGAACTTGTCGTTTGTCATTTGCCGACTGAAACGATGATACGCAAAATAAGGGACATAACTTTGCAGCTCCTGGCCGGAGCCAATGTGGCAACGGTGGCCGGCATGCTGCTCGTAGGCTATTCGGACCGCATCAACCCCGTTGAGCACTCGTTCTGGGCGAACGCGGGGCTGGCCTTTCCCGTGTTTCTCGCGGTCAATCTCGGCTTTCTCGTCTTCTTCCTTTTTGTAAGGAAAAAGTACGCCCTCGTGTCGTTCCTGGGGCTGCTGGCGTGCTATCAGCCCATACGTAACTACTGTCCGCTCAACGTGCCGCGCGACGTTCCGCCCGGCGCGTTGAAAGTGTTGTCGTACAATGTGCACAACTTCGCGGCCGACAATGCTCCCGAAGACACGCCCAACCCCATACTCGACTATGTCATAAACAGCGACGCCGACATAGTGTGCCTGCAAGAGGCCACGCTCAACAAGGCCATACTTGAAGCCGTCAAGGGCGTGTACGACCATTGCGACTCCGTGTTCCATCCCAGCCGGGGAGACTGCCTCGTGCTGATGAGCAAGTACCCCATCGTGGCTAAAGACCGCATAGAGTACAAGTCGAAGGGCAACCTCAGCGCGGCGTTCAAGGTCAAAATAGGCCGGGATACGGTCACCGTGGTCAACAACCACTTCGAGACCACCGGCCTGTCAAAGGCCGACCGCGCCGGATTCAAGCAGATGATGAAGGGCAATTCGGGCAAGGACACTATCAAGGCGGAGTCGCGCCGCCTTGCGATTAAGCTCGGAGAGTCGGTGCGCATACGGGCTCCGCAGGTTGACGCCGTGGCCGGTTATGTCAAGGATTGCCGCGGCCCGGTAATACTTTGCGGCGACTTCAACGACAGCCCCATATCCTATGCCCGCCACACGCTTGCCGACGTGCTTGTAGACTGCTACGTGGCTACGGGCAACGGGCCGGGAATATCGTATCACCACAACGCGTTCTTCGTGCGCATAGACAACATAATGTGCTCACGCCACTGGCGTCCGTACCGGTGCAAGGTGGACAGAAGCATCGGCTATTCAGACCATTACCCCATTTATTGTTGGCTGAAAAGGCGCGGAGAAAGTGAAAAAGACGCGTAAAATGAATAATAAAAGGCTTTTAATTTTTTAAAGTTTGAATTTTTATATATCTTTGCACGCTATAATGTAAAAGGTGAAAAAACATCAAAATAAATAACAACAAAAATGCAAAACAAAGGAATTGTAATCGTATTGTCAGTTCTTCTGACCCTTGCAAGCATTTTTTATCTATCGTTCTCCGTGGCTACAAGCTACTACGACAGCCAGGCGGCGAAGATAAAAGACCCTGTGGCTCAGCAGGATTACAAGGACTCCGTGAAGTACCTCGGCATCTATTCTTACAAGAAGTGCCTTGAGACACAAATCGGACTCGGCCTTGACCTTAAGGGCGGAATGAACGTGGTGCTCGAGATTTCCGTGCCCGACGTGGTTGACATGCTTGCCGACCACAAGACGGACGCCGTCTACCGCAAGTCGATGGAGCAGGCCAAGAAGGAAGAAGAGACCAGCCAGAGAGACTTCATCTCGCTCTTCATCAAGTATTACAGGCAGAATGCTCCCGGCCACAGGCTGGCCGAAATCTTCGCCACACAGCAGCTTAAAGGCAAGGTGAGCACGCAAAGCACCGACGCAGAGGTGGAGAAAGCCCTGCGTGCCGAAGTGCAGGCGGCCATCGACAACTCGTACATCGTCGTGCGCAACCGTATCGACAAGTTCGGCGTCGTGCAGCCTAACATACAGAAACTCGAAGGACAGGAAGGCCGAATAATGGTCGAAATGCCTGGCATCAAGGAGCCGGAGCGCATCCGCAAGCTCCTCCAGGGAAGTGCGAACCTTGAGTTCTGGGAGACTTTCAACAGCGAGGAAATCACTCCTTACCTTGTACAGCTCGACCAGATGGAGGCCAACGCCGGCGAAGAGGCTGACACTACAGCCGTTAAGGACACCGCTGCCGTTGCAGAAAATGCGGCAAAAGACACTGCCGCAAAGCCCAAGTTCCAGTTGAAGAAGGGCGATGGCACTACCGCGGAGGCGTCAGCTTCAAAGACAGACGCACAGGCCGAACAGGCGTACAAGCAGCATCCGTTGCTCTCGCGTTTGCAGACTACAGGCCAGGGCGCACTCAGCCTTGTGGGCTACGCTCATGTCCGTGATACCGCTGCGGTAAACAAAATCATCTATTCGGAAACCGCAAAGCGCATGCTTCCTTCCGACGTGAAGCTGCTTTGGAGTGCAAAGCCGGCCGACGGACTGTCAGCCAAGAACATATTTGAGCTTCATGCCCTGAAGGTTACACAGAGCAACGGACGCGCTCCGCTTGAGGGCGACGTGATAACCGACGCCCGTGACGACTTCAACCAGATGGGACGTCCCGTTGTAAGCATGTCTATGAACTCTGACGGCGCACGCCGCTGGGCTTCGCTTACCAAGGCAAACGTCGGCCGTGCAATAGCAATCGTGCTCGACGGAGCCGTTTACAGCGCACCGCGAGTTAACGGGGAAATCAGCGGAGGAAACTCTGAAATCAGCGGAAACTTCACCATTGAGGATACAAAAGACCTTGCCAACACCCTCAAGTCAGGACGTATGCCTGCTCCGGCACGCATCGTTCAGGAGGACGTTGTCGGCCCGACACTCGGTGCACAGTCAATCCAGCAGGGCTTGATTTCGTTCATCATCGCCTTCATCATCCTCATGGTGTACATGGTTGTGCTGTACAACTTCATCCCGGGTATGCTGGCCAACATGGCCCTTCTGTTCAACCTGTTCTTCACGTTGGGAATAATGAGCTCGTTCCAGACCGCCCTTACCATGCCGGGTATTGCCGGTTTGCTGTTGTCATTGGGTATGGCGGTCGACGCGAACGTGCTCATCTACGAGCGTGCCAAGGAGGAACTTGCCAAGGGACTCAATGTGAAGAAGGCAATTGACGCCGGTTATAACAACGCGTTCTCGGCCATCTTCGACTCCAACTTGACGTCAATCATCACTGGTGTAATCCTTGCCGTGTTCGGCAGCGGCCCCATCCGAGGCTTCGCCGTTACGCTCATCATCGGTCTGTGCTGCTCGTTCTTCACGGCAGTGTACATGACACGTCTTGTATATGACCGCCAGATGAAGCGCGACAAGTGGCAGGGTCTTACCTTCACTACGGGCTTCTCGCGCAGGTTGCCGCAGAACACCAACTTCAACTTCATGGGCAGCTCTAAGCGTTCGCTCACCGTTTGGGGCATACTTACACTGGTATTCGTGCTCAGCTTCCTGTTCAAGGGCTTCAGCAAGAGCATCGACTTCACTGGCGGACGTAACTACGTGCTTCAGTTCGAGAAGCCAGTACAGCCCGAGCAGGTGCGTGAGGCTCTTGAAGGAGCGTTCGGCGAGTCAAACTTCACAGCCATTTCGCTTGGTGTGGACGGAAGGAACATCCGTATAACGACCAACTACAAAATCGAGTCAAACGACCAGAACGTCGACGCCGAGGTTGAGAGCATACTCTTCAACTCGCTCACCAAGGCCGGCCTTGTCACCCAGACGGACATCTCGAAGTTCCGCAATCCCGACATTCGCGAGGGCGGTTCAATCATAAGCAGTGCCAAGGTAGGTCCGTCAGTGGCTAAGGACATCACGCAGGGTGCCATCATCAGCGTGCTCTTGGCGATTGTGGCAATCTTCCTTTACATACTGTTGCGCTTCCGCAACGTGGCCTTCTCGCTCGGTTCTACCATCGCGTTGGCGTTCGACACGCTGTTCGTGCTCGGTATCTACTCGCTGCTTTGGGGTCTCGTTCCTATGTCGCTCGAGGTCGACCAGACGTTCATCGGAGCAATCCTTACCGTCATCGGTTACTCAATCAACGACAAGGTGGTCGTATTCGACCGTATCCGCGAGAACATGGGGCTGTACGCAAAGCGCGACCGCTGGACTCTGTTCAACGACTCTTTGAACCAGACGCTCGCTCGTACAATCAACACTGGTACGGCAACGCTGCTCGTCCTCATCATCTGCTTCTTCTTCGCAGGCGAGAGCATCCGCAGCTTCTCGTTGACGATGATACTCGGTATCGTGTTCGGTACGTTCTCGTCAATCTTCATCGCTGCGCCTGTGGCTTACCTCACTCTTGGCCGCAAGGAGAAGAGCAAGGGTCGTGCGGAAGCTGCGAAGTAATGCTGCCGCAACGGCGGAAACATATTCCATAACATTCATCCATAGGGGAGGGCTTGCAGCCTTCCCCTATGTTTTTATGCGGTTGATGGCGACAGGCTGTGCAGCAGGCATCGGCTTGAAATATGAAATGCCGCCTTTCGCAATGCGAAAGGCGGCATTTTGCGTTCTAATACATGGCCTTTTGGCGTGCGTTTGACGGTCTTTTACGCGGTAAAAGGCGGCGTTTTGCAAGCCGGGTGCCGAAGGGTCATTTTTTATGTAACCGTTGCTTGATGTTCTCCAGGAGCAAAGCCTTCTTTTGCAGGGCGTACAGCGACACGGCGAGGCTTGCCGCCGTGGCCGCCAGTCCCAGCGTTATGCGCACGGGAGCGGTGGCGGCGAAGGTGGCCGTATACGCCGCCGCGCCGAGTGGCAGTTGCAGTGCGGCGTAGGCAAGTACCTGCCGCGACATCCTGTAACGGTAGCGCAGTCCGGCGTAGGCGATGATTACGGCCAGGTCGAAGGCGTTTGCCAGCAGTATGGCCGCGCCCGCCCCGGTCAGTCCCCATCTGCCGTAGCACGCCATCGTAGCAAGCACCAGTACTGCAGCCGACGCCCCTTCGATTGCGAGAAAAGCCTTCGAGTGGCTTTTGGCGAGCGTTATGTAGGCTATGGGCAGCATCATCGCGCGAGGGTACATGCCGAGTACCGCCGCCTGCGCCATGCTTGTTACGGGCGTGAACTTGCCGCTGTACAGTAGCGGTATGAGCCAGGGCAGCAGTGTGATGACGGCCGCCAGCATCGGCGCGATGACGAGCAGCGTCACTTCTATTTGCCTGTTGGCCGCCGTGTTGACGGCCACGGTGTCGTGGTTTACGGCCGAGAGGCGCGGAAAGTAGTCGGTCTCCATCGCCGTGAACACCATTCCGGCGTAGGTTACGGTCAGTATGTAGCCTGCGTTGTACAGCCCCACGGTGTCCAGTCCGGCCGCCGTGTTGAGGAAGGAGCGCACCAGCATCTCCGCTCCGCTGCCGAATACGCCCGACATTATGAACGCCACGCCCAGCCTTACCATCGGTGCGCCCTCGCCGAGCGACCGCCTTGCGCCGCGCATCGAGGGCGGATATAGGCGGCATGAGTAGCGTGCCGTCACGGCGAGGTTTGCCAGCGCGGTGAGCGTCAGCACAGGTATTACGCCGCCGATGCCCATCAGCAGGTATGTGGGTATGGTGATGACGAGCGACAACACCGCAATCGCCACCTGCGACTTTGCCAGGTCGCGCAGCCTGCGCGCGCCTTTCAGTATGGCCGTTTCGCTGCCCGTCAGAGCCAGCGCGGCCACCATCGGGGCGAGCGCCATTACCTGCCAGGCGTGCCCTCCGCCGCCGAAGGCGTGGCCAGCGAGCAGCGGCGCGGCCACGATGCACACCGCCGCGCCTGCCAGTGCGGCCACTGCGCTCCATGCGCGGACGGTCTTCACGAATGCGAGGATGCGCTGCCTGTCGCCGCTGTCAAAGATTTCCGACAGGTGTTTTACTGCGCTGAACGATATGCCGAGGTTAGTAGCCTGCGACACGAAGTTGGCTATTGTGTTCAGCAGCGCCGCCAGTCCCATGCCGGCAGGCCCCAGGATTATGGCCACGAGCTTGCTGCGCACGAGGCCGACGACAATGTTCAGTCCCTGTACGCCGCCGAACAAGCCCGTATATTTCAGTATGTGGGCGTAGCCGTCCTGCTTGTTTTCCGCGTTCTCCATCAATGATATAAACGGCGCACGGGTGGTTTTATTACACAGTATGGTTACAACTTGAGGTGCGCACGGTGTTTGTCCGTGCGGATAAATGTTTACATTTTTGTGGCCTGTATGGCTTTTTTGTGCTATCTTTGCATAAGTAACCTAACACCGTATGCTGCATGAAGACATTTAGAACGCTTTTATTCTTGTTTTCAGTCATTGCCTGCGCCGCGGCGCACGGCAGCGAGACGCTTGACGGCTTGCGGCAGAAGGCCGACGCCCTTCACGCCGCAGGCAAGAACGATTCGGCCGTAATCATTGCCGAAAAAGCCCTCGACGAGGCCGTAAGCCGTGGCGACACTACGGCCATTGTGGGCGTAAACTCGTCGCTCGGAGTGTACCTCCGTACGATGGGCAGGCTCGACGAAGCCCTTGAACGCTACGGCGAGGCGATGAAGCTGTGCACCACCGAGGCGTTCAAGCGACGCGCCGGCGAGGACGCGCGGCAGGAGGCCGCCGTGCTTTACCTCAATCTCGCCACCCTGCATGTAGACATGCAGCACAAGGAGCAGGCCGCCTATTACGCGCGGCTGTGCGCCGACTGGGCCGGGCGTTGCGCCGACAAGGAGTTCAAGGCGCAGGTAATCTCGCAGGACGGACTGGTGTTTCTCATGTGCGGCGACAACAAGCAGGCCGCCCGTCTGCTCTCCGAAGCCTACGGCTATGCCATGGACATGAAGCAGTACGACTCGGCCTTGAGCGCCGCGGCGTACATGGTGGCCGTGGCCGACCGCCTGAATGACAAGGCCGCCGACCGCCTCTGGCGCAGCCGTTGCAGCGGACTGGAGGGCAAGGTCGGCAGCTCGATGTCGCTCATTGCCTATTACCAAATCCTCTGCGGCCTGGAGATGAACCACGAAAACTGGGACGCTGCCATCGCCTTGTTTGACAAAATACTCTCCGTCAAGGGCGTTGACAAGATGCCCTTCGTGGTCTACGACTGCTACAACAACATGCACGACGCATGGGCTAAGCTGGGCCAGTGGCGCAAGGCTTACGACTGCCTGGGGCGCGCCACGGCGTTGAAGGACAGCCTGTTCGAGGCCGATAAGGCCGAGAGCCTGCGCGACCTTACCGTGAAATACCAGGCGAAGGAGAAGGAACTGGCCCTCGCCCAAAGCGAAGCCACGCTCGCCCGGACGCGCATGTACATTGCCTTCGGTGCGCTGGCGGTGCTCGTCTGCGCCGTGCTCGTAGTGCTTTACGTCTACGCGCAGCGGCGCAGGCTGAAGGAGAGCGAGGCCGAGTTCGCCCGGCTGAAGGCCGACACCGACCGCCGTCTTACCCAACGCTACATCGACGGGCTTGAGAGCGAGCGCGGACGCCTTGCCAAGGAGTTGCACGACGGCGTGTGCAACGACCTTTATACCGTGCAGTTGCGCATGGCGCAGGGCACGTGCGACATGGACGAACAGGCGCGCATGCTCTCCGCCTGCCGCGACCAGGTGCGCCGCGTGTCGCACGAGTTGATGCCGCCCGAGTTCAACTATGCCGACATAAGCATAGTTCTCGACGACTACCTGCAACGCGCCGGCGAGGCCGCAGGTTGCGGAGTGTCGTTCACCGCTACGCCCGACGAGGCCGACTGGAGCACAGTTCCCGATGCCACAGCCCTTGAGATGTACCGCATAGTGCAGGAAGCCGTGGGTAACGCCGTCAAGCATTCGGGCGCGACGGAGGTGGATGTGTGCCTTGACATGCCCGGTGACGGCCTCACGCTGACCGTGGCCGACAACGGCACACCGTCTGAACGGCCTGGCGCAGGCATAGGACGGCGCACCATGCGGCAGCGCGCCGAGGCCGCCGGAGGCCGTCTTATGTTGGAGCGGAAGGACGGAAAAACCGTTGTTCAATTCATAATAAAACAGCTCCAATAACTCTCAAACCCACCCCAACCCCCTCCCAAGGGAGGGGCTTTAATACCGTTTTTCCGTAAGTTTTGCAATGTATGTCTTGTCTTATTTGTATGTCTTGCTATTGAATGCCACCCTGTAAAGTCATTTCAAGCCCCTCCCTTGGGGAGGGGTTTGGGGTGGGTGTCAGGTCGTTTTGGTATGGGTGTTCGGTTGTTTGATTATATACATCAGTTAAAAACCACGGATTTCCGTTATTGCTGTTATGAACGTATGGTATAATTTTGCCCCGATGAACGAGGCGCAAAAATACATATTGCAAGACCTGTCGGTGGCCATTGCAGACGACCATGTGCTCATACTCGAAGGTTTTAAGAGCCTGATGGAGGGCTGCGGCGTACACAATGTAGAGACATTCAGCCGCGCCGCCGACCTTATACGCATTCTCCCGTCAAAGGTTTTCGACGTTTACATAATCGACATCGGCATGCCCGACATCGACGGCTTCGAGCTTGTCGACAGCATAAGGTGCGCCCATCCCGACGCACGCATCATCGTCAATACCATACATGAGGAAATCTGGCTGCTGCGCCGCATGCTCGACAAGGGTGTGAACGCCATCATGTTCAAGTCTACAGACTTCATGCAGATGATTGACGCCATAACGGCCGTGATGAACGGGGAGCAGTATCTCTGTCCGGGGCTCAAGAAGAAGATGGCCGGATGCAAGCGGCGCATCGAGCATCCGTCGGAGCGTGAAATCGACATCCTGAAGGCTTTGGCCGGCGGACACACGTCGAAGGAAATCGCCGCGATGCTCTTTATATCTGAAAACACCGTCGAGACCCACCGCAAGAGGCTCTTTAACAAGCTGGGAGCGCGTAACATGGCCGAGCTTATCGTAAAGGCCGTGGCGCGCGGTTACATAAACGCTTCAGAGATAGCGGCCGACGACGACACCGCCCAATGAAACCACGCAAACCGTCAATATATACCTCAAAGGCCGCCCAAGCGCACCGCTTGGGCGGCATTTGCGCATCGCTTCCGCGGCTCTTTCTCCTTGCTTGCGCAACAACTTGATACTCAACGTGTTGCAAAAGGCTGTGTTTTACACTGTAAAACACGGCCTTTTACGTTGCAATTCATGGCCTTTTGGAATGCGAAAGGCGGCCTTTCGGGTTCATCCGCAAATCTGTTGGATGAAATACAAGGTCTATTAATGAAATCATTTGTTCCGCCGGATTTGCAATCCGGCGGTTTCTAATTGCGGATTTGCAATCCGCACATACCCATACATTTGCCTCATGGCTGTGTGGTTTGAGCGGATTGCAAATCCTTATAGTATTTTTCGGCGGATTGCAAATCCGCCAAAACACATTCCCGACAGCATGACTTGCAGCTGGACATGAACGGAATGACCTTCAACAACCATCCAACAGAATTGCGGATGAACGGCCTTTCGCAGTTCCGCCTGCGCTTACTTCACCTCGAATTGGCCTTTGAGGCGGATGTCTTCCGACGAGCTGCCCACCATTACGGTGAACATTCCGGGCTCTACCACGAAGCGGTTGTCGCGGTTCCACAACCCCAAGTCCTGCGGCGTCAGCGTGAAACGCACTTCCTTTTCCTTGCCCGGCTCCAGGTGGATGCGCTCGAAGCCGCGCAGCACTTTTACGTATGTGGTGACCGAACTTACCTCGTCGCGCAGGTATAGCTGCACCACCTCGTCGCCGGCCACGCCGCCCGTGTTCTTCACTCGGCAGCTAAGGCCGACGCTGCCCTGCACGCCTATTACGGGGTTCTTTATCCGCAGGCCGCTGTATGCGAACGTGGTGTAGCTCAATCCGTAGCCGAATGGGTAGAGAGGGCCGTCCACACGGACGAAGCCTTTGCTGTCGGAACCCGGCTTGAAGGGGAAGGCGAAGGGCACTTGGCCCACAGTCTTGGGGAAGGTTACGGCCAGCTTGCCTCCGGGATTGTACTCGCCGAAGAGCACTTTGGCTATGGCCTGCCCCATGAACTCGCCCGGAAACCACGCGTGGACGATGCCCGGCACGTAGCGTGCCGCCCAGTTTATGGTCGCCGCGCGTCCGTCGACGAGCACCAATATGACGGGTGTGCCGGTGGCGCAGACGGCGCGTAGCAGCTCCTCCTGCCGTCCGCACAGGTCAAGGTCGGTGCGCGAGTATTCCTCGCGCACGGTCTTCTCGTTGCCGCCCAGCACGAGTATGGCCACTTCCGAGCTGCGCGCCAGCGCCACGGCCTCGTCGAGCATGGCCTGTTCGTCGGCGTCCAAGGGCACGTCGTACAGCTCGCTCTCGGGGAAGTGCTTGTCTATTATGTCCGCACCCTTGGCGTAGCGCACGTCGGCTTCGGGCAAGTATTCCTTTATTCCCTCGTAAACCGTCTTGATGGGGGCGTTGGCCGGGCCGTAGCGGCATATCAGGTTCTGCCGCTCGTCGGCGTTAGGCCCTATGACGGCGACGCGCTTCAGCGAGCGCGACAGCGGCAGTACGCCTCCCTCGTTCTTAAGCAATACTATTGATTCGAGGGCCGCACGCAGCGACACTGCCTGGTGTTCCTTGCTGTGTACAACCTTTTCAGGGTGGTGGTTGTCACCCTTGTAGGGGTTGTCGAACAGCCCCATGAGGAACTTTACGCGCAGCACGTCGCTCACGCGGCTGTCGATGGTCTGCATGGAGACGCGCCCTTCGGCTATGGCTTGCCGCAAGGGCAGTATGAAGTTCTCGGGCATGGAGAAGTTGGTGCGCACGTCCAGTCCGGCGTTCACCACCTGCGCGGCGGCGTCAACGGCGTCGTCGGCCACCTTATGCTTGGAGTAAAGGTACTCCACCGCCTCGCTGTCGGACACCACGTAGCCGCGGAAGCCCCACTCGTGGCGCAGTATTTCGGTAAGGAAATGGTAGCTGCCCGTGATAGGCACGCCGTCGTAGTCGTTGTAAGAACTCATCACGCCCAAGGCATGAGCGTCGCAGAACGCCTTGCGGAAGGTCTCAAGATATAGTGTGCGCATCTCCCGTGGGGCTACATGCGGGTCGGTGCGCGTGCCTTCGTCGCGGCCTCCCACGGGGACGCTGTACACCGCGAAGTGCTTTGGCGTCGACACCAGGCCGCGACTTTGCAGCCCTTCTATCATGCGCTTGCCCAGCTCCCCGGCCAGGTAAGGGTCTTCGCTGTAGCTCTCCACCACGCGACCCCAGCGTGGGTCTTGCGCTATGTCGAGTATGGGCGAGTAGATGTTGGTGTAGCCAAGGGCGATGGCTTCCTCGGCGGTGACGCGTGCTATCTCGCTTACAAGCTCCCTGTCCCATGTCGCCCCCTGGCCACATTGGGCCGGAAACATCGTGGCGCGGTCATGGCAAAGGCCGCGTATGCCCTCGTTGGTGAAGTCTACGGGTATGCCGAGGCGTGTGTTCTCGACGAACCACCGCTGGATGGTCTGTCGGTTGCGCACGCTGTTCACGTAAGGATATGACAGTGAAGAGCCGAACGTTCCCAGTCCGTTGGCCTGCTCGTCGATGTTGGCTATGCCGTCCTTCCATATTTCACGGCTCCACGCCTCGGTAGGAAGCGAGTCCTTGAGCACGCGCCCCGAGCCGTATAGCGTAGCCATCTGGCAGGTCTTCTCATCAAGAGTCATCTGCGACAGGAGGTCGGCCACGCGTGCTTCTATCGGTGCTGAAGGGTCTTCATACACGTCCTTCACGCCGTTCTTGTTGAAGTCTATCCAGCCTTTCTTGTATATTTTGCCGTGGCTTCCGGCGGCTTGCATGCCCGTACACAGCAGTACGGACAGGCTAAAAAGCAATGTTCTCATCAGTGTCAAGCGTTGTTCAAATGTGGGTTTGGCATGGTATTCCGTCTTTTGTACGGGCTAATCAGTTCCCGTCGCCTGCCATTTCAAGCGTCAGTTCGCCGCCTTTCATCAGGTCGGCGTGCGAGAAGCGCGGCTCTGCCAGTTCCTTTCCGTTCAGCTTCATGGAGCTTACGAACTTGTGTTCGCGGCTGTTCCTGGGTGCGTTGATTATGAAGTCCTTGCCGTTTTCGAGGTGTATTGTCACGCGGTCGAACATCGGACGGCCGATTTCATACACCGGTTTGCCGGGGCAGAAGGAGTAGAAGCCCATCGCGCTAAGCACGTACCAGGCCGACATCTGCCCTACATCCTCGTTGCCCGACAGTCCGTCGGGGTTGTTGTGGTACAGAGTGCGCATGATGTGGTCTACCAGAGCCTGCGTCTTATGCGGCGCGCCGACGTAGTTGTACAGGTAAGGAATGTGGTGGCTCGGCTCGTTTCCGTGGGCGTATTGCCCTATCATGCCGGTCACGTCGGCTGCGGCGTTGGGGTCGCCGGTCAGTTCCGAGCTGGTGGTGAACAGCGTGTCGAGGTGAGCTTCGAAGGCTTTTGCGCCGCCGACAAGGGCCATCAGTCCGTCAACGTCGTGCGGCACGAACCACGCCCACTGCCAGGCGTTGCCTTCCACGTAGTTGCTGGGACGCTCTACCGAGGCCGGGTCGAAGGGCGTAGCCCAGCTGCCGTCGCTCAGGCGGCCGCGCATCAGCTTCGTTTCGGGGTCGAAGTAGTTGCGGTAGTTGCGCGAAAGTCCCATGTATCGGTCGTATATGTCCTTGCGGCCGGTGTCCTTGTACATCTGTGCTATGAGCCAGTCGTTGTAGGCATACTCCAGACCTTGCGACACCGAGCCGCCGTTAACCACGTCGCAGGGTATGTATCCTATGTCGTTCTTGTACTTTATGGATACCGGCATCAGCTTGCCGTGCAGCACGTCGCGGTCAATCCACGGCGTAACGCCCGTTGTATCGTACACCGACGAGCGCAGGCAAGCCTCGCGGGCCTTGTCAACGTCGAAGCCGCACTGGCCTTTCGCCATCGCGTCGGCGATTACCGACACGGCGTGGTAGCCTATCATGGTGCCCGTTTCGTTGCTTGCAAGCTCCCATTTGGGCAGTATTCCGCCTTCGTCGTACTTGCGCAGCAGCGAGCGGATGAACGCCTGGTTGAGCGTAGGGGTGATGATTGTGTACAGGGGGTGCGCCGCGCGGAAGGTGTCCCACAGCGAGAACACCGTGTAGTTGGTGTAGGCCGTGTCTTGTTCGATGGTCTGCGCCATGGTGCGGTATCGTCCGTCAACGTCTGACGACACGCTGGGCTGCAGCATCGAGTGGTAGAGGGCGGTGTAGAACACGGTGCGGCTGTCGTCGTCATCGGTCTCTATGTCGATTACGCCAAGAGCCTTGTTCCACGTGTCGGTGGCCTGCCGGGCCACGGCGTCGAAGTCCCAGCCGGGCATCTCCGCCTCCACGTTGCGGCGTGCGCCGTCCTCGTCAACGCTTGATATGCCTACCTTGACCGTCACCTTGCCGCCTTCGGGCACTTGCCTGAAGCTCAAAACGGCCTTGGCCGTGGGCACTGTGACCGACGTGCTGTCGGGCTGATAGATGGTGTCCGAATAGAGCTTGTAGTCGAACGGACTGGAGAACACTGCGTGGAAGTAGACGTAATGGTGCTTTGCCCACCCCTCGGTGTACTTCATTCCGGCGATGGTCGAGTCGTTGAGCACGCGTATTTGCGTCACGGGGTGTCGGTGTCCGTGTATGGTAGGAGCCATGTCTATTATGAGGCGTGCGTCGCTTTTGGCCGGGAAGGTGTAGCGGTGCATGCCGGCGCGCATGGTCGCCGTAAGCTCCACGTTGATGCTGTCGTCGGGCAGGAATACGCGGTAGTAACCCGGGCGGGCCTCCTCCTGGTCGTGCGAGAAGCGTGCGCGGTAGTCATCGCCGGGCTTGTACTTGTCGCCGGCCACCAGCGGCTTGTCGCCCACTACGGGCATGAAGAGTATGTCGCCGTAGTCGCCGATGCCCGTGCCGCTAAGGTGAGTGTGGCTGAAGCCTATGATGGTGCTGTCAGAATAGTGGTAGCCCGAGCAGGCGTCCCAGCCTATAAGGCGCGTGTCGGGGCTTAGCTGCACCATGCCGTGGGGCAGGGTTGCGCCGGGGAAGGTGTGGCCGTGGCCGCCGGTACCGATAAATACGTTCACATGGTCGGCATAGCTGGCCGACGCTTCCTTGTCCGTGCAGGCCGACAAGGACAGTCCCAATGCTAACAGGAACAAAGCAGGCAAATTGTGTTTCATGGGTCGTTGTATGTAAATAAATCAATTTTTCACAAAGAAAACGCAATGTAATAAAAAAGCGTATGCAAGCACGCTTAAATTGAAATTAATTTTACAGGAATCTTCATTTTAAGCGTATGCGCGGCTTTCCACACCCACTTTCGGGGTATGTGGCGACCCGCGTCGAAACGCCTTTGTACAAAGGCATTTGCAAAAGGCCATCTTTCGCAATGTAAAAGGTGGCCTTTTACACGCTAAAAGACGGCCTTTTGGAAGGTGAAAGACGGCCTTTTGCAAAACCATTTGGCGAGGGCAAAATTTGCAGGGACGGCTTGTTTTCATTAATTTTGCGGCCATGAAGACGTTAGGTGTTGTTCTTTTGGCCTTGTCGCTGCTGTGCTCGTGCGGCCGGAAGCCTGCTGATGGACGCGTGTTCACCGTCGAGACGATGAACGGCATAACGCCCGTGAAGCAGCAGGGCGGCGGCTCGGCAGGCTGGGTGTACGCCATGCTGGCCGTCATCGAGAGCGACCGCATCATGCAGGGCGACTCGGTCAACCTGTCTCCGGCCTATATCGTGCGCAGCATGCTTGAACGTCAGGCCCAGCGCTGCTACCTCTCTGCCGGGACGGAGGGCGTCGGCCTTCGTGGCACTGCCCTCGGCCTGCTCGACGCTTTGGAGGAATACGGCGCGATGCCTTACGACTCTTACCGCTCCGACTGCAACTATGACGTGCTCTGCCGCAAGCTCTCGCGGCTGGCAAACGCCGCCGCCGTGCGCCGCACGGGCTTGGAAAGGCTGCGCCGCTCGGTGGCCGACGTGCTTGACAACGACGTCAACCCCCTGCCGCGCCACGTATGGATGTACGGCGCGGAGTACACCACGCGCGAGTTCGCGCACAGCGTATGCCTGCCCGGCGACTACGTGGCTATGACCAGCTACACGCACGAGCCGTTCGGGGAGAGCGTCGCGCTCTGCCTTCCTGCCGACGGCATGGGGCACAAGTACCTCAATCTTCCGCTCGACACGCTCGTAAGCCGCGTTGTCTGCGCACTGCGCTCGGGGCGCAGCGTGTGCTGGGAGGGCGGCGTGAAGGGTGGTGGCTTCTCGTTTGAACGCGGTATGGCGGACACCATCGGGGGCAAGGAGAGGGTGACGCAGGCCGTGCGCCAGCGTGCCTTCGAGAGCCTCGCCGTAACCTGCGACCATGCGATGGCCGTCGTGGGGCTGGCGCGCGACGCTTCAGGCGGCCTCTGGTTCATCTGCAAGGACTCGCACGGCACGGACAATCCTTACGGCGGACTGGTGTACATGTCGGAACAGTATTTCAGGCTGAACACCGTTGCGGTGGTGATGAAAGACCAATCCCGGTAATACCCAATACCCACCTCAGCCATACCCAACACCCACCCCACAACCACCTGACACCCACCCCAACCCTCCCGAAGGGAGGGGGCTTGATGTGCATTGGTGGCAGGATGAGGTAATGGGGCTTACATATATTGATTATATAAATGACAATAAATGCCACCCTTGAAGGCATTTCAAGCTCCCTCCCTTCGGGAGGGTTGGGGTGGGTGTCAGGTGGTTGTGGGGAGGATGTTAGGTTGGTTTGTGGTGGAAGTTGAATTTTTGAATATGGCAAACAATACATTATTCAAGTCCGTCATCCTCGACTTTGACGGCACAATAGGCGATACGCGCGGCCTTATAGTGCGCACCATGCAGCAGACTTTGGCCGAAGTGGGGCTGCCGCAGCGGTCTGACGACGAGTGCGCGGCCATGATTGGCCTGCCGCTGAAGCAGACTTTTACTGAACTTATGCCTATGGACGACACTACGGGGACGCTCTGCGAGGCCACTTACCGCCGCATCTTCGAGGTGAACAACCGTCCCGGGGCGGTAAGCCCGTTCCCCGGCGTGTGCGACACCATACGCCGCATGCACCGCGCCGGACTGCTTGTCACCATAGCGAGCAGCCGCTTCCGCGCCTCGCTCATGGCTTTCCTGGAAGAGATGGAGCTTGTGCCATACGTGCCGTATGTGCTCGGTGCCGGCGACGTGGAGCATGCAAAGCCTGCTCCCGACATGGTGCTCAAGACGCTTGCCGACAACGGCCTGCGTGCGGAGGATGCCGTTGTGGTGGGCGACACCGTGTTCGACATACGCATGGCGCACGCCGCAGGGGTGAAGGCCGTCGGCGTGACATACGGCAACGGCCTGCGCGAAGACCTTGAACAGGAACGCGCCGAGTGGATAATTGATGATTTCAGGGAGTTGGAGGGGATAGTAGGCATTGGGGATAAGTAAATCTGACAACCACCAAAAGAATACCTGACACCCGTCACACAACCACCTGACACCCACCCCAGCCCTCCCGAAGGGAGGGAGCTTGATGTGCTTTTGCCGTTTGGTTTGCAGCCTTGGCGCATTCGGCTTATCGGACCTATAAGGCTTATAGGGCCTAATAAGCCCGATAAGCCAAATGAGCATGCTATGTTATTGATAATCAGGCATCTTGTAAAAGGCCGTGTTTTGCATTGCAAAACACGGCCTTTTATCTTGTAATTGATGGCCTTTCGCAACGCGAAAGGCCGCATATTGCGGTTTATCCGCAGTTCAGGTGTAAGCATACTTGTTCCGCCGGATTTGCAATCCGGCGGTTTCTAAGTGCGGATTTGCAATCCGCTCACCAACATATATCATTTTATATATGTGCGGTTTGAGCGGATTACAAATCCTTATAGTAAATTTCGGCGGATTGCAAATCCGCCGAAACATATTACCCTCCGCCTGAATTACAGTAGGATGTATATGCTTATTGGCTTTATATTCCATACACCCGAACTGCAGATGAACCGCATATTGGTTATAAGAGGACTGGGATTTGTAGGAGAACCGGAAGCACTGCGCCCCAGAACAGGTAACCAAGCTCCCTCCCTTCGGGAGGGTTGGGGTGGGTGTCAGGTAGTTGTGTGACGGGTGTCAGGTGTCCTTTGGGTGGGTGTTCACTCCGCGAACGCTGCGGCCTCGGCGGCCGCCACGATGTCCTCTTTCGTCATTTTGTCGGAGAAAGCCTTGATGTCGGAGAGGTCGAATTCGTCCGCCTCCTCCTTCTTGCGTCCTTTTCCGGCTTTCGGCGTGTCGGTTTTCACCGTCATTTCTGTTTCCACCGCCATTGCGGTTGCTACCGTTTCGCTGGCCTGCGGAATGATGAAGTCCTCCTTGGCGTCTACGTCGGGTACGGTCTCGACAGGTTCTTCCTCCATCTTTGTGCGCTCCGTCTTGGCGGCGAATACGGCGTCGATGAACTGCGGTTTTCGCCGGAGGTTCTGCAGTGCGGTCTTGCTGGCCGTCTGCTGGCTCTCCTTCTTCGAGTAGCCGCGCCCTTCGCCGCCATCTATTCCCTCGATTTTCGCCTTGTAGACGAACATCGGGCTGTTGCCGTTTTCGCGCTTCTGCTCCACCAGCTCGAAGTCGAGCTTCACCTTGTTCTTCTGGCACCACTCTATGAGTTTGCTCTTGAAGTTCACTTCCTTGTAAGCCACCTTGTCGAGGTTGATGAGCTGCGAGAGTATGCGTTTCTGCATGAAGCGCATGCACGCGCTGTAGCCCTGGTCCAGGTAGATTGCCCCTACGAGGGCTTCGAACGCATTTCCTTCCATGTAACTGTTGTGGGAGGACATGTGTCCGCTGGACACTATGAGCTGGCCTATGCCTATTTCGTGGGCCAGGCGGTTGAGTGTCTCGCGTTGTACAATCTTGCTTCTCGTCGTGGTAAGGAATCCTTCGCGCTTGCCTTCAAAGTGGCGGAACACGATGTCGCCTACTATGGCGTCGAGGATGGCGTCGCCCAGGAACTCAAGCCGCTCGTTGTTGACGGGTTTCCCCTTGGCGTTGCGCCTGGAGACGCTGCGGTGCATGAGCGCCTGTTTGTAGAAGTCGATGTTGTGGGGGTAGAATCCGATGATGTCGCGTAGAGAACAATAAAGCTCCTTTTCCTTGCGGAAAGGGAGCTTTATTTTGTCTATGAAGTTGTTAATCATCATATTTCTTGAAGATGACGCATGCGTTGTGTCCGCCGAAGCCGAACGTGTTGCTCATTGCGGCGCGCACGGTGCGCTTCTGCGCCTTGTTGAAGGTGAAGTTCAAGTTATAGTCTATCTCTTCGTCCTTGTCGTCTTCATCGTGGTTGATGGTAGGCGGAACGATGTCGTTCTGTACCGACAGCACGCTTGCTATGGCCTCCACCGCGCCGGCTGCGCCGAGCAGGTGGCCTGTCATCGACTTGGTAGAGCTGATGTTCAGCTTGTAAGCCGCGTCGCCGAACACGTCCTTTATGGCCTTGGCCTCGGATATGTCGCCTACGTGTGTCGATGTGCCGTGGACGTTGATGTAGTCTATGTCTTCAGGTTTCATGCCCGCGTCGTCGAGAGCTGCCTGCATCACGAGCTTCGCTCCGAGACCTTCGGGGTGTGAAGCGGTGATGTGGTATGCGTCGGCGCTTTCGCCTTCGCCCACCATTTCGGCGTAGATTTTAGCTCCGCGCGCCTTCGCGTGCTCCAATTCTTCGAGGATAAGGCATCCTGCTCCCTCCGCCATCACGAAGCCGTCGCGGCTTGCGCTGAACGGGCGTGAAGCCCTTGCAGGGTCGTCGTTGCGTGTGGAGAGTGCGTGCATGGCGTTGAATCCGCCTACGCCGCAGGCGCAGATGGCAGCCTCCGCTCCTCCGCTGACAATGATGTTGGCCTTGCCAAGGCGGATGAGGTTGAACGCATCGGCCAGTGCGTTGGTCGATGACGCGCATGCGGACGTCGTTGCATAGTTGGGGCCGTGGAAACCGTATTGCATCGATATCTGGCCGGCAGCTATGTCGCTAATCATCTTCGGTATGAAGAACGGGTTGAACTTGGGGCCGTTCTCCTTGTTCAGCGCGTAGTAAGACACTTCGTCCTCGAAGGTCTTTATACCGCCGATGCCTACGCCGAAGATTACTCCGATGCGGTTCTTGTCCTCGTTCTCCAAGTCCATCCCGCTGTCCTTGACGGCCTGCGCCGCGCTGACGAGTGCCAGCTGGGTGTAGCGGTCCATCTTGCGGGCTTCCTTGCGGTCAATCCAGTCGCCTACGTTGAGGCCCTTGACCTCGCAGCCGAACTGTGTCTTGAACTTGGAGCAGTCGAACTGTGTAATGGGAGCTGCGCCGCTTACGCCGTTCACCAGGTTGTTCCATGTCTCCTCGACATTGTTGCCCACCGGCGTAACCGCGCCCAGACCCGTTACTACTACTCTTTTCAATTCCATTTATCGCAGTCTGGAATTATTATTTCATGTTAGCCTCGATGTAGTTGATGGCGTCGCCTACAGTAGCGATTGTCTCAGCCTTGTCGTCAGGAATAGAGATGTTGAACTCCTTTTCGAATTCCATAATCAGCTCTACTGTGTCGAGAGAGTCTGCGCCGAGGTCGTTTGTGAAGCTTGCTTCGGGCTTTACTTCAGCCTCGTCAACACCAAGTTTCTCTACAATGATAGCTTTTACTTTAGATTCAATTTCTGACATGATTGTAATGTTTTAAAAAAGTTTGTAATAATCTTCAAATCTCAAAAATCGGTGCAAAGGAACGAATTTTTATTTAAGTGTGCAAATATTTTTGACAAAAATGTTCATTCCATTGCACACATCGTGGGTATGTGTGCAATGGAATGAGGGTGAAAAGACACTTTGGCGGCAGCAGGGGAGGGCAGTGGCGTGTTTGCAAAAGATGGTCTTTCGCAACATGAAAGGCCATCTTTTGAACGCTAAAAGGCCGTCTTTTGCAATGCGAAAGACGGCCTTTTGTAAGTGGTTGAAAGTCAGGTTGGTTGAGAATTGAGAATGTAGAGGTGAGAATTATGATTACCTTTAATTGAGAATTGAGAGTTGAGAATGGAGAATTATGATTACCCCTACCGGCTTTCAAGCGTCAAAGGTAATCATAATTCTCCATTCTCAACTCTCAAATCTCAATCAAAGAGCAGGCATGATGTCGGCCTGTTCCCTCCTTAAAGGGTAGTTGCCGCGCAGCTCCTCAAAGCTTTCGGGCGAGGCTTTAAGGCGTGCGCTGTCTTCAAGAGGGTTGTACAGTTGCAGGCGCAGGGTGTCGTCGTCGGCCGAGGGGACGAACGTCGGCGGCAGCGCCGGCGGCACTATGAGCGGAGGGCGGCGCAGGCCGAAGTGGCGGCAGAGGCCGTCAAGCACCATGTTGTCGGCGTTCACCTTGCCGTCCGCGCTGTAGCCTGCTATGTGGGGAGTGGCGAGCCACACCCTGTCGAGCAGCCGCCGGTCTATGCACGGCTCGTTCTCCCAGGTGTCGACAGCCGCATCTTCCACCTTATTATATATTAGGGCGTCGAGCAGCGCGCCGTTGTCCACCACCGCGCCGCGGCTTGTGTTGATTATGAGCGGACGCTTCTTGAGCCTGTCGAAGAACGCGCCGTCGGCCATGTGGTACGTAGGGTGCGCCTCGTTTCGCGTCAGCGGCACGTGGAACGTTATGATGTCGGCCTCGTGCTCGATGTCGTCCATCGTGGCGAATGTGCCTGCTTCGCCGCGCTCCTGCCGTGGAGGGTCGCACACGAGCACGCGCATGCCGTACTCCTCGGCCACGGCCTTGACCTTCGTCCCCACGTGTCCGCAGCCCACCAAGCCCAATGTCATGCTTTCAAGCCTCGCCCCACGGTCGCGCTTCAGCAGCAGGAGCACCGACCTTACGTACTGCGCCACCGAGGCGGCGTTGCATCCCGGGCAGCTCATCCACTCTATGCCGGCGCGCCGCAGGTAGGCGGCGTCTATGTGGTCGAAGCCGATTGTGGCCGTAGCCACGAACTTCACGCTGCTTCCCCGGAGCAGGCTCTCGTCGCAACGGGTGCGCGTGCGCACTATGAGCGCGTCGGCCCGGCGCACGTCTTCAGGGCCTATTTCAGAGCCTTTCAGGTACACCGCGTCGTCGGTGAGCATGCCGATGGACTCGCGGATGTAAGGAATTTTGTCGTCGATTACTATTTTCATCTTCTTGAATGTTGGTTGTCGTAATGCCGTTTTATGTGATGAAGTCCTGCAAAAATACTAAAAATGTAGCGTGCGAGTTGGCGGAATGGAAATAAATCGCTATCTTTGCCAAAATAAAGGACTGTCTTGTTATATCTTAAAGGCTAAACCACGGCAATGGCATTTACCTGCAACCACATCGGCATACCCCGTGCCGCAGCGTCTGCGCTGCGCCGTGCCTCCGTGCCAAGATGTTCGGCAATCCTTCCACAAACAAAGCCGATTAACGCCCGGAAGGACAGATGAGGACAGAGCACATACTGATAATAAGGTTTTCAGCCCTTGGCGACGTGGCGATGACCGTGCCCATAGTGGACTCGCTGGCGCGGCAATATCCCGACGTGAGGATTACCATGCTTAGCAGCCCTTACGCCCGGCCGTTCTTCGAGCGCATGCCGCAGAACGTGGGCTTCATGGAGGCTGACCTTAAGAACGAATATTACGGCGTGAAGGGAATGAACGCCCTTTACCGCCGCCTTACGGCCAAGAACTTCACCGCCATAGCCGACCTGCACAGCGTGTTGCGCTCCGACTACCTGCGGATGCGCTTCAACATCGACCGCTTTCGCGTGGAGCATGTCGACAAGCACCGCGCAATGCGCAGGCAGCTCGTCAGCCAGACAGACAAGCGTTTGTCGCCGTTGCCGTCTACGTATGAGTGCTATGCCGACGTATTCGCACGTCTGGGCTATCCTGTGAAGCTCGATTTCCGCTCGATGTTTCCGCCCGAAGGCGGCGACTTGAGCCTTTTGCCAGACGGCTTCAACAGGCCGAAGGCCGACGGCGAGGTGTGGCTCGGCGTCGCTCCGATGGCCGCTTATCCCGACAAGACGTACCCCCTGCCGCTCATGGAGGAGGCTTTGAGGCTCTTGACGGAACGCCATCCGGGCTGCCGCCTGTTCCTGTTCGGTGGAGGAGATGCCGAGACCGCCGTGCTCAACGACTTGTGCGGAAAGTTCGACCGCTGTGTAAACGCCTCGGCCCGGCTGGGCGGCATTGGCGGCGAACTTGTCCTGATGAGCCATCTTGACGCAATGGTGTCGATGGACGGGGCTAACATGCACATGGCTTCAATCGTGGGTACGCCGGTGGTAAGCGTATGGGGCGCCACTCATCCGGCCGCCGGATTCCTGGGCTGGGGGCAGCGCTTGGAAGACGTGGTGCAGGCCGACATGCCGTGCCGGCCGTGTAGCATATCGGGAAAGAAAGCCTGCCTGCGCGGCGACAGGCTGTGCATGAAGAGCATACCGCCCGGGGAAATAGCGGCGAGGGTGGAGATTGTGCTGCGCCGCGGCCGGTCAGGGAAGTGATTACTTCATCAACATAAATAACTAATTAAAAACAAGTAGTATTATGAAAAAGTATGTTTGCGAGACTTGTGGGTATGTATATGACCCTGAAGTGGGAGACCCCGACAACGGCGTAGCTCCCGGAACAGCGTTTGAAGACCTGCCCGAAGACTGGGTTTGCCCGCTTTGTGGCGTTGGAAAGGATGAATTCTCTGTTGAAGAATAACTCCTGTGCGGAGTTTAGATAAAGGCGGACGCGCCCTTTGCAGGCCGTTCCGTCGTCTTCAATAGGTTTAGTTTAATTGCGGCCCTGCCGGCGTTGACGCCTGCAGGGCCGCTTCGTTGCAAGTGTTGTACTGTGCTTCCCGCGTAGCGGTTATTTGTCGATGAAGTATGCGAAGGCGCACGCCGCGATTGTCAATGCGGCCAATACGTACATCGTCCATCTTGTAATCTTTGCGAATTTCTTTCGGTTTTTTGCTGACGCAAGGTTTTTCTGTTTGAAAATCTCCGATTCGTCAACTGCTTCGTAATACTTGTTGCGTTTCATTTCCGTTTCTTTTTTGTTCTTGTTTTGTGTCGGCTGTGGTCTTCGCCGTAGGCGTGCCGTGTTACGTTTGCATAGTGTTTCAGTGCAGGCTGCCACCCCCGTAATGTGTATCCGGCGTGGACGACGGCTTCCATTTTGTATATATTAGAATGCAAATATACGTAAAAAGTTGCATCGGGGGGGGTAATTTTTAATATAGTTTTCAATCTTTTAACGTGCAATGGATTTATTGTGCGGTGCTTGTGCGTATGGAACGCATGGCCGTCCGGTTGCGGCATGCAAATGACAGGCCGTCTTTCGCATTGCAAAAGGCCGTCAATTGCACGCTGAAAGACGGTCTTTTGGACGGCAAAAGGCCGCCTTTCGCTACGGCGTTGACGGTCAGGCACTTACGGATGATGGCTGGTGGGGCTGCATTTGGCTGGAAAAATATTGCCGTTTACTTGTCCGCCATTCGTGGAAAAATATTAATTTTGCACCGTTATGGTACAGAAGCTCATACAGACACAGGCGCAGAAGCAGGTGCAGGTACAGCGGCTCACACAGCAGCAGATGCTCGTGGTGAAGCTGCTCGAGATGCCCCTGACCGAGCTTGAGCAGAGCGTCACGGCCGAACTTGACGACAACCCGGCGCTGGAAAGCCGCGGCGAGGGCGACGAACCCGTGCATGACGAGCCGCAGGACGGCGGCGCGGACGACACGGCGGAGGAGGACTTCGACGCCGCTTCGGAGCGCGAGGAACGCGAGTCGGCGCTTGACGACGCCCTGGCCGGCATCGGCATGGACGACGAGATGCCCGAACCCGTGACGCAGCAGTCGGCCGACCGCCAGACCGCCGACTATGAGGAAATCACTTATGGCGACACTGTGTCGTTCTACGACAGGCTCAAGGAGCAGATGGTAGACGTGGAGCTTACGCCGAAGCAGCGCGAAATAATGGAGTACATCATCGGCTCGCTCGACGACGACGGCCTGCTGCGCAAGGATGCCGGCACGCTTTGCGACGAGCTTGCCATATACCATAACGTTGACGCGAGCGAGGGGGAGATTGACGAAGTGCTGCGCACGCTGCAGACGTTCGACCCGGCCGGCATCGGCGCGCGCGACCTGCGTGAGTGCCTCCTGCTGCAAATCAGACGCAAGCCGGCCTCGCCGTTGAGGCAACGGATGGAGGAAGTGGTGGCAAAGTGCTTCGACGAGTTCATGAACAAGCGGTGGGACAAAATAAAGTCGCAGCTCGGTTTTGACGACGAAACCGCCGACAAGGTGCACGCCGAGCTGCTGAGGCTCAACCCGAAGCCCGGCTCCGCCCTTGGCGAGACCGAGGGACGGGGCGCGCGCCAAATAACGCCCGACTTCATAGTTGACACCGCCGACGACGGCACTGTTACCTTTACCGTCAACGGCGGCAACGTTCCCGAGCTGTACGTGTCGCCATCGTTCGCCTCGATGGTCGACGCCTACCGCGGCAGCAAGGGAAAGATGAACCGCCAGGAGAAGGAGGCCCTGCTCTACGCCAAGGAGAAGGTGGAGCGCGCACGCGGCTTCATCGACGCGGTGAAGCAGCGCAGGCATACCCTGTACGTCACCATGAAGGCCATTATCGACATACAGAAACGCTACTTCCAGGACGGCGACGAGGGCGACCTGAAGCCCATGCTTCTTAAAGATGTGGCCGAGAAGACCGGCCTCGATATATCCACCGTGTCGCGCGTAAGCAACATGAAGTACGCCCAGACACGCTGGGGCACGTTCCGCCTGCGCCACTTCTTTAGCGACGGCGTCAAGACCGACGGCGGCGAGGAGATGTCGACGCGCCGCGTGAAGGCCGCCCTGAAGGACATCATCGACAAGGAAGACAAGGCCAGTCCGCTTAGCGACGACGCCATAACGGGCCTTATGAAGGCCGACGGATACCCCGTGGCACGGCGCACCATAGCCAAATACCGCGAACAGATGGGCATCCCCATAGCCCGGCTTAGGAAAAAATGAGAGAGAAACAGATAATTTTTGCGGCCAAGGCGCTTAGCGTCATATTCACCCCGTTCTACCTTCCGCTGGTGGGGCTGGCCGTACTGCTTACGTTCACTTACCTCAGCTTGCTGCCCTGGGCTTACAAGCTGTTCCTCGTGGTGACGTTCTGGGTGTTCACCATCGCCCTGCCGTCGCTGCTCATCCGCCTGTACCGCCGCTACCAGGGGTGGTCGCTCTTCTCGATGGCGAGCAAGGAACGCCGCGTAATACCTTACGTAATATCCATCGTCTCTTACCTGTTGTGCTACTACATCATGGCCGCCGCCCACGTGCCTCACTTCATGGGGAGCATCCTCATGGCCGCGTTGGTAATCCAGGTGGTCTGCGCCATAGTCAACCTTTTCATCAAAGTGTCCACCCACATGGCAGCAATAGGCGGTGTGGGCGGCGCGCTCATGGCCTTCGCCGCCATCCTGGGGTTCAATCCCGTGTGGTGGTTGTGTGTGGTGTTTCTGCTCGCCGGGCTGGTGGGTACTAGCCGTATGGTGCTGCGCCAGCACTCACTTCACGAGATTACGCTGGGCTTCCTTGTAGGCATGGCCTGCGCCTTCGTGTCGGTATTGGTGCTGTAAGCATGAATTTAATCAAAAAACAAGATATTATGACACCGTTAGTAAGCATCATCATGGGCAGCACAAGCGACCTGCCCGTAATGGAAAAGGCGTGCAAGCTGCTTGACGACATGCACGTTCCGTTTGAAGTCAACGCCCTGTCGGCACACCGCACGCCCGACGCTGTGGAGCAGTTTGCCAAGCAGGCGAAGGCTCGCGGCATCAAGGTAATCATCGCCGGAGCTGGCATGGCGGCCGCTCTGCCCGGCGTAATCGCGGCATCGACCACGCTGCCCGTCATCGGCGTGCCCATCAAAGGCATGCTCGACGGCCTCGACGCGATGCTTAGCATCATACAGATGCCTCCCGGAATACCCGTCGCCACGGTCGGAGTAAACGGCGCGATGAACGCCGCCATCCTCGCGGTGGAGATGCTCGCCTTGGCCGACGATGCCCTTGCGGCACGCCTTTCCGACTATAAGGCCGGGCTGGGAGCGAAAATCGAGAAGGCCAACAAGGAGCTGGCCGAGGTCAAGTATGAGTATAAGACTAATTGATTGAATGAAAAATGAATAATGGACAATGAATAATGAGCCTGCGGATTTACGGTTCTTTTTCATTGTTCATTTTCTTTTCCATTCAAAATGGATTATTCATTGTTCATTTTTCATTATTCATTTCAGTATGATTGACTTGTTCAATTACCGCCGCCGCGCGGCTTCCGAGGTGCAGATAGGCGGCACGCCGCTGGGCGGAGAGTGGCCTGTGCGCGTGCAGTCGATGACGACCACGCCAACCACCGACACCGAGGCGAGCGTGGCGCAGGCCGAACGCATCATCGATGCAGGCGGAGAGTATGTGCGCCTGACGACGCAAGGCGTGCGCGAGGCCGAGAACCTGAAGGACATCAACGCGCGTCTTAGGGCCGACGGGTACATGACTCCGCTCGTGGCCGACGTGCACTTCAACCCACACGTGGCCGAAGTGGCCGCGCTGTATGCCGAGAAGGTGCGCATAAACCCCGGCAACTACATCGACCCGGCGCGCACGTTCAAGCACTTGGAATACACCGACGAGGAGTATGCCGACGAGCTGAAACGGCTCGAAGAGAGGTTTATACCTTTATTAAATATCTGCAAGGAGCACCACACCGCGCTGCGAATAGGCGTCAACCACGGCTCGCTGTCAGACCGCATAATGTCGCGTTACGGCGACACTCCCGAGGGAATAGTGGAGAGCTGCATGGAGTTTCTGCGCATTTGCAGGCGCGAACGCTTCGACGACGTTGTCATATCAATCAAGGCGAGCAACACGGTCGTTATGGTACGCTCCGTCCGTCTGCTCGTAAGCGAGATGGAACGCGAGGGCATGAGCTATCCGCTTCACCTTGGAGTGACCGAGGCCGGAGAGGGCGAGGACGGCCGCATAAAGAGCGCGGTGGGCATCGGTGCGCTGCTGGCCGACGGACTGGGCGACACCGTGCGCGTATCGCTTAGCGAAGAACCGGAGGCCGAAATACCCGTGGCACGCCACCTTGTAGACTACATTACGCGCCGCGCAGGCCATACGCCCATCCCCGGCAGCGAGGCTCCGGGCTTCGACTGGCTGCGCCCCGAGCGGCGGTTGACCGCGCCGGTGGGCAATATCGGCGGACAGAATGTGCCCGTTGTCATAGCGTCGATGCTCGACGGGGGCGACCCCTCGCGGCTAAGTGCGGGCGACGACATCGTGCCCGACTATGTATATACCGGCCAGTCGCTGCCCGAAAAGCGCATCCCCGGCCAGCGTTACATCGTAGACTTCGGCGTGTATGCAGGTCTTCAGGACACCAATGACGTATATCCCATATTCCCGTACAACGCCGTTCCGCTCATCGCGCAGGTAAAGGCGGAGGTTAAGTTCCTCGTGTTGCCCTACGGCGTAAGCACCGACGAATACATACCCTGCCTCAAGGCGCACCCCGAGGTCGTGGTGGTGAGCATGTCGAACCACAAGAACCGCCTCGGCGAGCAGCGTGCCCTGCTGCACGAGATGATGTCGGCCGGGGTGCAGAACCCCGTCGTTTTCTGCCAGATGTACAGCCACTCGCAGCAGGAGAAGGGCGACTTCCAGCTTGAAGCCGCCGCCGACATGGGTGCGCTCATGTTCGACGGCCTGACGGACGGCCTCTGGCTGATGAACGACGGCACGCTCGCGCCCGGCGACATCACGGCTACAGCCTTCGGCATACTCCAGGCGGCACGCCTGCGCACGTCGAAGACGGAGTACATAAGCTGCCCCGGATGCGGCCGCACACTGTACGACCTGCGTTCCACCATCGCACGCATCAAGGAGGCTACGCGCGGCATGAAGGGACTGAAAATCGGCATAATGGGCTGCATTGTGAACGGTCCGGGCGAGATGGCCGACGCCGACTACGGCTATGTCGGTGCGGGCCGTGGCCGCATATCGCTGTACAAGGGCAAGCAGTGCGTCGAGAAAAACATACCCGAAGACGAGGCCGTGGAGCATCTGTTGAGGCTAATCAACGGCACTTCTAATTGAGAATTGAGAGTTTAGAATGGAGAATTATGATTACCCCTACCGGCTTTCAAGCGTCAAAGGTAATCATAATTCTCCATTCTAAACTCTCAATTCTCAATTAAGCTGGTTTTCAACGACTTACAAAAGGCCGTCTTTTAGCGTGTAAAAGACGGCCTTTTAGCGTGCAATTCATGGCCTTTTGCAAAGCGAAAGGTGGCTAATGAGACACCCACCCCAACCCTCCCAAAGGGAGGGAGCTTGATTGCCTATTATAAATTAACGTGAGTTCGGTATAAGGAACAATTTTACTAATAGAGAAGAACCTGCCTTTTTCTTTCGCCCCAAGTGGTCGGTTGGTATCTGTCATTCCGCGCTCCGACGCGGAATCCAGTACCAATAACACTGGAAAAGCCTGGCTGTTTACACTGGATTCCGCGTCGGAGCGCGGAATGACAGATACCAGCCGACAGCTTGAAGTTGGATGATTACCGATGTTTCTTATACCGAACTGACGTTAATTTAACGTCAGTTCGGTATAAGAAAACCATCCTTTGTAGGGACATAATTCATTATGTCAGGCTGTCGGTAATATGTTTAGGCGGATTTGCAATCCGCCTAAATTTACTATGAGGATTTGTAATCCGCTTAAACCGCGCATCTATAAGAATATGTCTATATATGAGCGGATTGCAAATCCGCAATTAAGAACCGCCGGATTGCAAATCCGGCGGAACAAATGCCTTCATTGATAAACTTTTGTATGTCATCCAAACAAACTGCGGATGAACCCCTTTCGCTTTTTCACTGTACATTTCCAGCCTTTTTATCGGCAAAAACGGTTAAATTCACTGTTTGTGCAAATTTAATCGATTTTTAATCGCTGGTTATCCGTTATTTTAGCGGTTTTTTATCGTCGGGGCATAATTTTGTGCTCCGTAAGCTGTTGACGGCAGCGGCGTAATTATGAAAAACAACCAATAATTAATACAACCAAGCAATGAAGATAAGGACGATTATAGCGGCGGTGTGCCTCTCTACGGGCATCTGTGCGCAGGCTGCTACGAAGCATGCGCAGCAGACTTCGTACCCGGAGTACAAGGGACTCATCATGGCCGGCTATCAGGGATGGTTTCGAGGGCCGCAGGACGGCATGAACCAGGGCTTCGGCCACTACGGCGTAGGCAAGAAGTTTGACGAAGACCACTGCACCATCGACGCCTGGCCCGACGTGAGCGAGTACGAGAAAACCTACAAGACCACCTTTAAGCACGCCGACGGCTCGGCGGCGTATGTGTTCAGTTCGGCCGACAAGTCTACCGTAGACCTGCACTTCAAGTGGATGGCCGAGTACGGACTTGACGGCGTTTTCATGCAGCGTTTCTTCGACTACACGCGTCCCGGGAGCAAGGGCGGCGCGCCCGACAGGATACTCGGCTACGCGCTCGAGGCCGCGCAGAAGTATGACAGGGCCATCGCCGTGATGTACGACCTGTCGGGACTGAAGGGCAACGGCGAGGACTGCTCGTCGGTAATAGCCGACTGGAAGAGGCTTGTCGACGAGCTTCGCGTCACCAATCCCGAGGGGCGCAACACCTATCTGCACCATAACGGCAAGCCGCTGGTGGCAATATGGGGCGTAGGCTTCCCCGACCGGCCTTACAACATACGCAACATCGGCCTGGAGAGGCTCATCGACTTCCTCAAGAACGACCCCGAATACGGCGGCTGCGCAGTGATGCTGGGCGTGCCGACGTTCTGGCGCACGCTCGAGGCCGACTGCGTACACGACCCCTACCTGCACACCTTAATCAGGCAGGCCGACATCGTGCTGCCGTGGACCATACAGCGTTTCTCGCCGCTGCTGCACAACGACATGAACCGCTACCGCGACCTTATAATAGGCGACCTGCGCTGGTGTGAGGACAACGGCGTGGCCTACGTACCTGCGGTAACGCCCGGCTTCAGCTGGCACAACTTGAGCAAGAGGGAGTTCCCTGACGACGTAAAGCCCGTGGGCAGCATTCCGCGCCAGGGCGGACGCTTCTACTGGCAGCAGCTCTCGACGGCCATGCTCGCCGGAGCGGAGATGCTCTACGTGGCCATGTTCGACGAGGTGGACGAGGGAACGGCCATCTTCAAGTGTACCGACAATCCTCCGGTAAGCGACAAGGCGAAGTTCATCGACATGGACGGCAAGCCCTCCGACCATTACCTTTGGCTTACGGGAGAGGCCGCCAGGATGCTGCGCAAGGAAGCTCCGCTAAGCCTCGACATGCCTGTAAGGAACATGGCGGAGAACAAGAAATGAGACAATATCATCAAGTAGCGTAAGAATACCATTAATAAAACATCCATGAAACATTTTAATCACTTCGCCGCCGCGTGCCTGCTATGCTTCACAGGCGCGTGCGGCGAGGCTTCGGCCAAGGTGAAGCTGCCCGCCCTGTTCTCTGACGGAATGGTGATGCAGCAGCTTAGCAACGCCCCCATATGGGGCGAGAGCGACAAGACGCAAGGCAGCGTCACGGTGAAGACATCGTGGAACGGCAAGGAGTACACCGCCGCCATAGGCGAGGACGGCAAGTGGAAGGCTATGGTTGAGACCCCGCGCTTCGGCGGCCCGTACCGCATCGAGATAAGCGACGGCGAGCCGCTCACGGTTAACAACGTGCTCGTAGGCGAGGTGTGGCTCTGCTCGGGACAGTCAAACATGGACATGACAATCGACGGATGCTACAACGACCCGGTAATAGGCGCGCTCGACGCGGTGGTCACTTCGACCGACAACAATGTGCGCATGTTCACCGTAGACAAGAAGATGGACTCTAAGCCGCTGGCCGACTGCACCGGCCAATGGCGTGCGGCATCGTCCGAAAACACGCCCCACTTCTCGGCTGCGGCATACTACTTCGCACGCAAAATACGCCAGGTGCTCGGCGTGCCGGTGGGCATCATACACGCTGCTTACGGCGGTTCGCGCGTCGAGGCGTGGATGAGCGCCGAGGGAGTAGCCCCGTTCAAGGGCATGAAGGAGGTGCAGAACGAGTGCATACTGTACAACGGCATGATGGCTCCCATAGTGGGCTATGCCATGCGCGGCTGCCTCTGGTACCAGGGCGAGGCCAACATGGACTATCCCGACCTGTACACCAAGCTGCTGCCGGCCATGGTGAAGGACTGGCGCGAGAAGTGGGGGCAGGGTGACTTCCCGTTCTATTACGCGCAAATCGCCCCATATAATTATGGTAAGGGCGACGGCATAGGCAAGAACTCGGCCTATCTGCGCGAGGCGCAGACGAAGTGCCTTGACCTAATACCCAACTCGGGCATGGCCATACTGACCGACATAGGCTATCCGAACACCATCCACCCGATGAAGAAAGAGGAGGTGGGCGACCGCTTCGCATACCTTGCGCTCGGGCGTACATACGGCATGAAGGGTTTTCCCACGAGCGGACCGCTGTTCAAGGAGATGAGCATCAAAGGCAAGGAGGTCACCGTTACGTTCAAGGAGACCGGCCGCGGAATGACCTCTTACCGCCAGGACATCAAGGGCTTCGAGGTGGCCGGGGCCGACAAGGTGTTCCATCCGGCGAAGGCGCGGATAAGCGACGACCCGAAGAAGGTCGTAGTGTGGAGCGACGAAGTGGCTGCTCCCGTAGCCGTGAGGTTCGCCTTCAAGGACTATACAGACTGCAACCTGTTCAACTATGCCGGACTGCCGGCGTCGTCGTTCCGCACCGACAACTGGGACGACAAATAGGCATGGCGCAGCCGTTAGCGCATAGCTGCGCAACGCTTTGATAATCAACTGTTTGTAAAAGGCCGTCTTTCACATTGCGAAAGACGGCCTTTCATCTGCCAATCGATGGCCTTTTGCCGTCCGAAAGACGGCAGATTAGTGAAGAGTGAAGAACGAAGAGTGAAGAATTCAAGTGCCTGCATGATGAGACGGACATTAATTCTTCACTCTTCGTTCTTAACTCTTCACTTACACTTTGTCGCCATAGCATAGGTCGCCGGCGTCGCCGAAGCCCGGCACTATGTATTTGTGCTCGTTCATTCCGGGGTCGATGGCGGCGCACCACACGGTAGTCTTGTCGTCGGGGAACGTGCGTTTGACGTGCTCCAGACCCTCGGGCGCGGCTATTACGCAGGCCACGTGTATGCGCTTGGGCGTGCCCCTGGTGAGGAACGCCTTGTAGCCCAGCTCCATGGAGCCGCCCGTAGCCAGCATCGGGTCTACTATAATAAGCGTCTTGCCCTCGACGCTCGGCGTGGCAAGATACTCCACGTGTATGCCCACCTGCGTGTGCTCGTTGTCTGTGTATTCGCGGTACGCGCTTACGAAGGCGTTGCCCGCGTGGTCGAACACGTTGAGGAAGCCCGCGTGGAACGGCAGTCCGGCGCGGAAGATGGTGGCCAGCACCACCTTGTCCGCAGGCACGTTGACTTGCGCCGTGCCGAGAGGCGTCTTGACGTCGCGCGTCTCGTAGTCGAGTGTCTTGCTTATTTCGTAGGCCATCATCTCGCCCACACGCGTGATGTTGTTGCGGAAGAGCAGGCGGTTCTGCTGGTATCCGCAGTCGCGCATCTCCATCATGTACTGCCCGATGATGGAATTTTCTTTGCTAAGGTCGATTATCTGCATGGAAAACCAATTACTTTATAGTATGTCTGCAAAAGTAAAAATATTTCCTATTTTTTGCAAAGTGAAAGTTGCAAAAGTACTTCGTGGAGTTTAAATTTTCAATACTTTAACCTAAAAACGGTTATGGTTGGCATTTTTACACGCACGCGAGTTTGCCGATACATTAATTTTTAGTACCTTTGCAGGCGGTTTGGGAAACCATGCAGGAAACGGATAAATCACTTTTTAAATACTTCATTAAAATGGCAAATTTAGATTTAAGCAAGTACGGAATCACTGACGTGAAGGAAATTCTCCACAATCCGTCTTACGAGGTATTGTTTGAAGAGGAAACAAAAGAAGACCTGACAGGCTATGACAAGGGTCAGGTAACTGAACTTGGAGCTGTCAACGTGATGACCGGCGTTTACACCGGCCGTTCGCCTAAGGACAAGTTCATCGTGATGGACGAGACTTCAAAGGACACCGTATGGTGGACTACCGATGAATATAAGAACGACAACAAGCCCGCTTCGCAGGAGGCTTGGGCAGCCGTTAAGGAAATAGCACAGAAGGAACTCTCTGGCAAGAAGCTCTATGTAATCGACGGCTTCTGCGGTGCCAACAAGGACACACGCATGGCTGTGCGCTTCATCATGGAGGTGGCTTGGCAGGCTCACTTCGTAAAGAACATGTTTATCCGCCCGACAGAGGAGGAACTGGCAAACTTCGAGCCTGACTTCGTTGTCTACAACGCGTCGAAGGCTAAGGTTGAGAACTGGAAGGAGCTGGGCTTCAACTCTGAAACGGCTGTTGTGTTCAACGTAACTTCAAAGGAGCAGGTTATCATCAACACATGGTACGGCGGCGAGATGAAGAAGGGTATGTTCTCTATGATGAACTACTTTTTGCCGCTCAAGGGCATCGCTTCAATGCACTGCTCTGCAAACTGCGACATGAACGGCGAGAACACCGCTATCTTCTTCGGTCTGTCAGGCACTGGCAAGACTACCCTTTCAACCGACCCGAAGCGTCTTCTCATCGGCGACGACGAGCACGGATGGGACGACAACGGCGTGTTCAACTTCGAGGGTGGATGCTACGCCAAGGTCATCAACCTTGACAAGGAGAGCGAGCCCGACATCTACAACGCAATCAAGCGCGACGCCCTGCTGGAGAACGTTACTGTTGACGCCAACGGCAAAATCGACTTCAACGACAAGAGCACGACGGAGAACACCCGCGTATCTTACCCGATTTACCACATCAACAACATCGTTAAGCCCATCAGCCACGCTCCCGCTGCAAAGCAGGTTATCTTCCTGTCGGCTGACGCGTTCGGCGTGCTTCCTCCCGTGTCAATCCTCGACCCCGAGCAGACGAAGTACTACTTCCTCTCTGGCTTCACAGCCAAGCTCGCAGGAACAGAGCGCGGCATCACCGAGCCTACTCCTACATTCTCTGCTTGCTTCGGCCAGGCATTCCTCGAACTGCATCCTACAAAGTACGCAGAGGAGCTGGTAAAGAAGATGGAGAAGAGCGGTGCAAAGGCTTACTTGGTGAACACCGGCTGGAACGGTACAGGCAAGCGTATCTCTATCCGCGACACTCGCGGTATCATCGACGCCATCCTGAACCACTCGATTGACGCTGCTCCTACGAAGACAATTCCTTACTTCAACTTCGTAGTGCCCACGCAGCTTGAGGGCGTTGACCCCAACATCCTCGACCCACGCGACACTTACGCTGACGCAAGCCAGTGGGAAGAGAAGGCAAAGGACCTCGCAAGCCGCTTCATCAAGAACTTCAAGAAGTATGAAAGCAACGAGGCCGGCAAGGCTCTCGTAGCTGCAGGCCCGAAGCTCTAAGCATGGTTACAATAAGCCTTTGTGCTTGAAAATAATGCAAGCCCTTGTTCCGGCATATATCGGAGCAAGGGCTTTTTCGTGGCCTGCCGGGTGGTGTGGGCCGAACATAAAAAAGCTTTTAAAAAATCCTTTTATGTATATAAAAAAGTCCAATTTCTTGGCATTTTAGATAATAAAGGCCGTAAAAGGCGTTTTATTTGAGGAAATCTGATTAAATTTGCAGCTAAAATCAAAAATGAGAGAAAGAATGAAACGGATTATCCGGCCTTTCGTCATATTGTTTTCCGCGATGCTCCTTACGGTTTCATGCTTGAGCGGTGACGATTATAACGATATAATTTATTATGGTGACACTGCAATAACATCGTTCTCGCTCGGGACGTTGAAGCGCACGATGTGGACGGAAGCGTCTGACGGTTCGGACAGTTCTTATGTTGCGCAGCTGGATTGCAGTTCATACGCATTCTATATAGACCAGTTCAAGAAGGAAATATACAATCCCGACTCGTTGCCGGTAGGCACGGATGCGGCTCATGTGCTGTGCAATGTCAGCAGCAAGAACTCGAGCGTGGTGGTAATCGCGTACAAGGATGTCGAGGACAAGGACTCTTTGGTTGTTTACAGCAGTTCCGACTCGATAGACTTTACCGAGCCGCGCGACTTCCGCGTGTACGCCAACGACGGAACGGCGTACCGCTCGTACACGGTGAAAGTGAACGTGCATAAGGAACATCCCGATTCAATCAATTGGCAAGACATGGGCGAATTCCTGGCGTTTAAGTCGATGTCGGGCATGAAGGCCGTCGCCCTCGGTGGAAAAATCTTCGTGTTTGGCGCTACATCCGCCGGCACAGCGGTATATTCTGCGTCTGCCGGAGGCAGCCTTGCATGGGCCGAACTGGATACAGACATTGCCCTTGACGGCGGCGCATATAAGAACGTTGTGGTAAAAGACGACGCCATGTATACGCTTTCGGACGGCGGCGTGTTGCGTTCAGATGACGGCAAAGCCTGGGACGAGGTCGGCGGAACGGGTCTGAAACAGCTGCTCGCCGCAGGCAAGGACAAGCTCTATGCCTTGGATGGCAACGGCGGAATAGTTGTTTCTGAAGACGACGGCGCTACATGGGATGAAGACAACATTGTGGATGATGCCGGAATGTTGCCTACCGAGAATGTAAGTTACGGTTGTTTGCCCGTCGCTACTGATAAAAACGCCGAGCGTGTGGTAATCGTAGGCAACCGCGATATAAACAACAGCGCGTTTGCTGAAGACTCCGTGGCTATGGTGTGGAGCAAAATCGAAGAATACTCCGACGGCTCGAGGACGCATTCGTGGGTGTTCAACAGCGAGGACAACGGCTACCGCCTGCCACGGTTGGCAGACTTGAGCGTGGCTGTTTACGGCGACGCGCTTGTGGCGCTGGGCGGCCGCGGTCTCGGAACAAGTACCGCCGAAGCGTTTTCGGGTTTCTATGTCAGTGAGGACAGTGGCATCACGTGGCATGCCGACGGCACACTTTATTTGCCTGAAGGTTTCACCAATGCCGACAAGGACGTGTTCGCGATGGTGTCGGACGACGACAACTATTTGTGGATAATATGCGGAGGTACGGGTAAAGTCTGGCGCGGCAGGCTCAACAGGCTTGGATGGGAAGACGCGCAGACCTCGTTCACCGAATGACGTTGTTATCGTTTAATGCAGATGAAGACAGTCCTGCTCATAGCCTTTTCCTTGTTCGTACCGTTTGCCGCCAGTGCACAAGACGAGTACGAGTACAGGATGGAAATAGGCGCAGGAGTCGGACTGGTGAGCTATCAAGGCGACTTCAACGGCAGCATTGTGAAAAACATGCAGCCGTCGGCTTCGTTGATAGTGAGGCGCGTGTTCAACCCGTACATGGGGTTGAAGCTCGACCTCTCATACGGTAAGTTGAAGGGAAGCTCGGCCGACGTGAAGACCTGGTATCCCGAATTGCACGACAATCCGGTGGATTTCAGCAACACGATGGTCGACCTCGGGCTTACTTTTGAGTATAATTTTTGGCCGTATGGAACGGGACGCGAGTACAGGGGGGCAAAGAGGCTTACTCCTTTTGTCTTCATGGGTATTGGCGCGACGTATGCCGATGCCGGGAACGAAAGCGTGTTTACCGCCAACGTCCCGGTTGGAGTCGGCGTGAAATACAAGCTCGGCAAGAGGCTTAACCTCGGCTTGGAGTGGGCGATGCACTTTTCGCTTAGCGACAAGTTGGACGGAGTTGAAGACCCTTACGGTATCGAAAGTACAGGCTTGTTCAAGAATACAGACTGTTATTCTATGCTGAAACTCACGCTGACTTACAGCTTCATGCCAAAATGTAAAATATGCAACAAGGATGACTGAAACGAAAATAGACATGGAACGCATACCGCGCCACATAGCCATCATCATGGACGGAAACGGCCGTTGGGCAATGGAGCGCGGCAAGGAGCGCAGCTACGGTCATCAGGCCGGTGTCGAAGCGGTGCGCAGGATAACGTCCGAATGTACGAGGCTGGGTGTTGAATACCTTACCTTATATACATTCTCGACGGAGAACTGGAGCCGTCCGGCCGACGAGGTCGCCGCCCTTATGGGGCTTGTCCTTACGTCGCTTGAGGATGAAATCTTCATGAAGAACAACGTGCGTTTCCGCGTCATCGGCGATATAGGCAGGCTTCCTGCCGAAGTCCAGGCCAAGTTGCATGAGACCATGGAGCACACGAAGGGCAACACGGCCATGACAATGGTCGTGGCTTTAAGCTATTCGTCGAAGTGGGAAATCACCGACGCGGTGAAACGCATAGCCGAGGAAGTGGCTTCAGGCAAGTTGGGCGTGGACGAAATAGGCGAAGAAACGGTGGCCGCCCATCTGCAGACCAACTTCATGCCCGACCCCGACCTGCTCATCCGCACAGGCGGAGAAGTGCGCATTTCCAATTATTTGCTTTGGCAAATCGCGTATTCCGAACTTTATTTTTGTGACACATATTGGCCTGACTTTGACGAGGCGTGCCTGCACAAGGCTATTGCAAGCTATCAGGGCAGGCAAAGGCGCTTCGGCAAGACGGAAGCACAAGTGGAAAACAATGGCTAATTCAAGACAACAGACAGACAAGATGAATAAAACCAAGGGATTTATCATGCTGCTCGTCATGCTGTTATTCTGTAACAGCTTGGCGGCGCAGGAAAAAATAGTCAATCCTGACATATCATACGCCGGAATACCCCGTTCGGGAGTAATCGGCGGCATTGCCGTTTCCGGAGTGGAAGGATATGAGGACTACATGCTTACAGGTATTTCAGGATTGTCAATAGGGCAGAAAATCCAGGTGCCCGGTTCTGACTTGACCGATGCCGTGAAGCGTTATTGGCGGCATGGCTTGTTTTCCAAAGCGCAGGTGGCGGTTGACTCCATCGTTGGCGAAAAAATCTACCTTCACTTCTATCTGGCTTTGCGTCCGCGTGTTTCCACTATTAATTATGTGGGCGTGAAGAAGTCGGAAAAGGAAGACTTGGAAAGCAAAATCGGCCTGTTGAAGGGCAGTCAGATAACCCCTAACATGATAGACCGCGCCAAGCTGCTGGCAAAGAACTATTTTGAGGACAAGGGTTACAAGAACGCCGACATCAACATAATGCAGCGTGAGGACGTTGCCAACAAAAACCAGGTCATCCTTGACGTCATCATTGACAAGAAGGAGAAGATGAAGGTGCGCCAAATCATCATCGAAGGCAACAAGAACCTTAGCGACTCGAAAATCAAGGGAGGGCTTTTCAAGAAAGGAGCTTTCAAGAAAATACACGAGGCCGGTAAGCTCTCGTCGTTCCTCAAGTCGAAGAAATACACTCCTGAACGTTACGAGGAGGACAAGAAAAACCTTATCGACAAGTACAACGAGCTGGGCTACCGCGACGCGGTGATTGTGCGCGACAGCGTTTGGAACGTCGACGACAAGCACGTAAACATATTCATAGAGGTAGACGAGGGAAAGAAATACTACATCCGCAACATCACATGGGTGGGTAATACAGTGTTCTCAAGCGACTATCTCGGCCGTCTTCTCGGCATGCAGAAAGGCGACGTGTACAACCAGAAGTACATGAACAAGCGTCTGTCGGAGGACGAGGACGCCGTAGGCAACCAGTATTGGAACAGCGGTTATCTGTTCTACAACCTGCAACCTACCGAGGTCAACATCGTCGGAGACTCCATAGACCTTGAGATGCGAATAATGGAGGGCACGCAAGCCCACATCAGCCATGTGCGCATCAGCGGCAACACGAGGCTTTACGAGAACGTCGTGCGCCGCGAGCTTAGGACGAAGCCGGGCGACCTCTTCTCAAAGGAAGCCTTGGAGCGTTCGGCGCGTGAAATCGCGTCAATGGGCCATTTCGACCCCGAACAGGTAGCTCCTGACGTGCAGCCTAACTACGAGGAGGGAACGGTTGACATCAACTGGCCGCTCGTGCAGAAGTCGAACGACCAAATCGAGTTCTCGCTCGGTTGGGGACAGACTGGCGTCATAGCGCGCATCGGCTTGAAGCTCAACAACTTCTCAATGGCCAACTTGTTCAACAAGAACAAGGAACACCGCGGCATACTGCCGGTAGGTGATGGCGAGGTGTTGTCCATCGGAGCGCAGACCAACGGTACATACTACCAGTCGTACAACGCGTCTTACTCAACCAACTGGTTCGGCGGCAAGCGTCCTATCCAGTTCACCGTCGGCGCATACTTCTCCAAACAGACCGACGTGTCAAGCAATTACTACAACTACGGGTACATGAACAATTATTATAACTACCTCTACGGCTATGGAAACAGCTGGAGCAACAGTTATGAGAACTTCTATGACCCCGACAAATACGTGCAGCTGTTCGGTGTTTCTGTTGGCTGGGGCAAGCGTCTGCGTTGGCCTGACGACTACTTCCAGTTGTCCGTCGAGCTGGCTTACCAGCGTTACATGCTGAAGAACTGGCAGTACTTCATCGTGCGCAACGGTAACTGCAACAACCTCAACCTTGGCATTACGCTTTCGCGTGTGTCTACAGACAACCAGCTGTTCCCGCGTCGCGGTTCTGAGTTCATGACATCGTTGACAATCACTCCGCCTTGGTCGCTTTGGGACGGTAAGGATTACAAGGCTCTTTCGGCCGTGTACGATTCAGAGGCCGCCAACGGCCAGTATAACTCCGAGCGTGCCACGGCTGCGCAGAAAGAGAAGTACAGCTGGGTGGAGTATTACAAGTGGAAGTTCCGCTCAAAGACATATACCGCTCTTTCCAACGGCGCAAAGTGCTTCGTGCTGATGACGCGTGTTGAGTTTGGTATTCTCGGTGCATACAACAAGTACAAGAAGTCTCCGTTCGAGACATACTACATGGGTGGCGACGGCATGAGCGGTTACTCAACAGGCTATGCCGAGGAAACCATCGGCCTGCGCGGTTACGACAACGGTAGCCTCACTCCTTACGGTTACGAGGGCTACGCTTACGACCGCTTTACACTTGAGTTGCGCTATCCGTTCCTGCTCGGCAACACCACCATCTACGGTCTTGGCTTCCTCGAGGCTGGTAATGCTTGGAACGACCCCAAGAAGTTCAACCCGTTCGACATGAAGCGTTCGGCCGGTGTGGGCGTGCGCATCTTCCTCCCGATGGTCGGCCTTATGGGTATCGACTGGGCATACGGTTTCGACACTGTGTTCGGTCAGAAGGGCGGCAGCCAGTTCCACTTCATCCTCGGACAAGAATTCTAAGGAATGAAGAATGAATAATGAAAAATCAAGAATGAATGATTAGCAGCCTGCATCGGGCCCATCCGTCCCATCAGGCTCATCAGGCCCATCGAAAACAACAAGGAAAGGAGAAAACTACAATGAGAAAAATCATCATGGCTGCCGTGCTGGCACTGACGGCACTGACGGCAAGCGCGCAGAAGTTCGCGCTTATCGACATGGAGTATATACTGAAGAACATCCCGGCTTACGAGCGTGCCGACGAGCAGCTCAACCAGGTTGCGAAGAAGTGGCAGGCCGAGGTCGATGCGCTCAACACCGAGGCTTCCACAATGTATAAGAACTATCAGAACGAAGTAGTCTTCCTCTCGCAGGAGCAGAAGCAGGCACGCCAGCAGGAAATCAACGACAAGGAGAAGCAGGCGGCCGAGCTTAAGCGCAAGTACTTCGGCCCTGACGGCGAGCTGTTTAAGAAACGCACCAGCCTCATGACGCCAATCCAGGAGGAGATTTACAACGCCGTGAAAGATATCTGCGACCTGCGCGGATATTCGCTCGTGCTCGACCGTGCTTCGGACACTGGCATAATCTTCGCTTCGCCGCGCATCGACATCAGCAACGAGGTATTGTCAAAATTAGGCTATTCAAACTAAAAACGGCATCTTTCGTCTGTAAAACAGCTGTGTTGTATAAGATTTTGCATATATTTGCATCGGGAATAAAAACAAGAAACAAAAAATAGAGATTAAACAGAAATGAAAAAGTTAGTTGTAATGTTACTCATGTGCGTGCCTTTCGCAGCGTTCGCACAGACAGCACCCAAGTTCGGACACGTCAACGCACAGGCCATCATGCAGGAGCTTCCCGAGTTCATCAAGGCTCGCGGCGAGCTTGAGGCACAGTCTAAGCAGTACGAGAACGACATGCAGGCAATGCAGACTGAAATCCAGCGCAAGGGTGAGGAGTACGAGAAGAACCAAAGTACTATGAACGCTACGGCCAAGGCCGAGGCCGAGGCCGCCCTCAACCAGCTCATGCAGAAGTACCAGCAGGCTTACCAGGACAACCAGCAGGCTTTGCAGAAGGCGCAGCAGGAGAAGATGCAGCCCATCATGGACAAGGTCATCACTGCCATCAGGAACGTGGGCAAGAACGGCGGATATGTATATATCATGGACGTTTCAGGCGGCATTCCCTACATCAGCGACACTTTGAGCAAGGACGTTACGGCTGACGTTAAAGCCGAGATGAACAAGTTGAAATAATATTTCTTTCAGCATACAGGCGACGGGCAGACGAGCGGCAAGGGCATTCGCCTTGTCTGCCCGTCTGCCCGTCGCCTGCTTGCTTGCAGCCATAAACCGGCCGTATGGCCATAAAACCGAAACCTTTATGCGGAAGACCTTTTTCTTATTCTTGCTTGCGTTGCTGCCTTTGGCAGTGTCGGCGCAGGCCAAGTTCGGCTATTTAAGCTATTCGGAGGCCATAAAGGCCATGCCTGATTATGCCGTGATGCAGAAGAACCTGGCTTCGCTCAAGTCTCAATATGAGGCCGAGACCCAGCGTACTGAGGAGGAGTTCAACGAGAAGTACCAGCTCTTTCTTGAAGGGATGAAGGAGCTTGCCCAACCCATATTGCAGAAGCGGCAGGCCGAGTTGCAGGAACTGCTCGCCAAGGGCGTGTCGTTCAAGGCCGAGGCCGCACGCCTGCTCAAGCAGGCCGAGGCCGACATGTACGCGCCGCTAAAGTCAAAGCTCGCCGCCTTGCTGCAACGCATCGGCACGGAGCGCGGCTACGCTTTCATCCTGAATACCGACGGCGACGCCCTGCCGTTTGTCAATCCGGCCTACGGCGATGACATCACAGCGGAAGTAATTAGTTTAATTCATAATTCATAATTGGGCAGACGCCACGTGAGTTAAGAATTAAGAGTTAAGAATTGGCCGCACGGCAATTATGAATTATGCATTATGAATTATGCATTGTGAATTATGCATTATGAATTGTGAATTAACTCCCGGTCCTATCGGAGTGTTCGACTCCGGCTACGGCGGACTTACCATCCTGCACCAGATGCGCAGCGTGCTGCCGCAGTACGACTACCTGTACCTCGGCGACAACGCCCGTGCGCCTTACGGGCCGCGCTCGTTCGACGTGGTGTACCAGTTCACGCGCGAAGCCGTCGTAAAGCTCTTCTCCATGGGCTGCCGCCTCGTCATCCTGGCCTGCAACACGGCGTCGGCCAAGGCTCTGCGCACCATCCAGCAGAATGACCTGCCGCGCCTCGACCCCTCGCGCCGCGTGCTCGGCGTAATCCGCCCCACGGCCGAGTGCATAGGCGGCATCACGCAGACGCGCCACGTAGGCGTGCTCGCCACCGAGGGCACTATAAAGAGCGAGAGCTACGTGCTCGAAATCAACAAGCTCTGGCCCGACATTCAGGTTACAGGCGTGGCCTGCCCCCTGTGGGTGCCGCTCATCGAGAACAACGAGTACGACACGCCCGGCGCCGACTACTTCGTAAAGAAGCGCATCGACACCCTCATGATGCGCGACCCTGCCATAGATTCCGTCATACTCGGCTGCACGCACTATCCCCTGCTGCTCGACAAAATACTGAAGTACACGCCGCGCGGCGTGCGCATCATTCCGCAGGGCGAGTACGTGGCATCCAGCCTCAAGGCTTACCTCGCGCGCCATCCCGACATCGACGCCGTGTGCGCCAAGCACGCCTCCTGCCGTTATCTTACCACGGAGAACAGCGACAAGTTCCGCGAGTCGGCGCGCCTCTTCCTCCACGAGGATGTCAGCGTGGAGACAATCACCTTGGGCTAAGCCGTACATTTACCACCGATTTTTTCGTCAAACCGTTCTGTTTTGTTATCAGAACGGTTTGTTTTTATGTTAAAATGAAGATGTTTTGTGCATTTTTATTGAAAATAGTTTTACGTATAGTGAAAAAACATTATATTTGCCTTCGCTGTGGAGCAATTGCGTCCGCCCTTTGTCTGCGGCGCAATCTAACATCATGTATAACACTTAAAACGTAAAGAGTATGAAGAAACTTTTACTCGCAGCCGTCGCCCTGCTGTTTGCAGTCGGTGTATCGGCACAAGATTTCAATTTGAGGGCTACTTCGGCAATGAAGTCTATGCCAGTTTCTACCCTCCCCAGTAAATTAATTTCCACGAAAAACTTTGATGCTTTATCTATTGTCAGGAAAGCTCCCAAGACTGTTATGAAGGCTGCTGAAATGCCCGAGGGTGAGCAGCATGAATATTTTATACAGAGATTTGATGCAGTTGGAGGTGTTACTGATACTACTGGATATGCTTTTAATAGAGTGACAAAGGAGACTGTAGTTTACGGTAATGATGGAACTGTCTATATCCCTAACTTTCTTGCAGGTTCATATTTGGATGAGCCTGGATGGATAGAAGGAACACTTAGCGCAGACAAAACATCAATAACTGTTAAGCAGAATCAAGTGTTAGGTTCTTATGAGGGAGTGAATATGATACTTGTTGCTTATGGTGATGATGGCTATCTAATGCAAGGAGATATAACGTTCACAATAGATTCGGATTACGGTATTATTATGATGCAAGGTGGTGGCCTTATGATGGGATACACATATGGAACTATGTTTTATTATATGACTCAATGCTCTTCCGTTAGAATGTACCCGACAGACAACAGAGAGTTGTTTGCAGAGCCTGTGACACGTAAAGTTACGGCACAGATGATTAGTGGAAGCAATCCTAATCCAACAGCAGTGACTTATGATGTTGAAGATGTGGAAAGCAACCTTATGCGTTTACATTATATCAAGGGCTTGTTGTCTCAATATCCAGATTCTTGGTTTATTGCGGTAAATAATGATGCCTCCGAAACGCAATTATCAAATGACTTGGTTGTATATGGTCAAGCTATTGACAATGATATTATGGCTGTAGTTTATAATGAGTCAAATATGTCAGCAGCTCCTGATGTCATTGTTCAAACGCAGACTGTATTTACGTACAACCCTGATGGTTCTTATACGATGGCTCAAGGTGATATTATTGCAGATTATGGTGCTGTAGGCTATAATCAATTTACAGGAATGTATGAATTTGGTAATTCATGTCTATACACTGACATCAAGCTCGGTGCGCCTACACCGTCAGGTATCAGCAGCGTGACGACAGACAAAGAGCCTGTGGCAACGGAGTACTACGACCTGTCGGGCCGCCGCGTTGACGCAGCAGCAAAGGGCGTTACCATCCGCGTAGAGAAGTATGCCGACGGCACACGCAAGGCAGTCAAGACTATAAAGTAACGGGGCTTACACCCATTCCCACAGCGTTGCTTTTACAATAAAAGGCGGAGCCGACGGCTCCGCCTTTCTTTTTGCTGCCATGTTTATATATGTTCACGCGGCTTCCGTATTTCTATTGCTTCCGTGTTTCGGCGTGATTTGTAATTCGCCGAAATATACTATAAGGATTTGCAATCCGCTCAAACCGTTACGCCTTGTTGCCAACAAACAAGGTACAATTAATCGGATTGCAAATCCTTATATTAACGTGAGTTCGGCATAAGAAACATCGGTAATCATCCAACTTCAAGCTGTCGGCTGGTATCTGTCATTCCGCGCTCCGACGCGGAATCCAGTGTAAACAGCCAGGCTTTTCCAGTGTTATTGGTACTGGATTCCGCGTCGGAGCGCGGAATGACAGATACCAACCGACCACTTGGGGCGAAAGAAAAAGGCAGGTTCTTCTCTATTAGTAAAATTGTTCCTTATACCGAACTGACGTTATATTAAAAACTGGCGGATTGCAAATCCGCCGGAACAAAATATACTATTATAATGATTGCAAATCCGCCGGAACAAATGTTTGGCCGCCGTTTTGCGGAAGGCCGCCTTTTGCAGGCCAAAAGGTGGTCTTTTGCGTTGCAATTAGCCGTCTTTTACGTTCCGAAAGGCGGCCTTTTGCAGACGTGCCTGTAAGTTATTGGCATACAGGCGGTTACACGTCAGCCAACAACGGACGCAAAAATACGATGCCGGCAGGCCGCAAATCCGATATTTTTCTGTAATTTTGCATCTACAAGTTTTATACTTGTAATAAGATAATACAGTCGAAAGGCAATATGGATATACAGCAAATAAACCTTTACAAACAAACTTTTGACCAGATAACGCACACCGTCAAAAGCGATGACGGCAAGGAAGAAGTGGAAGTATGGTTCGCGCGCGAGCTGCAGCCAGTGTTGGGTTACGCCCGTTGGGAGAACTTCTTGGTGGCCATAGGGAGGGCTGTCGACTCGTGCAAGTCGCAGGGTGTCAACGTGGACGACCATTTTCGTGAGGTCACGAAAATGGTCGAGTTAGGTAGTGGGGCCAAGCGTGAGGTGGCTGATTTCATGCTCACGCGTTATGCCTGTTATCTTATAGCACAGAATGGTGACCCGAAAAAGGAGGAAGTTGCTTTCGCCCAAGGCTACTTCGCGGTGCAGACGCGCAGGGCGGAGCTGATAGCAGAACACCTGAAAGAGGTGTCGCGCCTGACCTTCCGCGACCGTCTCCGCTCTTCGGAGAAACAGTTGTCGCAGAACATCTACCAGCGCGGAGTTGACGACAAAGGCTTCGGGCGCATACGCTCGAAGGGCGACAAAGCCCTGTTCGGCGGCAATACTACCGAAGACATGAAGCGGCGTCTCGGCATAAAGTCTTCCCGTCCACTGGCCGATTTCCTTCCTACGCTGACTATTGCGGCTAAAAACCTGGCTACGGAGATGACGAATTACAATGTGGAGAACAAAGACCTTTACGGCGAGAAGGATATTACCGTGGAGCATGTGCAGAACAACCAAAGTGTAAGGCAGATGCTGGGACAGCGCGGAATAAGGCCGGAAGACCTGCCTGCGGCGGAGGACATAAAGAAGGTGGAACGCCGTGTGGCGGGCAACGAGAAGAAAATAGAAAAGACAACGCAGAAGTTGCCCAAGGACAATAAAGGCTGACGCAAACGCCGCATACACCCGGCTTTAGTGCGGCAAAAGCAAAAATGCCATACGCGCAGGCCGCAAATCCGATATTTTTCAGTAATTTTGCACCGCATATCCGGCCCATTTGGCCCATTAGTCTTATTATAACCGATTATGGAAGAGAAGAAGAATTATAAGCGCACCACCGTCACCGCCGCGCTGCCTTACGCCAACGGCGGCGTGCACATTGGCCACCTGGCCGGCGTGTACGTGCCGGCGGACATCTACGTGCGTTACCTTAGGTTGAAGAAACAAGACGTTAAGTTCATCTGCGGAAGCGACGAGCACGGAGTGCCCATCACCATACGCGCCAAGAAGGAGGGCATAACGCCGCAGCAGGTGGTTGACCGCTACCACGCGATGATAAAGAAGAGCTTTGCCGACTTCGGCGTCTCGTTCGACATCTACAGCCGCACCACGTCGGAGACGCACTCGCGCGTGGCCTCGGAGTTCTTTAAGAAGCTCTACGACGAGGGCAAGCTGGTTGAGAAAACGTCGATGCAGTATTACGACGAGGAGGCAAAGCAGTTCCTCGCCGACCGCTACATCACGGGCGAGTGCCCCCACTGCCACAACCCGAAGGCTTACGGCGACCAGTGCGAGAAGTGCGGAAGCGACCTTGACCCGACGGAACTAATCAACCCCGTGAGCGCCGTCAGCGGCTCGAAGCCCGTGCTCCGCGAGACAAAAAACTGGTATCTGCCGCTTAACGAGTACCAAGACTGGCTGAAGCAATGGATACTCGAAGGCCACAAGGAGTGGCGCCCCAACGTGTACGGGCAGTGCAAGTCGTGGCTCGACCTCGACCTGCAGCCCCGCGCCATGACGCGCGACTTGGACTGGGGAATACCCGTTCCCGTGGAGGGAGCCGAGGGCAAGGTGCTCTATGTATGGTTCGACGCGCCCATAGGCTACATCTCAAACACGCAGGAACTGCTGCCCGACACGTGGGAAACGTGGTGGAAAGACCCCGAGACGCGCCTCGTCCACTTCATCGGTAAGGACAACATCGTGTTCCACTGCATCATCTTCCCCGCCATGCTCAAGGCCCACGGAGGCTACATCTTGCCCGACAACGTGCCGGCAAACGAGTTCCTTAACCTTGAGAACGACAAAATCTCGACCTCGCGCAACTGGGCCGTGTGGCTGCACGAGTACCTTGAAGAGCTGCCCGGCAAGCAGGACGTGCTGCGCTACGTGCTCACGGCCAACGCCCCGGAGACCAAGGACAACAACTTTACCTGGAAAGACTTTCAAGAAAGAAACAACAGCGAGCTGGTGGGAATATACGGCAACTTCGTAAACCGCGCGCTGCAACTTACAAAGAAATACTGGGACGGCGTAGTGCCGGCCTGCGGCGAACTGCAGGACATCGACCACCAGACCATAGCCGAGTTCCACGACGTTAAGGCCAACGTGGAGCGCCTGCTTGACGGCTTCAAGTTCCGCGAAGCGCTGAAGGAGGCCATGAACCTGGCACGCATCGGCAACAAGTACATAGCCGACTGCGAGCCGTGGAAGGTGGCCAAGACCGACATGGCGCGCGTGGAGACCATCCTCAACATATCGCTGCAGCTCGTAGCCAACCTGGCAATAGCCTTCGAGCCGTTCCTGCCTTTCAGCAGCGCACGCCTCAGGAAGATGCTCAACATCGACTCGTTCGACTGGAACCAGCTCGGCTCTGTAGACCTTTTGCAGGCAGGACACCAGCTGGCCGCGCCCGAACTGCTTTTCGAGAAAATAGAGGACGACGTAATACAGCACCAGCTCGACAAGCTGGAGGCCACCAAGAAGGCCAACGCCGAGGCGCAGTACAAGGCCAAGGACGTGAAGCCGACAATAGCTTTCGGCGACTTCGAGAAGCTCGACATACGCGTAGGCGTTGTCAAGGCGTGCGAGAAGGTGAAGAAGGCTGACAAGCTGCTGAAGTTCGCCATCGACGACGGCAGCGGCCAGGAGCGCACCATAGTCAGCGGCATAGCCAAGTATTACAAGCCCGAAGAGCTTGTAGGCCGCCGCGTATGCTTCATCGCCAACCTTGCCCCGCGCACCCTGAAGGGCATCGAGAGCCAGGGCATGCTGCTCTCCGCCGAGGACTTTGACGGGCAGCTAAGCCTCATAACGACCTCCGCCGACGTGAAGCCCGGCAGCCAGGTAGGGTGAGGAATGTTTATGCTTGACGCCGTGAGTTGGGCGTAAAAAAACATCCTTTGTACGTAAATGGTGAACCATGCCAGTACAAAGGATGTTTTTATTTTTCACTCTTCAGTCTACAGTTCGTGCAGCTCCTTGAGCTTGGCGGCAAGTTTTTCCACCATGACGGTGGATAGTATGACTTGCCCCTGGCGGTCGATGATGTACATTGCCGGTATCCACTTGACGTTGTACAGGCGCGACACCTCGGTCTGTTTCCACTTTTTCAGTTCGCTAAGGTGCAGCCAGTCCATCTTGTTAGAGCTGATGCAGCGCGTCCAGTTGTCTTTCTTCTCGTCGAATGATACGCTTACGAACTTGATGTTTTGCCCGTACTTGGCGTGCAGTTCCTTCATTGCCGGTATGTCCTTGCGGCAGTCGGGGCACCATGAAGCCCAGAAGTCGAGCACTACGTAGCTGCCGCGCATCGACGAGAGGCTGTGGCGTGTGCCGTCGGGGTCGGCCAAGGTGAAGTCGGGGGCTTGCGTGCCGGGCTGCAACAGGTCTTTTGCGTAGAGCGAGTCGGCGTCCTGCGCCAGTGCGGACAGTGTGCACACGACGGCCAGCAGGGCCGAAATGATGATGCGTCTTGTTGTCATATCATTATTTATTGTTTAGTGAATCGGTTTAATGGGATGGCTGGGAGAACAGTGAGTGCTGGGAGGATTGGGACAAGGTGATGAATTCTTCACTCTTCACTCTTAATTCTTCACTCTTAATTCTTCACTCTTCACTTCCCTCATGTCCGCGCCCCACATCATCTTCTCGCGCAGTGTGGAGAAGTAGCTGTTGCCGCTGCGCTTGACTATTTTCACCGTGTAGGGTGCTTTGCGTATGGTGAGGCGCGTGTCCTCGTCGCATTTCTCCGACTGTCCGTCGACGGCTATGAGGAAGTTATGGCTGCGGCTCTCTACGGAGAGTTCTATTACCATGTCGTCGGGCAGCACCACGGGGCGTATGTTGAGGCTGTGCGGGGCTACCGGGGTGAGGCATACCGTGCCCGTGCGCGGCACGATTATGGGGCCTCCATTAGACAGGGAGTAGGCCGTCGAGCCAGTCGGCGTTGAGACGATGAGGCCGTCGGCCTGGTAGGTTACAAGGTATTCGCCGTTGACCTTGGCGTGTATTGTTATCATGGAGGCGTTGTCGCGCTTTAGCACGGCTATGTCGTTGAGGGCGTGGCACGGTGTTTGCAGCGGCTTGCCGTCGGCCTCGACGGTGAGCGCCGTGTGCTCCTCGATTGAGTACAGGCCGTCGTAAAGCGAGTCTATGGCCGTCCCTATTTCGTCGGGTGACACGTCGGCGAGGAAGCCCAGGCGTCCCATGTTCACCCCGAGCACGGGTATGCCCTTGCCGCCTACGTGCGACGCGGCGCGCAGCAGTGTGCCGTCGCCGCCCATGGATATGACGAAGTCGGCCGTGAAGTCTCCGTCGGTAAACACCTCCGCGCCGTCTCCGTCCACCTTGCCGGTAGCCACGAGGAAGTCATGGAACTGCTTTTCAAAGCACACCTCTGCGCCGTGTGCGGCGAGGCACGACATTAATGTCTGTATGTTGGCTGACTTGCGGCTCTGGTATATGTTGCCGAACAGCGCGAATTTCAATTTGCGTGATGCCATAAATTTGAGCTTTTACAATTCTTTTTCACCGCGCCATGCTTGGAAATGCCAAACATTTTGTAACTTTGCCGATGAATAAACTACGGCAAAAATACGCATTTTGCCGAACAAAACACGCCGCAAGGCCGATAAAAGTGTAAAAAATGACGAAATTAAGCGTTAACATCAACAAGGTGGCTACCATCCGCAACGCACGCGGCGGCAACAACCCCGACGTGCTGCAGGTGGCCTTGGACTGTGAGAAGTTTGGCGCGCAAGGCATTACCGTACACCCCCGTCCCGACGAAAGGCATATCCGCTACAGCGACGTGAGGGCCATAAGGCCGCTCGTAACGACCGAGATGAACATCGAGGGCAACCCTATCGGCAAGTTCACCGGGCTTGTGCTGGAAGTGCGTCCCACGCAGGTGACGCTCGTGCCCGACGCCGAAGACCAGATTACCAGCAACCACGGATGGGACACAAAGGCCAACCGCACGCTGCTCACCGACATAATAGGACGCTTCAAGGAGGCAGGCATCAGGACATCGGTGTTCGTCGACGCAGAGCCTGAAATGGTCGTTGCGGCCAAGCAGTGCGGAGCCGACAGGGTCGAGCTGTACACCGAGCCTTACGCATCAGGCTACGCCATAAACCGAGAAGAGGCCATAAAGCCCTTCATAGAGGCGGCAAAAGCCGCACGCGAAGCAGGCTTGGGACTCAACGCCGGGCACGACCTCAGCCTTGTGAACCTGCACTATTTCCACCAGAACATACCTTGGACTGACGAGGTGAGCATAGGCCACGCGCTCATCTGCGACGCCCTCTATATGGGGCTTCACGCCACAATACAGGCTTACCTCGAATGTCTTGAATGATAACTGACAACCAATAAAACACAGACACATCATGGCCAAAGTTTATGAATTTCTCGCAACGGGCTTCGAGGACATTGAAGCCCTCATACCGTTAGACATAATGCGCCGCGCAGGCGTCGATTTCAAGACCGTCAGCATCACTGGAGACCTCTGCGTGGAGAGCGCACACGGCGTAAGCATAAAGGCCGACATGCTCATCGAGGATGCCGACTTCAGCGACGCAGACCTTATCATGCTGCCAGGCGGACTGCCCGGAGCGACCAACCTCAACGCGCACGACGGCGTGAAGAAGGCCGTAATGGAGCAGAACGCACGCGGCAAGATGCTCGGTGCAATATGCGCCGCGCCGATGGTGTTGGGCGGCATCGGCCTGCTGCAAGGCCGCCGCGCCACATGCTATCCGGGTTTCGAGAAATACCTGGAAGGCGCGGAATATACCCACGAACTGTGCACCGTGGACGGCAACATCACGACAGGCGAAGGCCCGGCGGCGGCTCTTCCTTACGCATACACGCTGCTTGCGGCGCTCACCGACAAGCAGACCGCCGACCAGATAGCCGAGGGAATGATGTACAAGCATCTCATGCTTTGAAACAGCAGACGGGCGGACAAGGCACAAGCAGACAAGGATACTTGGCAATTTTTCTGCTTTTCTGCTTGTTGCCTGTTATTTGTCAACTCGTCACTTGTCAACTGAAAAACTAACACTACATGGATTATGCAATCATAGTGGCCGGAGGCAAGGGTGCCAGGATGGGCGCAAGCATACCCAAACAGTTTCTTCCCTTGAACGGATTGCCCGTACTAATGCAGACAATCAAGCGCTTCAGGGAATACAGCCACGACCTTGAAATAATACTCGTGCTGCCTAAAGAACAGCACGAATACTGGTACGAGTTGTGCAAGAAGCATCGTTTCACGGCGGCATACACCGTGGCCGACGGCGGCGAGACACGCTTCCATTCGGTAAAAAGCGGACTAAGCATGATACCTGACGACGCCGACGGCGTTGTTGGAATACACGACGGCGTTCGTCCCTTCCCGTCAGTCGAGGTCATTAGGAACTGTTACGAGACGGCGCGCACCGCCAAAGCGGTAGTCCCTGTAATACCAGTTGTAGAGACATTAATCCACATTGACGGCAACGGCAAGCCCGCACCGGTGCCGAGAGACGACTACCGGCTGGTGCAGACACCGCAGACATTCGACATACAGCTGCTCAAACGCGCCTACACCCAGCCTTATCAGGACAGCTTTACGGACGATGCTTCGGTCGTAGACAACATCGGACAGAAGATAACTCTTATCGAAGGCAACCGCGAAAACATAAAAATCACTACGCCGTTCGACCTCCGCATGGCGCGCATTCTTGTCTGACCGCCGTAAGAAATGCACCGTAAAACCGCATAACCGCACAACCTTAAAACCGCACAACCCGACAATCCGAAAGGTCAATGCTCGACATCCTCGACCAAGACATACAGTTCCTGCCCGGAGTGGGGCCGCGACGCAAGGCCCTGCTTGAGAAGGAATTGGGCATCAAGACATACAAAGACCTTTTGGAATACTATCCTTACAAGTACGTAGACCGCAGCCGCGTCTACCGCATAAGCGAACTTTCAGCCGACACAACGTTCGTACAAATCAAGGCGAAAATACTTAGTTTCGATACGTTTGACATGGGAGCGCACCGCACAAGGCTCGTTGCCCACGTGTCTGACGGCACCGGCGTGGCCGACATAGTGTGGTTCTCGGGGGCGAAATACATGCTGTCGCAGTACAAGACGGGCACGCCTTACATCATATTCGGCCGCCCTTCGGTGTACGGCGGACGCTTCCAGTTCGCCCATCCCGACATCGACCCGGCCTCCGAACTGCAACTTTCGCAGATGGGTTTGCAGCCTTACTACGTCACGACGGACAAGATGAAGAAGGCAGGAATGAACTCGCGGGCCGTTGAAAAGCTAATCAAGACACTGCTCGAAAACATGAAAGAGCCGCTGGCCGAGACCCTTCCGCCATTCATCACACAGCCTTTGAAACTCATTCCGCGTGACGACGCCTTCCGAAAGAAGCACTGTCCGAAGAGGAACGACGACATAACGCAGGCCGACTACCGGCTTAAGTTCGAGGAACTTTTTTACGTCCAGCTCAACATCCTGCGCTACACGAGCGACCGAAAGCGCAAATACCGCGGCTACGTATTCAACAAAGTCGGAAAAACATTCAACGACTTTTTCTACAATAATCTGCCTTTCCCACTCACTGGGGCGCAGAAACGCGTCATCAAGGAAATCCGCAAGGACATGGGCAGCGGCCGTCAGATGAACCGTCTGTTGCAGGGCGACGTGGGCAGCGGCAAGACTTTGGTTGCCCTCATGTCTATGCTCATAGCCTTAGACAACGGCTTCCAGGCTTGCATCATGGCTCCAACGGAAATACTTGCCGAGCAACACCTTAGCACAATCACGTCGTTCCTGCACGGCATGGACATCCGTGTGGAGCTGCTTACGGGCATGGTGAAGGGCAAGCGGCGGCGCGACGTGCTCGAAGGACTGGCCGACGGCAGCGTGAACATACTCGTAGGGACGCACGCCGTAATAGAAGACAGCGTGCAGTTCGCGCGGCTCGGCTTCGTGGTAATAGACGAACAGCACCGCTTCGGGGTAGTTCAGAGGGCTAAACTGTGGAACAAGAGCGGCAATCCTCCCCACGTCTTGGTGATGACGGCTACGCCCATTCCGCGCACGCTGGCCATGACCATATACGGCGACCTCGACGTAAGCGTGATTGACGAGCTGCCTCCAGGACGCAAACCTGTGGAGACTTTGCACAAATACGACGACCAGACGACCAGCCTCTATGCAGGAATACGCCGCCAGCTGAACGCCGGACGGCAGGCGTACATCGTGTTTCCGCTAATCAAGGAGAGCGAGAAAATCGACCTGAAAAACCTCGAAGAGGGCTACGAGCAACTGCGCGAGGCGTTCCCGGAGTTCAAGCTCGGCAAGGTGCACGGCCGCATGAAGCCGGCCGAAAAGGAAGAAGAGATGCGCCGTTTCGTCAACCACGAGACGCAGATGCTCGTCGCAACGACGGTCATCGAGGTAGGAGTGAACGTGCCTAACGCATCCATCATGGTGATACTCAACGCCGAACGCTTCGGCCTTTCGCAGCTCCACCAGCTGCGCGGACGCGTCGGACGAGGGGCTGAACAGTCGTTCTGCATACTCGTAACGAAGCGCAAGCTGACCGAGGAAACGCGCAAACGCATCGACATAATGTGTGCTACGAACGACGGCTTCCGCATCGCCGAGGCCGACCTGAAGCTGCGCGGGCCGGGCGACCTGGAAGGAACGCAGCAGAGCGGAATGGCCTTCGACCTGAAAATAGCCAACATTGCGAAGGACGGACAGCTAATACAGCTGGCGCGAGACGAGGCGCAGAAAATCATCGACGACGACCCCTTGTGCCAAAAGAACGAGTATTCGATGCTGTGGCGCAGGCTCGACGCGCTGCGCAAGAACAACGTTTACTTCGGCGCGATATCGTAGAAATAATAATCAACCACCCTTTGTAGGGACATAATTCATTATGTCCGCACGCCGCGAAGAGGCGTA
>OGGJ01000112.1_pt1 | contig 80790 bp, 45 predicted proteins | sample 1571071 | NCBI WGS metagenome assembly OGGJ01 (sample SAMEA2581954, study PRJEB24529) | metagenome | biome: Human gut stool | place: China | collected 2011
CTTTAACTTCTTAGCGAGCGCAGCGAGCGATAACTTCTTTAACTTCTATAACTTCTTTTGCGGAAAGGCTTGTCCTTTCTGCAAATATTTCTTATTTTTGCACCACTATGATTGACGAAGATTTCTACATCCACAAGCTGGAGCACCGCGGCATAAAGCCCACCGCCACGAGGCTGCTGATACTGCGGGCGATGTGCCGCGGCGACGAGACGGTGTCGCTGCCGCAGCTCGAAAGGCTGCTGCCCACGGTCGACAAGAGCACCATTTCGCGCACGCTCTCGGTGTTCCTGCTGGGCAAACTCATCCACGCCGTTGACGACGGGAGCGGCTCGCTGAAGTACAACGTGTGCGCAGACGACTGTGATTGCAACGTTGACGACGAGCACACACACTTCTATTGCGAGCATTGCCACCGCACTTTCTGCCTCAAGCGCATACATGTGCCGGTGGTGACGCTGCCCGACGGCTTCCGCATCAACAGCATAAACTACGTGGTGAAGGGGCTTTGTCCCGAGTGTGCGGAGAAGGAAGAGGAGAGAAAACGCAGGTTGTTGTAGTAGCTGACTTCAGAAAACGACTTCTATAACTTACACAAACAACTATGTTTCGGCGGATTTGCAATCCGCCGAAAAGTATTATAAGGATTTGCAATCCGCTCAAATCACACTATTATGAGATAAATATATGGGCGTGTGCGGATTGCAAATCCGCAATTAGAAACCGCCGGATTGCAAATCCGGCGGAACAAATGTTTTCATTGAAAGCGTTTTCTTTTAGAAGTTAAAGGAGTTAAAGAAGTTATCGCTCACTGCGTTCGCTAAGAAGTTAAAGCCATTACCTTTGTCAGCAGACAAGCGACAAGGTACAAGCAGACAAGGCATTTGTCTTTAACTTCTTAGCGAACGCAGTGAGCGATAACTTCTTTAACTCCTATAACTTCTGAAAAAAGCCCGCTTCGGCGGGCTTTTTCATTTGCTAAACGCGAAATACATTCCGTCGTTGACGGCCATGCGGGCGTTGTACATGCCCTGTTCGTTGAGGCTCACGTCCATCGAGCCGCCGTCCTTGAGGTATATTTCGGCCATGTTCTTGCCCTTCATCTTGAGCAGTTTGGTGGTCTTGCCGTCCTGCGTCATCGACCAAGAATCGTCGTCGGCGTTGTGCTTGAAGTAGGTCATCTTGCCGTCCGGGCCTTTCACCTCGTAGCCGTCCTCGAGCGTGGTGACGGCGTACAGCTTGCCGTCGCTGCCCATGATGCTTTCCGTCTTGCCTACGTTCTCGGCCAGGGGGTTCGTTCCCGACCAGAACTCTATGCTGTTGATTACGAATATGTCGGCCACGCCGCACAGCACATAGGCCGGCGAGATGAGGATGAAGATTAGCCAGTTGAGGAACTTGTTGCCCGTGGCCTGCTGGTTCCAGTCGAGCACTTTGTTGAACAGTCCGAACGAACCGATGCACGAGCTCGCGGCCATTGTGCCGGCCATGAGCAGCGTTAGTGATTTCAGTGTCTTGTTATTCATAATTTATGTGGATTTGTAGTATTATCGGCTACAAATCTAATTGTTTTTAATGAGAACGCAAGTTTTTGTGTCATAAAAAAGCATAAAACGCACGGTTTGCCGCAAGTTGCGGCACTGGAGGATTGGCCGGATGAGCCAAATAAGCCAATAAGCCTTGTGCGCCGTGAGCGTAGCAGGCTGTGTTTGCCGTGCTTCCTCCCGTCGGGAGGATAGGGGTGAGTGTTTAATAGGGATTCATCCGCAAATCTGTTGGATGAAGTAAAAACATTTATACATTGTCTTTCTCTTGCCATTAATGAAAATATCCTACTGTAGTCCAGGCAGTCGGTAATCGTCATGCCGCACGCCGATGCGGCATCCAGTGTATGCAGCCAGTATTGTTTGACGTCTTGGATGTTTTCTGGATGCCGCATCGGCGTGCGGCATGACGATTACCGACTGCCTGGATTATAGTAGGATGTAGTCATAAACCAGGAGGATAGGCGTATGGATAAATATTTATTATCATCCAATAAACCTGCGGATGAACCTAATCGGTGGTTCATCCGCAGTTTAGGTGTATTGTTATTCGTGGTAATAGGGCCTCGAAGAGGTCCAACCATGCTTAACCGCATGTGGAGCGAAGCGGAACTTGCGGTAGGTATGCAGGCAATAATATCGTCCTCGAAGAGGGCGAATGCCACCCTGCTGTTCGCCCCCCTTCGGGGACGGTTTTGTCGGTTTTGACTTGCCGCAAGTTCCGTTCCCTTTGGTCACTCCACATGCGGTTAAGCATAGTTCGCCCCCTTCGGGGACGAGAGTAAATCTCAAGTACCTACAATACGGTTTAATTTTTCATTGTTAATTGTTAATTTCCGCGAAGCGGTTTTACCCCTTCGGGGACAGGATTGACACCTATACGTTATACACCTGAACTGCGGATGAACCTAATCGGTGGCCTTTCGCACGGCGAAAGGCCACCGATTGCAACGCAAAATGCCGCCTTTTATAAGCTAAAAGGCGGCATTTTGGTAAGTTGTTGACAGCCAGGCGGTTGCAGTTAACGGAAAAAGCCCTCGCGAGGAGGGCTTTTTGATGGTTTACTTCGAGCGCCACTGTCCGTGCAGGTTGCAGTATTCGCGCGCGTAGACGTCTTCGGCGTCGGTCATGAACACGGCCTCGGGCTTGTCGCCTGGCTTGAGGTAGCGGCGCTGTGTCTTGTCGCCCTCTACCAGTTCAATCCATTCGATGTAGTGGTTGTCGAGCATCGGGTGCTCAACGCTGCCTACGGTGACGCGGTAGCCGCCGTCGATTTTCTCCACTACGGGCACGTGCTTCTCCGTTGCCGCGTCCACGCTGTTTTCCTTCAACAGCTTCATGGGCTGGCCGCAGCATACGAGTTCGCCTGCCCCTGCGTGCAATACTTCAACGATGTTGCCGCACACTGTGCAGCGGTAAACTTCTTTACGGTTTGTCATAATCTTGCTCCTTTCTTTGTTTTTAAGCCCCTCAACTCCCTCTTGGGGGAGCTTTGGGTTGGTTGTAAATGTTTCGTTAACTTGTGCGATATTGCTTGAAAAGCATTCTTTCAAAGTCTTTCAAATGGCTTCCGGCCCGTTTCTGTCGGCAGGTCTAATCCTCCTCTTCCTCTTCGGGAGACGTGTCGGGGCTGTCTTGGCCGGTTGCAGGTTTGTACGTTCCGTCGAGTATGGCGCGGTATTCGGCCGGGTTGGCGAGCAGTCGGCAGGCTTCCTTCACCTGCTTGTCGTAGCGCAGGCTGTTCTCCGCGCCGCCGGCCTGGTAGTAATAGGCCGTCACGAGGTCGTTGGTTATTATTTGCTTGAGCACGTCGCGGTGCATGTCAAGGTCGCGTGCGATGTTGTGCTTGAGCTTCTTCTCCAGCGCCTCGAACTCCGCCTTTGCGTCGTCGTAGTAGCCCTCGAACTCTACGATTTTCTTGAGCTGCTTCAGTGCGCGCTCGCTTTCGGGGTCGTATGTGAAGCCGCTCTCTATGACGCGCCGCTTGAACTCGTCGTAGTCGGCGTCCGTCAGCTCGAACTCCGCCGCCGGTGCGATGGTCGGATGGCTGGCGATATAGTCTATTTCGTAGTCGAGGAGCACCTCGGTCGAGTCAAGCCCGGTCACCGTAAGGTAGTAGGCGATGTTCGGCAGCGAGTCGGGCCGCACGGTGATGTCGGGCTTTATGCCGCCTCCGTCGCGCACCTCGCGGCCTCCTGCTGTGTGGAACACGCGTGTAAGGCTGTCAGGCACGTGCTCGGTGTAGCCTCCGCGTGCGTGGCGGTAGTTGATGGCCTGTATGCAGCGGCCGCTGGGTATGTAGTATTTGCCGGTTGTGAGCTTCAGCTGCGAGTTGTAAGAGAGGTCTACCGGCAGCTGCACGAGGCCCTTGCCGTAGGTGCGTGTGCCGAGGACGACGGCGCGGTCGAGGTCTTGCAGGCTGCCAGCGGTTATTTCGCTGGCGCTGGCCGAGTTGCCGTCGACAAGGACAACCACCGGCATGATGGAGTCAATCGGGTCTACGGTTGTGGCGTAGTCACGGTTGGCGCGCTTCAGTTTTCCGCGCGTCTTGACGAGCGTAAGCCCCTTGGGCACGAACATGTTGACGATTTGCACGGCCTCGTCGAGCGAGCCTCCGCCGTTGCCGCGCAGGTCGAGCACAAAGCCCTTCATGCCCTTCTGCTTCATGTCGATGAACGCCCGGCGCACGTCCTTGGCGCAGTTCTCCGTGAAGGCGGCCAGCCCGAGGTAGCCTATGCTGTCGGGGCGCAGGCCGTAGAAGGTGATGGTCGGCGTCTCGACGGCGCGTCGCGTTATGCGCATCTGCATCTCCTTGCCCGTCGACGGGCGCAGGATTTTGAGCACGAAGGTGGTGCCGGCGTCGCCCTTCAGGTGCGAACTGACGTACTGCACGTTCTTGTCGGTCATCACGGAGTCGTCAATGCTGAGTATTATGTCGCCCTTCTTCAGCCCCGCTTCGGCGGCAGGCGTGCCGGCGAACGGCTCGTCGATGACGACGCGCTCCAGCTTCTGGTTATACCTTATTATAGAACCAATGCCGACGTAGCGTCCCGTTATCATCGTGCGCAGGTCTTTCACCTCGCTCTCGGGGTAGTACACCGTGTAGGGGTCGAGCGACCGCAGCATCGAGTTGATTGCCGTGCCGACGGTCTCGTCGGCGTTGAGCGTGTCTACGTACATCAGGTCAAGGTAGCCGTAAATCTCGTTGAACAGCTGCATGTTCTTCGCAACGTCGAAGTTGTGCTCCCTGCTTTCCTGCGCCGTCGATGCCGCGAAGGGCAGCATAAGCAGCACGGCCAGCTGCAGAATCCTTATTCTAAATACTGTCATCAGTCGTCTGTTTAAAATGATATGTGTCTATATGTGTAGTGCAAAGGTAATGCAAACCGAGCGGAATGCAAAATAAAAGGGAGTGAAACGAACTTTTATTTTCATTTCCGAGGTGCAGCTTGCTTTATTCAAAGGTAATGCAAACCGAGCGGAATGCAAAATAAAGGCGTTGTTTTTTATGGGTTAAAGCTGATTTCACAGATGTTAAATCAGCCAAAGAAGCTGTCTTAATCTGCGTCCGCCAAGGATTGGGATACGGATGCTTTGCCGTCCGCGTGCCGCTTGGTTTTGGCCGTCAATCCGGTGGCAAGGCGGCTTTGCGTAACGTGTTGGCTGCCAGCAGGTTGGCAAAAGGCCGCCTTTTGGCTTGCAAAAGGTGGCCTTTTAGCGTGCAATTGACGGCCTTTTGCAAAGCGAAAGACCACAAGTTGGAATAGGCATGGCAGGGTTTTACTGTGGAAAGACACCGTTTTTTGCATGAAAATCGTTGTATTTTGACCTAAAATTCAAATTTTTAGCCAAAATGTTTGGCGGTTTCGTGAAAACGCATTACCTTTGCATCGCATTTGAAACACAAGTGCGTCACTGCTTCAATAGCTCAGTTGGTTAGAGCACCTGACTGTTAATCAGGGGGTCGTTGGTTCAAGCCCATCTTGAAGCGCTGGACGGAATGAGTGCCAATTACTTACAAGACAAGTAGTTGGCACTTTTCTTTTTTCATGCGATTGACGGCCAAAGTATCGGTAAAAAACAAGGAATTTTGCCATTTCTTGCCGTTATCGGCAAGAAAACATGTATATTTGCATGGGATATCAGAAGTTTTATGCCGATGTTGTACTGGGCGATACAAGCGTATCCTTGACTATTCAAAATCAAATATTGACAGACTTTTCCATGCCTTTCGGTAATTTTGCACCGTTTTAATGCCATTGTTTTAAAATATTGCATTTATTTCATGCAAATTTATTATATTTGCGCTTGAAACTAATGCAGGGTACAGATGGAACAGCTATATGAGTTTTTTAACAGGAAGCTGAAAAGCATTCCTACGGACTTCCTTAGGTACAAGTACGACAGGATAAAGTGGGACGGCAGGGCGTTCGGTATTGTAGGGCCGAGAGGAGTTGGCAAGTCTACAATGATTTTGCAGCATATCAAGCTCAACTTGGACGTGACGGATACGCTGTATGTATCGGCCGACCACCTTTATTTCTCGGAACACAGCCTCGTTGGCTTGGCCGACTACTTTGTCAAGATGGGAGGAAAGCACCTCTTTATCGACGAAATACACAAGTATGAAGGCTGGTCGAGGGAGGTAAAGCAGATTTATGACAGCTATGACGAGTTGCAAATCGTCATTTCCGGCTCGTCAATTCTCGACATATACAAGGGTATGGCCGACTTGAGCCGCAGGTTCCCGATTTACGAGATGCAAGGCCTTTCGTTCCGTGAGTATCTTAAATTATTCCACGGCATTGACGCGCCGGTGTTCAGTCTTGACGAAATACTGGGTCATAAGGCCGTGCTGGATGATGTAAAGCATCCCCTGCCTTTGTTCAAGGACTATCTCCACAGGGGATATTATCCTTTCGGACGCGATGAAGAGTTTGAGATGGAGTTGCTTCAAGTCATCAACCAGACAATGGAAGTTGACATACCAACCCATTTGCAGGCCAACGTGTCATTGGGCAAGAAGCTGAAAAGCCTCCTGATGGTAGTGGCTAAGAGCGTTCCGTTCAAGCCCGTGATGCAAAGGTTGGCAGAGGCTACGGGGATAAGCCGTAATGACATTGCAAACTACCTTTTTTATATGGAGCGTGCAGGAATGATAACACAGCTCCGCGATTCGACCGGGGGCATTCGCGGATTAGGGAAGGTTGAGAAGCTGTATCTTGACAATGTGAACCTTATATACGCCTTGGCTCCCGAGCGTGGGGACATCGGCAACATTAGGGAAACGTTCTTTATGAACCAGGCGAGGGTGATGAACGACGTGACAAGCTCTGCCATTTCCGACTTCGAAATCAACGGAAAGGTGTTTGAAATAGGAGGAAGGAAGAAAGGGCAGAAGCAGATTGAAGGTGCTGATGAGGGCTATATCGTGAAAGATGATATAGAGAGCGGATATGCAAATGTTATTCCACTTTGGGCGTTTGGGTTGAATTATTGACGGGTATGGTTGCCGCTTGCACCCATAAGCAACGTTAACAAAACATAAAATGCCGTTATTTGGCCTAAAGGTTTTTAGGTATTGCGCGTCTCTGAAATCAGAGATAATGTAAACCTAAATAATCTTTTGAGCTTATGGATTTCAAAAAATTTACTCTTGTTGCGGCTCTGATGGCCGCGCCGATGGCTTCGTTTGCCACGGATTATTTCGTAACTCCCGAGGGAAGGGGCACTGGTGACGGCTCTTCTTGGGACAATGCAATGTCGCTGGACGCTTTCCGTGAGAAAGTGGGAGACGCCAGCACAGACATCCACACATATTATTTTGCAGGCGGAGACTATGTTATTGCAGAGCCTTTGAAAATCTTGAAGAAAGGCTGTACGCTCATAGGCGGCTTCGCGGACAACCTTACCGGCACGTCTCATGAAACCCCAACATATCCTTCGGCTACGCCTACCGTCTTTACGGGTGACATCAACCAGGACGGCGTTGCTGGCGAAGGAGATGCCGAGTGCTTATTCACAATCAAGACAGACACCAAGAATGGCGACGAATCCAAGAAGGTTGTATTGAAAGGATTTGAGCTGACAGGAACTTATACGCAGTCAAATCAGGGTGACAATGCCAACGCACACGGCGCCCTTCATTTGGACAACTGCGGCTATGTGGAGGTTGACAACTGCCTTTTCTACGGCAATGTGGGCGAAGACCCGGCTGGAAGCAATCCCAAGATGGTAGGCGGAATGGCCATTTCCAGCCACCGCAGCCTTTCTGTATTCAATGATTGCGAGATTACAGACAACCAAGGCGTAAGCCGTGGCGGTGCAATAAAGCTGACTGCCGACGGTGTAGACAAGGGCAAGACGACGTTCAACCGTTGCCTTATAGCACGCAACTCAATAGACAACGAGCTGGGAAGTGCAATCTGTGTGCAGCACGGCGCGTATCTTCAGATAGTCAACTCTACCGTGACAGGCAATACAGGTGCTGACGGTGAGGCGGCCATTTATGCAACAGGTGCTGACGAGAAATATCCTAGAAGCCTGTACATCGTCAACTCTACCATCGCCGGCAACGAGGGCGGTCCGCAGATAGAGATGACCACGGACGCCAACCTTTACGTGGCAAACTCTATCGTTGTGTCAGACGGCGACGCACCTGCGTTCTCTGTAACGTCGACAAAAGAATTCGTCAGCGGCGGCATGAACGTGGTAGGTTCTGATGCCAACGGCGTGCTGACTTGGGGTAAAACCGACAACGCCGAGGCTGGCAACAACTATGAAAAGATATTCGGAACTAACGAGCTTGGCGACAACGGCGTAATCGAGCCGCTGGCCGAGGAGGGCGAATATACGGCCGCCGCTTTGGCTGCGGCCATCGCCGACTGGGGCATCATCGGCGATGTCAAGGTAGACCAGACGGGCGCGGAGCGTGCCGACGGCAGCACTCCGGGAGCTTACGCCAAGACTACATCGTCGGGCATTGAGGCCGTCGAGGCCGGGGATGGCGTGGCCGACGGCGCTTACTACACGCTCCAGGGCGTGAAGCTGGGCGCGCGTCCTACGGCTACGGGCATCTACATTCACAACGGAAAGAAGGTTATTATAAGGTAAAGGTGTTCTTGCGCCCTGCCTGCATACCGTCAGCCGCTCCATACCGGGCATCAGGCGTGTTGCAGGCAGGGCGTTTTTCATGTTCTTTCGATGATGTTACCGATGAATGTAAACAAGCTGTGCGCCTGCCTCTTGGCGGCGCTTTTTTTGTATGCCGCGCCGTTGCAGGCCGACGGCGGCGAGGGGCGCAGGCTCACCGTGATGGGTCTTGGCGACTCGATTACCGACGGCGGCGATGGTTTCAGCACGTACCTGTACCCACTGTGGGAGCGTCTGTTCGCCGCAGGGTACGACGCCGACTTCATAGGCCCTCGCCAGAGCGAGTGCCGCATAGGGCAGTTGAGGCACTGCGGCTTCAGGGGCAAGACGGTGGAGTTTCTCGACGCGCACATCGACAGCCTGTACCGCAAGTATCCGGCCGACATCGTGCTGCTGCACGCCGGGCACAACCACTTCGCCGACGAGCGCCCTGTGGAGGGCATGATGCGTGCCTACAAGAGCATAATAGGCAAAATACACGCCGTCAACGCGCAGGCCGTGGTATTCCTGGCGAAGGTCACGCCGAGTGGCAAGCTGCCCAAATACTCGTACATACCGGAGCTTAATAGGCGCATAGAGGCTTACGTTGACTCGCTGGCTGACGACCGCGTGGTGCTGGTCGACATGGCCGAGGGGCACGACTGGCGCACGATGACCATCGGCGACATGGTGCATCCCAGCGCCAAGGGGCGCGAGTTCATGGCCGAGCGGTGGTTTCGCGCCATCAGCAGCCGCATCCCTGCGCAGCACGAGGCTTACCGCCCCGAGCGCGTATGCTATAAGGCCGACTCGCTGCGCGGCGGACTGGAACTGCACGTGTTCCGCCCCGAGGGTGGGGGCGTGCGCCCGGCGGTGGTCTACTTCTTCGCCGGAGGGTGGCAGTACGGCACTCCGCTGCAGTTCTACCGCGAGTGCCGCTGGCACGCGCAGCACGGCTTTACGGCCATCAGCGTGGACTATTCCATCAAGAGCCTTGGCTCTACGGGCGCGGCGCAGTCGGTGGCCGACGGTCGCGACGCCGTAGACTACATCCGCAGCCACGCCCGCGAGCTGGGCGTAGACACGTCGCGCATAGTCGTGGCCGGGGCTTCGGCCGGCGGGGCGATTGCCGGTAAAATAGCCGACAGCCTGGTGTGCGCACGCATGCTGTACTATCCCGTGGTCGACTCGTTGCTTGACGACGTGGCCAAGATGCGCAAGCCGGTGCTCTTCATGATGGGAACGAAGGACAGCTTCACGCCCATCCAGAAGGCGCGAGCCTTCGAGCGGCGGCTCAAGGAGCAGGGCACGCCCGTCGAGGCGCACTACTTCGAGGGGCTGGGCCATCCGCTCTTCCGCTACCGCGAGCGGCTCGGCAAGGTGTTCTACGACATAAGGAGAATGACCGACGGGTTCCTTTTCAAATTAAAAATGAAAAATTAAAAATGAAAAATCGGGCTGCGCACAGGGCGTGCAGGTGTTCCCAGGTTTTCCAAGTTTCACAGTCCTCCCGGTGCTCCCGTAACTTCCGGTATTCCAATGATTTACAGCAGCTTTGCAAAAGGCCGCCTTTCACACGCTGAAAGGCGGCCTTTTGCAGTGTAATATGCGGCCTTTTGCAAGGCGAAAGACGGCATATTGGATACCCACCCCAACCCTCCCCAAGGGAGGGAGCTTGATTGCCACGTACTACTTTGCCTATTGATGTATGAAACCCTGCTGCAAGTCATGCTGTCGGTAATGTGTTTTGGCGGATTTGCAATCCGCCGAAAATTACTATAAGGATTTGCAATCCGCTCAAACCACACAGCCATGAGGTAAATGTATGGGTATTTGCGGATTGCAAATCCGCAATTAGAAACTGCCGGATTGCAAATCCGGCGGAACAAAGGTCGCAAATCCGGCGGAACAAAGAAAACCTGTAAGCAACGGATAACATCACTGCGCAGCCCTATTATGCATTATGCATTATGAATTATGAATTAAGAAATAGCTCGATTATGAATTATGCATTATGAATTATGAATTAAAAAAAACGTTTCCCATCCTATATATTTTTCCGTGTGCTGCGTCTTTCATAGATAGAACGGCCTGCTCCGGAACAGGCCGAAAGCAATTGCTACTACCTAAACAACCGCGGGAATGATGGATGAGTCACGAGAACTAATCCTGATATCGAAAGGAAACGAACTGGCGTTTGACGGTTTCATGGACCGCCATTCGCAGAACATGTACAACCATGCCTTCGGCATACTCGGCGACAAGGGGCTGGCGGAGGAAGTTGTCAGCGACGTGTTCCTCGAAGTGTGGAAGATGCGCAAGAAGCTGCTCGGCATAGAGAACATCAACAGCTGGCTCTGCACGGTGGTCTACCGCAAGGCCGTGTCGCAGCTGCGCAAGGAGGCAAGGCGGCGCAAGTGTGTCAGCATCGACGACATTTCCAACTTCGTGTTCCCGCAGATGGAAAGTCCGGTCGACAGCATGATTTCCGCCGAGGAGATGCGCGGGCTCAACGAAGCCATAGAGCAGCTGCCTGCCAAGTGCAAGCACGTGTTTTACCTCGCCAAAATCGAGCGCATGCCCTATGCCGACATCTGCGATATGCTGAAGATATCGCTGCCAACGGTAAACTATCACGTAGGTTACGCCCTGGCCGCCCTTAGGAAGCGGCTCAAGGCAAGAGCTTGAAAAGGTAAAAGGATTTTAAGGATAAAGGAGATGGAAAAGGACATATTCGGACATCAGTACGGCGACAGCGTCGAGGAGGTGAAGCTCGCGAGCTTCATCTTCGGCAGCGCGCCTGCAAGCACTGACATGAGCAACATAAAGAAGAAGACATACACCAAAATATGCCGCGACAGGCGGCGCGCACGCCTGCGCCAGACGGTAGCCTGCTGGCTCGCCGCCGTAGCCAGTGTGGCCGTTGTCGTCACGGCGTGGCTTGTGCCCGGCGACACCCTCGAAGGGCTGCGCGAGCAGGCAGTGGCCGCCGTCAGTCCGGAGACGGTCACGGTGAAGGTGCCCACGGGCGAGCGCGTCACCCTGATGCTGCCCGACGGCACGAAGCTCGTGGCCAACTCGCGCTCCGAGGTAAGGTATCCCGAGACGTTCACCGGCGACACGCGCGAAATCTACGCCAGTGGCGAGGTGTACCTCGACGTGGCGCGCGACGCCGAGCACCCCTTCATCGTCCGCTCAAACGGCTTCAGCCTGAAGGTGCTGGGCACGAAGTTCAACATCTGCAACTATGACGGCAAGAACTCGAACGTGGTGCTCGTGCAAGGCTCTGTCGAAGTGACCACCGGCAGCCGCGACAAGGTGACGATGCGCCCGAGCCAGCTGCTCGACATCACCGACGGCAAGCTCGACGGGCTGCGCACGGTAGACACCTCGCAGTACACCAGCTGGATGAACGACATCATGGATTTGCACGGCGACGACATACACCAGGTGGTAGACCGCCTCAACCATTACTACGGCACCGACATAGGCGTGCGCGGCGGCTTCAGGGCCACGCCACTGTACGGCAAGCTGGTGTACCAGAAAAACATCGACGAAGTGCTCAAGGCCATCAACATAATAACGGGCACGCGCCTGTCAGTCTCGGGCGGCAGGGTGTACGTATCAAGATAAGCATGTAAGAAAACACATAAGAAGCATTATTAAATAAAATTTTCAATTGCCGTGGGTAAGGGGATGCTATATCCTTCAAACGGCAAAACCAAACAGTTTGTTAACATGAATAAACATTTCTGCGCCTTGCTGCTGGCTTTCAGTCTGGCCGCGGGCACTGCTTGCGCCAAGGACGTAAGCGTAACATTCAAGCCTGACACCGTGCGCGTGCTGCGCAACCCCCTATGCGGCTGGGTCATGTACGTGGGACGCGGCTGGGACGCCGACTTCTGGCAGAAGGAAGGCTACGACGCGATGAGCGTGGGCGACTCGACGGTGCGCGTGTCAGACTATGCCAACACATGCTACATACGCACGAGCTGGAGCTCCATGGAGCCCGAAGAGGGCAAATATTTCTGGAACGACCCCTCTTCAAAGCTCAACCGCCTGCTCAAAAGCGCCACCGACAGGGGCATGAAGCTGGCCTTCCGCATCGTGGTTGACTGCCGCGACCAGGGCCAGAACACGCCGCTCTACGTCAAGGAGGCCGGCGCAAAGGGATTCCAGGACCCCGGCAACCCGAAGAACTGGTCGCCTTATCCCGACGACCCCGTGTTCCAGCAGAAGTACGCCAAGTTCCTCAAGGCATTGGCTACAGAGTTCAACGACCCCGAGAAGGTTGACTTCATCGACGCTTTCGGCCTCGGCAAGTGGGGCGAGGCTCACGGCCTCGTCTACGGCGACTACGGCAAGAAAGAAGAGGTATTCAATTGGATTACCACCCTTTACACCAAGACCTTCACACGCATCCCCCTCGTAATCAACTATCACCGCCTCGTGGCCGACACCGTAAGCTGGGCGCCCACCCATCCGCGCAGCCAGGCGTTGCTTGAAAGCGCCATCGACAAGGGCTACAGCCTGCGCCACGACGCATTCGGCATGACCGGCTACTACCAGCAGTGGGAAAAGGATTTCGCCAGGAAATGGAACTTCCGCCGACCCATAATAATGGAAGGCGGATGGATAACCAAGGCCCACCACCGCTACTGGATTGACCCCAGCGGCCGCTACCGCCAAGGCCACTCGGAGGACGTGCGCCTCGGAGAGTACATCGACGCGCAGGAAGGCCGCGTCAACATGATGGACTTGCGCATAGGCGACGAGGTGCGCTCGTGGTTTGGCACGTCGTTCAACCTCGTAAAGGCGTTCGTAGCCCACGGCGGATACCGCCTCTATCCGGCTGCGGTCACGCTGCCGGGCGATGCCAAGGCCGGCTCGAAGGTCGTCCTCCGTTCGCATTGGGAGAACATAGGCTGGGGCTATTGCCCTACGAACATACCGCAGTGGAACCAGAAGTACAAGGTAGGCTACGCCCTGTTCAAGGACGGCCGCGCGGTGCGCGTCTTCGTCGACACGCAAAGCGACCTGTCTACATGGCTCAAGGAAGCGCCTGCCGACTGCACGCTTGAGGCACGGCTCGACGGCGTAGCGAAAGGAAAGTACGAGTGGCGCGTGGCTCTTGTAGACACAACCAAGGCCAACCGCCCCGGACTCGAGATGGCCGTCGACGCGGCCCTGCTGGACGGCGGATGGCTCAAAGTGACTGAAGTGACAATCAGATAAACTATACCAAAACACATCAGCTTTATGAAAAAGAAAGCAATCTTTACCAACAGCGGCCGGCACTTGGCCGCGCTGTGCCTGTTGGGGGCGGCCGCCATGTCGTCTCCCGCAATGGCGTCAGGCTTGTCGCCCGACAAGGCCGAGGCCGTGCAAGTTCTCGCAAACGAGGGCAACACAGTGAAATCAGTGTTAAGTTACATCGAAAGCCATAGCAAATACGTCTTTGTTTATGGCGAAAACGTAAAGAACCGTCTCGGTGACAAGGTGTCGATGCAGCTCCAGGGCAAGAGCGCGGAGAGCATCCTTGCCGAGCTTTGCCGCAAGGCCGGGCTGAAGTACACCATCTCCGGCCGCCAGGTCACCATCACGGTCAACCCTTCGGCAAAGCCGGCGCAGCGCCCAAGCGGACCCGCCGGCAAAGGTAAGAAGGTGACGGGTGTCATCGCCGACGTCAACGGCGAGCCCCTCATCGGCGCTACGGTCAAGGTGAAGGGCACGCAGAACGCCACCGTGACCGACTTCGACGGCAACTATACCATCGAAGCTCCCGAGGGCGCAACCCTCGAAGTAAGCTACATCGGCTTCAACACCCAGGAGGTGAAGGTGGGCAGCCGCAACAGCTATAATATCGAAATGGCCGAGGACAACAACTCGCTCGAAGAGCTGGTGGTCATCGGTTACGGTATGGTTAAGAAGAAAGACCTTACCGGTTCAATCGCGGCAGTAAAGGGCGACGAGCTTGTCAACCGCCGTACTACGATGCTTTCAAACGCGTTGCAGGGAGCGTTGTCAGGTGTGATGGTACGCCGCAGCAGCTCCGCCCCGGGTTCGGGAGCAGGTAGTATCCACGTGCGCGGTGTCACCACCATGGGCGACTCGTCTCCGCTCGTCATCGTCGACGGTGTTGAGGGAAGCCTCGACTACGTTAACTCGAACGACGTCGAGAGCGTTACCGTCCTGAAGGACGCGGCCGCAGCCAGCATCTACGGTTCTAAGGCCGCAGCCGGAGTCATCCTCGTAACCACCAAGCGTGGTGCCGACACGGGCAAGTTCCAAATCAAGTACAACGCCGAGTTCGGCTGGGAAATACCCACCAAGCAGCCCGAGATGGTAGGATTGACGCGCTATCTTGAGATGAGCAACGAGTTGATGTACAACGACAACCCGGCGGCAGGCTTCTTCCAGACTTACACAGCCGACCAGACGAAAAACTGGATGAAGTACCACGAGACCGACCCTGACAAATATCCTGTGACCGACTGGACCGACCTTATCCTCAAAGGCTCCGCTCCGCGTATGACGCACACCCTCAGCGTAAGCGGCGGCAACAAGACGGTGCGTACGCAGGCGTCGCTCACTTACGACGACGTTGACGGTCTGTATGACGGACGCAAGTTCCAGCGTTACATGATGCGCTTGAACAACGACTTCACCATAAGCGACAAGCTCTCCGCTTCGCTCGACGTGTTCGTGCGCCACGCAAAGAGCCAGAACAAAATATACGACCCCTTCAGCACCATGCGTCTGATGCCGGCCATCTACGCCGCGACATGGAGCGACGGCCGGTTGGCCGAGGGTAAGAGCGGCTCCAACCCCTACGGACTGCTCAAGGAAGGCGGCTCTTCAGTAAGCCACTCCACCCAGGTGGGCGGTAAGGGCTCGCTCACGTTCAAGCCGTTCAAGGGCTTCAGCCTGCAGGCAATCGTTGCGCCCTACATCAACTACCAGAAGTCAAAGCAGTTCAAGATGGCCTGCGGCTATACTTTGGCCGACGACCCTGACGTGTTCGGAGGTTATTTTGACGGCGGTAGCGGACTGTATTCTACCAACAAACTTAGCGAGGGCCGCAACGACGACTGGCATGTAACATCGCAGGTGCTCGCCAACTACATGCGCGACTTCGGCAAGCACAGCCTCACGGTGATGGCCGGTTTCGAGAACTACTACAGCAAGAGCGAGAGCCTCGGAGCTGCGCGCGACCAGTACGTGCTTACCAACTATCCTTACCTCAACATCGGCCCCGAGGAATATATGGAAAACAACGGTACGGGCTCGGAGTACACCTCTACTTCATGGTTCGGCCGCGTGCTTTATTCTTATGCAGACCGCTACCTCTTCCAGGCCAACGTCCGCCACGACGGCTCTTCACGCTTCGCCAAGAAGTACCGTTGGGGTACGTTTCCCTCGTTCTCCGCAGGTTGGGTTGTCACCGAGGAACCGTTTATGAAGAAGTTTATGGAGAGCCAGAACTACCTGTCATACTTCAAGCTGCGTGGTAGCTGGGGTAAGCTGGGTAACGAGCGTATCGGCAGCAACTACTTCCCCTACATCGCGCTGATGAGCTTCGGCAACACCATATTCTACATGGCTGACGGCTCTGTCGTATCGGCCAACACCGCCCGCCCGGCAGTGCTCGCCGTAGAGGACATCACATGGGAGACCACGACTTCTACCGACATAGGTTTCGACGCAAACTTCTTCAACAACCGTCTGCGCCTTACCTTCGACTACTACTGGAAGAAGACGACCGACATGCTCCTTGCCATACAGATACCTTACACTATGGGTTACAACGACCCGAACACCAACGCCGGCAAGATGTCGACCCACGGTTACGACATTGACGTTACCTGGCAGGACAATATCGGAGACTTCAACTACAGCGTAAGCGTAAACTTCTCCGACTTCCTCTCGAAAATCGACTACATCAACAACTCCGACATCATCAGCGGCGGCAAAATCAAGCGTGCCGGAACTTACTTCAACGAGTGGTACGGCTACATCTGCGACGGCATATACCAGACGCAGGAGGAAGTCAACAACTCGGCTACGACCGGCTCGACCGTTACAGTGGGCGACCTGAAGTACCGCGACATCAGCGGACCTGACGGAGTGCCCGACGGCGTAATCTCGCCCGAGTACGACCGCGTGCCCCTCGGCAACTCGCTGCCCCGCTACCAGTACGGCGGACAAATCAACGCTTCATGGCGCGGCATCGACCTCAGCATGGCGTTCCAGGGCGTAGGCAGCCAGAAGTCTTACCTCGACCGTGCGATGGTAGAGCCGCTGCGCAACAACTACGGCAACATCCCCGCAATACTCGAAGGCAAATACTGGAGTCCGTTCAACACCGACGAGCAGAACGCAAACGCTTTCTATCCCCGTCTGTCAAGCGTGTCGAAGAGCAACAACTACGCTACGTCAGACCACTGGATTTTCGACGGTGGATACTTCCGTATGAAGAACATCACGCTCGGCTACACCCTGCCGCAGCAGTGGACACGCTACATCGGCATAGACCGCACACGCTTCTATGTCAGCGCGTCAGACCTGTTCTGCATCAGCGACTTCCCCGACGGGTGGGACCCTGAAATGGGAGTAAGCTCTTATCCTATCACCACGTCAGTGGTATTCGGTATTCAAGTGACATTCTAAAAAACCGCATACATACAATGAAAACAAAGATATTAATGTCAGCTATGGCGGCCGCCGGCCTTTGCCTTGCGTCGTGTGAGAGCATGGACCTTGTGCCCAAGATGGAAGGCAACACGGAGTCTTGGTACACCACCGAGACCGAGCTTAACTTGGCGGCAAACGATTTTTACATCCTCGGCTACTGGCAGGAGCCGCTCAACTCTTCGGAGCAGTGGACCGACAACACAACATACCGCCAGCAGAACCGTAACCCGAACAGCAACGGCGCACTGCTCGACGGTACGCTCAACGGCCAGCAGTACGAGGTGTACGCCCTGTGGCAGCAGAGTTACAAGCTCATAGCACGCTGCAACACCATGCTTGAGAACATACACAAGGCCGAGGGCAACGTGCCCGAGAACGTAATCAACCGCTACAAGGGCGAGGCTTACTTTTGCCGCGCCTGCAAGTATGCCGACCTTACGTTCTTCTACGGTGACGTGCCTTACATGGATAGGACTATGACTATTGACGAGGCGGAGAAGATGGGACGCCGTGACAAGAACGAGGTGAAGGAACTCACTTACGCCGACTTCGACAAGGCCATCGAGTACCTGCCTGAGTCATACGGCAACGAGGAAATACACGTTACGAAGGGCGCGGCCCTTGCCATGAAGGCGCGCTATGCCCTCTACATGCACGACTATGACATCGCCGAGGCTGCCGCAAAGCAGTGCATCGACCTTGGCATCTATTCTCTCTACGCAAGCTATGCCGACCTGTTCAAGCAGCAGACCAAGAACGTGCCCGAAAAGGTGTTTGTTTTGCCGCGTCTGGCATCGACCGACGTGTTCCTTGACTCTTGGTTCGTGAACAACGGCCTGCCCCGTAACGCCGGAGGCTACGGCTCTTACAATCCCTCTTGGGACTTGCTCGCCGCATACCTCTGCACCGACGGCCTGCCTATCGACGAGTCGCCGCTCTTCGACCCCCGCAACCCGTTCGAGAACCGCGACCCTCGCTGTACGATGACAATCGTTGAGTTCGGCACGGAGCACTGCGGCTTCGAGTACGACCCAAGCCCTGCGGCTGAGGAAGTCATGAACTACAACACCGGCAAGATGCAGACCAACAACGACTCGCGCATCAACGCCCAGTACGCTTCGTTCAACGGACTGCTCTGGAAGAAGGGCATCGACGAAAGCTGGGTTGAGAACCGCGAAGTTGAGCAGGACTATGTAATAATAAGGTATGCCGACGTGCTCCTTATCTACGCCGAGGCTCTCATCGAGCAGAACAAAGACCTTGATGTTGCAGCCGACTACATCAACCAGGTGCGTGCCCGCGCTTACGGTGTTGACAAGAGCGCGACCGACGCTTATCCCGCTGTCGTTGCCACAGACCAGGCGCAGATGCGCAAGGCTGTCCGCATAGAGCGCCGCATGGAGTTCGCAATGGAGAACCAGCGTCTGCAAGACCTCATGCGTTGGGATTTGGCTATCAAGGCGCTCAACGGCTACAACTACATCATGCTGCTGGATGCCGAGCAAGAACTTTCCGACGTTGTGAACACTGGCAACTGGTTCTGGGGCATCACGCCGCAGATTGACGAGGACGGCCTCGCCGACTTCGCCCCGCTCTACAACAGAGGTCTATGCGCATACGGAGCAAAGCGCGTGTTCCCTGACCGCCAGATGCTGTGGCCCATTCCTACGCACGACACGCAGCTGAACCCCAATCTCGGCAACAACCCAGGTTATTAATCTTAAACAAGTAAAACAATGAAGAACAAGATATTATTCAGCGGCCTCAAGGCCGTGTCGTTGGGACTGCTCGCCTTCACGGCGGCGTCCTGCGACGACGATATAGACAACTTCTTCTCCAAGAACCAGTCGGAAATCACCATCACCGAGTCGGGCGAATACATCAAGCTCGACGAGAGCAAACCCGACGAGGTGGCGTTGACCATCGACTGGTCGCCGGCCCACGACTACGGCTACGACTACTACACCACGTACCAGTACGAGATTAGCGCAGGCAACGCGGCTACGGCCATCGAGGAGTATGAGGACGGCGGCGTGTTCCACCGCGAGTACACCAACGCCGAACTGCAAGAACTGCTTACCAACCAATTCGGCGTTGCTACGAGCACCGCAGTCGACATTACGTTCACCGTCACCGCATCGTTTGAAGGGCCTACGCTCAAAGTGCCAGATGTCGAGACGAAGACTGTGAAAATCAAGACATACGGCCCGAAGCAGTTTGTGGCCGACACCCTCTACATGGGCGGAACGGCCGTCGGTGAGCAGCGCGTAGAGCTGACCAAGAACGCCGCCGACGCACAAGTCTACAACTACACGGGCCGTCTCGAGGCAGGTACAATCAACTTCCCCGTAACCAATTTCGACGAGCACAACGCCATAGGCCCAGAGAACCCCGACACGCCCATCGAGCTTGGCGACATGCCGGCGGTAATCACCGACGAGACCGAGGCCAATTACTGGGTAGTGCCCAAGGCCGAGACCTACCGCGTTACGGTCAACCTGCGCGAGCACACCGTGCGCATAGTAGAGGCCGGAGCGGTGGTTGACGTCGACCAGATGTTCCTTGCCGGAACAGCCGTAGGCGACGAGCAGGTTGAAATCAAGCAGACGCTTGAGGACGAGAACCTCTACGCTTGGCGCGGCGAGCTCAAGGCCGGTACGCTCTACCTGCCGCTCACCTTCGAGGGAACGCAGGAAATGGCGATTGTTCCTGCCGAAGCAGGCGACACCGACATCCACGACGGCGGCCAGCAGAGCTTCGGCCAGGTGGCTACGTCTACCGCAGCTGCGAGCCGCAACTGGGAAATACCTGCCGACGGCACGTACCGCATCGTGGTGAACAAGGAGGAGCATACCATCACCATCTACTCCGCAGCTACCGACCTGAAGAATAAGGTTGTAATCTTCAAGCGTACAAGCGGTGAGGCCAACGACAACTATACTTGCGAAGTAGAGGCTCTTTGGATATTCGGAGGCAGCAAGTATTTCAACGGCAGCAAGCCGAGCGATGTCGTCCTGACACAGAGTCTTGCCAACCCGAGAATGTTCGTCTACAAAGGCGAAGCATTGCAGGCGGACAATATCAAGTTCTGCGCTACAAATAACTGGAACAACGAGTACGCCTTCGGTTCAGGTTCAACGAGGGACATGCAGGCCGACGTTACCTTCGGCCAGAAGTATCAGCCGTTGTACGGCGGCCAGGGCGACAACCGTTACGCTTGGTTCAACATGCCTGAAGGCACTAACTACATCGAGGTGTACATCGGTTCGGAGCAGTATGACGAGACTGAAAACGCCCTTAGCAAGTGGTGGGCATTCGAAGACTCATACGTGATTTTCGACCAAAGAGATTAAAACCATTTAAACAACAATGACAATGAAAAATCTAAGAAAATACGGCTTAATGCTCCTTTCGGGCATGATGCTTACGTCTACACTCGTCGTCGGAACCTCGTGTTCCGACGATGACGACGCATCCTCGTCGACATCGGCCATCTGGGATGTGTCGGGCAACGATATCATAACCATCAAGCCAGAGCGTTACAAGCTGTTGAGGCTGTATGAGTATGACGAGAACGGCAACAAAATTCCTATTGAGTATAACACTGAACTTGGAGGTGGCGGCCCTGTGCTCGACAACGAAGGCAACCCCGTGTACAAGACGAAGCTGCTCAACCCGATGCTGGGCTGGGTAGTCTACGGCGGACTTGGCGACGGCCTCATCGACGACTTGGAGGAACAGTATTCCGACTTCGAGACGGCCGAGGGCCAGGACAACGTCTTCATGTACGGCGGCACGATGTACGTGCGCGGTGCTTGGAGCGACTTTGAGCTCGAAGAAAACCATTACGTCTGGGACGACGATGACTGGACGGCTAACAATCTTGACAAGTACAAGCAAATCAAGCGTTTCCGCATGATGCGCGACATCGCGCAGAAGTACGGCATGAAGTTGGCCTTCACCTTCGTGGTAGCCAGCGAGGACAAACACTATAACTTCACGCCCGATTATGTAAAGGAGGCAGGCTGTGAAACTTACGAAGTTACGACTGGTAGCTTTAAGGGCTGGTCGCCTTATCCTGACGACCCCGTGTTCCAGGAGAAGTACGAGAAGTTTCTCACGGCTTTCGCCGAGAAGTTCAACGACCCCGACGTAACCCAGTTTGTCAGCGGCTTCGGCCTTGGCAAGTGGGGCGAGACCCACACCCTCAAGTACACAACGGGCGACGAGTCGCCACGCGAGGCTACAACCGAATGGATTTCCAGCCTCATGGCGCGCCTCTTCACGCGTGTGCCCATCGTCATCAACTACCACCGTTGCATAATGTCTACCACCGACAAGGCCGGTGCCGACCTTAGCATGGCGGAGAAACTTATCGACATGTGCGTCAACAAGGGCTTCAGCCTGCGCCACGACGCGTTCGGCATGAAGGATTATTACCAGAACTGGGAGCGCGGCATTGCCACCAAGTACCGCTACATCCGGCCTATCATAATGGAAGGCGGATGGGTTGAGGCGCAGCACAGCGGCTCTATCGGCGGCGACGGATATGCCAACTTCGCAGAGGTGCGCCAGGGCGAGTATGACGAGGCCAAGGGTGCCAACGTCAACATGATGGACTTTCGTTACTCCAACAACGTACACTCGGGCGAGACCCACTCTTGGTTCAACACGGCGTTCCCCCTCGTTAAGGAGTTCATCTCCGAGGGCGGCTACCGCCTCTTCCCCGACAGGGTTTCAGTGCCGCGCACGGCTAATGCGGGTGGCAAGGTTACGCTTGCACACCGCTGGATTAACCTCGGCTGGGGCTACTGCCCGACCAACCTGCCGCAGTGGGACCAGAAGTACAAGGTATGCTTCGCCCTCTTGGACAAGGAGACGGGCGAGCCTCTGTACCGCTTCGTCGACCCGGCGCCCGAAATCAGCGACTGGGTGAAGGGCACGCCGCACTCTTACCGCACGTCGTTCAGCCTCACTGACGTTGCTCCCGGCGACTACACATGGGGCGTAGGCTTGGTTGACACCACCAAGAACAACGAAATAGGTATTATCATCTCGGCCACCGACGAATGCCAGACACGCGACGGCTGGGTGAAAATATGTGATGTTACTGTTCATTGATATTAGGCTTCATCATGATTCGTTGGAGGGCGTTGCGGCATTTAAGCCGCAGCGCCCTCTTTGCAAAAAGCTGGCATCCATCCCAGTCGTCCCGAAGGGAGGGAGCTTGGCTGCCTTTGCAGTGGCGTATGGCTTCCGGTGTTTCCGCAACTCCTAACCAACTCTTTTTCAATATGCGGTCTTTTGCAAGGCAAAAGGCCGCATATTAGTTGCTGAAAGGCCGCCTTTTGCATCGCAAAAGGCGGCCTTTCAGCAATCATTTGATTATCAGCGGCTTATCAGTCTCATTAGGTTCATCGGGCTTATTAGGCCAAATTAGCCTGATAGGCCATAATGCGCCTTATGCGCCCAAGCTGCGAAAGCATATCAAGCTCCCTCCCTTCGGGAGGGCTGGGGTGGGTGTCTAGTGGTGCTGGGGTGGGTGTTTCCTCTTTTTTATGTTATCTTAACCTATATATTTCGCGTACGCGTGCGTCATAAATAATGAAAACTTATACTGTAAACCTTACGATGAAACGATTACTCATTACCGTTATCACATTGCTTTCGCTCCAGGCATCGTTCGCAGCCGACGTGCTCGTCGAGGCCGAGTCGTTCACCGACAAGGGCGGATGGTCGGTAGACCAGCAGTTCATGGACCTCATGGGGTCTCCGTATCTAATCGCCCACGGCATGGGCGTGCCCGTGGCCGACGCTACGACTACCGCCACGGTGCCCGAGGACGGGCGTTACCGCGTGTGGGTGCGCACGTACAACTGGACTGCGCCGTGGACTGATGCCAAAGGCCCGGGACGCTTCCGCGTAGGCGTGGGGCGCAGGTACAAGACTCCCGAACTGGGCTGCACGGGCGACCGCTGGCAGTGGCAGGACGGCGGTGTGGTAAAGCTCAAGAAGGGCGCGCAGCGCATCACGCTGACAGACAAGACCGGCTTCGACGGCCGTGTGGATGCCATACTGCTCACAACCGAGCTTGACAGCTCGCCCGAAGAGCGGTTCGGCACAGGCCACGACTGGCGTTTCGCCCTGCTCGGAGGCAAGCAGCCGCAGGCCAAGCAGTTCGACTTCGTCGTCATAGGCGGCGGCATCGCCGGCATGTGCGCAGCCGTTACGGCGGCACGCTTGGGCTGCCGCGTGGCCTTGGTAAACGACCGCCCCGTGCTCGGAGGCAACAACTCGTCGGAAGTACGCGTGCATCTCGGCGGCATAATAGAGACCGGCCAGTATCCAGCCCTTGGCCGAATAATCCGCGAGTTCGGCCACAGCCGCGGCGGAAACGCCAAGCCAGGCTCTTATTACGAGGACGCCAAGAAAGACTCTTTCGTCCTCGCAGAGCCTGACGTGACGCTTTTTGCAGGCTGGCACGCTACGGGCGTAAAGGCTTCAGACGGTAAAATCTCTTCAGTTACAATACAAAACATCGAGACGGCGGAGCGCATCGTGCTCTCCGCCCCTCTCTTCAGCGACTGCACCGGCGACGGTTCTGTCGGCGTATGGGCCGGTGCCGACTTCGCGATGGGCCGCGAGGCGCGCTCCGACTACGGCGAGAGCATGGCGCCCGAGGCGGCCGACTCCACTGTGATGGGCGCGTCAATACAGTGGTATAGCGAGAAGTCGGGGCGCAAGAGCCGCTTCCCCGAGTTCTCGTATGGCGTTGAGTTCAACGAAGGCAACGCAGAAAAGGTGACTATGGGCGAATGGACTTGGGAGACGGGCATGAACCGCAACCAAATAACCGAGGCCGAGCGCATACGCGACTACGGGCTGCTGGTGGTCTACTCTAACTGGAGTTTCCTCAAGAACCACGCCTCTTACCGCGCCGACTACGCGCAGCGCCGCCTTGCGTGGGTGGCTTACGTGCTGGGCAAACGCGAGTCGCGCCGCCTCCTCGGCGACTATGTGCTCGCGCAGGACGACATCGACAAGGACGTGCGCCATGAGGACGCGTCGTTCACAACGACGTGGGCCATCGACCTGCACTTCGCCGACTCCGTCAACTCGGCACGCTTCCCTGGCAACGAGTTCAAGACGCGCACCGTGCACCACTGGATACATCCCTACGCCGTGCCTTACCGTTGCCTCTACTCGCGCAACGTTGACAACCTATTCATGGCAGGCCGCAACATCAGCTGCACGCACGTCGCGCTGGGCACTGTGCGCGTGATGCGCACCACGGGCATGATGGGCGAAGTCGTTGGAATGGCCGCCGCGCTGTGCAAGAAGTACAATACCACGCCGCGCGAGGTGTACCATCATCACCTGGCCGAGCTGCGCTCGCTCATGGAGAAGGGCGCGGGCCGCGCCGATGCGCCCGACAACCAGCGCTTCAACGAACCTAACCAGACCCTGCCTTTGCCAAAGGCTTACATGAAATACAACAGCAAGCAGAAATGAGAAACATAACATTAACCATAATCTTTTTATCAGTCATCGCTCTGTGTCCGCGCCAGTCGCGGGCGCAGGGCTATGCTACCATGCAGGGAGACACGCTCCGCATGGGCAACAGCAGCATCGAGCGCGTATTCCTTTGGAACGGAGGCGAGCTGAAGACAGTCGCCCTCGTTGACAAGCTGAACGGCAACGTGATGCGCTCCAAAGGCTCTCAGCCCGACTTCCTCGTGCTCAAAGGCAAGGCCGAGGACGGCCGCTGGACTAAGGAAAACGTACCTTCCGACGGCGTACATCCGGCCTATCTGCAAGTAACTGTTGACTACCGCAAGGGCAGTCTTGAAATAAAACGCCAGTACCGCATATACGATGTGGCCGCAATAGCCTGCCACACGTGGCTGCGCGGACGGCTCGGCGCAATTGAGCAGGGCCGTGAAGTGTCGGGCGCTGACCGCAAGAACATCGAGTTCAAGGAAGACATGGACGCCGGAGTGAAAATCCCCGTGCTCGACCGTCTTGAACTTCCGGGCAACCACTGGCGGTGCCGCGCCGTCGAGTTCTACGACTATACCGACTGGAACGACAACCTCGTGGCCGGGCGCAGCTTCATTCCGTATCGTGAGAACGGCTACCGCGGCAACCTGCTGCTGGCTTCCGACCTCGTCACCGGCCACGGTTTCTTCTTCCTTAAAGAAGCTCCCTGCTCGTCAACGCAGCTCCATTACCCCGGCTACGACTTCCGCGCGGAGTACGGAAACTTCAAGGTTACCGGCCTTGGAGCGGCTTCCGGCGACGTAACTCCTGACGGCTGGACATCCGTCTACGGCGTTGTCACCGGTGTGTTCGGCGGCGGTGAGCGCGAGGCTCTTGCCGCTTTGCACGACTATCAGCGGCAGGCGCGCCTCGAAAAGGCTGCCGGCAACGACGGCGACGAGATGGTAATGCTCAACACTTGGGGCGACCGCAGCCAGGATGCACGCATCAACGCCGACTTCTGTCTTGCCGAACTCGACCGCGCCGCGCGGCTCGGCATCACAGTGTTCCAGCTCGACGACGGCTGGCAAATAGGCAAAAGCCCCAACTCCAAGGTGGCAAAAGGCTCGTTCAAGGACATTTGGAGCAACAAGGACTACTGGAAACCAGACCCCGTGAAGTTCCCCGACGGCTTGAAACCCATCGTCGACAAGGGCAAGCGTCTCGGCATACGCATCGGCCTTTGGTACAATCCCAGCGTGCAGCACGACTTCGCCGACTGGCGCAAGGACGCCGACGCAATACTCGGGCTGTGGCGTGAGTACGGCATAACAATCTTCAAAATCGACGGACTTCAAATCCCGACGAAGGCCGCAGAGCAAAACCTGCGCTCGCTGTTCGACACCGTTCAGAAGGAGAGCGGCGGCCAAGTGATTTTCAATCTCGACGCAACGGCCGGCCGCAGGGGAGGATATAACATGTTCACGGAGTACGGCAACATATTCATGGAGAACCGATACACCGACTGGGGCAACTATTATCCGTTCCATACGCTGCGCAACCTGTGGCAGCTATCGCGCTACGTGCCTGCGCAGAGGCTCCAGGTGGAGTTCCTGAACAAGTGGCGCAACGCCGACAAATACGCCGAAGGCGACATCTTCGCGCCGCAGAACTACTCGTTCGACTACCTCTTCGCCACCACGATGGCCGGTCAGCCGCTGGCTTGGATGGAAGCGTCGAACCTGCCGGAGGAGGCTTTTGCCACTGGCAGGCTTATCAAGCAATACACCAAAATACAGGAAGACCTGCACAGCGGAACAATACTTCCAATGGGCGAAGAGCCTTCAGGCCGCTCGTGGACTGGCTTCCAGTCAATCAAGGACAGCCGTTCGGGCTACTTCATTGTGTACCGCGAGAACACTGATGATGCCTCGGCGCGTGTCAAGACGTGGCTCGACGGCGGCGCGAAAGTGACGCTTACGCCTGTGCTCGGCGACGGAAAAGCCGCCACGTTGCAGGCCGACGAGGCCGGACGCGTGAGCTTCACGTTGGCCGAAAAGAACAGTTTTGCAGTTTACAAATACCAAACAACCGAATAAATGAAAAAGACACTGATGCTGTTGCTCGCCCTCGTGCCCCTCGGGTTGTGGGCTGCGACCGACTACATCGCCAACGTCTATGGCCGCGACTACCAGCTGCTCAACGGCAAATGGGCGGCCATCGTAGACCTATACGACGCCGGCGGCAAGATGGAAATCTACAAAAACAAGAAGGCCGAGAAGCCCGAAGAGTTTTACGAATACTCCTTCGAGGGCGGACTGCGCCTCAATGTGCCCGGCGACTGGAACTCGCAGTCGCCCGAACTGAAATACTACGAGGGTACGGTATGGTACGCGCGCCACTTCGACGCGCAGCCTATGGAGGGCAAACGCCGCTTCCTTTATTTCGCCGGAGTGAGCTACCGCTGTAACATCTACCTGAACGGCGAGAAGGTGGGAAGCCATGAAGGCTCGTTCACCCCGTTCCAAATCGAGGTTACGGACAAGCTCAAGAGCGGCGACAACCTGCTCGTAATGGAGGTGAACAACCGCCGGCAGAAGGACGCAATACCGGCAATGTCGTTCGACTGGTGGAACTACGGCGGCATAACGCGCGACGTTATGCTCGTCACCCTGCCTGAGACTTACATCAGCGACTACTTCATCCGTCTTGACAAACACCGTCCAGACCTTATCCATATAGACGCGGAGCTGTCGCAGGCGGTGGCCGGAAAGGAAATAAAAGTGAACATTCCGCAGCTGAAGCGCACCCTGACGTTCACCACCGACGCACAGGGCAAGGCCAGCGCGGAGCTTAAAGTAAAGGGTCTGCGCCGCTGGTCTACCGAAGACCCGTGGCTGTACAGCGTCGAGCTGACCACCGACGGCGACCGCGTGACCGACGAAATAGGCTTCCGCAACATAGAGGCGAAGGGCACGCAAATACTGCTCAACGGCAAGCCCGTGTTCTTGCGCAGCGTCTCTTTCCACGAGGAAATACCGCAGCGCATGGGCCGCGCCTGCACGCCGGGCGACGCGATGATGCTGCTTTCCGAGGCTAAAGACCTCGGGGTGAACATGGTACGCCTGGCGCATTACCAGCAGAACGAGTACATCGTGCGGCAGGCCGAGCGCATGGGCATCATGCTGTGGCAGGAAATACCCGTGTGGCAGGCCATCGACTTCAGCAACATGGAGACAATGGAGAAGGCCGCCAGGATGCTGACCGAGACCATACTGCGCGACCGCAACCGCTGCGCCGACTGCTTCTGGGGCATCGCCAACGAGACACAGAACACGCCCGAGCGCAACCGCTTCCTCGCCCATCTGCTCAAGACGGGCCGTGACCTTGACACCACGCGCCTCTTCGTGGCCGCCTTCGACCTGGCTTATTTCGACAAGACGGAAGACAAGTTCGTAATGCACGACGACTTCTGGCCCAACCTCGACATGGTAGCCATCAACAAATACATGGGCTGGTACGCGGCGTGGCCTAAGAACCCGGCCGACATCAGCTGGGACGTTGCACCCGGCAAACCGCTCTTCATCTCCGAGTTCGGCGGCGAGGCGCTCTACGGCCAGCACGGCGACAAGGACGAGGCCGCCAGCTGGAGCGAGGAGTACCAGGCCGAGCTGTTCCGCAAGAACCTGCTGATGTTCGAGAACATACCCAACCTCTGCGGCGTGTCGCCATGGATATTGTTCGACTTCCGCAGTCCTACGCGCCTGCACCCCACGAACCAGGACGGCTGGAACCGCAAGGGACTCGTGTCCGACCAAGGGCAAAGGAAGCAGGCATGGTACATCATGCACGACTACTACGCCAAGAAAAAGGCCGGGGACGAGCGGCGTTAAGCAGGGCGGACGGCGGTCATCCGGCGGCTTGTAGGCCGCCATCGTATCAGCCCTATCCGTCCTATCGCTCCCAGTACTCCCATCTAACGCCAAGCAAAAGGTGGCCTTTTGCGCTGCAAAACATGGCCTTTCGGCCTGTAAAAGGCGGCAAATCGCAAGCCAAAAGGCCACCTTTTGCAAGGGCGTTGGTAACATACTGAAAATCAATTCGTTACAAATTGAAAATCAATTCGCTACAAAAGCTCTAAACAATAGCCTTTTTGCAGCTCAATCCAGGCGGTCGGTATCTGTCATTCCGCGCTCCGACGCGGAATCCAGAAAACACCAAAGGGACAAATGACGTTGGTCGCATACACTGGATTCCGCGTCGGAGCGCGGAATGACAGATACCGACCGCCTGGATTAGTCCTTAACTCCTGAACATAAAAAAACATCATGAAAGCTTGCAATCGTGCTATAACCGTTAATCGCGTATAAGCCAACAAGGCATTTGGCTTTAACTTCTTAGCGACCGTAGGGAGCGATTACTTCTTTAACTCCTTTAACTCCTGAATAAAAACTCCTTTGACTTCTGAAAATAAAAAACATCAACTACCAATATGAAACCAATAAAACCAATACTTCTGTTGCTGCTTGCCCTCGTGCTGGCGGTCATGCCTGCCACGGCGGCCGACAAGGTGCTGAAGGTGCTTGCGATAGGCAACAGCTTCTCGGCCGACGCCGTAGAGCAGAACGTTGTCGAGCTTGCCGCAGCCGACGGCAGGCAGATGATTGTGGCAAACATGTTCATCGGCGGCTGTCCCCTTAGCCGCCACGTAGACAATGCGCGGCAGGACAAGGGCGCATACCGCTACCGCAAGACCGGCGTTGACGGCAAGCGGGTGCAGCAGGACAACATGTCCATAAGCCGTGCGCTGGCCGACGAGCAGTGGGACTACGTCTCCTTGCAGCAGGCCAGCGACCGTTCGGGCCAGCCGGAGACCTACGAGCCTTACCTCACTGAGCTGATAGCGTATATAAAAAAGCTGTCGCCAAAGAGCGAGATAGTGTGGCACCAGACGTGGGCTTACGCCAAAACGTCGCACCACGGAGCGTTTCCGCGCTATGGAAACGACCAGCTGCGCATGTACAACTGCATTGTTGACGCATCGCAGAAAGCCGTGAAAAGCCACGGCATTGACATCGTGATACCAGTCGGAACGGCCATCCAGAACGCGCGGACGACATTCATCGGCGACAACATGAACCGCGACGGACACCATCTTGAGAACTCTTACGGACGCTACACGGCGGCCTGCACGTGGTACGAAGCACTGACAGGGCGCAGCGTTGTGGGCAATGCCTACCGTCCGGAGGGCATGAACGGCGACCTTGCACGCGCCGCACAGGAAGCCGCCCACGCAGCGGTGGGCAGTCCGTGGACGGTCACCAACCTTGCCTATATACAGCCTTCAACGGTGCTTTACAAGGACAAGTCGGTGCCCGTGGCAGTGCGCGTGGAAGACCTTTTGCACCGCATGACGATGCACGAGAAGGTGATGCAGATGGTGCAATACACCCTCGGAACAAACAATATAGAGAACAACAAGGGCGTGGAGGTGAAGAACATCCCGGCCGAGACTGGCTCGCTGATTTACTTCGGCACCGAACCCACCCTGCGCAACAACATGCAGCGGCACGCCATGGAGGACAGCCGCCTGGGCATTCCAATCCTTTTCGGCTACGACGCGATACACGGTTTCCGCACAATATTCCCCATTCCGCTGGCTCAGGCGTGCAGCTTCAACCCTCATCTTACGCGCCTTTCGTGCCGCGTAAGCGCTCAGGAGGCACGTATGTCGGGCGTTGACTGGACGTTCTCGCCCATGATTGACGTCGCGCACGACCCGCGCTGGGGGCGCGTTGCCGAGGGTTACGGCGAAGACCCGTACATGAACGGAGTGTTCGGGGCGGCCGCCGTGCGCGGCTATCAGGGCAAGAACCTGGCCGACAGCGTGTCAATAGCCGCCTGCCTGAAGCACTATGTGGCCTACGGAGCATCCGAGGCCGGGCGCGACTACGTATATACCGAGGTGTCGCGGCAGACGCTTTGGGACACCTATCTGCCCCCTTACCGCAAGGCTTTGGAGGCCAAGCCGGCCACGGTGATGAGCTCTTTCAACAACTTTTGCGGCACTCCCGTCACCGCAAGCAAGTATCTGCTTACCGATGTGTTGAAGAAGCAGCTCGGCTTCGACGGCCTCATCGTGTCCGACTGGGCGGCCATTGAGCAGCTCAAGGCGCAGGGAGCGGCGCGCGACTTGAAGCGTGCGGGCGAGCTGGCGGCCAACGCCGGACTTGACATAGACATGATGTCGCACTCTTACGACAAGTATCTGGAGCAGCTTGTGGCCGAAGGACGGGTTGACACCGCCGTCATTGACGACGCCGTAAGGCGCATACTCAAGGTGAAGTTCGACCTCGGTCTCTTTGAAAATCCTTACACCCCGGAGGTCAATGACGACTCTCGCTTCCTTCGAAAGGAGAGCATCAAGCTGGCCGAAGAGCTGGCCGAAGAGACTATGGTGCTGCTGAAGAACGATAACAACACGCTCCCCCTGCGCACGCAGAAGCGCATTCTGCTTACTGGTCCGCTGGCCGACGCGCCCTTCGACATGCTCGGCTGCTGGTACGGACACGGCGAAACGGGCGACATAACGTCAATTCTCACCGCCATGAAGACGGAGTTTGAGGGCAAGGCCGACGTGCAGTATGTGCCCGGTTGTCCGTTCGAGGGCGACGACGAGAGCGGCTTCCGCGATGCCGTGAAGGCCGCGAAGAAGGCTGATGTCATTGTTGTCTGCCTCGGAGAGAAGGGCAAATGGAGCGGCGAGAACGCCTCGCGTGCCTCCATCGAGCTGCCCGGCGTGCAGCTGCGCTTCCTCGAAGAGCTGAAGAAAGCAGGCAAGCCGGTGGTTGTTGTGCTGTCAAACGGCCGTCCGTTGCAGCTCGACCGTGTCGCTCCTTTGGCCGATGCGATGGTCGAGATGTGGCAACCCGGCATCGTGGGCGGCACTCCTTTGGCCGGAATATTGTCCGGACGTGTCAATCCTTCGGGTAAACTCGCGATGACGTTCCCCGTCACCGGCGGCCAAATACCTATCTATTACAACCGCCGTCCGAGTGCGCGCCACCACCAAGGGTTCTACCACGACCTTACGAGCGACCCCCTTTATGAGTTCGGCCACGGCCTAAGCTACACCTCGTTCGAGTACGGCGAGCCTGTCGTTTCAGTTAAGAAAATAGGGCAGAAGGGACGTTTCAGCGTCGATGTGACCGTCAAGAACACCGGCGCGGTTGACGGCAAGGAGGCCGTTCTCGGCTTCGTAAGCTGCCCGTATGCCGTGCTTACGCGCCCAGTAAAGGAGCTTCGCTTCTTCACCAAGAAGGAAATCAAGGCCGGAGAGACCGTCACCTGCCACTTCGACCTCAACGTTCAGCGCGACCTCGGCTTTGTGAACGACCGTGGAGAGACCGTCGTTGAGCCGGGCGAATACCGCATAACGATAGGAGGAAAGACCGTAACATTGGAAGTAACAGAATAGTAAACGATGAATAAAATCAAGTGTTTGTTAGTCGCCGGGGCGGTCACCGTGGCCGCCGTAGCTGCCAAGGCGCAGACCGTGACACCCGAAATTGAGAAGAGGGCGGCGGACATCGTAGCCAAGATGACCCTCGAAGAGAAAGTAAGTTACTTGTCGGGCGCGACGTCGTTCTCGCTCCGCGAAATCCCGAGAGTAGGCATTCCGACGGTGCTGTTGGCCGACGGTCCGGTGGGAATACGCAACCATGCGCCCCACAGCACGCTGTATCCGGCATCGATGTTGAGCGCGGCCACATGGAACAGAGACCTGCTCTACCGCCTCGGACGCTCGCTGGGCGACGACGCGAGGGCGCGAGGCGTGGGCATACTGCTCGGCCCCGGAGTGAACATCTACCGTTCGCCGCTGTGCGGAAGGAACTATGAATACTTTGGCGAAGACCCTTACCTGACGGGCGAAGCCGCCCTGGCCTACATCAACGGAGTGCAGTCGCGCGGCGTGCTGGCCACCATCAAGCACTTCGCAGGCAACAACCAGGAGTGGAGCCGACACCATGTAAGCTCGGAAATAGACGAGCGCACGCTGTTTGAAATCTACTTCCCGGCGTTCCAGAAGGCCGTCACCAAGGGCAAGGTAGGCTCTGTAATGGACAGCTACAACCTGCTCAACGGCGTGCATTCCACGGAGAACGCATGGCTCAACAAGGAAGTGCTGCGCAAGCGTTGGGGCTTCGACGGCATAATAATGTCCGACTGGACGTCGGTATATTCAACCATAGCGGCGGCCAACAACGGCCTCGACCTGGAGATGCCGAAGGGCAAGAACTTCACCGTTGACAAAATACGCGCGGCCATCGAGGCAGGAACGGTGGACGAAAGGGTCATAGACGAGAAGGTGAAACACATACTCCAGACGGTCATAGCGTTCGGAATATTCGACCGGAAGCAGAAGGAAGAGAACATACCGCTTGACAACCCGTCGTCGCACGAGACGGCTCTGGCACTGGCGCGCGAGGGCATCGTGATGCTGAAAAACGACGGAGGAGTGCTCCCCCTGCGCGGTTCCATAGCCTTGGTAGGCCCCAACGCCACGGTAATAACTACCGGCGGAGGCAGCGGCAACGTAGTTCCGTTCACGTCAACGCCCGTGAGCGAGGCTCTGAAAAAGATGAACAAGAAGACCATAATGCTTACGGACGACGTGATTTATGACGACATCGCCGACCAGGTGTTCACCGACTCGACGATGAAGACAAAGGGCTTCCGTGGCGAATACTTTAAGAACAAGGGACTGAAGGGCGCAGCCGACGTAGTGAGGATCGACCCGAAGGTGGACTTCGACTGGGAATATGGCCGCCCGATGGACGGTTTCCCCACCGACACTTTCAGCGTGCGATGGAGCGGATGCTACACTCCGAAGGCTGACGAGACGCTGAAAGTATACATCGGAGGCGACGACGGCTACCGCATAAAGGTGAACGGCAAGACCGTGGCAGGCGACTGGGGCAACCACGCCTACTCGTTCCGCGAGCTGGCGTTGAAGGTGAAAGGCGGCGTGAGGAACGATATCGTGGTGGAATATTTTGACAACATATCGTCGGCCAACATAAAAGTCAGCCTCAAGAGACTCAACGAGGACAAGCTGTTCAAGGGCGTTCGCAAGGCCGACAACGTGGTATATTGCGCCGGATTCAACAGCAGCATCGAGGGCGAAGGCTTTGACCGCCCGTTCGAGCTGCCACAGTTCCAGCAGGAGATGATAGCCCGACTGGCCGCCGAGAACCCCAACATGGTGGTCGTAGTGAACGCCGGAGGAGGCATAGCCTTCAAGCCTTGGCTCGACAAAGTAAAGGGAGTGCTCATGGCTTGGTATCCGGGACAGGAGGGCGGACAGGCCATCGCCGAAATACTGCGCGGCAAGCTGTCGCCCAGCGGCAAGCTGCCTATCTCCATCGAGGAGAAACTTGAGGACAACCCCTGCTACGAGAACTACCACGAGAACATGAAAGGACGCGAGCTGCGCTCGGTGGAATACCGCGAGGGAGTGTTCATGGGCTACCGCGGATACGACAAGACGGGCGTGAAGCCGCTGTTCCCCTTCGGCTTCGGACTGTCTTACTCTACCTTCGAGTATTCGGGTCTTACGCTTGAAAAGACCGGCAACAATGAAGTAAAAGTTGCCTTCAGCGTGAAGAACACCGGCCGCGTGGAGGCCAAGGAGGCGGCACAGGTGTACGTCACCGATGTCAAGTCGACCGTAAAGCGTCCGTTGAAGGAGCTTAAAGGCTTCGAGAAAGTGACGCTGAAACCAGGCGAGACGAAGCGCGTTGAGCTTACGCTCGACAAGGACGCCTTCGCATATTACGACGTGATGCAGGAGCGGTTCGTCGTAGAGCCGGGAACGTTCACCATATCGGTGGGCGGCAGTTCGGCCGACCTTCCGCTCAAGCAGGACATTGAGCTGTGAGGAAACAGCCAAACCTAACACCCACCCCAACCCTCCCGAAGGGAGGGAGCTTGGTATGATTTCGCAGCTTTGGCACATCAGGCTTATCGGGCCTATCGGGTTAATTAGGCCCAATATGCCCAATGAGCCATATGGGCCTGATAAGCCGCTGATAATCAGATGATTGCCAAAAGGCCACCTTTTGCACCGCAAAAGGTGGCCTTTTAGCGTGCAATTGGCGGTCTTTTGGAAGACAAAAGACCGCCTTTCGCATACGGCTTGTTTGGCTCATAGGGCTTATTTGGCTTATAAGCCCTATTAGCCTGATAGGCCGGACAAGCCTGATGGCAGCGCTTACCTCATCACGTTCTTCATCATCCTGTCGATGCACTTGCGCTTCTGGCTTATGTCGGGGTGCACGTACAGGTTGAGCGTAGTGCCTATGTTGGCGTGGCCGAGTATGGAGCTTACCGTCTTGTAGTCGCAGCGGCTCTCTATGCAGCGCGTGGCGAAGGTGTGGCGCAGGCCGTGGAACTTCATCGGCGGCAGCCCAAGCTCTTGCATCAGGTTCTGGTAATAGCGCCGGTACAGGCGCGGTTCGAGCGGCTTGCAGCCGTTGCTCAGCACATAGTCTTCGTCGTTGACCATGCTTGACAGCGGCTTGAGTACTGCCACCAGCTCGCGGCTTATGGGTATTTCGCGCCTCGCGCTGTCGGTCTTGGGCTGCCCGATTACCACCTTTGTGCGCCTCTTGCCGCCGTCGGTTACGTAGATGCGCTCTATGGTACGCTCCACACTGATGACCTTCGAGCGTATGTTGATGTCGCCCCACTTCAGCGCGCACACCTCGCCTATGCGCAGGCCCGTGCACAGGCAGATGTACAGGCCGAGTCCGCGGAAGCTGAAGTGGCGGCGCAGATACTTCATGAGCAGCCGCTGCTGGCCGTGCGTAAGCACCATTACTTTGTCGCTGCCGGTGAGCTTGGGCATCTTTACGTCCCAGTCGCGCCATTCCGTCCACCCCTTTTTCTGTCCGTATGACATGAGCATCTTCAGCACCAGCATGATGTCTTTCACCGTGCGCGGCGACAGTCCTTCTTCGGTCAGCTTCACCACGAAGTCCTGCATCAGGTGTTCGTCTATGCGTTGCAGGTTGCCGAATGCCGGCAGGATGTGCTTCTCGGCGTTGCACGTGTACGTAGCCATAGTCGATTCCTTTACCATAAATTTCTTCATTTCACGCCATTCAAAATAAACGTTCTTAATGTCAAACTGTTCCATTGTCTTATTGTTTTTAATGTTAAGCGGCGGCAAAATAATGAATTGTAATATTTCGGCGCGTGTTTTGCACCGAAATGTTGATTAATTTGCGTGCGGCTGATGGAGAAAAGATGTGAATATTCCGTGAATTTTATTAAAAGGCAGGCGTTTGTCGTTTTTTTTCCGTATGTTTGCAGCCAATATGCGCACGGCGCATTGAAACATAAAACAACAAATAACAGAAGATTATGAACGAAGACAGACTTTATGAACTGATACGCGAGAAGGAACAGACGGCCGCCGCCGTGTTCCCCGCATTGATGCGCAAGGTGTACGTATGGATGACGCTTGCGCTCGTAATAACGGGCTTCACGGCCTACAGCGTTGCCAACAGCCCCGGCATAATGCAGGCCATCTACGCCAACAGGATGATGATGTGGGGCTTGCTCATTGCCGAAGTGGCGCTGGTATGGTACGTCTCGGCGCGCATAGACCGCCTCTCGCTCACCACGGCCACGATGCTCTTCGTGCTCTATTCGGTACTCAACGGAGCCACGCTGTCAATCATCTTCATGGCGTACACGATGCAGTCAATCGCCTCGGTGTTCTTCATCACAGCCGGAACGTTCGCCGCCATGTCGCTCGTCGGCGTGTTCACCAAGAAAGACTTGTCGCCGCTGGGCCGCATACTGTTCATGGCGCTCATCGGACTCATCATCGCCACGCTGGTAAACGCTTTCCTCATAAAGAGCGGAGGCTTCAGCCTTATAGTTAGTTATGTGGGCGTGCTCATCTTCGTCGGCCTCACGGCGTATGACACGCAGAAAATAAAGAACATGCTCATAGAGGCCGACGACGCCACCGAAGGCGCGCAGAAAATCGCCCTGATGGGCTCGCTCGCCCTCTATCTCGACTTCATCAACCTCTTCCTCTACCTGCTCCGCATCTTCGGAGGCAACAGGGAGTAAGTTTGTTTAGTAGTAAAGGAGTAAGGAGAGAAGGAGTAAGTAGATTTGCATCGGTTGTCATTACGCTGACAGCATTGCAACAAAGCTAATCTACTTACTCCTTCTCTCCTTACTCCTTTACTCCTTTCTAAAATCTCCTTTACTTCTCTCAAAGTTCCAAGCGTTTTTGCATAAAAATGCAAAAACGCTTGGAACTTTGAATAAATATCCATATATTTGCACTCGAATTGCATAAAAATACAATAATGAAATCTAAGGACAACAGGCTTCAGACATTGCGGATGCTCATTTCAAGTCAGGAACTTTGCTGCCAGGAAGACGTGCTCAAGGCTCTTGCCAAGGAGGGGTACAACGTTACCCAGGCAACTTTGAGCCGCGACTTGAAGCAGCTCAAGGTGGCAAAAGCCACCAGCCTGGGCGGCAAGTACTTCTACGTGCTGCCCAACGAGACGATGTACAGGCGCGTGGCAAGCCCAAAGAGCGCGGCCGAGATGCTGCTCACGTCGGGCTTCATGTCAATCAACTTCTCGGGCAACATGGGCGTAATCAAGACCCGTCCCGGCTACGCCAGCAGCCTGGCTTACAACATTGACAACGGCGGACTGCCGTCAATCATCGGCACAATCGCCGGCGACGACACCATATTCATCGTCATAAAGGACGGCGAGATGTATGCCGACGTGATGGACGAGCTGCGCAGCGTAATACCAGATATAAAGTAAAAGGTGAGAAGGTGAGAACGTAAGAAGGTGAGAAAGCCTGCCGGTTGCACACAGCTTGCACAAGTAATGGCTTTAACTTCTATAACTTCTGTAACTTCTTTAACTTCTAAAACAACAATGGAAGAAATAACAGTCTTGGTGGCCGACGCGTCTCACGAGAAGTACGTCGACACCATACTTGACACTATGGCGGCCGCGGCCAAGGTGCGCGGCACGGGCATCGCCAGGCGCTCGCACGAGTACCTGGCCACCAAGATGCGCGAGACTAAAGCCGTAATAGCCCTCGCCGGCGACCGCTTCGCAGGCTTCAGCTACATTGAGACGTGGGGCAACAAGCACTATGTGACAACCTCCGGACTCATCGTCCACCCTGACTTCCGCGGTCTCGGCGTGTCGAAGCGCATCAAGGACATGACGTTCACCCTTGCCAGGACACGCTGGCCGAAGGCCAAAATATTCAGTCTTACCAGCGGCGCGGCGGTGATGCGCATGAACACACAGCTGGGTTACGTGCCCGTTACGTTCGCCGAGCTGACCGACGACGAAGCCTTTTGGCGCGGCTGTGAGGGCTGCATCAACGTCGACGTGCTTAAACGCACGGGGCGTAAGTACTGCATCTGCACCGGCATGCTGTACGACCCTGATGTTCACGGGGACGAACCTGCGCCCATCGAGCTGCCCGACGAGGTGATGAGAAGGATTAGGAAATGATTTCAGGAGGGAAGGAGTAAGTAGAGAAGGAGTAAGTAGAAAGGGGTGAAGGGGTAAGTAGAAAAGCCTTGCAGCAGTGCATCCAAGGGCGCATCAGGCTCATTCGGCTCATTTGACCTTGCCATATAAGCATGGCATTTGTACTTACTCCTTCTCTCCTTACTCCTCTACTCCTTAGAAAAACAATAAAAACAAACGATTATGCCAGACAAGAAGAAAGTGGTGGTAGCCTTCTCCGGGGGGCTTGACACATCCTACACGGTGATGAAACTGTCGCACGACATGGGCTACGAGGTCTACGCCGCCTGCGCCAACACAGGCGGATTCAGTGCCGAACAGCTGAAGACGAACGAGGAGAACGCCTACAAGCTGGGCGCGAAGGAGTACGTTACGCTCGACGTTACGCACGAATACTACGAGAAAAGCCTAAAGTACATGATATTTGGCAACGTGCTCCGAAACAACTGTTACCCCATATCCGTGTCGTCGGAGCGCATCTTCCAGGCCATAGCCATTGCCCGTTACGCCAAGCAAATCGGCGCGGACGCCATAGCGCACGGCTCTACCGGCGCGGGCAACGACCAAATACGCTTCGACATGACGTTCCTCGTTATGGCGCCGGGCGTGGAAATCATCACGCTGACACGCGACAAGGCGCTCTCGCGTAAGGAGGAAGTGGACTACCTGAACGCGCACGGCTTCACGGCCGACTTCACCAAACTGAAGTACAGCTACAACGTAGGCATCTGGGGGACGAGCATCTGCGGCGGCGAGCTTCTCGACTCGGCGCAGGGCCTTCCGGAAGAGGCTTACCTCAAGCACGTCACCCGGCACGACGAGAGCGAGCTGCGCATAGAGTTCAAGAAGGGTGAAATCGTGGCCGTGAACGGCGTGAAATACGACGACAAGGTGGCCGCAATACAGCGCATTGAGGAGCTTGGCGCAGCCTACGGCATAGGCCGCGACTGCAACGTGGGCGACACCATAATAGGCATAAAGGGCCGAGTGGGCTTCGAGGCGGCGGCTCCCAAGCTCATCATCGAGGCTCACCGCATGCTCGAGAAGTACACTTTGAGCAAGTGGCAGCAGTACTGGAAAGACCAGGTAGCCAACTGGTACGGCATGTTCCTGCACGAAAGCCAGTACCTGGAACCCGTCATGCCCGACATCGAAGCCATGCTTACGAGCAGCCAAAGGAACGTGAACGGCACGGCAATCCTCAAGCTCCGTCCTCTCGGATTCGAGTGCGTGGGCGTCGATTCGCCCGATGATTTGCTCAAATCGAAGCTCGGCGAATACGGCGAAATGCAGCACGGCTGGACAGCCGAAGAGGCAAAGGGCTTCATCAAGGTGCTCTCAACGCCGCTAAGGGTGTATTATGGGATACACGAGGGGGAGAGGTAACACCCACCCCAACCCGGCCAGACACCCACCCCAACCCTCCCGAAGGGAGGGGGCTTGGTATGACTTTGCCGGTTGGTTTATAGCCTTGGCGCATTAGGCTTACTGGGCTTATCAGGCCAATTAGGCCCAATAAGCCATATAAGCCGAATGAGACTGTTAACTATCTGATAATCAAGCGTCTTGCGAAAGGCCGTCTTTCAGGCTGCGAAAGGCCACATTTTAGGGCGTAAAAGGTGGCCTTTGGGAAGGTAAAAGACGGTCTTTGGGGGAATGTCCGCAAACAAGCGGCTTGTAAGTAGGTAGCTTACGGCATTTGTGCCAAAGGCATAGTGTTTGAAAATTTAATATTAACCATAAATAAAAATACCCGCCACGGCCATTCAAGCCCCCTCCCTTTGGGAGGGCAGGGGTGGGTGTCAGGTGTTTATGAAAATAGGTATCTTAGGCGCCGCAGGCTACACCGGCGGCGAGCTTATCCGCCTTTTGCTCAACCATCCGCAGGCGGAAATCGTATTTGCAAACAGCGAGAGCAACGCAGGCAACCCCGTAGCCGACATCCACGAGGGGCTTTACGGCGACACGGAGTTGCGCTTCACCGATGCGATGCCGCTCTCCGAGGTTGACGTTCTCTTCTTCTGCTTCGGCCACGGCAAGAGCCGTCAGTTCCTCGCGGAGCACGATGTGCCGGGCACGGTGCGCATCATCGACCTGGCGCAGGACTTCCGTCTCAAGGCCGATGGCAACGACTTCGTGTACGGACTGCCCGAAATCAACCGCGAACGGATATCGGCGGCGCACCATGTAGCAAACCCCGGCTGCTTCGCCACGTGCATACAGCTCGGCCTGTTGCCTGCCGCGAAGATGGGACTGCTCACGGGAGACATATCTGTCAACGCCATAACCGGCAGCACCGGGGCAGGGCAGAAGCCCGGGGCGACGACCCACTTCAGCTGGCGCACTGACAACATGAGCATATACAAGCCCTTCACGCACCAGCATGTGCCCGAAATACGCCAGAGCCTGGAGCAGACCCAGGGCGCTCCCGTAGGCCCGGTAGACTTCATTCCGTACCGCGGCCCGTTCGCCCGCGGCATCTTCGCCACCGCCGTAGTGCGTACCGAGGCAAGCATCGAGAGCATAGTCGAAGGCTACAAAGCATTCTACAAGGACGAGCCTTTTACCCACTACACGGACAAACCCATAGACATGAAGCAGGCGGTGAACACCAACAAGTGCCTCGTTCACTGCGAGAAGTACGGTGACAAGCTGCTCATCACGTCCTGTATAGACAACCTTCTGAAGGGTGCCGTAGGGCAAGCCGTCGAGAACATGAACATCATGTTCGGCGTGAAGGAGGACATGGGACTAAGGCTTAAGGCGACGGCGTTCTAAGTGAAGAGTGAAGAACGAAGAGTGAAGAATTCATTTGTATGGGAACGAGAAATATAAACGAATACAACAGAAGTTGCTCGCCGCTTCACCGTAAAAGCTATGAGTTTTCGGTAAGAATAATCAACATGGTGAAGTATATAAAGTGTTCGGCGAAGGAGTACGCGCTTACCAACCAAGTGCTACGCTCCGGGACGGCAGTCGGCGCGCTTGTACGTGAAGCCGAGTTTGCCCAAAGTCCTTCTGACTTCATCAATAAATTGTCTATCGCACTGAAAGAATGCAACGAGACATTTTATTGGCTCAACCTCTTAAGAGATACCGAATATATAAATGACAAGGAAGCCGAAAGCATATTGCAAGACTGCGATGAACTGCTTGCAATACTTATATCTTCAGTCAAAACGGTAAAGGAAAGGAATAAGAAAACAAACAACAGTGAAAAATGAACAGTGGGAATATGTTGAAGCAAATGAATTCTTAACTCTTCGTTCTTCACTCTTAACTAATAAACATGGAACTATTTGACGTTTATCCCTTATTCGACATCAACATCGTCAAGGGCAAAGACTGCGCCGTTTGGGACGACAAGGGGCAGGAATACTTGGACCTTTACGGCGGCCACGCCGTCATAAGCATAGGCCACTGCCATCCTCATTACGTCGAGGCGTTGGGCAGGCAGGCCGCCGAACTCGGCTTTTACAGCAACTCCGTAGTAAATATGTTGCAGCGGCGGCTGGCCGAGCGGCTGGGCAAGGCGTGTGGATATGACGACTACCAGCTGTTCCTCGTCAACAGCGGGGCGGAAGCCAACGAGAACGCATTGAAGCTGGTGTCGTTCAAGACGGGGCGCACGCGCATCCTGTCGGCCGCCAAGGCGTTCCACGGACGCACGTCGCTGGCCGTCGAGGCGACGGATAATCCGAAAATTATTGCGCCCGTCAACGCCAACGGCCACGTCACTTACCTGCCGCTGAACGACCTTGCGGCGTGGGAGGCGGAGCTTGCCAAGGGCGACGTCTGCGCCTGCATCATAGAGTGCATACAGGGAGTGGGCGGCATAAGGATGGCGACAGAAGAGTTTGCGCAGGGCTTGCAGGCCGCCTGCAAGCGGCACGGCGCGGTGCTCGTATGCGACGAAATACAGTGCGGCTACGGCCGTTCGGGCCGCTTCTTCGCCCACCAGTGGCTCAGCATCAGGCCCGACCTCGTTACCGTTGCCAAGGGAATTGCCAACGGCTTCCCCATGGGCGCGGTGCTCATCTCGCCCGACTTCAAGCCCGAATACGGCCAGCTGGGTACCACGTTCGGCGGCAACCATCTTGGCTGCGCCGCCGCGCTGGCCGTGCTCGACGTGATGGAGGGCAGCCGTCTGGTTGACAACGCGCGCGAGACCGGCGACTACCTCATGGGCAAACTGCTGGAGCTGAAGGCCGAAGAGAAGCGCATCACCGACGTGCGCGGCCGCGGACTGATGGTAGGCATCGAACTGTCAATACCGCACAAGGAGCTGCGCCGCCATCTCGTCTACAGCGAGCACTGCTTCACGGGCTGCGCATCCATCAACATACTGCGCCTGCTGCCGCCGCTGACGTTCACCAAGGCCATGGCCGACGACTTCATTCTGCGCTTGAAGCGTGCATTCGCCGCTGTTTAGGCAACAAACCATAAACAGACGGGCAGACAAGGATTTTGCTTTATTCGGTTGAAAAAGCGTGTGTCCTTGTCTGCCCGTCTGTGTATGTTCCGCCTGCCACAGGCAGGTTTAAGCCCGATACCACGCATCCGCGTAATACGTTCCGCCGGTATTGCTGCCGTCCACGGAGGCGTGGTGGCGCGGATGGCGGGGCGGTTTCGGTTTCTTGTGCTTCTTATGTTTCTTGTGGTGCGGTGGTCCGTCGTAATGCTTGTGTACTACGCACGAGGCGCAGAGCAGCGACAGGCACAGGGCTACCGCCGCCGTCTTCATCGTTGTAAACCGTTTCATGACTGTATGGATTTTTATGTGTTACGTCTGTTAAAACGCCCCGTCCGCAGACCGGCGTTTATATAGATGACCGCCGGGGCGGCCAAAAGTAAAACCGCGGCGGTGCTTTATTTGCATTTTTTCACCTATTGCGCGGTGCCCGGCGCATGCTCCGTTTGCCGCATTGGCGCATTAGGCTCATGCGGCCTATAAGGCTAATTGGGCCTAATAAGCCCGATAAGCCTAATGAAACAGATAAGCCGCTGATAGTCAGCCGGTTGCCAAAAGGCCACCTTTTGCATTGCAAAAGGTGGCCTTTTAGCGTGCAATTCATGGCCTTTTAGCGTGCAAAAGGTGGCCTCTTAAAAGCGATGAAGCATACCAAGCTCCCTCCCTTTGGGAGGGTTGGGGTGGGTGCCATTATAAAAATAAATGCTCGTTTCTCTCCCATTTATTTTGTATTTCTCTCGGCTTGCACTAACTTTGCATCAGATTTATTATATTTACAGATTATGGCAAAGAAAGCATTATTGATGATACTCGACGGATGGGGTATCGGAAAGCATGGCGAAGGCGACGTAATCTACAACACGCCTACTCCTTATCTTGATTATCTTAACGCTGTAAGTCCGCACTCGCAGCTACAGGCTTCGGGCGAGGACGTTGGTCTGCCCGACGGACAGATGGGCAACTCGGAGGTGGGACACCTCAACATCGGTGCCGGACGCATCGTTTATCAGGACCTGGTTAAAATCAACCGCGCCTGCAAGGACGGTTCCATCCTCGACAATCCCGAAATAAAGAATGCTTACGGATACGCACAGCAGACGGGCAAGAAGCTCCACCTGATGGGGCTTACCTCGAACGGCGGCGTGCACTCTTCGCTCGACCACCTGTTCAAGCTCATCGAAATAGGCAAGCACTACGGCCTGAACGACGTCTACGTGCACTGCTTCATGGACGGCCGCGACACCGACCCGAAGAGCGGCGCGGGCTTCATACGCGAGCTTGAGAGCGTGTGCCGCGAGAACGGCGCACACGTGGCAAGCATCGTAGGCCGCTTCTACGCCATGGACCGTGACAAGCGCTGGGCGCGCGTCAAGGAGGCTTACGACCTGCTCGTAGAGGGCAAGGGCAAGCAGGCCACTGACATGGTGCAGGCTATGGAGGAAAGTTACGCCGAAGGCGTGACCGACGAGTTCATCAAGCCTATCCACAACTCTACCGTCGACGGCACAATACAGGAGGGCGACGTGGTAATCTTCATCAACTTCCGCAACGACCGCGCAAAGGAGCTTACACAGGTACTTACACAGCAGGACATGCCCGAGGAGGGAATGCACACCATCAAGGACCTGCAATACTACTGCATGACGCCGTATGACGCGTCGTTCAAGGGCGTGCACATACTCTTCCCCAAGGAGAACGTGGAGGACACTCTCGGCGAATATCTTAGCAAGCAGGGCAAGAAGCAGCTGCATACGGCAGAGACGGAGAAGTACGCCCACGTGACGTTCTTCTTCAACGGCGGACGCGAAGCTCCCTACGAGGGCGAAGACCGCATACTCGTGCCGTCGCCGAAGGTCGCCACTTATGACCTGAAGCCCGAGATGAGCGCATACGAAGTGAAGGACAAGCTCGTAGGGGCAATCAACACGCAGGAGTACGACTTCATCGTGGTTAACTTCGCCAACGGCGACATGGTGGGCCACACCGGCGTGTACCACGCCATAGCCAAGGCCGTATGGGCGGTTGACCACTGCGTCAAGGAGGTAATCGAGGCCGCCAAGGCCAACGGCTACGAGGCCATAATAATAGCCGACCACGGCAACGCCGACAACGCCATCAACGCCGACGGCACGCCCAACACGGCTCACTCGCTGAACCCCGTGCCCTTCATCTACGTGACCGACAACAACAGCGCTACCGTGAAGGACGGACGCCTGGCCGACGTTGCACCCTCAATACTGCACATTATGGGCCTCGAACAGCCTGCCGACATGACCGGCGAGAACCTTATCGAGGACAACATAAAGTAAGGTTTTGCGGTCTTGCGGTTATACGGTCGTAAGGTTTTACGGCCTTACGGTTTCCGCACAAAGGCGCAGACCGCCGCTACATACCGTCACAAAGCAATACCGCCACGGCTTCAATCGCCGCGGCGGTATTGCCGTTTTTATGCGTGCCGCGGCGTGGCGGTACGCCTTATATTCAATAAATCGTCGTCCAAAATGTGAAATTTGGGACATTTTTTCTCCTTGTAATATTGTTTCCGACAGCCACATTTTTGTAACTTTGCACACTTGAAAAGGAAGTTTGAGAAGACGGCAAATGATTAAGATAGGTATCGACATAGGCTCTACTACGGTCAAGGTGGCCGCCGTCGGAGAGACTGGCGGCATCATATTCTCGCGCTATGGGCGGCATCATGCCGACGCACGCGAGGTGGTAGTGCGCATGCTCGGCGAACTGCAAGAAGTCTGCGGCGATGACGACGTGTGCCTAAGGCTTACCGGTTCGGTGGGCATGGGCTTCGCCGAGAAGTGCTCGCTGCCGTTCGTGCAGGAGGTGGTGGCCGCCACGAAGGCCGTGCAGAAGTATCATCCCGAGGCCGCATCGCTAATCGACATAGGCGGTGAGGACGCCAAGGTGGTGCTCTTCCGTGACGGACGGGCAACCGACCTGCGCATGAATGGCAACTGCGCGGGCGGCACAGGGGCGTTCATCGACCAGATGGCGGTGCTCCTTGATGTCGGCGTCGGTGAGCTTGGCAGCCTTGCCTTGCAGGCGGAGAGGACTTATCCCATAGCGTCGCGGTGCGGCGTTTTCTGCAAGACCGACATCCAGAACCTCGTCGCTAAGAACGTAAACAAGGCCGACATCGCCGCCTCAATACTCCACGCCGTAGCCGTTCAGACCGTCGTTACGCTGGCTCACGGCTGCGAAATAACGCCGCCCGTGGTGATGTGCGGCGGTCCGCTGACGTTCATTCCGGCTCTGCGCAAGGCGTTCAAGGACTATCTTTCGCTCTCCGACGACGACATAATACTGCCCGAAAAGGGCGAGATGCTCCCGGCGTTGGGCGCGGCCATGTCTGCCGTTGACGGCGAGCAGCCGCGCAAACTGGCCGGTTTCATCGGGCTGTTGGGCGGTGACAGCCGTCATGACAACGGCCAAAGCCTCGCCCTGAAACCTATATTTGCGGACGAAGGGGAGCATTCGGCGTGGCTCGGGCACATGTCACGGTACAAGGTCGGTAAGGCGAAGCTGCGCAAAGGCGGGCAAGACGTGTTCATAGGCATCGACTCCGGCTCGACGACTACCAAGCTCGTGGTGACAGATACGTCGTCGCGCGTACTTTATTCATACTATACATCCAACAAGGGCAACCCCATAGAGGCGGTAGAGGAAGGGCTTAAGCAGCTTCAGGAGGAGTGCGCCCGAATTGGTGCCACGCTCTACGTGAAGGGCAGTTGCTCCACGGGCTACGGCGAAGACCTTGTCAAGGCGGCTTTCCAGCTTGACGGGGGCATAGTCGAAACAATAGCCCACTACATGGCGGCGCACAGCCTCGACCCCGACGTCTCGTTTATTCTCGACATCGGCGGACAGGACATGAAGGCCATGTTCATCACCAACGGCGTCATCGACCGCATCGAAATAAACGAAGCCTGCTCGTCGGGCTGCGGCTCGTTCATAGAGACTTTCGCCAAGACCCTTGGCTATACGGCCGCCGAGTTCGCCTCGCTGGCGTGCCGTGCGGCTGCTCCGTGCGACCTCGGAACGCGCTGTACGGTGTTCATGAACTCCAAGGTGAAGCAGGCTTTGCGTGAAGGTGCGACGGTAAGCGACATCGCCGCCGGGCTGGCTTACTCCGTAGTGAAGAACTGCCTGTACAAAGTGCTGAAGCTAAGGGACGTGTCCCAGCTCGGCAGTCATATCGTAGTGCAGGGCGGAACGATGCGCAACGACGCCGTGGTGAGGGCTTTGGAGACGCTGGCCGGCGTCGAAGTGGCGCGCTGCGACATGCCCGAGCTGATGGGAGCGTATGGCTGTGCCCTCTACGCAAGACGTTACAGCCGCGGCGGAGTGACGCTTGACGAACTCCTTGACAAGGCCGGCTACACGTCGCGGACGCTTCATTGCAAGGGCTGCGACAACCAGTGCCTCGTCGTAAGATACCGTTTTGCCAACGGACATGACTACTTTTCGGGCAACCGCTGCGAGAAGGTGTTTGCTAACGGCGGCGGAGACAGGCCGCGGAAAGGCATCAACGCTTACGAGAAAAAGAACAGGCTGCTCTTCGACCGAGAGCCGCTTAAAGGCCCGTCGGCCATTACCATAGGCATTCCCCGCTGCCTCAACATGTACGAGGACTATCCTTTCTGGCACACACTGTTCACCAATTGCGGAATAGGCGTGCGCCTTTCTTCAAGCTCCGAGTTCTCAAGTTACGAACAAAGTGCGTGCATGGTGATGTCAGACAACATCTGTTTCCCTGCCAAACTCGTGCACAGCCACATACAAGACCTCATCGACAGCCGCGTGGAGCGCATCTTCATGCCGTTCGTTGTCCACGAGCGGCAGGACGGCGGACAAAACAGCTACAACTGTCCCATCGTGACCGGCTACGCCGAAGTTGTCAAAGGAGTGCAGGGCGGGAGTGTTCCCATTGATTCGCCGACCTTCAGTTTCAAGGACAAAAAGCTGCTTTACAAGCAATGTTGCGAGTATCTTGCCACGCTCGGAGTGAGCGACAAGGCAGCCAGCCGCGCCTTCAGCTTGGCCGTCAGTGCGCAGGATGCTTACGCGAAGGACATTGCCGCCTACGACGAATACGTGCTCCGCAAGGCCAAAGAGCAAGGAGCAATGGTGATAATGCTGGCCGGACGGCCTTACCATGCCGACATGCTAATACAGCACAAGGTGTCTGACATGCTGGCCGACATGGGCGTTTACGTGCTTACCGACGACATTGTGAGAGGCCGGAAGGTGGCCGTCAACGACACGCACTACCTGCCGCAGTGGGCTTATCCCAACCGAATATTGGAGGCGGCGGAGTGGAGTGCCGGGCAGGAAGGCATCGAGTTTGTCGAGATGACGTCGTTCGGCTGCGGCCCTGACGCGTTCCTCACCGACGAGGTTCGTGACATGCTGATGCGTCACGGCAAGGCTCTTACACTGCTGAAGCTCGACGACATCAACAACGTAGGCTCGATGAAGTTGCGCGTTCGGTCGCTGATGGAGAGCCTGAAGCTCGCTGGAAGCGGTGCGAAAGGCGGCCGGAAGGAAACGGATTTCAAGACCACGCCGGAGTTTGACGAGGCTTGTCGCGGCCGCAAAATCATAGTGCCTTACTTCACGCCGTTCATCTCTCCGCTCATACCTGCCATCATGAAAATCGCCGGTTACGATGTTGACAACCTGCCGTTGAGCGACACCGAGTCGTGCGAATGGGGCTTGAAGTACGCCAACAACGAGGTTTGCTACCCGGCGACGCTCATCGTCGGCGACATAATAAAGGCGTTCGAGAGCGGCAAGTACGACCCTGCGAACACCGCCGTGGCCATGACGCAGACGGGCGGACAGTGCCGCGCGAGCAGCTATGTGGCGTTAATTAAGAAGGCGCTGGTCGATGCCGGCTATGGCGAAGTGCCCGTTGTAGCGCTTACTTTCGGCGGTTCTATGGGCAACAGGCAGTCGGGTTTCCGCGTAAACTGGCTGAAGATGCTGCCCATTGCGCTGTATGCCGTGCTCTACAGTGACTGCATCGCCAAGTTCTACTACGCCACCGTGGTGCGCGAGAAGCAGCCGGGGCAGGCCGCACGGCTGCGCGACTTGTACCTTGAAGCTGGCGAGAGCCTCATCCTTGAGGACCGTCACGACGACCTGTTGAGCTATCTCGCGATGGCCGCGACCGAGTTTGACCGAGCCTGCGGCGACCGCGTGTGTCCCAAGGTGTGCGTCGTCGGCGAAATATTCTTGAAGTTCAACCCCTTCGCCCAGAAGCATGTTACCGACTGGCTCATGTCCCACGGCATCGAGATAGTGCCCCCTCTGCTGCTCGACTTCTTCATGCAGAGCTTCGTCAACAAGCGTGTCGACGAGCAGGCGCACATCAGCCGCAAGACCGTTGCAGGCTTCGTCTACGGCCTGATGTACAAACGCATACGCAAACACATCGACCGTGTGAACCATGCCGTCTCGTCGTTCAGGTACTTTACGCCGTTCAACGACATCTTCGCCGAGGCCGAAGAGGCGCGCAAGGTAATAACCCTTAGCGCGCAGTTCGGCGAAGGATGGCTGCTGCCTGCCGAAATAATGTCGTGCGCAAGGCAGGGAGTGCGCAACGTGGTTAGCCTCCAGCCCTTCGGCTGCATAGCCAACCACATTGTATCCAAGGGAATGGAAAAGAAAATAAAGGCGTTCTTCCCCGACATGAACATCCTCTCATTGGACTTTGACAGCGGCGTTAGCGACGTCAATATCACCAACCGCCTGCTGTTGTTCATCGACAACCTGAAAAACGGCTGACGGCTTGCCGGCAACGCGCTGGCAGCCAATCGTTTACTAAAAAGCCGTGTTTCGCATTGCGAAACACGGCTTTTTGCATTGTAATCGGTGGTCTTTTGCTTTTGTTTTTACGGAAAAATGGATTAATTTTGCACATTGATTGAAAACCAGACAGTTATGGACGTAAAGATAGAGGAAAGCTGGAAGCGGCACATCGGCGCGGAGTTTGACAAACCTTATTTCGCCTTGCTGGCCGCATTCGTGCACGACGAGTACCGCCGCGGCAGGTGTTATCCGCCTGCGCGGCTCGTGTTCAACGCCTTCAACCTGTGCCCGTTCGACCGCGTTAAGGTTGTCCTGCTCGGCCAAGACCCATACCATGAGCCGGGGCAGGCCCACGGACTGTGCTTCTCGGTGAACGACGGGGTGCCCTTTCCGCCGTCGCTCGTCAACATATTCAAGGAGGTGCACGACGACACGGGCGCACCGGTGCCGCAGAGCGGCAACCTCACTCGCTGGGCCGAGCAGGGCGTGCTGCTGCTCAACGCCACGTTGACCGTGCGCCACGGAGCGGCCGGAAGCCACCAGCACCACGGCTGGGAGGAGTTTACCGACGCGGCCATCAGCGCGGTGTCGGCAGGCCGCGAGCACGTGGTGTTCATCCTCTGGGGCAGCTACGCGCAGGGCAAGGCGCGGCTGATTGACGCTTCGCGCCACCTTGTGTTGCGCTCGCCCCATCCATCGCCGCTGTCGGCTTACCGCGGTTTCTTCGGCAACCACCACTTCAGCCTTGCCAACCAGTATCTTGAAAAGTACGGGCTGGAGCCGATAAAATGGTGATTTTAATTTATAATTCATAATTCACAATTCATAATTCACAATTGGCTGCGCATTGTATTTATGGCGTATGCCCAATCTATGAATTATGAATTGTGAATTATGAATTGACAAAGTTGTGAATTATGAATTATGAAACGATAGTCCAAGTTGGCGACGTTCTCCTGTCGTCCGACATAATAACGGAGAAGTTTTGCTGCGACCTTGACGAGTGCAAGGGCGCATGCTGTGTGGAGGGAGACGCCGGAGCACCCGTCACCCTCGATGAAATCGGCGGAATTGAAGCCTCGCTCGATGCCGTGTGGCCGCAGATGTCGGTCGCCGCGCAGGCCGTGGTCGACCGTCAGGGCGTGGCCTACAACGACCCCGAGGGCGACCTCGTGACGAGCATTGTCGACGGGCGCGACTGTGTGTTCACCTGCCATGAAGGCGGCCTTTGCCTCTGCCTGCTCGAAAAGGCGTACCGCGCGGGCCGCTCGGAGTTCTGCAAACCGATGAGCTGTGCGCTCTATCCAATCCGCGAAAAGCGCCTTTCCAACGGTCTTATAGCCCTGAATTACCACCGCTGGAGCGTCTGCGCAGCGGCGCGCAGGAAAGGGGAAGCCCTCGGCCTGTACGTTTACGAGTTCCTGAAAGAGCCGCTCGTGCGCCGCTTCGGACAAGAGTGGTACGACGAGCTCGCCGCCGTTGCCAAGGCTCTCCGCAATAGGTGACGCGGCTACCTGCCGCCGCCATGTCCGCAAAAGGCCGTCTTCCGATTTGTGAAAGACGGCTTTTTGCACGATGAAAAGCCGTCTTTTGCAGCCTAAAAGGCCGTCTTTTACACGGTGAAATGCGGCCTTTTGCATGGCCGTTTGTAATCTGCTGGCAGTCAGGCGGTTATCTTGTAGCCGCAAAAATGCGCGGTTTCATCGGAACAATGCGGCTGGATTGCACGCCGTGTGGCTACGAAAAATCCCCCGGAAGGAGCAAAGTTCTCCTTCCGGGGGATTGCATTTACAGCCTGTCAAGGCGTTATTTCAGCACCTTGCGCACTACGGTCTTGCCGTCGGCGGTGGTGTAGACGAGTATGTTGAGGCCCTTCTGCGCGGCTGCGAGCTTCGTTCCGTCTACGGAGTAGATGCCCTTCAGGGTCAGTTCTCCTTCGGTTTCAACGCTGCCGATGCCGGTCGTTGTGCCGTCCACAGTGCCCTTCGCGCTAAGTCCGCCGTACTCGTTGGCGGCCTGTATGGCGTATTCAGAGCCTTCAGTGTATGCGCAGCTGGTCTCCGTTGTAAAGCCTTCCACCTCGCCGTCTTTCGTGATTACGTAGCAGATGGCGTAGGGAACGGCCTCCCATTCCAGCGTGCCGTCGGCCTCGTTCAGCTTGGGCTGCGGTGCGGCGCATGCTTCGGTGATTATTTCCGGCTGCCAGTTGTCGTCGCCGCGCAGCACGTTCTTGATGGTGTATTCAGCGGCTTCCTCCGCTGTGAGCACGGCCTTGGCATAGCCCTCAACCTTCTGCCCGCCGTCGTCCTCGTACCAGTAGTACGTGTTGCGGTGCGTCAGGTCAACCGGGTTGCCGTCGGCGTCCATCGTGTTGTACTCCGCGAAGATGGCCGGTATTCCGCCCATAGTCTCGTACCAGCCTGTAGCCGGTATGGTGACTTCGGCCGTAGTGTTTATGAATACGGTCTTGGGCTGGTTGTGCCAGGGGCGGCCCAGCCAAACGTCGGTCTCCGCCGGATTGCCCGGAGCGGTGATGGTGTTGTTCATGAAGACGTAGCCCCACTTGGAGTCGGCGTCGTGGCTCGGTGCCACGATGTAGCCACCCGACTTGCGGACGATGTTCAGCGTGCATTCGTCGAAGAAGTAGTCGCCGTTGTTGTAGATAAAGTCGACCGCGCCTTCGATAAAGCAGTTCTTTACATATCCGCGCGTGTCAGACGCGCTCGGGGTAATCCATGTGTCCTGGTAGCTGTACATTCCGCAGTCCTTGAACACTACGCGGTCGTTCTTTGTGTTGAGGGCGAGAGCCTGCGGGCCGTCGTTGGTCTCAACGCCATACGAGTTGACGAAACTTATCCCCTCGAAGTACAGGTCGGCAGACTTGGCTACGAACGTCGCGCCCACGTCCACGTGGAGGGCGTTGTCGCCGCCGCACAGCTTGTCGTCGGTGATTTCCACAACGTCCTTGCCCTGGCCTATGAAGTGGAGGAAGGGCTTGTTTTCGGGTATGTCAACGTGCTCTTTGTACTTGCCGGCCTTGATGAATATGAGCCAGGGAGATATCCTGTCGGCCGGTGCTGCGTCGACCGCCGCCTGCACTGTGGTGTAGTCGCCCGTGCCGTCTTGCGCCACTACGGCGTCATACACGCGTGCTTCGGGCTGCTGCCTGTCCATCGTTCGGAACGTGATTTCCACGCCCTCGAAGGCGTTTCCGCTGCGGTCCTCGATGGCTCCGGCAGGCAGGGTGAAGGTGTACTGCGTCGAATAGTCCAGTCCGCTGTATCTGTACACTACGGTCTTGCCGCTCACCGTCGGTTCAAGTTCTTCTCCGCCGAGCGTCGCCTTGCCTCCGCCTGCGGCCTGCACCTTCTCGTCGAATGTCAGGATTACCGAGCCGTTGGCCGTAACTCCTTCCGCCTTGTCCTCCGGGAGGGTGGAAATGAGCTTCGGAGCGGTGTCGTCATCGACGATTTCCCTGTCCGCAAGGATGAACACGTCGGTAATAGCCAGGCCGTCGGTCTCGGCCTCGTTGCCTACGAGGGGCGAGTTCCAGTCGGGCATGAAGCGTATGTATAGCAGCTGCTGGTTGGCCGCTTCGGCAGGCAATGCTATTTCCTGGGTGTTCCATCCCTTGTTGGGCATGGTGTAAGTGCCGAACGTAGTGAATGCCTTTCCGTCCGTGCTGTACTGCGCGTAGATGGTCTCGTGGGAGTTGAAGTTGTTGCCCAGGGAGGCAGCCATCACGATGTTCTGGTATCCTATGGTAGAGAACGACGCCTCGAAGTAGTAGTGGTCGGCCAGCGGACGCCATGAGCGTGCGGCGTACTTGCCGTTGTACTGCCCCTTCTCCACGCCGTTTGCCAGCCATGTCGATGTCTTTCCGTCCTCCGTGCGCAGCGACATCAGGCCGCCGTTCTCCGTCTCAGCCTTGTAGTCGGCGGAGCGTTCAGATGCCGGGTTGTCGTAGTAGAAGTCCCAGCCTACGATGTAGTCCACGCTCGAGAATGTGGCCGTAAAGTCCTTTTGGCCGTCCATCTTCACCTTGCGCGTGGCGTCCGTGGTGTTGTCTTCCCATGTGGTGAAGGTCAGTATGCGGTTGTTCAGCGCGGTGAGCACCACGTCCGTGCCCTCCTCATACCAGTGTACGCCGTCCACGACGTTGCCTTCAGGCGCGAACTGCACGAGGTTTGCGTTAGCTCCTCCTTCCAGTTTGACGTTCAGTGCGTACACGTTGTTCTTCGTGTAGGTTGCCTTCAGCGTGGTGTTTCCTGATATTTCAAACGTATAGGGGTTGTCGGTCGACACGGTTTCGCCCGTTTCGTCGACCCACGCCGCGAAGTGGTAGCCGAAGTTTTCGGTGGCCGACACGGTGATGCTCGTGCCCTCGTCGAACTCCGCTCCTGCCGGGTTGACGGTTATTTCACCTGCTTCGGGCATTTCGGAGGTTACGTTTAGGGTGTATGAAGGAACAGGAACGGGCGTGCCGTTGAAGTCGCCTGTAACCTTGATTTGGCTCAAACCGAGCTGTTTGTTGGCGGCAAGATTGTAGACGTAAAACACTATTTCGACGCGCTCCTGCACTGTTCCGAGGCCGCTGATGTCGATGTCTTCGCTGGAGAAACCCGAATTGTTGCGCAGCGGATTGTAGCCTTCGAGTAGTGTTATACGCTTGTCCCCGGACACTGCGTAGACATCCATCGTGCCGCCGCTTGTGCCGAACTTGGCCGCGTTGAACGCCAGTTTCTTCGCCGTAAAGCTGACTCCTTTCTTCGGAGTAAGCATGAACGTGATGTAAGAAGCGTCGTCGGCTACGTTGTTGATTTTCTCCGTCGGTTGCAGCAAAGTCAGCGTTTCCCCGTTGACGGCCTGCGTGCCGTACACCGTCAGTTTGTCTCCGAGGCTGTAGCTGGTCGCCGATACGGCTTCGGGTACAGATGTTTCTGCCGCCGTTGGGTTGTCGATGCCTTGGTTGAATGCCCATGTCACGGTGGCGTCAGCGGCGTTGATTTCGCCCTGCTGCTGTGCGTAGGCCGCGCCGCCGCCAGTCATTATGGCGGCCATTAACGCGAGCGCGGCTTTCAGTTTTAGTCTGATTGTTTTCATAATAGTTCTTTTATAGGTCTTATCGTTTGATTATTTTCTCGCTCTTGTACGTCCCGTCGGCGTATTCCGTGCGTACTATGTTAAGCCCTTCCTGCATTGAGCTGCGCCTTGTTCCGTCCATACCGTAGTAATATACGGCGCGTACAGGCTCGGCCTTGATGTCCACCGGGGTCTCTATGCCCGACGTTCCGTCTACGGCCATGCCGTGTATGGTTACGTCGCTAAGGCAGATTGTCTTGCCGCTTGCCTTTCCGTTGTACCAGGGATATATGCGCAGGCGGAGCGTCTCGCCCTCTTCGAGCTTCATTACGGGCGTGGCCTTGACGTACTGCATGTTGTTGGCGGGCATCTTCTTCATCTCGAATATGTTTACGGGGTTGGCGAAGTCGGCCTCCTTAGAGTAGTAGATTTTGCAGCACATGCCGTTGCCGCCGCATCCGCAGACGAAGAGCGAGAGGCTGTCAACGTTGAGCGTGGTGCCCTTTGCTGGCTGTACGGCGAACTCGATGTAGCGTGTCGACACCTCGTCTATTTCGCCGTCGGGCCATTCGTCGCCCTCGATTATGCAGCGTTGGGTCTTCCTGTCGGCGGTGAAGCCCGTCCATTCGGGCCATACGGTGCTTTTGTTGGGATTGGCGTATCTCTGCACATACATCCCGGACAGCGTCTGCTGCATGGGGTTTACAGGGCCTGTGGCGGTGCATTCGTCGTCCGATTCAAGCCGCCAGTAGGCTTGTGTCTCCACTCCGTCGGCTATTGTCACGGCGTTGCCCGTTATGGGCAGGGTGATTGTCTTGTCGCCGGTGGTTATGGTGACGGTCTCGTTTATCGGGCCTTCTTCGGTGTATTCGCACTTTACCCAGAACGAGGCTATCATGTTGCCGCCCTCGTATGAGAGGGTGAGGCGGTCGGTGTAGTCAGTTCCGTCGACGGAGAGTTGCAGTCCGCCGGTGGCCGTCACGGTGACAGTACCAGTCTCGGGCTTGAGGTCGAAGCCACTTATTTGGAACTGCTTTGTCACCACCTGTCCCTTGTAGGCGTCGCCCAGGTCGCCCGTCTGCGGATTTACTGTCAGCTCGCTTGTAAGGTTGATGTAGTCGGTCAGTATGCCTTGCGCCTGCAGCAGTTGGGCTGCGAGGCGTGCAATGAGCGTCGCTCCCATGGCCGAGGTGTGCGTGCTGCCCTCGCCGTCGAAGAGCAGCTTGTCGGCCATTGCGTCGCCGTAGCTCTCGTAAAGCTCCTTGGTGGCTGTGGTGAGGTCGATGAACGGCGTGCCCGTCTCTTCGGCGACAAGCCGCATCTGGTAAGGATAGTCATACGAATGGTCGCTCTCGGGCACGCTCTGGTCTTCAAGAACGCCGTCGGCGGTGAGTTTCGAGAAGCTGTCGCCGAGGTCGTGCCGGCCGTTGCGGCGTATGGTGCTGCCGGTGAAGTACTTGCGGCAGATGGCGCCGACGAGCACCGGCGTGGCGCCCAGTTCGCGCGTTTCCTCGACGTATTTGCGCAGATACTCCTTGTAAGTGCCGCTGGCCGTGGTGCCGCGATAGTCGGTAGCGTCGGCCTGGGCCTGGTCTCCTATGCTCTCATAGTAAGCCTTCAGCTCGTCGCCGTCCATGCCGTCGTTCTTCTCGTCGTTGTGTGCAAACTGGATTAGCACGTAGTCGCCGGGCTGTATTTGCTTCTTTACCGACTCCCAGTAGGCCGCTTCCTCGTAGAAGCTCTTGCTGCTTGAGCCGCTCTTGGCGCGGTTGTTTACGGTAAGGCTGCCGGTGAAAAACTGCTGGAACATCTGTCCCCAGCCCCTCGTCACGGTAGTGTTCTCGTCGTAGGTGGCCATGGTCGAGTCGCCGATGGTGTGCACCTTGACTGCCGCTGCGGCCGATGATGCCAGTACGGCGGCCGCGAGCAGGATTGACTTGATTTGCTTCATAGTGGTTTGTTTTTTTATGTTTAGGTGTATAGTGACGTTCGTTCCGGGTTCGCGCCCGTTGTTCACGGCTGCAAAATTATCGATAAAAATCCGCGTGGGGGGGGTAAAAATTGGCGTGAAAGGGGGATTATTTGGCGTTTATGCGGCTTTCGGCGGCCTTCAAGGCTTATTTGTCCTATTCGGCTTACAGGGCCAATTAGCCGAATAAGCCTGACAGGCCGGATGTGAGGATTTGGTGGCTTGTGATGTGAAAGGTGGTCTTTTGCATTCCAAAAGGCCGTGAATTGCAATGCAAAAGGCCGTCTTTTAGCGTGTAAAAGACGGCCTTTTGTAAGGTATTGGATGCCAGGCGGTTATGCCTGCGGCTGCGCGTCGTCGCCGGTTGCGTGGCGTTTGCGGTATTCCGAGGGCGTAAGCCCGGTCTTCTGCTTGAACGTGCGGCTGAAGTATTTGGGGTCGGCGAAGCCTACGGCGTAGGCTATTTCGGCGAGCGTCATGCGCGTGCCGGCTACCATCTTCTCGGCCTTCGTTATGCGGACGTGGCGCACGAAATCGACGGGCGACATGCCCGAGAGCGTCTTCACCTTGCCGTAGAGCACGGTGCGGCTGACGGCCAGCTCCCTCGCCATGTCGTCAATCTTCAGCTCTGTGTCGCCGATGCGTTGCTCGATGAACTTGAGCAGCCTGTCGGCGAAATCCTTGTCGGCAGCCGCCATGCCGGGCGCGGCGGTGTCGGCTGTGGTGTCCGCGCCCGCGCCTCCGTCTATTCCGGCGAGCCACAACTGCTGCAGCCTGCGCCGCTGGCGTATGATGTTGGCCACGCGCGACTTGAGGTAGTCCATGCTGAAGGGCTTTGTTATGTAGTCGTCAACGCCCTCGTTAAGGCCCTCTATGCGGTAGCTCATGGCCGTCCGCGCCGAGAGCACGATGATGGGGATGTGGCATATTTGCGCGTCGGCCTTTATGCGGCGCACCATTTCCATGCCGTCCATCACGGGCATCATGATGTCGGTGATGATGAAGTCGGGCTGCATGGCCTTTGCCAGTTCAAGCCCCTCTTTGCCGTTGCGCGCCGCCGTGACGCTGTAGTCGGCCGAAAGGGTGGTGGTGAGGAAGTAGCGCAGCTCGTCGTTGTCCTCCACAACGAGCATCCTCGTGCTCTCCGCGCCGCCGTCAAGGCCGACGGCGCCGTCGGTTTCCATGCACTCCAGCCCGTCGCCGGGAGCTTCAACGTCGGGCGGCAGCTGGCTTTCAAGCTCGCTGTTGAGCGTGTGCAGCTTGTTGAGGTCGAGCGACTTGTCTACCAGTTCGAGCATGCGCCGCGCGTTACGCTTTACAAATTCGAGGTAAGTGCGCGCCTTGGCCGATAGCGGCTCTTCGTCGAGCACCTGGCCTACAGGTCCTCCGATGAGCGTGAGCGGCGTGCGCAGCTGGTGGGATATGCCGGTGAAGAAGTCGAGCTGGCGCTCCTTCATGCGCCGCTCGAGGATGGCTTCCTGCCTTAGTTTCCACACGTACAGCAGTGCGAAAGCCATCAAGGAGGCCGCCATGATGTATATTAGCCACGCCCAGCCGCTCTCCCAGAACGTTGGCAACACGTGTATCTTGAGCTCGCGGTTGTTGGCCGTCCATACGCCGTCGGAGTTGGTGCTCATCACCTCCAGCGTGTACCGCCCCGGCGGAATGTGGCCCAGCGGCGCACTGTGCTCCGTCCCCGTGTAGCTCCATTGGCTGTCAAGCTCCTTTATGCGGTAAGCGTAGCGTATGAGGCGGTTGTCCGAATAGTCGAGCGCGGCGAAGTAGACGGTCACTCCGCGCTTGTCGTGCGGTATGGTAAGCACGCCGTCGCCCGGCATCGGCGTTATGCGCTGCTCGCCCTGGTAGCGCGCTCCGCTGAACACTATTGCCGGCTTGTACGCGCTCTTGCGCAGGCTTTCGGGCTTGAAGTGCATGTATCCGCCCACCACGCCGATTATTATTTCGCCGCCGTCGGCACTGGCTACAGGCTCCGCTTCGGTAAACTCCACTTCGTCGTCCCAGTCGTTAGGCCCGTACACTTCAAGCCGTCCGCTGCGGCAGTCGAGGCGGTTGAGGCTGTTCTCCCTGATGAGCCACAGGCCGCCGCGGCGGTCTTCTATCATCGAGAGCACCATGCCCTCGTCGGGGTCAAGCCCCTTTACGCTGCTAAGATGTATGCCGTCGCGCAGCAGGTTGCCGCCGTCGGCGCATTGCAGGCCGCCTCCCATGGTGGTGACGTACAGCCGCCCTGACTGCCGGCAGGCGTAGGCGTTGAGCACGTCGGGCGCGAGCAGCGACGCCGTGTCGCCCTTTTCGTGGGTGGTGTAGTAATACTTCATTTTGCCGGGAGACGCCTGCCGGGCGGAGAAAGTCACCAGTCCGCCCGTCGTCGAGGCGGCGATTACGCCCTGCGGTGTCATCGCCAGCTTCCTGATGTTGCTGAACCCGGCACGCCGGAAGGGAGCAAGTCCGCTGCGAGTGTTGATGAACGAGAGGCCGCCGTGCCCGTCGTCTGCGGCTATGTTGAGCCCTCCGCCGTATGTGGCAATCCATATCCGGCCGCCGGGTTCTTCAAGGATGTCGTATATGTTGTCGTGGCTGATTGAACGGGGGTCGGCCTCCGAGTGGACGAAGCGGCGCACGGAGTAGCGCCCGCCCTTGGGAGTGAGCACGTAGAGGCCGCCGCCCTTAGTGCCGAGCCACACCCTGCCGTCGCGCGAACGGTGGATGGCGTACACGCCTTTGGGCGAGAACACCGCCGGCTCAAGGCTCAACGTGCCGTCCGTGCGGACATACCTTACAGCCTCGCTGCCGGCCTGGCGCACGGCGAGATGTCCGCCTACGGAGCCTGTCCAGACGCTTCCGCCGCCGCAGGCCATGACCGACCGCGTGTCGTCGCCCGGCACTGACTGCGCGAACATGAACCTGTGGAACTTGAAGGATACAAGAGTGAGGTTGTGGTCGCCCGTGAGCCACAGGTTGCCTTGCCTGTCGCCAGTGTATTTCACGATGCTCCTTACGGGCATCCTCATGCCCGAATGGCCGTTCAGGTCGTAGGGAACGAGCGTCTGCGAGGCTTCGTCGAAATAAGAGAATGTGCCGCCGTTGGGTACGAGCCACACTGTGTTGTTGCTGTCTTCGTGCATTACGGGCTGGCGTGCGGACGTGCCGTGCAGTCCCGGTGGTGGTGTGTGCAGGTAGGTTACGCCGTGTCCGCCCGCGCCGACGAGGCTTACTCCCGGCGCATTGGTGAACGCCCATACGCGGTGGCGGCGGTCGGCGAATACGGCCTTGACGGCTTCGGGCCGCCCGGCTGGCGCGATGCTTACCATCCGCGAGCGGCCGGTGCGCACGTCGTACATGGCCACTCCGCGGTCGGTGGCTATGGCTATGACGCCGTTTCCGGTGTATTCGAGCTGGCTGATTGCGCCGACGCCGCCCCCGAGGCTGATTTTTGCGACGTGCCCGGGCGACTTGGGGGAGTAGCGTGCGAACTGTCCGTCGCGCGAGGCGAAGTAGACTTGTCCCTCGGCTTCGCACATGTATTCGAACGGATGGTCGAGCGTTACGCCGCTGCCGTAAAGCTCAACGCCTCCGCCTATGAACAGCCATTCGCGCCCCCGGCTGTCGGCCATTGCCTTGCGGATGTGCCCTTGGTGGCGCATGCGGCGCGTGTCGACAAGCGTTACGCCGCCTCCCTGCTTCACCTTGGCCTCGTCTATGTGGAAGTTAATGTAGCTCTTGCCGAGCAGCCATGCCTTGCCGTTGCCCAGCGAGATGATGTTGCGCGTGGCGAAACCTCCGGGCGCGGCCTTGCGCAGCGGCTTGTCCATGTCGATGTAAGTGTGTGTGGAGCGGTCGAAGAGGTATGTGCTGCCGTCGTGGAGCGAGAGCCAGATGTCGCCATTCGAGTTGGGACGGATTAGCTTTATCCTGTTGGACGTGAGCACCTGGCCTGCTCCCGGCCCGTCCCTGAACTTGCTGAAGCCGTAGCCGTCGTAGCTGCACAGGCCGTTCCATGTGGCAACCCACATCACGCCGTCGGCCGACTGGCTGAACTCCGAGACGCTGTTGGCGGCCAGTCCGTCGGCTATGGTGAACGTGCGCACGCGGCAGTATGGCTGCGCCGCCGCTGCTGCGGCCGCCAGCAGGGCCGCGAAGGCCAGGGCGGCGCGTACGCTGTGCCGTATCGTGTGTAAGGCTTTAATCATGTAGTTCAAGTAGTTTGTGGTTGCCATCGTGCGGCTTGCACTTCAGGCATGGCTGCCTGCTGTCACGACTTGCGGTAGCTTATGGGCGACATGCCGACGTGTTCCTTGAAGTATTTGCCGAGGAACGACTGGTTGGGGAAGTTCATGTCGCGCGCTATTTCCTTGACGCTTTTCGTGGTGTTGCGCAGCTGTGCGCGCAGCTCCATCGTCACGTAGTTGTCTATCCACTCGTTGGGCGAGCGGCGGCTGACGGTTTTCACCGTCTCGGAAAGGTATTTTGGCGACAGGCACATCTGCTCTCCGTACCAGCCTACGCGCCTCTCTGTCTTGTAGTTCTGCTCGACAAGGTGTATGAAGTCGGAGAATATTTTTTCGGCCCTCATCTGCCTTTCGCCGTTGCAGTGAGGGATGCGGTCGAGCGCGTTGCACATCTCGCTGACCATCGCCGATATTATGTGGCGCGCCACGTCCTTGCGCCATGCGTTGGATGTGTCGTTCACTTTCTTCTTGAGCAGGATGTAGTATTCGAGCATGTTGGCCGTTTCGGTCGGTGTGAGTCGGAAGATGGGGTGGTTGCGCGAGAAGAGGATGAGCGACGACAGTTCGTGCACGTCCTTGAGCATCTCGTGGAAAAAGCCCGGCGACATCATCAGGCCGATGCCTTTCTGGGCCGGGTCTGCAATGTAGCTGTCAATCACCTGTCCGTCGTATATCATCAGCACGTCGTCGGCCTCGACGTATTGTTCCACGGTGTTGGCCGTGTATTTCGACCGTCCTTTCGTGCACAGGGCGACTATTATGTCGCTCGTCCGGCTTGCGCCTGAAGGCAGTGGGAATTCGCTTATGTCGTCAAAAAGCAGTAAATCGTCGTCGATGTGTGTCGTTCCGGTTTGTTTTATTATGTCGGTTATCGACATTGTAGGTAGTTCCATATTTGAGAAGTGTATTCCTTTCCGCTACAAAGATAATGCAAGTCGAGCGCAATACAAAATAAAAGCGAATGAAAAGAGCTTTTATTTTTATTGTGGCACCCACCCCAGCCCTCCCGAAGGGAGGGAGCTTGGTATGCTTCATCGTTTTTAGGAGACGGCCTTTTGCAAGATGAAAGGCCACCAATTACACGCTAAAAGGCCACCTTTTACAATGCAAAAGGTGGCCTTTTGGTAATCGTTTGATTATCAACGGCTTATCTGTCTCATTCGGCTCATTGGGCATATTTGGCCCAATGTGCCTGATAGGCTCGATAAGCCTGGTGCGCCCAAGTAGCGAAGTCACATCAAGCTCCCTCCCTTTGGGAGGGTTGGGGTGGGTGTCGGGTGGCTACTGGGTGGTGTCAGGTATTCCTTACTTCGCGTTGATTTCCTTCAGCAGGCGGTCGGCGTGTCCCCACTTGTCCATCATGTAGAGCACGTAGCGTATGTCTACGCCGATGCAGCGTGCGAGATTCTTCTCGAAGTAGATGTCGCTCGATAGGCTGTCCCAGTTGCCGTCGAAGGCCAGGCCGATAAGCTCGCCCTTGCCGTTGAACATCGGCGAGCCGCTGTTGCCGCCCGTTATGTCGTTGTTAGTGAGGAAGCAGAGCTGCATCTTGCCAGTGGTCTTGTCCTGGTACTTGCCGAAGTCCTTTGCCGAAAGCAGTTCCTTCATGATGGGTTCGGCGTAGTAGTCGGGCAGGCGGTCGCCGTGAGCCATCTTCTCCACTATGCTCTCGGCCGTGGTGTAGTAGCCCGATGGCGAGCCGTTCATGGTGAAGCCGCCCACGCGTCCGTAGCTAAGGCGCATCGTCATGTTGGCGTCGCTGTAGTGGGGCAGGCCCTGTTCCATCTGCAGGCGTGCCGCGCAGAGGTATTTCTCCTGGAGGTCGATAGAGTCGCTGAGCGGCGCAAGGGCTTCGCGCTGCTCTGCAAGATACTCTTGCAGGCTAAGGCCGAGCTGCACGCCGGGGTCTTGGTTGAACTTCTTTTTGTTGAAGTAGAGCTTCTTGCCGTTCTTCATCAGCATGGACTTCTTGTACAGGTGGTTGACGTAAGCCGTGTAGTCGCCGCCGAACTCGTCGTCGATGGTCTTGTAGAACGACGGCAGGTACTCCTTGGAGACGTGCTCGCGGTAGTTCTTCATCAGCGCGGCCAGCACCTCCTTGTCGAGCGCCTCGTCCCATGTGTCGCTGTTGTCCTCGAACTCGATGTACTGCTTCTCGGGCTTGCCGTCTGGCCCTTTCACCTCCATGCCGTTGCCGGCCTTGAGGGCGCGGGTTACCAGTTCGCTCGTGCCGCGGAAGGTCTCGCTCCAATAATAGAACGCGCGCATGCGCTCAAGACGCTCCGAGTAGAGCTTCGCCATGAGGTTGAAGTCGAGCTTGCCCTTGAGGTAGCCCGTGGTGTCCTGCCAGTGGCGCAGGCGCAGCTCGTAAGCCTGCTTCTGCTCGATGATGCCGATGGAATCGATACATTTGTTCATTCCCATCGAGTTTTTCCAGTAGTTCGCGCTCTGCGCATACTTCGAGTCGTACTTTATGCGCACGGCCTCGTCGGCGCGCATGTGGCGTTGCATGATTTCCTGCTTCAGTCCGCGCACCTGCACACGTGTGGCGTTGCCCGCGTCGCGCATCTCCCTGATGCCGTAAGACGAGAGGTAACGCTCCGTGCTTCCGGGATAACCGATGGTCATTGCGAAGTCGCCGTCCTTGTAGCCCTGCAACGACACGGGCGCCCATGTCTTCGGGCGGTAGGGCACGTTGCGCTCGGAGTACTCCGCCGGGCCGTTGGTCTCGGGGTCGGCGTATATGCGGAACACGCTGAAGTCGCACGTCTGGCGCGGCCACATCCAGTTGTCGGTCTCGCCGCCGTACTTACCCATCGACTTGGGTACTGTGAACACGAGGCGCACGTCGGGGAAAAGGCGGTACGTGGTGGCGAAATACTGGTTGCCCTCGTAGTACGGGTCAATCTCCACGTGGAGCGTCTTGTCGTTCTTCTTCACCTCGTCGGTCATCACGGTTGCGAGCGAGTCGATGAGTTCCGACTGCTTTTCGGGCGTCATGCCGTCGATGCCGAGGGCTTGCAGACGCGCCGTAACGTCCTGCTGCTCAACCATGAAGCTGACAAAAAGGTTCTCGTTAGGCAGTTCGTCCTTGAAGTCCTTGGCGTAAAATCCGTTGAGCATGTAGTCGTGCTCCACGGTCGAATGGCTGCGGATTGCCTCGAAACCGCAGTGGTGGTTGGTGAAAACGAGGCCGTCGGGCGATACCACCACGCCCGAGCAGAAGCCTCCGAAGAGCACCGCCGAGTTCTTGATGGCGTCCTGACTTGAATACAGGTTCTCGTAAGGCAGGCTGAAGCCGTAAGCCTTCATCTGGTTGTACACCGCCTGGGGCAGGTTGTACAGCGTCCACATTCCTTCGTCCGCCTTCGCCGGCAAAAGGGCGAGCAGACCCAGGATAAGCATTGATAACTTTTTCATTCCTATTTGTTTTTTATATTTATGAATATTGTTTATTTGAAGTATTTGCCTATTACGGGCAGTTGTTTCAACGGAAAGTCGCGCTTAACTATCATCGCCGCGAACGCCAAGAGCAGCAAGGTGTTCACCGAAAGTGCGCCCCACACGGGCAGGGAGGCGTTGGCCCAGCGCATTGCGAGGTACAGGACGACGGCTGTGACGACGTACACCGCCATGTCCTTGACGGGATAATTGATGGGGTAATGCCGTTGGCCTACGAGGTAGGAGAGCAGCATAGCCGTGCCATAGCCTGCGAAACCGGCCCACGCACAGGCCATATAGCCGTAGCGCGGAACGAAAACGACGTTGACAATGACGAGCACCAGGCATCCGGCTCCCGAGAACCAGGCGCCCCAGATGGTCTTGTCGATGAGCTTGTACCAGAACGACAGGTTGAAGTAAACGCCCATCATGATTTCCGCCGCCATGACGATTGGCACGACGCGGAGGCCGCTCCAGTAGTCGCTTCCGATGAGATATTTAAGCAAGTCCATGTAACCTATTACGGCGAGGAAGGCCAACAGGGTGAAGACGACAAAGTATTTCATCGCCTTGGCGTAAGTCTCGCGGTTGTCCTTGTCCTTCGCCTTGCCGAAGACGAACGGCTCGTAGGCGTATCGGAAGGCTTGTGTTATCATTGCCATTATCATCGCAATCTTGCTGGCCGCGCCGTATATGCCGAGCTGCGCGTGGGCATCCTCACCTTTATATATATATGGGAAGAGGATTTTGTCGGCCGTCTGGTTCAGTATTCCGGCAATTCCGAGCACCAGTATGGGCCAGCTGTACGAGAGCATTCGGCGCAGGAGGGCGCGGTCGAACACGTATTTGAAGCCCGTCAGCTCCTTCACCAAGAGGAACATCAGCGCACCGGAGCAGAACAGGTTGATGTAGAAAGCGTAGCCTACGCCCACCTCCGGCGAATAGATTTGGCTTACAAAGCCCTCGCCGCCAGTGCTTTCGTACCACGCCGGGAGGGCGAGGAAGAACACAAGGTTGAGCGCGATGGACATTATTATGTTAGCCAATTTGAGCGCGGCGAACTTCACCGGCCTCTTCTTGTACCGCAGATAGGCGAACGGTATGCACTGGAACGCGTCGAGCGCGACGGTCACCGCCATCACCCATACGTACGAGGGGTGCTCCGCATAGCCCATAGCCGCCGATATGGGCGATATGAACGTCAGCACGAGCACGATGAAAACGAGCGACGTGAAGCCTACCACCATGAGCGTGGTGGAGTACACCCGCTGCGGCTCTTCGCCCTCCTTGTTGGCGAAACGGAAGAAAGTTGTCTCCATGCCGTAGGTCAGAATGACGAGCAGCAACGCCGTGTAGGCGTAGACATTGGTGATGACGCCGTAGCCGCCGCTGGCCGCCGACAGCGTAGCCGTGTACAGCGGAACGAGCAGATAGTTGAGGAATCGCCCCACGATGCTGCTCAATCCGTAGATTGCGGTGTCCTTTGCGAGAGAACCTAAACCAGCCATAGTCTTAAAGGTAAAAAGGTAAAAGGGTAAAAAGGTAAAACATCAAAGATGGCGATGACATCTTGTTCATGTTACTTTTTATCGCATTTATCCTTCAATTTATTAATTATGTTTATCAACGTTCCTATAATTGTATTCACGTCATTTAGCAAAGAGTCGTATGCCTTGCTTGTTATGAAATCGGCTTCATAGAGCAACTCCAGCCAATAACGTGTCTCACTTGCCTCTTTAAGGGCTATTTTTAGCTTGCTTACATAGTCGGCTTCACTTTGTGCAAACACACTTTCAGCCACATTGGCACCGATACTTGTTCCGCTTCGGCATATCTGCCGTGACATGACATACTCGTGTTGCCCGTCGCGCAAGAATACATAAAGGTTTACAATCCTTAATGCAAACTTTTTGCTTAGTCGGTATATTGTATTTTCTTTTACGTCTGCCATACGGTTTTACCTTTTTACTTTTTTACCGTTTTACCTTTAAAAGAACAAATAGCATACGGCTATTGCTGCGATGACTCCGGCCAAGTCGGCCAGCAGGCCGCAGGCAACGGCGTGGCGCGTGTACCTCACGCCTACGCAGCCGAAGTAAACGGCGAGGATGTAAAAGGTGGTGTCGGTAGAGCCTTGGAATATGCAGCTGAGGCGGCCAACGAACGAGTCGGCGCCGTATGTCGACATCGCGTCGACCATCATGCCGCGTGCGCCGCTGCCCGAGAGGGGCTTCATCAGCGCGGTAGGCAGCGCGCCTACGAACTCGGTGTCGCCGCCGCACAGCTCGACGAGCCATTTCACTCCGTCCACTATGGCGTCCATCGCGCCCGAAGCGCGGAAAACGCCGATTCCAACGAGGATTGCCACCAAGTAGGGTATTATGCGCACGGCGGTCGTGAAGCCGTCCTTCGCGCCCTCGATGAAGGCGTCGTACACGTTCACGCGCCGCCTCATGCCGGCCAGTATGAAGCCCACGATTACGCACATCAGCATGATGTTGGCCGCCGAAGTGCTTACCAGGTTCATCCGTTCCTTGTCCATCGAGCCGAAGAGCCAGATGATTGCCGCCACGGCGAGGCTCATTCCGCCGAGCGTCAGCAGCATGGTGCGGTTCAGCAGGTTGATGCGCTGGTACAGGCTGGTGGCTATTACGCCGGCCAGCGTCGAGAAGAACGTGGCAATGAGTATGGGTATGAACACGTCGGTTGGCTGCGCCGCGCCGAGCTGCGCGCGGTAGACGAGTATGGAGACGGGTATGATGGTAAGTCCCGACGTGTTCAGCACCAAGAACATTATCATCGGGTTGGTGGCCGTGTCCTTCTTTTTGTTGAGGCTTTGCAGCTGCTCCATAGCCTTGAGTCCGAGCGGAGTGGCGGCGTTGTCGAGGCCGAGCATGTTGGCCGCGATGTTCATGAAGATGGAGCCTGTTGCCGGGTGGCCCTTCGGTATGTCGGGAAACAGCTTGGTGAACACGGGACTTAGCACCCTCGCCAAAGCGTCCACCACGCCTCCGCGCTCGCCGATTTTCATCACGCCGAGCCACAGCGAGAGCACGCCCGTCAGTCCGAGCGAAATCTCGAAGGCGGTCTTGGCCGACGAGAACGTCGAGTTCATCATGGCCGGAAACACCTCGGTGTCGCCCATGAAGAGCAGTCTCGCCAGCGCGACGACGAACGCCACGAGGAAAAACGCGAGCCAAATATAGTTCAGTACCATACAATCTGCAAAGATAGTGCAAGCCGAGCGAAATGCAAAATAAAAGCGAGTGAAACGAGATTTTATTTTCATTTCCGAGGCGAAGCCTATTTTTTAAACATAAGTTTGGTATGATTGTTGTTTTTCACAAGCAGCGAAAACACCCTTTGTAGGGACATAATTCATTATGTCCGAACGTTTCGTAGAAACGTATCTTGTTTGCATTGCATGTTGAATACGCCTCTTCGCGGCGTGCGGACATAATGAATTATGTCCCTACAAAGGATGTGTTCTTATGCCGAACTTATGTTCTAAGAGCATGCCTCCTTGCCGCATTGCGGCTCGTTGGCTGTCAACGGTTTTGCAAAAGACGGCCTTTTGCACGCTAATATGCGGCCTTTTGCATTCCAAAAGGCCGTCTTTTGCAAAACAAATTATTTTTGCTTGTTTTTCGACAGATTGTTAAACATTCCGTGTTTTTTGCATTATCTTTGCATTATACAAACCGAATACGCTTACAAAAATGAATACGGAGGCATACAGGGACAAACCGATTGGACGGAAAAACATAGCCGACGCGCTGGCCGGCGACCGCATACTCATACTCGACGGAGCTATGGGCACCATGCTGCAAAGGCTCGGGCTGGGCGAGGCCGACTACCGCCCGGCGGCTCTCGCAGGCTGCACTGGCGAACTGAAGGGCGACAACGAGTGCCTCAACCTTACGCGCCCCGACATCATACGGCGGCTGCACGACGGCTACATAGCCGCCGGGGCCGACATCATCGAGACCAACACCTTCGGTGCGAACAGCATTGCGCAGGCCGAATACGGCTGCGGCGAACTGGCTTACAGCATGGCTTTTGAGGGCGCGAGGCTGGCACGCGAGGCCGCCGACGCCGCCATGCAGGCCGACGGCGGCCGCCAGGTGTTCGTCGCCGGGAGCGTAGGGCCTACGTCGAAGTCGCTCTCGCTGTCGCCCAGTGTCGACGACCCGTCGCGCCGCGACGTTACGTTCGACGACATGGCGGCGGCTTATTCCGTGCAAATGCGCGGTCTCATCGAGGGCGGCGCAGACCTTCTGCTGCTCGAAACGTGCTTCGACGCGCTCAACGCCAAGGCCGCCTTGTACGCTCTTGAGAGGCTTTTGGACGACATGGATATGGCCGCCCGTCCCGACATCGCCGCGCGGCTGATGGCCGACGGACGTTTCCCCGTCATCGTGTCCGCTACGGTGAGCGACCGCAGCGGCCGCACGCTGACCGGCCAGACGCTGGAGGCGTTTTACACGTCGGTGAGCCACGGGCCGCTCGTAGCGTTCGGACTTAACTGCTCGCTCGGTGCCGCCGAGATGTATCCGCTCGTCAAGGAAGTGGCGAGGTTTGCCCGTTGCCCCGTCAGTTGCCATCCCAACGCCGGACTGCCCGACGGTCTGGGCAATTACGGCGAGACGCCCGATGAAATGGCGGAAAACATGAGGCGAATGGCCGCCGACGGCCTCCTCGACATCGCCGGAGGCTGCTGCGGCACTACGCCGGACTACATACGCGCCATAGCCGCTGCCGTGAATGATTGCCGCCCGAGGCATTTGCGCCCCGAAGGCGCGGCTTGCAGCCGTCCCGTACTTACCGTGAGCGGCCTTGAGACGGTAGCCGTAGACCTGAAGACGCGCAACTTCACCAACGTGGGCGAGCGCACCAATGTGGCCGGTTCGCGCAAGTTCGCACGCCTCATAGCCTCCGCCGACTACGCCGAAGCACTGCGCGTGGCCGCCGGACAGATAGAGGGCGGTGCCGACATAATCGACGTCAACATGGACGACGCCATGCTCGACAGCACCGATGAAATGGGCAAATTCCTGCGTTACATATCCAACGAGCCTGCCGTGGCGCGTGCCGCGCTCATGGTCGACTCGTCACATTGGGACACAATCCTCGCCGGGCTGAAGAACGCCCAGGGCAAGTCGATTGTCAACTCCATAAGCCTGAAGGAGGGCGAGGCCGCCTTCCTGGCCAAAGCCAGGGAGATACGCCGGCTCGGGGCGGCAATGGTGGTGATGGCCTTCGACGAGAGCGGCCAGGCCACCACATACGAAAGGAAGATAGAAATATGTTCGCGTGCGTACCGCCTGCTCACCCGTCAGGCCGGCATAAGACCGCAAGACATCATCTTCGACGTCAACGTGCTCGCCATAGGCACGGGCATCGAGGAGCACGCAAGGTACGCCGTTGACTTCATAAAGGCGGTGGAATGGATAAAAACCAACCTCCCCGGCGCGCTCACGTCGGGCGGAGTGTCCAACCTGTCGTTCGCCTTCCGCGGCAACAACGCCGTGCGCGAGGCCATGCACTCGGCCTTTCTCTACCACGCAATCAAGGCCGGGCTTGACATGGCCATCGTCAATCCGGCCATGCTCCAAATATATGACGGCATCGAACCTGGGCTGCTGCGCTGTGTCGAAGACGTGATTTTCAACACCGACAGCGGCGCTACCGAGCGGCTCATAGCCAAGGCCGCCGTGCTTGCCGAGGCCAAGGCGCAGGCGGCTGAAGCCGTAACGGCCTGTGAAAAGCCTGACGCCACGGCGCGGCTGACGCCCGGTGAGCGCGTGGCCGACGCCCTTGTACGGGGCAAGTCGGACGGTCTTGCCGACGCTCTTGCCGCCTGCCTCGCCGAATACGGCACGGCGGTGGCCATAATCGAAGGCCCTCTGATGGACGGAATGAAGAGGGTAGGCGAGCTGTTTGGCGGCGGAAAGATGTTCCTGCCGCAAGTAGTCAAGTCGGCAAGGGTGATGAAGGAGGCCGTCGACATACTCCAACCGTACATGGAAAACGTACAGGACGCGCCGGGAACAGCCGCCACTAAGGCCGCAGCGACAAAGCCAAAGGTTGTCATCGCGACGGTTAAGGGCGACGTGCACGACATAGGCAAGAACATCACTTCCATCGTATTGGGCTGCAACGGCTTTGAAGTCATCGACCTCGGGGTGATGGTCGACAAGGAGAAAATACTCGACGCGGCCTCCAGTTGCCGTGCCGACATCATAGCGGCGAGCGGCCTTATCACGCCGTCGCTGTACCAGATGGAGGAGCTTTGCCGCGAGATGGCCGCTCGGGGGATGGCTGTGCCCCTCTTCATCGGCGGCGCAACAACCTCCGCGCTGCATACGGCGGTGAAGCTCGCGCCGCTCTACGGCCATGTGTTCTACGGCGCTGACGCGTCAGATACGGCGGTGAAAGCCAAGCGGTGTGTCATCGACCGCGGCGCGTTCGAGCGTGAGGAACACGCCGCGCAGGAGCGTCTGCGCATGCAGTATGCCGCAGGCAAGGGCGCAGGAGGCGGCGAGGCGGCGGCAGGCAGGCCGCAGTTTGCGGCTGAAAGGTACTTCAACCGCGCCGCGCCGGCAGGCATTCCCGTCGGCGAAGTGCCGTTGGACGAGGTGCTTCCTTGCTTCGACTGGAAGATGTTTTACACCATCTGGGACGTGAAGTATGGCAAGGCGGACGCCGGTGAGCCGGGTCTGGCCGCCCTGCGGAGCGACGCCGAGGCTGTGCTCCGCCGCTTCAAGGAGGGCAATGGGTGCAGGATTATGCTCGGAGCGCAGTGGTTTGACGCGTACAGAGACAACGATGATATATGCCTTGAAACGGCAGGCGGAGGCATTGAACGCCTGCCCATGCTGCGCCAGGAGAGGCCGTCTGTGCTGCAAGACGGTGCGAAGGCGTGCTTGTCGCTGTGCGACTTTGTGCCTGCCGGGGGGCTTGGCTTCACGTCGCCCGTGGGCGTTTTCGCCATCAGCGTTGACAAGGCGCAGGGCGGCGGCGCATCCGCCGCCGTCCATGACGACGGCTACGGCGGCCTGATGGAACGCTCGGTGATGATGGCTTTGGCCGAAGCCGCGTCGGCATGGCTCGGCCTTCAGGTAATGAAGGACATGCCGCAGGGCGACGGATGGCGGCTCATCAAGCCTGCCGCAGGCTATGCCAGTTGTCCCGACCATACCCTGAAGCGCGACATACTGCGCCTGCTGCCATGCTCTGACGGGCTCGGCATAACGCTGACCGACAGCTGCGCGATGTCGCCCGAAGCGTCAATCTGCGGCCTGATGCTTGTCCACAAGGACGCCGTATATCCCGACATACGCCGCATATCGCGGCAGGCCGTCAGCCGTTACGCGGCCAGCCGCGGCATGACCGACGTGGAGGCGCGCCGCTTCCTCGGGCATCTGGAGGAGTGACTTGTCAACAAGGAGTTAGAGGGAGTTAACAGGAGTTAGGCGGCTTGTCAGCCGCCCGGAGTTAACGGACAATAGTATTGCAGGGTAATGTCGGTTAACTCCGGCGACCGTAGGGAGCCTAACTCCTGTTAACTCCCTCTAACTCCCGTCATAAAAAACACTAAAACGCAAGAGAAATGAAAATCAGCGAAATACTGGCAAAGGGCGGACGGCCTTTCCCCTCACTTGAGATTGTGCCGCCGCTGAAGGGACTTACCAAGCAGGAACTCATCGATTCAATACGCCCCTTCATGGAGTTCAGCCCACGCTACATCAACGTAACCTGCCACAGGGACGAGTACGAGTACCGGCAGAAGCCCGACGGCACGTACTCGCGCCACCTTGTCCGCAATCGCGTAAGCGAGGTGGCGGTGTGCGGAGCCATCATGTCGGAGTTCGACGTGGAGACCGTCCCCCACATCATCTGCGGCGGAGCGACGGCCGAAAAGCTCGACAGCGAGCTGCACGACCTGCGCTTCATGGGCATAAGCAACGTCATGGCGCTGCGCGGCGACTCGATGACGGGCGAAAAGAGGTTCACCCCCGAGCCGGGCGGATACCGCTACGCCAGCGAGCTGGTAGAGGCCATCAGCCGCTTTGACGGCTTCTTCTCAATCGGCGTGGGCGGCTACCCGGAGAAGCACTTTGAAGCTCCCAACATAGAGACCGATATCGCCAACCTCAAGAAAAAGGTGGACGCGGGGGCTGACTACGTAATCACGCAGATGTTCTTCGACAACAACGTCTACTACGACTACGTGCGCCGTTGCCGCGAGGCAGGCATAACCGTGCCCATAATACCGGGACTGAAGCCGCTCTCCACCGTCAGGCAGCTGACAATGCTGCCCGAGGCGTTTTCGCTCGACATACCAGTCGAACTGACACAGGCCATGCTCGAGGCAGGCGACGACAAGGAGAAGGCTTACCACACGGGCATGGAGTGGTGCGCAATGCAATGCAAGGAGCTGCTTGCCCACGGCGTGCAGGTGGTTCACTTCTACACTATGGGCAGGTCGAGGAACATCGTTGAGATACTGAAAGAGTGCTTCTGAAATGGCCGCCGTTTGCCGGCCGCCATGCAAACCATCGCCTTTCGCTTTATGAAAGACCGTATATTGCAAGCCAAAAGGCCATCTTTTACAATGCAAAAGGCCGTGTTTCGCATTGCGAAACACGGCCTTTTGGTAACAGCCTGGCAATCAGCGAGTTGCAAGCGGATGAAAAGGCGCAAGCCTTTCTCACCTTCTCACCCTCTCACTTTCTCACCTTTTCACGAATTTCTTGCCTCCGCGTATGTACAGGCCCTTTGGCAGCTGCGCGTCGTCTGTGCCGATGTAACGGCCGTCGATGGTGTATATACGCAGGTCGGTAGGTTCGGACTGCACGGCGGGAGCTTGGTCGATGCCGGTTGAAGCGTCGCCGTCAGACAGCCTTACCTCGTCGAGGTAGAACATTCCAGAGTTGCTTCTGAACGTCAGCTTGACAGGGCCGTCGCCTGTAACGGTGGTCTTGAAGCGCACCCACTCGTCGGCCTTCATCGTGAACGACGATTGTTCCAGCGTTGCGTTGCCCTCGGTTACTTCTACGGTAAGTGATGTGCCGCTGCCGCTGTAAGGTGCGGCCATGAAGCTAAACTCGTGTGAGCCGTCGAGAGTTATGGCCGGCGTGGTGGCGTAACCTGCCTTGGCCGCAGTGCCGAAGCGTGCGCAGAGGTATCCGGCGCGAGCCGTCTCGCCAGTCCATCCGTCGTTGTCGTAGGTGGGAGCGGACATCGACAGGCCGTTGAACTTGCCGTCGTTGCCGCCCTGGCCGAGGCATTTGTCGAACGTTTCGTTGAACAGGAAGGTCGGCGCGCCCAAGCTGAACGAGAACGACATTGTGCCGTCGGAGTTGCGCGTGATGTCGGTTACCGACTTGTTCATGTACAGCGAGCCGTCAGTATTGCGGTTGAACACCGTAGCAGGGGGCGTCGAAGTGTTTGTAAGCGACATTATGCCGCCGTAAGGCCATACGTCGCCGGCGATGTTGTCGTCATACAGCGAGCCGTCGGCCGGTATGGGCGAGCACCGCTGGTGGCTGGGGTTCACGTTGGGGTTGTTGTAAATGAGCCATGAATTCTCGTCGTAGTCAACGTGCGTGATGAGCAGTCCCGAGCCGGGCAGTCCGACGTCCCAGCGGCCAGTCTGCTGGCGGTTCTCCAGGATGTAGTACTCGTCGCGGTAGCCGTCGTTGCGGATGAGGTAGAACTCTCCGCCGTCGGCGATGCTCTCCATGCCGCTGACGTCGGTAGGTTCGGTCAGCTCTATAGGCTCTTCCCAGCCTATCCACATGCGTTCCGCGCCGGTGTAGCAGGCCGGTGTGAAGCCGTAGCCGTTGTAGCTTCCGCTCGACATCAGGTCCCATTCGCCCATGCCGTAGCCGTTGCCGCCGCTGCCAGCGTAGTCGGTGTCGTACATGTCGGGCAGTCCGAGGCAGTGTGAGAACTCGTGGCAGATGGTGCCTATGCCGTCGATATGGGTTGTCTGCGCCCCTCCGGCTGTAACGGCAGGCTGGCATTCCGCGCTGCAGGCGTAGACGTCTACCGTCACTCCGTCAAGCAGCATGGTGTTGCCTATCGCGCCGAGCAGCTGCCACTTGTGCGGCCATATTGTGCCTTCGTCGCCTCCGTTGGCCTCTCCGAGACCGGCGAAGATGAAGTAAACCTGCTCCACCTCGCCGTCGCCGTCCCAGTCGTAGTCGCGGAAGTCGATTTCATTGTTGACCGCGTTGAGGGCGTAGCTGAACATTTCGCCCTTGTTAACGTCGCCGCCGTCACCCTCGTCGCCGTTGTCGCCGTAGTAAGCGTAGCCCCTCGGCAGGCGCACCGGCCCGGCAATGTCGAACGTAAGGTTGAACTGTCCGTGGCTCTGGTCGCGGTAATAGTCGCTCACCGAGCCTACGAAGCCGAGCATCGGGTTGCGGTAGTCCTCGCCGTTGAGGATTTGCTGGTATAGCTCGGGCGTGCCGTGGGTAAACTGCACGTCGTCAAACTCGACGAGGATGACAAGCCCCTTGTGGTCGCCGAAGTAAGGACGGTCGCCGCCGGTCTGCCTGCTGCCGGTGCGGCTCTGTGCCCTACGCGCCTCGGTAGCAGCCTTCACCTTGGCCTGGCGGGCTTTGGCCTTATTCATCATGAGCGTCACGTCGGCCGCCTTGTAGTAGCCTTTCTGCGCGTCCTTTATGAACGTCCGTCCGTCTTCGGCCTGCCAGAAGTGGCAGAACTCGTCGCCGCGCAGCTCAACGCGCACCTTCGTACCGTCGGCCAGCGTCACCGTCTTCCACTGTCCGCGCTTGGCAGGCACTGCCATGACTGCGGTGAACATTGCGGCGAAAAACAATGTGGTGAATAGTTTTTTCATAATGGCTATTGCATTTTTTTATGAAAAAAAGGCGTGTTACGGTCTCCGTGCAAGCCGGAGACCGTGACACACCTTAATTATAAGAATGGCTTATTCCCTTGTAAGGGTAATGTTCATGAAACCTTGCATAAGGGCTAAACCTTGTCCGTTGCTGGCACAACACAAAAGCATATAAGTGTTGTCAAAGGTTATAGTCTGTGGTATGCCTGTTTCAGAGATGTCCCAGTAAGCTTCTATAGGTGTGTTGGAGATTGAACTGCCGTTGGGAGAAGCCTGCCAGTGAAGTGAATAGACACCGCCATAAGAACCTATAGAGGTCGTTTGGCTCGGCAAGAAAGCTAAGACGCCCATACCCGCCGCGTCGTCATACACCCACTGGAACTGCCATGTAAGCGTCTCGCTGTAGCCGCAGAGGTTGGAAGCCGTAGCATAAAGCACGTTCTCATAGTCGGCATCGCTTTGCTGTGCGGCGGTTATAGTGAGCGGTCTCTTGATTTGTGCGCCGTCAAGGTTGGTGGCGTTGAAGTACCACTGGCCTGCGAAAGCGTCATAGAAGTTGCCGTCGTTGTCGGTTATGGTTACGGTGATTTGGCTTGTTTCTACCGTAGCTCCGTCAACCGATGTGATGGTAAGCGTGAACTGGCGGTCGGCGTTCATTATGTAGTCGTCGATAAGTCGCAGCTCAACGTTCACCGTGCCGGTGCTTAGCGTGTCGGGATTTACGTTCAGCGTCTTGTCCGTGATGGCGTAGTTCTCGCCCTCTACGGCAGGCGTGCTGCCTGTACCCTCGGTCGAAACAGTGATGTGGATAGGCCCGTTCCTGCGCCCGTCGATGGCGATAGGAATGTTCACGTAGCCGTCAGTAAACTCGCTTACAGTCATTTGGCTGTTCGTAAAGCCCACCGTACACTCCTTCGTGTTGAACTCGTCGTCGTCGCACGAAGTAAGGAACGGCACGGCTAACGCCGCGAGCAAAAACATTTTTATATATTTCATGATTTCTTGCTTTTATCAGTTAAAGTTGTATTAATAGCCCGGGTTCTGCTTGATTTGCGGGTTGGCGTCAATCTCGTGCTGCGGGATGGGCCATACATAGTGCAGGCTGTTGCCCGTACCCGTGCCGTAAGTAACGACAAGGTTTGTAGTGTTTGTCTGTCCCGGCTGGTTGCAGAGGTTCTGCTGCTGCGGTGTTCCGCGGCGTATGTCCTCGTGCCAACGCTTCAGGTCGAACAGGCGCACTCCCTCACCGAGGAACTCGCGCTGACGCTCGTTCTTCACCTCCTGCAACAAAGCGTCTGCATCGGCGAACGACTGGTTGCGGTAACCTATGATGCGGCTGGACATCAACGCGTTAAGATACTGTGCGCCAAGAGCAGGCTGGTCCAGCTTTGCATATGCTTCGGCGGCAATAAGGTACATTTCGGCTATACGCAACACTTTGGGTTGGCAAGTCCAGCGTGCATACTCTGAACCTTGGCTTGCGTAGTACTGAGAGCAAGCATCGGTGTACTTGTCAAGAAGCTGCACGGAGCCGCTTGTACCTGCCGACGTAGTTACTTGTGTCGGGAGGAAAAGCAATGTCCTCAAGTCATTGTCTGAATAGAGGTTGAGCACAGTGCGTGTCGGTATGTAGTTGGGTATTGAACCTGCCGAATAAGGCTGGAAGTTTTGGCCAGTCTGACCTGAAGCCTCCGACGGGTAGCTGCTGTAAATCTTCAGGATACTTTCCGTATCGGTCTCGTCGCCGTAAGCATAAAGGTAAGCTGTATTGCCTTGAATTATGAAAGTAAGACCCCACCACATTCTTGTGAACTCATAGGGATTACCGCTTTGTATTGCGGTGTTGAGGGCATAGCTGTTTGTTCCGATAACTTCAGCAGCATATTCTGCCGCGTCTGAGTACTTGTCCATCGCCAAAGCTACACGCGCCTTCAAAGCTGTGACGGCATCACGTGTAATGTAATACCTGTCTCCATCTGCGTCAGGAGTAGCTGTAACGTACTTTGCTGCACTGTCAAGGTCGTTGGTTATTTGCTTGTAAGTCTGGCGCAGGGTGTTGCGTGCAGGGTATTGTGACGCGTCCATTGTGGGGTTGTACTTTGTCATGTACGACACGCCGCTGTTCTCCTCGTCTGCTGTTGTCTCTTCAAAGTCTGCACAGAAGAACTTAGCAAGCTCCGACAACGCCCACGCCCTTGTGAAATAAGCCTCGCCGAGGATGTTGTCAATGTCGGCCAAAGCTTCGGTGTCAAAGATGTTGGTGTTCGACATGTCGCACGTATTGTAGCTTTCGATGACGAAGTTGGCGCGCGAAATCAATGCCTGGCAGCTGCCGTAGACGGTCTGCACTTCGGAAGAATTGCTGTTGAAGCTCCAGTTGTACATATAGTTAAGCGCTCCGCTGAAGCCCGCAACGGCGTTGAACTCGTCAGCCTGGATGTCGGGAGCGTTGTAGAACGCTTCTGTTCCTACGCATGAACGAAAGCCGCTGTAAAGGCCGTTGCTCAAGCCCTCGAAGTCTCGCGGTGTCTCGATGGCTTCGTCACTGGGCAGAGAGTCGTAGGGCAGCTTGTCCATGTCGCAAGACGCAAGCGTCAATGCGAAAGCCATCACCGGTAAAAATATCTTTTTGCTCATTGTAATTTTCATCTTAATTTGTGTATGTTATACGCTTGTGATTAGAATGTAATCTGTGCGCCGAACGAGTACTGGCGTGTGTTAGGATAGTTTCCGAGCGTAACAGAGCTGTTGACCTCGGGGTCGTAGCCTGAATATCCGGTGAACGTCAGCAGGTTGCGGCCGGTGAAGAACACCTTTACGCCCTTGATGAAGTGTGTAGCGTCCATCCACTTTTGGGGCAGGGTGTAAGACAGCTGCAAGAGCTTCAGGCGCACGAACGATGCGTTCTCGAGGAACTGCGTGTCGAGCTGGCGAGCGCAGTTGGCTGCAGGAACGTCGGTCTTGTCGCCCGGTTCCATCCACATGTTGAGCATGTTTGTCGACATGTTGGCTGCCGAAGCGTTGGCGGGGTTCTCGATGAGGTAACGTTCGTTGTTCCACATGTAGCGGTCGAACATGCCGGAGAACTGTACGTCGAGCTGCAATCCCTTCCATGCAACCGTGGTGGAAAGACCTGCCGACCAAGGCGCAATGGCGTTCTTGCCTGTCTGCACGCGGTGAGCTTCGGAGTAAACCTTGGTGTAGTTGCCGTTCTTGTCGAGCCATACGCTCTGTCCGTCGGCCGGGTCAACGTGGCTCCAGCGTACCATGTAGAACTCTCCGTAAGGATGGCCCACTTCAAGCTGCATGAAGTCGCCTGCCGCGTAGCTGTCGCGTCCCTGGAAGAGTTTTGTGATTTTGTTCGAGTTGTAGTTGCCGTTCACTTTCACGTTCCAGTACCAGTCCTTGTTCTTGATGATGTCGACGCCGATGGTGAAGTCGAAGCCTCGGTTGCGCATCTCGGCCACGTTGCCCCATGTAGCGCTGTAGCCAGTAGCCAGCGAGAACGGTATCTGCATCAACATGTTGGATGTCTGCTTGTTGTAATACTGGAAGTCGAAGTCTACGCGGTTGAACACGCGGCCTGACAGTCCGATGTTGAATGTCTTGACGGTCTCCCATGTCAGCTCGTCGTTGCCGGCCTGTACGGGTGCCATCACCGTGCCTCCGTTGTAGCTGCCGCCTGCGCCTACAAGGCTGAGGGCTGTGTATGCGCTGATGCCCGAGTTACCGGTAGAACCGTAGCTGATGCGGAACTGCAGGTCGTTGAGCCAGCTCTTGCTTGACTCCATGAATGCCTCGTTCGTGATGTTCCACATCGCTGCGACAGCGCCGAACGTACCCCAGCGGTGGTCTTTGGCGAAGAGTGACGAACCGTCGCGGCGCAGTGAAGCGTCGAGGAAGTAGCGGTCCTTGTAGCTGTAGTTGAGCATTCCGAACCAAGAGTTGCGCACTTCCTCGCTGATTGACTGCGAGGGAATGTCAAGTCCTGTGGACGGAGCTGTTGAAATAAGCATGAGCTTATTATTTGCGAGTCCGTTTACCGATACGCCGAATGCCTCGGTCTTGCTCATCATGCTCTCCTGTCCGAGGAGGACGGTCACATGGTGGTCGCGCAGGAAGTCAAACTTGTACTCCGCTGTGTTCGTAACAGTCCAACGGTAGAAGCGTGAAAAACTTTCGCTTGCCGAGCCGTAGGGGTTCTGTCCGTCAGACTGCTGCTCATTCCATCCGAGAGGATAGTCAAGTTCTGTAAAGTTATAGAACTTCTGCGATGTGCGCATGTCGTTCCAGTCGAGACCTACCGAAGAGCGGATGTTCAAGCCCTCGATAGGGTTGATGTTCACGTATGCGTTCTCGTTGATACGCACTCGGTTGGTAATGATAGGCTGATATTGTGACAACAAGTCCGGATTCATCCATCCCAAGGTTGAATAATACTGGAATTCTTTGCCGTAGCCATCAAAGGTACTGTTCTCCCAGTCTATAATACCGTTATCGTTGTAACCTATCGGATTGCCGTCAGTGTCCACAAGGCCGAGTATTTCGCGGTCGGGCTGCGTCGGGTTGTACATGTTTGCGGCGTACGACTTGTTGTAGACGCTGTTGCCCGTGTCGCTCCACAGCGTAGTCTGCTGCTTCGTATAAGCCAGGTTCGAGTTAGTTCCCACCTTCAGCCAAGGAGTGATGTTGGCCTCGAGGTTGGCGCGCAACGTCTCGCGGCGCATCCAAGAGTCGTCGAAAAGACCGTCGGCGTCATAGTGCGAGAACGATACAAGGTAAGCCGTATTCTGCGAACCGCCGCGGATGCTGGCGTCAACCTGCAGCGTAGGAGCGGTGTTGCCGAGATACTTCTTCTTCCAGTCAGTGCCGATGTTGTACTTCTTGTAGTAAGCCTTCATAGCCTGGAACGACGGGTCGTTGGCATAGTCGGGAGTCACCATCTCCTGGAAGTTGAGCCACTGGTTGGCGTTCATCACGTCAGAACCGTCGTGGGCGATTTCAGAAATTGAGTATTGCGCCGTAACGGAGATTGTCGGAGCTTCGCCGAACTTACCCTTCTTCGAAGTTATGATGACAACGCCGTTGGCCGCACGCGAACCGTAGATGGCCGTAGACGATGCGTCCTTCAACACCGTGATGTTCTCAATGTCGTTCGGGTTGAGCGACACGAACGTGTTGGACGAAATCTCGCTGCCGTCCAATATGAACAAAGGCTCTGTCGTTGCATAAATTGATGTCACACCACGGATACGCATGCTCGTCGTAGCCGAAGGCTCACCCGAAGAGGTGAATACCTGGAGTCCGGCCACCTGGCCCTGCAAAGCGTCGCCCACGTTGGCAACGGGGCGGTTGGAGATAGCCTCGCTCGACACGGTAGCCACCGAGCCGGCGATGGTACCCAGCTTACGGGCCGAGCCGTAACCGGTCACG
>OGGJ01000114.1_pt1 | contig 79947 bp, 57 predicted proteins | sample 1571071 | NCBI WGS metagenome assembly OGGJ01 (sample SAMEA2581954, study PRJEB24529) | metagenome | biome: Human gut stool | place: China | collected 2011
GCGACCTCCAGGTTATGAGCCTGGCGAGCTACCAACTGCTCCACTCCGCGATATTAACCACGCATTCAGATTAGCAATAGAAGCATTTCTGAATTGCGAGTGCAAAGGTATGACTTTTTAGCGAGACCACCAAATATTTTCGCAATTATTTTTCAAATCATAGCAAAAAACACACTTTTAGCACCTCATCAGCCCCCAAAATCGTCTATTTTTGACTACTTCCTATTAAAGTTCGAGAAGTTTGTTGTAGCGCAGAGCATTCAGCTGACGCAACAATTCGAGTCGTTCTTCGGTGAGTCGACCGGTTTTCAAAAGCCTTTTATTATACTTCCACCAGTTGAGTAGTCCGCGATTTTCTACCTTTTTCTTATCGGGCAGTTGATGATTTGCTTCAAGATAGCAGCGAAGTGCTTTATAGTGACTCAACCATTTTTCTTCGTTCTTAGTTCGCATAGCAATCTGATTTATGAGGTGTAAAAGTACAAAAACATTACAACATCGCAAAACAATTATATAAAATAATGTGGATATGGGTTATTTCGAGTAACTTTGCACCACCGATGCAGCCTAAAAAAGTAAAAGAGTAAAAAGGTAAAAAGTAGGAGGTATGGGCATCTTGCCCATACCACGCAGCCTATATAAAAGTAAAAAAGGAAAAGGAACAATAAACAAAATAATGACAGAACAGTTTAAAGACAAGCCATATAACGACTACGGTCAGTGGATACGCCAACAATTTCCGTTCCGTGTACAGAAGATTTCCGTTGATGCAGGGTTCTCCTGCCCAAACAGAGACGGCACCTTATCACACGGTGGGTGCATCTTCTGCGACAACCGCACGTTCAACCCATCCTACTGCCAACCGTCGAAACCGATAGCGCAGCAGATGGAAGAGGGCAAGGAGTTCTTCCGTCGCAAGTATCCCGACATGAAATACCTCGCCTACTTTCAGGCTTACAGCAACACCTATGCCCCACTCGACGTGCTGAAACAGCGCTACGAGGAGGCGCTGGCTGTGGACGACGTAGTGGGACTGGTCATCGGTACACGCCCCGACTGTATTAGCGATGAGCTACTCGACTATCTTGAAGAGCTCAACCGTCGCACGTTCCTCATCGTGGAGTACGGCATCGAGTCGGTAAACGACGACACGCTACGCCACATCAACCGCGGGCATGACTTTGAATGTAGCCGACGGGCAATAGAACTGACGCACGACCGTGGCATTCTCACCGGCGGACACATCATACTCGGACTGCCCGGCGAGGACCGAGAGGAGAACGTCCGCCAAGCCTCGATAGTGTCGCAGATGAAGCTCGACATTCTAAAAATACACCAGCTGCAGATTATCCGCGGCACGCAACTTGCCGACGAATACATGCAGCAGCCCTTTAAACTCTTCACGCCCGACGAGTATATCGACACCTGCATAGCCTACCTCGAGCGTCTGCGCAGCGATATCATCGTGGAGCGCTTCGTCAGCCAGTCGCCTGCCGACATGCTCATTGCTCCGAAATGGGGCATAAAGAACCATGAGTTCACCAACCGACTTGTGAACAGAATGAAGGAACTCGACACGTGGCAAGGAGCTTTTAAAAGTAAAAAAGTAAAAGAGTAAAAAGGTATTGTCAACACCACACCATCTCACCATCTCAACACCACAACACCACAACACCACACCATCATGCCATTACACATAGCCATTATCGGGGGTGGCGCAGCCGGCTTCTTTGCAGCAATAGAAGCGAAGCGCAACTATCCCGACACCGACATCACCATCTTCGAGAAGAACCAGAAGATGCTCGCCAAAGTAGCCATCACGGGTGGCGGCCGCTGCAACCTGACCAACTCCTTCGAGCAGATCAGCGACCCTAAGCACGCCTATCCGCGTGGCGACAAACTCATGAAACGTCTTTTCAAACGCTTCGACCACCACGCAGCCTACGCATGGTTCGAGCGCGAAGGCGTGCCACTCACCACGCAGGAAGACGAGTGCGTTTTCCCCGTCTCGCAGGATGCTATGAGCGTTGTCAACTGTCTCACCACGCTTGCCTCGCGTCTCGGCGTGAAGCAGCTGGGCGGTTACCAGCTGAAGGACATCAGCCGAAACGCCGACGGCACATTCCACCTCACGTTCGCCGGTGGTAAAGAGGTCGACTTCGACCGTGTAGCCATCGCTACGGGCGGTGCGCCGAAGGGCGAAGGACTCGACGTGTTCGCACGCTTAGACCATGATATAGCTACGCCCGTGCCGTCGCTCTTCACGTTCAACATAGCCGACCGCAGTTTCCTTACGCTCATGGGCACCGTGGTAGAAGACGCCATCGCGTCACTACCCGGCACGAAGTTCCGCGCTGAGGGTCCGCTGCTCGTCACCCATTGGGGCATGAGCGGACCGGCTGCGCTGAAGCTCTCTGCTCATGCCGCACGCTATCTGCAGGAGCACAACTACCAGGCGGACGTGGCAATCAACTGGACGGGCGAGAGTAGACGCAACGTGACGGAGGAGGAGATAGCCTCCATCGCCACACGCAACCCACAGAAGCAGCTTGCCACGATACGCCCGTTCGACTTGCCATCGCGCCTGTGGGTCTACCTGCTGCAGAAGACGCAGAACGACCCCACACGCAAGTGGGGCGAATTGGGCAAGAAGAACCTCAACCGCATCGTGGAAACACTCACCAACGACATATACCGCATCACGGGCAAGGGCCGCTTCCGCGACGAGTTCGTGACATGTGGCGGTGTCTCGCTCTCATCAATAGACATGCACACGCTGCAGAGCAAGCACTGCCCCGGACTCTTCTTCGCCGGCGAGGTGATCGATGTTGATGCCATCACCGGAGGTTTCAATCTGCAAGCAGCATGGACTATGGGCTATGTAGTAGGCCAGCACATCGGCGAACAATGAAAAAAGCGGACTCAAATATTTGCCGTTACACATAAAATCAGTATATTTGCAAAATTAATAAACCAATAATTTTTACACATGAGATCAATTCTTTCAACACTCGCATTCGCTGTCATCACACTGACAGCCTGCGCGCAATCAATTCCTGGTACGGAGTATAGCATTAAAGGCACCTGCCAAGCAGGTGTTAGTAAGGTATATGTAATGGACGTAAACGGCAATCGCCCGACCGCAATCGACAGTGCCACCGTCGAAGACGGCAAGTTCGCGCTGAAGGGTTCGGCTGAGAAGGACGCACTGCTCGGGCTCACCGTTACCAAGAAGGAATACTGCGCATTCTTCAACGACGGCACACCTATCGTTGCCGACCTCGAGAAGAAAACGCTCACCGGCTCGGAGCAGAACACCAAGCTCAACGCCTACGACCGCGAGATAGATGCCCTCGGCAGTGAGGCGCAGGCTCTCTACGCCCAGTTTACAAAGGCTCAGCAGAGCGGCATGAGCGAGGCAGAGCTGCAGAAGCTCGCCAACGAGCTCGGTCCGAAGCTTAACGACATCTCGGAAAGCGTATCGCTCCGTTCGCTCGAAATCATCAAGGAGAACAAGGACAACCTCATCCCCGTGGCTTTCGTCAACAACGTGATGTACTACGTGGAGTTCCCGGTTTTGCAGGAGATACTCAACGAGAAGTACGCCTACGCCAAGCATCCTGCGCTTGCTCCTGCACGCCAGTATCTGGCTATGCTTGTCAAGAAGGCAGGCATCATCGGCAAGCCGTTCACCGACCTCACCGAGAACGATGTCAACGGCAATCCGCACAAGCTCTCGGAGTACTGCGGTAAGGGCAACTACGTGCTCATCGACTTCTGGGCTTCGTGGTGCGGACCATGCCGTGCGGAGATGCCCCACGTGAAGGCTGCCTACGACAAGTACAAGTCGAAGGGCTTCAACGTGGTTGGTCTGTCGTTCGACAACAAGCTCGAGAACTGGAAGAAGGCCATCGCCGAGATGCAGCTCGACTGGGTTCACCTCTCCGACCTTAAAGGCTGGCAGAGCGTAGCCGGTCAGGTGTACGGCATACGCTCGATACCGGCAAGCTACCTTGTCGACCCTACTGGCAAGATTATCGCAGCCGACCTCAGAGGCGAGCAGCTGGAGGCTAAGCTGAGAGAGATTTACGGAGAGTAGTTATCAACAAAACACCCCTCACACTCAATAGGTTTTTATGGATAACAGCAAACAGGCTACTCTTGAGCTGGGCACAAAGCCCGTGGGCAAGCTGCTGATGCAGTACGCGCTGCCCGCCATCGCTGCCATGACGGCGGCGTCGCTCTACAACATGACAGACAGTATATTCATCGGACAAGGCTGCGGTGCACTCGCCATCAGCGGCCTTGCCGTTACATTCCCCTTACAGAACCTCGCAGCGGCGTTTGGTGCCGGTGTGGGCGTAGGTGCTTCTACGTGCATATCGGTTAAGCTGGGACAGAAAGACTACGCCACCGCCGAGCGTGTGTTCGGTAATGCTTTCACGCTGAACGTCATCATCGGCGTTGCGTTCAGCATCATATCGCTTCTCTTCCTCAACCCTATCCTGCGCTTCTTCGGCGCAAGCGATGCCACCCTACCCTACGCACGCGAGTATATGGTCATCACGCTCGCCGGCAACGCCATCTCGCACATGTTCTTCGGCATGAATGCCATACTGCGTGCTGCGTCGAAGCCGCGCTCGGCCATGATGGCATCGATAATGACGGTGGTGCTCAACGCCATACTCTCGCCAATATTCATCTGGCCACTGCACATGGGCATAGGCGGAGCGGCTCTCGCCACAATCATTGCGCAGGCTGCGGTGCTCTGCTGGCAGCTTCGGATATTCAGCAATCCGCAGTGCATCGTCCACTTCAAGCGTGGCATCTACCGCCCCGTGTCGCACATCATCAAAAACATCATAGCCATCGGCATCTCGCCGTTCGCCATGAACGCCTGCTCGTGCATCGTCATCATCTTCATCAACAAGGCACTCACTTTCCACGGTGGCGACCTTGCAGTGGGCGCGTTCGGCATTACGAACAAGATTGCGTTCATCTTCATAATGATAAACATGGGAATGAATCAGGGCATGTTCCCAATCGCAGGCTACAACTACGGCGCACGCAACTACGACCGTCTGCTGCGCGTACTGAAGTACACCATGACGGGCGCGGTGCTCATCACCACCGTCGGCTGGGCTATTGCACAGACCATGTCCTACGAGTGCGCACGCCTGTTCACCTCCGACGAGACACTCATCCGCATCTCGGAGCGTGCCATAACCATCACCATGCTCACCTTCCCATTAGTGGGCGCACAGATGGCAAGCACGGGCTTCTTCCAGAGTATCGGCAAGGCAAAGATAAGCATGTTGCTCTCGCTCTCGCGCCAGCTCCTGTTCTTCCTGCCGGCATTGCTCGTACTGCCCAACTTCTACCAGACCGACGGCGTGTGGCTCGCGCAGCCCATCAGCGATGCCATCTCGTTCGTTGTGGCAATAGTGCTGCTCACGAAGTATGTGAAGAAGTTCAAGGCGGCGCAAGCTGAGGGGGCAGCAGTATAACCGACAGCTACATTAACAAACTAAAGCAAAGAGACATGAACAACGATAAACTTATAATCAGCGTAGGCCGCCAGCTTGGCAGTGGCGGCAGAACGATAGCAAAGATGCTGGCAGAGGAGTTCGGCTGCACGTTCTACGACCGCGAAGTGCTTGAGCTGGCTGCCAAGGAGAGCGGGTTCAGCCCCGAGTTCTTCGAGAAGAACGACGAGCGCAAGGGCTTCCTCGACCAGATATTCCACATGCACATGCCGTTCATCTCCGACTCGTCGTTCTACGACAACGGACTCTCGCAGGAGAGTCTGTTCCGCATACAGAGCGACGCCATACGCAAGGCAGCCGACGAGTCGTCGTGCGTGTTCGTGGGCAGATGCGCCGACTATGTGCTGCGCGACAAGCCGAACATGGTGACGGTGTTCATCACAGCCGACCTCGACGAGCGCGTCAGCAACATCTGCAAGCGACACAACTGCTCGGCTGAGGAGGCACGCAAGCTGATCAGCGACAAGGAGAGCACACGCTCCTCCTACTACAACTACTACACGGGCAAGACGTGGGGCGACAGTGCAAGCTACGACCTCTGCGTCAATGCGTCGCGCCTCGGACCCGAAGGCACGAAGGAGTTCATAGCCGACTTTATAAGAAGGAGAATGAAACGATGAAAAAGATAGGCATAATCAGCGACACCCACTCCTACTGGGACGACCGCTACTTGAAACACTTCGAGCCATGCGACGAGATATGGCACTGTGGCGACATCTGCTCGACGGTGCTCGCGGAGCGCTTGGCTGAGTTTCGTCCGCTGCGTGCCGTCTGCGGCAACTGCGACGGCGGCGACCTGCGCCTCATGTTCCCCGAGGTGCTGCGCTTCAAGTGTGAGGAGGTGGAGGTACTGATGAAGCACATCGGCGGCTACCCCGGCAAGTACGACCCGAGCATACGCCGACAGATAATGGAGCGACCGCCGAAGCTCTTCATCAGCGGACACTCACACATACTGAAGATAAAGAACGACCCACTGCTCGGACTGCTGCATATCAACCCCGGAGCAGCCGGACTGCAGGGATGGCAGACGGAGCGCACCCTCGTCCGACTCACCATCGACGGAGCAACAATGAAGGATTGCGAAGTGATTACGTTAGGTACACCAGGCAGGCATAGCGCAATGTAATATATTATAAGGTATATATACAGCAAATCGCCCACAAGCTCGATTGAGCTTGTGGGCGATTTTTTTCAGGGGGTGCAGTTGTCTCAACTGCACCAATTAACATAATTGTACATTCTATCTTGTTGGTGCAGTTCTTGCTCTGGCAAGCGACAAAGCCGAGCGGAAACAACTGCACCCCCTATAATTAGCTAACCTTGTTCAGCTTCTTGATGATAGAGAAGATGAAGACTGCAGAGAGCAAGCAGATGCCTGCCAAAACGCCCCAGATAGTAACAAGGCTGAGGTTCTGACCCCACATGATGCCTGGGAGCATTACGAGCTGATTGCCGATAGCAGTAGCACCGAACCACAGACCCATCATCAGACCTGCATACTTCGGAGGAGCCACCTTCGTTACGAACGAGATGCCGATCGGCGAGAGCAGAAGCTCGGCAAAGGTGAGGATGAGGTATGTAGAGATGAGGAGGTTAGCACTTACGCGAGTGCCCTCAGTAGCAGGGTCGCCTTGTGTGAGCGGCAACTCAAGACCCATAGAGCCTACAGCCATCCATACGAAGCCGAGAGCAGCTACAAGCATACCCAAACCAATCTTCTCAGGCGATGTCGGCTCCTTGCCAATCTTGTTGAGCCAAGAGAAAATAGCCACACTCACCGGTGTCAACGCCACCACGTAGCACGGGTTGAACTGCTGGAAGATAGGAGCCTTAACGTCTACTGCACCCTCAAGAGCATTGTAAGCATAGAAGAGGTATGAGATAGCAGCAACGATAACGCCGAGCGAAATGAGCTTACCCTTGAAGGTCTTGCTCTGAGCGAGTCCGAAGCTTGCGTAAACTACGAAGATGCAAGCCACGAGGTTGCGCACGTCGAACGCCATTGACTGCAGACCCTCAGAGGTCTTCTGCGTATAGTCGCGAGCAAATAGTGTCAGGGTAGCACCGTTTTGGTGGAACGCCATCCAGAAGAAGATAACCACAGCAAACACAAGGCACAAGCAAACGATGCGCTCCTTTGTCTCTGCAGGAGAAAGCTCGTTGAAATCCTTACGCTCCAAAGAGTCGTCGTCCTTCTTCTTTGTTTCAGAAGCAAGCACGTGCTTGTAGGTGAAACCAAAGATATAATATATAGCGATACTAACGATGAGCGATGCACATGCTACGGCGAAAGCGAAGTGGTAAGAATCTTCTACCGACACGCCGAGGCTTGTCTGTGCCCAATCCATAATTTTGATAGCTGCTGTAGGAGCGAACATCGCACCGATGTTGATAGCCATGTAGAAGAGCGAGAAACCAGAGTCGCGGTTCTGCGCATACTTCGGCTCGTCGTACAGACGACCTACCATCACCTGCAGGTTGCCTTTGAACAGACCCGTACCGAAAGCAATCAGGACGAGCGCAAGGCCCATTGCTCCTGCTGCCACCATGTCCTTGCCAAGCGGAAGCGAGAGCACGAGGTAACCGATGAACATGATGAAGATACCACTTGTCACCATCTTGCCGAAACCGAACTTGTCGGCTGCGATACCGCCAATGATAGGAAGGAAGTAGACCATCATCAGGAAAGTTGAGTAAATTGTACTTGCTGTTCCGGTAGCATAACCGAAGTTAGCCTGCAAGTAGAGTAAGAACACAGCAAGCATGGTGTAGTAGCCGAAACGCTCACCAGTGTTTGCCAAGGCTAATGCCCACAGACCTTTTGGTTGATTTTCAAACATAAATTGTATTGTTTTTATTGATTAAGTTATTTTTCCGTAGTTACAATATCACAACTTACAAATTTAAGAAGAATAATTCTATTTGCCAAATGTATGTCATCTTTTCGTAACAAAATATAGCAATTATATAGTTGTGGGGGCTTTATCGGGGCGTGGTGGTAGGCTTTTGGACGATCTATTGCTGCTGTTGTGCATCGGACGGCGAACGGAATCTGATCGGGCGGCGAACGGAATCTGATCGGGCGGCGAACGGAATCTGATCGGGCGGCGGACGGAATCCGATCGGGCGGCGGACGGAATCTGATCGGACGGCGGACGGAATCTGATCGGGCAGCGGACGGAATCCGATTGGACGGCGGACGCAAACGGTGCCAAAAGTTGAAAAATCATAACATATAGGGATTGCACAAACAAGACTTTCTGCTTAACTTTGCAGACTAAAACGGAGACAACTGCACCCCCTACACTGCCCCCCTACACTGCACATTATAAAGACGGAACAATATGAACAAACGAAAACTCATACAACATCACAAATGGTTCGGACTGCTCATCAGCTTCTTCCTGCTGATGTTCTGCATCTCGGGCATACTGCTCAACCACCGCCAGCTTATCAGCGACATCAACGTGTCGCGCACGCTGCTGCCCTCGCGCTACGAGTATCGCCAATGGAACGGAGGACTGATGCGCGGCACGCTGCCGTTCGACTCACACATATTAATATATGGTGCGTCGGGCATGTTCCTTGCCGACTCCACTGCCACGCAGATTGCCGACTTCAACGACGGACTGCCTACGGGTGCCGACTACCGACAGATACGCAACGTGACGACCGTGGGCAGCGGAGCCTCAACACAGATGTTCGCCGTGTCGCCGTTCGCGCTCTACCGCTTCGGTATGCACGGCAAGTGGCACACCGTACAGCTGCCGCTTGTCGACCAGGACGAGCGACTGACCGACATCGCTTCGCACGGTGACACGCTCGTGGTTCTGAGCCGCTCGCACGCATACGTAGCCGTGCCGCCCTACAAGCAGTTCGACTGCGTAGCCCTGCCTGCCCCGCCCGACTATAAAGACCGCGCAACGGCGTTCCGCACGATTTGGCTGCTGCATAGCGGTGAGTTGTTCGGCTTCGCTGGCAAACTCGTTGTCGACGCAATAGCCGTGGTGCTTATCGTACTCATACTGACGGGCATCGCCTTCTTCTGCCTGCGCACCACGAAGCACCGCTGGCAGAGCAAGGGGCGCACGATGAAGCACACGCTACGCTGGCACGACCTCGTGGGGCGCAAGACGATAGTCGCCACGCTGTTCATCTGCATCACGGGCTGGTGTCTGCGCCCACCGGTGATGGTGGCGCTCGCACTGACGAAGGTGCCTACCCTACCGTTCACTACGCTGAAGAGCCAGAATGCGTGGCACGACAAGCTGCGCCTTTTGCGCTACGATGCCGTGATGGGCGACTGGCTGTTGTCTACGTCCGAGGGCTTCTACTCATTGGGCAGCGACATCAACGCTCCACGTCCACAGCACATAGCAAGTGCTCCTCCGCAGAACGTGATGGGACTGAACGTGTGGCAGCAGCGCGAGGACGGCATGTGGCTATGCGGTTCGTTCAGCGGTATGCACGTATGGAACCGCCGCACGGGCAGCTCTGTCGACTACTTCACGGGAAAACCGTCGCCGAAGAAGCAAGGCGCACCGTTCGGCAACAAGGCGATAGCTGGCTACAGTGCCGACTTCCGCAGTGCTGTTGAGCATAGTGGCACGAACGGTGAAGGCACAAAAAAATCAGCCACAGAGGTTGTGACTGATTACTATGAAGGTACTACGAAGATAGCGCAACCCGAACGGCTGCGCCACTTGCCTATGTCGCTTTGGAACGTGGCACTCGAGGTGCACACCTGTCGCATCTACATGCAAAACACCGCCACCTATGTATTCATTTTCTTCTTCGGCATTGCTGCCGTATGGTGTTTGTGGACGGGATTGAAGTTAAAGAGGTAACTTCAGGGGGTGCACTTGTCTCAAGTGCACCAACCTAATAGAATGCACCGATAAAATATTGGTGCACTTGAGACAAGTGCACCCCCTAATAGAATGCACCGATAAAACGTTGGTGCACTTGAGACAAGTGCACCCCCTGAAGAATGTTTTGAGACAAGTGCACCCCCTATGAGAATGTACCGAGGCGCACCCCTAATTTAGATCAAAGAGCCACGTGAGCTTCACGACGATGTTCGAGTGGTTGGAGCGTGCGAAGTAGTCGCGCTTCGAGTCGCCGTAGATATTGCCCAAGCCGTAATAGTAGCGGCCTTCGAGCAGCAGATGACCAGCACGCGGTATGCTCCACTCCACACCTAAGCCAGCAGCGATGCCGTAGTCGAACTTGTTCTCCACCGCCATCGTGTCCTGCGCACACGTCTGGTTGGCGCGATCGGTGGTGTTGCGGTCAGCCAAGGCGAAGTTGGTCTTTGTCGACTCGCCGAGCATGTAGCCAAACTGCGGTCCGGCTTGGAAGAAGAACTGCAAGCCCTTACGCTCCTTACCCCATGCCAAGTGGGCGAACACCGGCAACTGTATGTAGTTGATGTCGCGCTGATAAGCCTCAGCCACACCTGTCACGGGGTTGATGACCGGCTGGTCTTTAACGTCGAGGATGCTCTCCTTCCATCCGATGCGAGCATAGTTGAGCTCGGCATACACGGAGCAATATGTCTTGAAGTACTTCTCGCAAGTGTACTTAAAGGAGAGTCCGGCGGTGAAGCCAGGATGCTGCACCTGCGTAACCTTAGGCACGAAGCCCACGCTACTCATCACGTAGCCACCGTTGACACCGAGGGCGAAGTCGTTGCGATGGTCGCCCACCTGCGCACTAACGCCTGTCGCCACAAGCAACAGCAACGCGAGGATGCCCTGTCTTAATATCTTTACTTTGAACATTTATCCTTATTGGGTTTTTCTGTGTATTTTCTACAAGCCGCCTAAAGGCTGCGTTTAAGCCGTTTGAAGGCTGCGTTTAAGCCGAACTAAGCCTTTCTAAGCCTCTCTAAGCCGAGGAAGAGCAGCCAAGCCCTCCCCGATGGGGAGGGTTGGGAGGGGCTCTTTTTACTTTTAATACGAGATGGTCTCTATGGTGCGATTCGGCTTATAGTGCAACAGTATGAAGCTATTGTTCTGCATACCGCCATTGCTGACACGCTTGAACTTCAGCGGAGTCTGCAACGGAGTGTATGTGTTCTGCTGCTGTGTGCCTTCAAACTTCGCGCCATACTTGTTGATGCCACGAATGAAGAACTGCGCCTGATCGTAGCCAGTGAGGGCGAAGCGTGGAAGAGCCTGACGCATGTCCGACTTGAACCACTGGCGGTAGCTGCGCTCCAAGTTGGCGGTGGCAGGAGCGTACTCGTTGTAAACGTATGCCGTGGGGATGTATGCCTCGTACTTATAATAATAGTCCTGATATACACGCTTATACATCAACCACTCGTTGTAGCCGAAGAGTGCTATCCGAACATTCGGGAACGTGGCACGCAGAACGTTCAGCTTAGCCAATGTGGAGTTGAGCTGCGGCGAGCGACCAGTGTTTAGTATCACAACATTCTGCTTCACCGCGCTGAACGCCTTGGCGAACATTTCCGGCGACGATTTGAGGTTGGTGATGTTATAGCTCAAGCCTGCTGCCTCCAAGCGCTTGCGCAGCTCGGAGGTGAAGATACCCTTGTCGCTCGTCGAGTCGTTGCAGTCGACGAACACGGGGTGAGCATCCTTGAAGCGGTTCATAAACGCATTCGCTGAAAGCTCTGCGGTGAGTATTCGGCTTTGATACACCTGGAAGATATGGTCGTTGGTTTCCACGTCGCCACCGTTGATAGAGAACGGAATGACGAGACGTATGCCGTGCTTGCGACAGAAATCGGCTATCGGCTTAACCTGCTTGGTGTAAAGCGGACCGAAGATGAGGTCGCAGTTCTTGGCGTTGGCATCGGCAAGCACGGGGTTAACATCTGCATCCTTGTACAAGTTCCATGCAAAGATGTTGGTGTTGATGCCCTGACTGCGCAGACTGTCGCACGCCATGAGCACACCACGATAGTACTCGGTCATGCGCTGTCCGTCGCCATCCACGTTGTGCAGCGGCAGCATCACGCCCACGTTCACGGTGTTAGCAACACGCTGACGCGTGGCGGTTGACGTGGGAGCGGTGGGCTTCTGTGCAGCGTTCGGTGTCTGCTTCGAGAACGGTATAAGCAGCTGTTCGCCTTTCTTCAGCACATAGTCGGGCTTCTGCATGTCGGGGTTTGCCTGCATAAGCTCTTCGATAGTGATGTTATATTTATGGGCAATGCCGTATATTGTGTCTTTCTTCTTCACCTTATACAAGTCCTGCCACTTAGCGGTCTGCGCCACTACTGACGATGCCAGCAACCAGGCGCACAACAAGAAGAGAATTCTGATACTACGTCTCATTTCTATATTCTGTTTAATTAACATTGCAAAAGTACACAAAATATATTGTTTGCAAAAATCTTTGTTCATAAATAACGTTATAAATAAGTCGCAGCGTTTTGCTGTGTGCGAGATAATAAGTAACTTTGCATTACGAGTTGACGAGCGACAAGTTGACGAGTAGACAAGTAAACAAGTAGACAATGAAATACATCAGAACACTATTATTGTTGATTCTCTGCACTACGCTACAGGCTTACGCCGACGAAGTGCCGACCATCGACCCACAAGCCACATTCACAACCGACGAAGGCGAAGAGACGGGCACGAGCTATTCGGGATCGGCTCCGCTCACGGTGGTGTTCCACGCCAACGCGGAGAACATCGGTGCGTACACACCCCACTACGAGTGGCGCTTCACCAAAGAGGGTGCAACGCAGCCCTACCTCGTGCGCTACGAGGAGGAGACGGAGTACACCTTCACCGAGGCTGGCTCGCACCGCATAGTGCTCTATGCTACATTCATCAACGGCACCGACACCGTGGCATACACCAAGGACTACTGGCAGGATGCACAGCCGATAACGATACAAATATCGGAGAGCAAGCTCGAGATGCCGAACGCCTTCTCGCCCAACGGCGACGGCATCAACGACGTGTATCGCGCCAAGAGCAACTACCAGAGCATCGTGGAGTTCGATGCCTGCATCTTCAACCGCTGGGGGCAGAAGCTGTACGAGTGGCACGATCCTGCCGGAGGATGGGACGGCAAGTTCAACGGCAAGGATGTGAAGCAGGGTGTCTACTTCGTGCTCGTGAAAGCGAAGGGTGCCGACGGCAGAAAGTACACCATCAAGAAGGACGTAAACCTACTGCGCGGATATACAGAAACCAGCGGAGTTAATCCAACGGAATAGTAGTTATGGGAGAAAAGATAAACATTTGGGGCGCACGCGTCCACAACCTGAAGAACATAGACGTGGAGATACCACGCGACTCGCTCACGGTGATAACCGGACTGAGCGGTTCGGGCAAGTCGTCGCTTGCCTTCGACACTATTTATGCCGAAGGCCAACGCCGATATATCGACACGTTCTCGGCATACGCACGCAACTTCCTCGGCGGAATGGAGCGGCCCGATGTGGACAAGATAACAGGCTTAAGTCCGGTTATCTCCATCGAACAGAAGACAACCAACAAGAACCCACGCTCTACGGTGGGCACCACAACCGAGATATACGACTATCTGCGTCTGCTCTACGCTCGCGCCGGAACGGCTTACAGCTACGTCACGGGCGAGAAGATGGTGAAGTACACGGAGGAGCGCATCGTCGACATGATCAACTCCGACTATGCCGGCAAGCGCATTTACATACTCGCCGTGCTCATCAGACAGCGCAAGGGTCACTACCGCGAACTCTTCGAGACGCTGCGACGCAAGGGCTACCTGTACGTGCGCATCGACGGAGAGATAACGGAGATAAAGAGCGGCATGAAGACCGACCGCTACAAGAACCACAACATTGAGGTGGTAATAGACAAGATGCAGATGCGCGAGGGCTTCGACGACCGCCTGCGCAAGACTGTGGCTACGGCTATGCGCGAGGGCGACGGACTGATTATGATTCTCGACAAGGACACGGGCGTGGCAAAGAACTTCTCAAAGCGACTGATGTGCCCAACGTCGGGCATATCCTACCGCGACCCTGCACCGAATATGTTCTCGTTCAACTCGCCCGAAGGTGCTTGCCACAAGTGCAAGGGACTGGGCTACATCAACGAGATCGACATGAAGAAGGTGATACCCGACGACTCGTTGTCGATATACGACGGGGCTATCGTGCCGCTCGGCAAGTACAAGAACCAGATGATATTCTGGCAGATTGGTGCGATACTCGAGGCTGCCGAGTGCACGCTGAAGACACCCGTCAGCGAGGTGCCTGAAGACACGCTCAACGAAGTGCTCTATGGTTCGCTCGAAACGATACGCATCAGCAAGGACGTTGTGCACACGTCGAGCGACTACTTCTGCACGTTCGACGGTGTGATGAAGTATCTGCGCACCGTGATGGAGAACGACGACTCGCAGTCGGGACAGAAATGGGCGGAGCAGTTCCTCGCCGTAACGGAATGCCCGGAGTGTCACGGTGCACGCCTCAACCGCGAAGCTCTGTCGTATCGCATCTGGGACAAGAACATAGCGGAGCTGTCGGGCATGGACATTCTGCAACTGAAGCAGTGGCTCGACGAGGCGGAGTCGCACCTTGACAGCCGTCAGACAGCCATCGCAACGGAGATACTGAAAGAGATAAAGACGCGCATCAACTTCCTGCTCGACGTAGGTCTCGACTATCTGTCGCTATCGCGCCAGTCGGCAACGCTATCGGGTGGCGAGAGCCAGCGCATACGTCTTGCCACACAGATTGGCTCGCAGCTCGTCAACGTGCTCTACATCCTCGACGAGCCGAGCATCGGACTGCATCAGCGCGATAACGACCGACTCATACACTCGCTGAAGGAGCTGCGCGACATGGGCAACACCGTGGTTGTGGTGGAGCACGACCGCGACATGATGCTCAACGCCGACTATATCGTGGACATAGGTCCGAAGGCGGGCATCCGTGGTGGCGAGGTAGTGTTCCAGGGTACACCCGAGCAGATGCTGAAGGAGCACACCATAACAGCCGACTATCTCAACGGACTGCGCAAAATCGAAATACCCGAACACCGACGCGAAGGCAACGGCAAGAGCATCGTGATACGTGGCGCGAAGGGCAACAACCTGAAGAACGTGGACGTAGAATTCCCATTAGGCAAGCTCATCGTGGTGACGGGCGTGAGCGGTTCGGGCAAGTCGACACTTATCAACGAGACTCTGCAGCCGATTCTCTCGCAGCACTTCTACCGTTCGCTGAAGAAGCCGATGCCCTACGATAGCATCGAAGGCATAGAGAACATTGACAAGGTGGTGAACGTCGACCAGTCGCCGATTGGTCGCACACCGCGCTCCAACCCGGCTACATATACTGGCGTGTTCAACGATATACGCGCCATGTTCGTCAATCTGCCCGAGGCGAAGATACGCGGATACAAGCCCGGACGCTTCTCGTTCAACGTGAAAGGCGGACGCTGCGAGACGTGCAAGGGCGGTGGCTACCGCACCATAGAGATGAACTTCCTGCCGGATGTGCTCGTGCCATGCGAGGTGTGTCACGGCAAACGCTACAACCGCGAAACGCTTGAGGTGCGCTACAAGGGCAAGAGTATCGCCGACGTGCTCGATATGACATTCAACCAGGCGGTGGAGTTCTTCGAGAACGTGCCGAACATTCTGCAGAAGATAAAGACGGTGAAGGAGGTAGGATTAGGTTACATCAAGCTGGGTCAGCCTTCGACAACGCTATCGGGTGGCGAATGCCAGCGTGTGAAGTTAGCCACCGAGCTAAGCAAGCGCGACACAGGAAAGACACTGTACATCCTCGACGAGCCGACAACGGGTCTGCACTTCGAGGATATAAAGATTCTGATGGAGGTATTGCAGAAGTTGGTTGACCGTGGCAATACGGTGATAATCATCGAGCACAACCTCGACGTAATAAAGCTCGCCGACTACATCATCGATATGGGACCCGAAGGCGGACGCGGTGGAGGACAACTGCTGGCAAAGGGAACGCCGGAGGAAGTGGCGGAGTGCAAAGAGAGCTACACGGCGAAGTTCCTGAAACAAGAATTAGAATAGGAGGGTATGGCATCCTGCCATACCCAGGCACCCTTAAAACGCAATCAGCGTGGGTATGGCAAGATGCCATACCCTCCTAAAGAAGCAATCTGCGTGGGTATGGCAGGATGCCATACCATCCTATAATTAGAAGTATATGAAAATAGAACTCTGCAATCTTGAGAAACACTTCGGCATGAACACTGCCGTAGACATTAAAAGTTTCACTATCAATAATGGTGACATCCTCGGTCTGGTCGGCAACAACGGTGCCGGCAAGACAACGTTGTTCCGCCTTATGCTCGACCTTCTGAAGGCGGACGAAGGCACAGTGACAATGCAACCTGCTGCGGAAGACAGTCCAACGGCAATCAACCCAGCACTGAGCGAGGACTGGAAAGCATATACCGGTGCGTACATCGACGACGGTTTCCTCATCGACTTCCTCACCGCAGAAGAATACTTCGACTTCATCGGACGTGTGTCGGGCATGACGAAGGAGCAGATAGCTGAACGCCTGACCAGTTTCGAGCCACTTATGAACGGCGAGATACTCAACCAGAAGAAGTACATACGCGACTTCTCTGCCGGCAACAGACATAAGGTGGGCATCATCGCCGCACTGCTGAACCGCCCCGAACTGGTTATTCTCGACGAGCCGTTCAACTTCCTCGACCCCAGAAGCCAGAACATGCTGAAGAAGGTGCTGCTCGACTACAACAAGGAGACGGGAGCTACGGTGATTGTGTCGAGCCACAACCTGCAGCATACCACCGAGATATCTACACGCATCGCACTGCTTGAGCACGGCGTGATAATAAAAGACCTCGACAACCGCGACGCGGAAGCCATGAACGAGCTGGAGGACTACTTCAAGGTGTAACCCAACTAAACACTATCAATCGGTGTGCCATGCGCCGAATCGTACATCCGTTGGCAATAACGCCACACACAGAGCAGTGCAGCTATGAGCAGATACATCGCGAATAGCTGCACTGCGCTTATATACACACCCTCGACACTTGCACCTGGCAGTTTGGCAATGAGCGAAAGTAGGCTGTTCATTCCACTCGCCAACCACCCTACCGCTGCCGCCAGCCACTGCCAGGCGACATCAGCCAACGTACCAAGGGCACACAACGGCGACAACACGAAGAGCAGTATACTCACATATATTATTAAGGTGGTGAGCGGAACAGCCACGATGTTAGCAAGAATAAAATATAACGGCACATTGCCGAAGTAGTACATCACCAACGGGAGCACGAACGTCTGCGCTGCAAGCGACACGAACACGAGCGACACGAGCTTGCCCACCACTCCCCGTCGCGAATAGCGCACATAGAAGCGATTGTTTCTAACCATTGCGTGCCCTATCACAATGCCCAACACCGCAAGGAACGACATCTGAAAACCCACATCCCACAGCATCGCCGGACTCGCCACGAGGATTATCGTGGCGGCAGCCGCAAGGCTGTTCAGCGTGAGGTATTCGCGCGAGAGATAGCTCATAGAGGTGTAAAGCGTGAACATGGCAGCCGAGCGCACTATACCTGGCGACATGCCGACCATGAGGGCGAAGAGCCATATCAAGGTGATGGTAGCAACAAGTCCGAGCATCGTGTTACGCCACTGCCCAAGAAGCAGTGCGAGCATGGCGTAGATGATGCCGAGATGCAGACCCGAGAGTGCCAGCACGTGCGACACACCGGCTTTTGAATACGACTCACGCAGTTGGGTGGTGAGCGCAGTCTTGTCGCCGAGGGTCATAGCCGCAATTGTGGCATACGCATCCTCGGAGACAGAGCTACCACGCAATTGTCGCAGCAGCCTTTGGCGCAACGATTGCAGCGACAAACCCAATTTGCCGAGCCAGGTCATCCCCCGAACACTTACTTCTGCACGCTTCCAAGCGTCGGAAGCGATGAACGTTCGCGCAACGATATCGCGCACCATGCGCTGCCTACGCCAACTGCAACCGCCACGCTGAACGCATGCGTCATCGTCGAAGTGGCTGAACACGGACTGCGCGGTGATGCCATCGCCAATGGTAAGCGACAACGCAGCGATGTCGGTATGGCTCTTCTGGAAGTAGGCGTTCACCCTATGCCCAGCCAGCCTGCCCCGAACAATGGCAAGCTCGCACTTGAACGAACGCTTTTTCTCTATCGGTTGCGCCACGACAACCGCTTCATACGCTTCTTCTTCGCCCGAAAAGGCATATCTTTGCTGACGCTCTACGTAGGCTATGCGCCACGCTCCGCCCGCCATCATAATACCAAACAAAATGAGGGTTTGCACTATAGCATGGCGATTGAGCAGATATAACAAAAGGACAACAGCAAGCAAACCGACGAACAACCACTGCCACAGCACGAGCGGCACACAGGCTGCCGTCGCATCGCCTACATATATGCCTGCAATGAGGCACATGGCGACGCGCAAACAAGGATATAATTGTAACTTGCCGTTTGTTTTCATTCGTCGTTAGTAGTAAAAAATCCATCTGCGTCGGTCGATACGGACATCTGCGTCGGTCGATACGGACATCTGCGTCGGTCGATGCGGACATCTGCGTCGGTCGATGCGGATCAGCAACGTGCCACATCACTTGCACGTAGAGCTCGGGCACACAGCCTTGAACTCACACTTCTCACAATGCGCTTTCCTACTCGTGCAGATGTATCTGCCGTGCAGGAGCAGCCAATGGTGAGCCTTCGCAAGATCGTCAGCAGGTATGTGCTTCACAAGATGCTGCTCCACCTTCAGTGGCGTGTCAGCCGTGCGCGGCACGAGTCCGAGACGGTGGCTCACACGGAACACGTGCGTGTCGACGGGCATCGCAGCCTCGCCGAACGCCACAGCCAGCATCACGTTAGCCGTCTTACGACCTACGCCTGGCAAGCGCAACAGACTGTCGAAGTCGTGCGGCACTTCACCCCCGTACTCGTTCTGTATCATGCGGGCGAGTTCTACGAGGTGGCGCGCCTTCGCATTGGGATAGCTCACACTCTTCACGTACTCGTACACCTCAAACTCGTCGGCTTCTGCCATAGAGCGTGCGTCGGGATAGTGGGCGAAGAGTTCAGGGGTCACCTTGTTGACACGCTTGTCAGTGCATTGCGCACTGAGCACAACGGCAACGAGTAGCTGAAACACGCTGCCGAACTCCAGTTCTGTCGTCACCTCCGGGTGGATGCCGCGGAAGTAGTCGAGCACATATTTATATAGTTCGCTTTTCTTCATCTGTAGTTGGTTCTATTTCGGGTTGTTTCTGTAATCATTAAGGGTATAACGCACAAATTTATAAATTTTATGGATAAGCGGCAAGAAAAGACGAAAGAATTGTATAGAAACAAAAAAACGGATTTATCTGTTTGCTTAGCTGCGAAGCTGCGCAAACAGATAAATCCGTTTTTTAACGTGAGTTCGACGAATTAGAATAACGTTAATTGTCTATCTGCTGTCCTTTGAACTGCAATTGTTGGTTTCTTAGGAAAGAAACAATAAGCAGCCAAAGATCCAAGAGTGTTGACAATGAAGTTATCGAATGATCTGTGTCTGGAATGTTCCACTTGTGCAATATTCTTAAGTTCGTCGTTAATGGTCTCTATGATCGCCCTTTTTCTAAGCAGGAGCCTGTCTGATATTTTCATGATAGAACCCTTCATGTTGCTTTTTATGGTGTATTTCCCCATTTGGGCATCAAAAACTTTGCAGAAGTCATCCGCAATACAGAAAATTTCAGTAACTTTGTCTTCGGTGATCATAGCGATTATTGTTTGTAAACTTTTGATTTTTAGCACATTAAAGTTACAACAATTTTCGCTAATCACCAAATTTTCAGACACTTATATTTCGTCGAACTCACGTTAACATTAATGCCCATTAATTATCCATTAATTATCCATGATTTTTTTTCTAACATTAATGTCAATGAATTATCCGTTAATTTTACTTGTACTTTAATACTCCCAAATGTTCCATCCATAATGCGTCATTCGCAGTTTAAACGAGTCATAGACAAAGTCATAGTTGTACGGGAATCATATAATCTTTTTCCATGAGTTGGTAACATTACAATACGCTTATTTTTTTTTGAGGAATATCGATCCTTCAAAATAGTAATTTCAAATTTACCATCGACCACCTTATATTTTGAAATATACTCGCCAGCCTTTATTCCTGCTTTATCAGCCTCGCTGCCAGAGATAACACTAAACACGGTAAGTCCTTTGTCTTTATCATAATATTTACCAAGATACATTCCATTCAATGACAATCCTGAGCCACAAATATAATTGCTTGTAACAAATCGCTGATATATAGGATGTTCTATCCAACTAGACACAGCTTTGTATTCATCCATTGTATTATATCCAGGATTAAGAGCATCACGTTTATATGTTACCTGAAACACTATTGGTGGCACATCAGACTTATTTTCTCTCACTTTCTTACCATCCAATATAGCAAACTCTAAAAACTCTTTAACCATTTTATTTGTCTGGGTGTACCCATCCTCTCTGATAGTCTTATAATTATCTCTCGTTACATATTCGTTTTTTTTCGTAATCCAATTATAGCGAGTTTCGGTTGTGGCACCACTACGTATTGTCTGTACCACAGGAGGAACATAAGTTGTCGAGATGGATTGATCCGTATTGGTCGTAATCGTAAAGAACAAGTCAGGAGCATTAGTATCACGCCTTAGGAATGGAGTAAAAGAATCTGCAATATATTGAAGCAGTTTTTTATCATTCAATGGATCAGTACCGCGCAAAGCATAATCGTAAGTGTGATACTGCGACCAGTCTATCTCATCGTCAAATATTTGCCGAAAATCTCCACTAACATTAGCCTTACGTCTTCTTTCTGTAGTGTCAAAATGTGCGTCCTTTGAGAATGGAACAAATCCCAACTGTGTAACCCAAAAGGGAGTATCTTGTAACGTAATAATAGAGTGAAGCTCTTCTTTACCTTCCTTATGATCGCACGAAACATAAGTTAACTCATGTGTATCCGACATGGCAATAATATCATAGAATTGATCTTCGCTCATACCCTTGGTACTAACTCCATCTATTGAGCGAATAACACAACTTATTCGCGGTATGTTAGTCGATTTCTCTTCATTTATCCATAAATATCCTTCAGTCTTTAAATCCTTCAACATTTTGAACTGATCAGTTATATCATTCATATCCATAAACGGTTTTGCATGATAATAATAACTACACGTCCAGGTAAGATACTCTGGAGCCCAATAAGTCAACCGTTTTACCTCAAATGGATGTTGTTTTTGGGCTAACATAGACATACTTAGCATAGAAAGAAATGCCACAATCAATAAAACAGATTTTTTCATACGTAAATACCTTTAAATTAGTAGATGTTTAATTTAACGTGAGTTCGACGAATTATAATAACGTTAATTGTCTATCTGCTGTCCTTTGAACTGCAATTGTTGGTTTCTTAGGAAAGAAACAATAAGCAGCCAAAGATCCAAGAGTGTTGACAATGAAGTTATCGAATGATCTGTGTCTGGAATGTTCCACTTGTGCAATATTCTTAAGTTCGTCGTTAATGGTCTCTATGATCGCCCTTTTTCTAAGCAGGAGCCTGTCTGATATTTTCATGATAGAACCCTTCATGTTGCTTTTTATGGTGTATTTCCCCATTTGGGCATCAAAAACTTTGCAGAAGTCATCCGCAATACAGAAAATTTCAGTAACTTTGTCTTCGGTGATCATAGCGATTATTGTTTGTAAACTTTTGATTTTTAGCACATTAAAGTTACAACAATTTTCGCTAATCACCAAATTTTCAGACACTTATATTTCGTCAAACTCACGTTTTTTTAATACTCTCCTCCCAGCAATAACTTCCTGATACAGGATTGCTCGGTTGGTGCAGCGGAGACCGCTGCACCCCCTTAAGGTGGCTGCGTGGGTATGGCAAGGATGCCATACCCTCCTATTTTAATACTCGCTCCAAGCCTTGATGCCGATATCCTCAAGCTTAGTAGTGCAGAACGCATAGATGAATGCGCTTGCGAGGCGTGCGTTCGTAATCAGAGGCACATTGAGGTCGATAGCAGCACGGCGAATCTTGTAACCGTTGGTAAGCTCTGAACTTGTGAGGTTCTTCGGAATGTTCACAACCATGTCGATAGTGTGGTTGTGCAGCAAGTCGAGAGCCTTAGGCTCTTCGCCCTCCTCAGACGGCCAGAGCACGTGAGTGTTCTGGATGCCGTTCTCGGTGAGGAACTTGCTTGTACCACCCGTAGCATAGAGGTTGTAGCCGTGGTCGATGAGCATCTTAGCAGCGTCGAGCATAGCAACCTTCTGCTTAGCACCACCGGTAGAGAGAAGGATGTTCTTCTTCGGGATGCGATGACCCACAGAGAGCATACTCTTCAGAAGTGCAGTATTGGTGTCGTCGCCCAAGCAGCCAACCTCGCCTGTAGAGCTCATATCTACGCCGAGCACTGGGTCAGCCTTCTGCAGACGGTTGAACGAGAACTGCGAAGCCTTGATACCAACGTAGTCGAGGTCGAAGAGGTTCTTGCTCGGCTTCTCAACTGGCAAGCCAAGCATAACGCGTGTGGCAAGCTCGATGAGGTTGATCTTGAGCACCTTGCTCACGAACGGGAACGAACGCGAAGCGCGGAGGTTGCACTCGATAACGAGGATATCGTTGTCGCGTGCCATGAACTGGATGTTGAACGGACCGTTGATATGCAGTTCCTTAGCAATCTGACGGCCTACACGCTTACAGCGGCGCACGGTCTCGACATAGAGCTTCTGTGGTGGAAACTGGATGGTAGCGTCGCCAGAGTGAACGCCGGCGAACTCGATGTGCTCAGAGATGGCGTAAGCGATAACCTCACCGTTCTTTGCTACAGCGTCCATCTCGATTTCCTTAGCGTGCTCGATGAACTTGCTCACTACAACCGGGTGGTCCTCGCTCACGTTAGCCGCAAGCTGGAGGAAGCGCTTCAGCTCGTCCTCGTTAGAGCATACGTTCATGGCAGCACCCGAGAGTACGTACGACGGACGGACGAGTACCGGGAAGCCCACACGCTCGATAAAGCGGTCGATGTCATCCATGCTTGTCAGTGCGCTCCACTCCGGCTGGTTGATGCCGTTGTTGGTGAGCATCTGCGAGAACTTAGCACGGTCTTCGGCGTTGTCGATGTCCTGAGCCTTTGTACCGAGGATAGGCACGTGCTGCTCGTCGAGGAGCACAGCGAGGTTGTTAGGAATCTGACCGCCGGTAGAAACGATTACGCCGTTAGGCTGCTCGAGGTCGATGATATCCATAACACGCTCGAAGGTAAGTTCGTCGAAGTAGAGACGGTCGCACATATCGTAGTCGGTAGACACGGTCTCGGGGTTATAGTTGATCATAACCGAGCGGTAGCCCTCCTTGCGGATAGTGTTCAGAGCCTGAACGCCACACCAGTCGAACTCTACAGAAGAGCCGATGCGATAAGCACCCGAACCGAGCACGATGATAGAACGCTTGTCGTTCTCGAAGGTGATGTCGCTCTTCACGCCAGCGTATGTAACGTACAGATAGTTGGTCTGTGCAGGATACTCGGCAGCCAGGGTGTCAATCTGCTTAACAACAGGCAGGATGCCGTAGTTCTTACGACGGTTGCGAACGACGAGCGACGCCTTGCGCATCGACTTGAGCTCGTCCTCAAGACCAACGGCACGCGCAATCTGGAAGTCGGTGAAGCCGTACACCTTAGCGGTGCGCAGGAGCTCCTTGTCGAGAGTGTTTATGTTGCACTTCTTCATAGCCTCATCGATGTCGATGATGTGCTTGAGTTTCTCGAGGAACCACTTGTCGATCTTTGTAAGTTCGTGAATCTGGTCGACGGTGTAGCCCTTATGCATAGCCTTAGAGATGACGAACACGCGCTTGTCGGTCGGCTCGCGCAGAGCTGCGTCTATATCGTCAATCTCAAGTTCCTTATTCTCTACAAAGCCGTGCATACCCTGACCAATCATGCGCAGACCCTTCTGGATAGCCTCCTCGAAGTTGCGACCGATAGCCATCACCTCGCCTACCGACTTCATTGAAGAGCCGAGCTCCTTGTCTACGCCGCGGAACTTAGAGAGGTCCCAACGCGGAATCTTGCAGACAACGTAGTCGAGTGCAGGCTCGAAGAATGCAGATGTGGTCTTTGTTACTGAGTTCTTCAACTCGAACAAGCCGTAGCCCATACCGAGCTTTGCTGCAACAAAGGCAAGCGGATAGCCCGTAGCCTTAGAAGCGAGGGCAGAAGAACGGCTCAGACGAGCGTTCACCTCGATTACGCGGTAGTCTTCCGACTGCGGGTCGAAGGCGTACTGCACGTTACACTCGCCGACGATGCCGATGTGGCGGATAATCTTGATAGCGAGAGCGCGCAGCTTGTGATATTCAGAGTTGGTGAGTGTCTGCGACGGAGCGATAACGATCGACTCGCCAGTGTGGATTCCGAGCGGGTCGAAGTTCTCCATGTTGCAGACTGTGATACAGTTGTCGTAGCGGTCGCGCACCACCTCGTACTCTATCTCCTTCCAGCCCTTGAGACTCTTCTCGACGAGCACCTGCGGAGAGAACGAGAACGCCTTCTCAGCGAGCTTTACGAGTTCCTCTTCGTTGTCAGCGAAACCAGAACCGAGTCCGCCGAGAGCGTAAGCAGCGCGGATGATAACCGGGTAGCCGAGTTCGGCAGCCGCCTTGCGTGCCTGCTCCATATTCTCGCAAGCCTCGCTCTTGATAGTCTTTACGCCGATCTCGTCGAGCTTCTCAACGAAGAGCTCACGGTCTTCGGTGTCGATGATAGCCTGCACCGGTGTACCGAGCACACGCACGTTGTACTTGTCGAGGATGCCATTGCGGTAGAGTTCAACACCGCAGTTGAGCGCGGTCTGTCCACCGAACGAGAGGAGGATGCCGTCAGGACGCTCCTTCTTGATTACTTCCTCTACGAAGTAAGGCTGTACGGGAAGGAAATATATCTGGTCGGCAACGCCTTCCGATGTCTGCACTGTTGCGATGTTCGGGTTGATGAGCACTGTCTCTATGCCCTCTTCGCGCAGAGCCTTCAACGCCTGCGAACCAGAGTAGTCGAACTCGCCCGCTTCGCCAATCTTCAAGGCACCCGAACCGAGCAATAACACTTTCTTTATATTTTCGTCTTTCATTTATTCTAATGTTTAATGATTAATGTTTAATGTTTAATCAGGCTACGCCCGACAACACAAAACTTAAACATTTGTATTTTCACTTTTTGTTCTTCACTCTTCAGTTAGTTCATAGCCTCTACGAATTTGTCGAACATAAACTCTGTATCAACCGGACCTGAGCAAGCCTCCGGGTGGAACTGGCTTGAGAACCAAGGCTTCGACTTGTGGCGGATGCCCTCGTTCGATCCGTCGTTCATATTCACGAAGAGCTCTTCCCAATCGGCACCGAGCGTCTTGGCGTCTACTGCGTAGCCGTGGTTTTGCGATGTTACGAAGCACTTCTCTGTGCCTACCATGCGCACCGGCTGGTTGTGTGAGCGGTGACCGTACTTGAGTTTGTAGATATGAGCGCCTGCTGCCTTAGCGAGGAGCTGGTTGCCCATGCAGATACCGCAGATAGGCTTGTCGGATAGGCTCATCTGCTTCTGGATAATCTTCACTGCAGCCTCGCACATGTCGGGGTCGCCAGGACCGTTGGCAAGGAACAATCCATCGAACTCCATGTCGGTATAGTCGTAGTTCCAAGGCACACGAATCACCTCGCAACCGCGGTTGATGAGGCAGCGGATGATGTTGGCCTTCACGCCGCAGTCGACGAGCACCACCTTCTTCTTAGCACCCTCGTTGTAGCGGATAATCTCCTTGCAGCTCACCTTATCCACGAAATTAACTCCAGCATACTCGGCTGTCGGCACGTTCTCGGGCTCGTCGTCGAAGATAATCTTACCCATCATAACGCCGTGCTCGCGCAGCACCTTAGTAAGTTCGCGCGTGTCGATGCCGGTGATGCCCGGTACATGCTCACGTTTGAGCCACTCGGCAAGACTCTCTACGGCATTCCAATGGCAGTACTGCTCGCTGTAGTCAGCCACGATGATAGCCGAAGCGTAGATTTTGTCACTCTCCATGAATGTAGGCAGTCCGTTCTCCTCAGTGGTGAACGGTGGCACACCATAGTTACCAACCAACGGATAGGTCAGAGTCATTAGCTGTCCGGCGTACGAAGGGTCGGTGAGCGACTCCGGGTAGCCCATCATAGCAGTGTTGAAAACTACCTCGCCTGCCACCGGTGCTTCATAACCGAACGACTTTCCGTGGAACTTGGTTCCGTCTTCCAATACTAAAGTTACATTTCTCATATTTATATATCTTCTCGAATTAATTTTTATTCGTTGTTAGTTTTATCGCGCACAGACGCCCTGGAAGCGCAAAAGTCGATCCTCTGTGTTCACTTTTGCCCTTTCAGGGCGTGTTTGTTCATGGTTGTTTCGGAGTTCATCCTCTTCTTTATAACCACAAAACGTGTATTCTACTTGTGTTCGTCACAACGCCAAGGCTCAACTTCGATGTATGTATGCGAAGCCTTGTCCTACTTCTGTCGGTCGATGAAGTTGACGAACGCCTGGTTGCAGAGTTTTGTTCCGCCTGGCGTTGGGTACTTGCCTGTGAAGTACCAGTCGCCGTGGTGGTCGGGGATGGCTTCATGCAGTCCGTCTATCGACTGGAACACGAGTTCGACCGGTGTCTTCAGACCTTCCGGTCGGAGCATATCTACCACTTTTCGGTTTATCTCCTCCGCTGTGAAGGGTTTGTATATGTCGCGCACGCAGTTGCGCATCATGCTTTTGGGTTTGAGCAGTTCGAGCTTGCACGCCTCGTAGACGCGCTGTAGCAGGTCGTTCATACCACGCTCGCGTATCAGTTCGATGGTGGCACGAAAGGCACAGAACTCCTCCAGACGCGGCATGTCGATGCCGTAATAGTCGGGGTAGCGTATCTGCGGAGCCGACGACACGACGACAATCTTCTTCGGGTGCAGGCGGTCGAGGATGCGTAGGATGCTCTCCTTGAGCGTCGTTCCGCGCACGATAGAGTCGTCTATCACCACGAGGTTGTCCACGCCAGGCTCTATGCAGCCGTATGTTATGTCATAGACGTGCGAAGCGAGGTCGTTGCGCGAGTTGCCTTCGGTGATGAAGGTGCGCAGCTTTATGTCCTTTATCGCCACCTTTTCGGAGCGCACGTATGTGTCGAGAATAGCGTGCAGTTCCTCGTCGGTCGGTTCGTGGTCGAGCTGTTGTATCTGCTGCACTTTCTGTCGGTTGAGACATTTCTTGAAGCCCGAGAGCAATCCGTAGTAAGCTACCTCAGCTGTGTTCGGTATGAACGAGAACACGGTGTGGTTGATGTCGCCATCTACGGCATCGAGCACTTGCGGCACGAGCAGTTCGCCGAGGCGTTTGCGCTCGCGATAGATGTCGCGGTCGGAACCGCGACTGAAGTATATGCGTTCGAACGAGCAAGCCGAGTCGCCGCGCTGTTCGAGTATGCGCTCCATGCGCACCTCTCCGCTACGGTTCACGAGCAGCGCATTGCCGGGCTGCAGCTCTTTGATATCGTCGCATCCGAGGTCGAACGTCGTTTGCAGCACCGGGCGTTCGGATGCTACGGCTACGAACTCGTCGTTCTGGTAGTAGAACGCCGGTCGTATTCCCCACGGATCGCGCATAGAGAACATCTCGCCCGACCCAGTGAGTCCGCACATCACGTAGCCACCGTCGAAGTTGGGCATTGTGGTGCGCAACACGTTCGCCATATCCATATGGTTGTCGATATAGCTGGTTATGTCCATGCCTTCGAGTCCGAGCTTCTTGGCATCAACAAAGTTGCGTTCGGCTTCGCGGTCGAGGCGGTGGCCCATCAGTTCGAGCAGAGTGTAACCGTCGCTATAGATGCGTGGGAACATGCCCTGCGCGAGCATATGCTGGAATATCTCGTCGATATTAGTCATATTGAAGTTGCCGCAGATGCAGAGGTTCTTAGCCTGCCAGTTGTTGCGGCGCAGGAAAGGGTGCACGTATGCGAGTCCTTTCTTTCCGGTCGTGGAGTAGCGCAGGTGTCCCATGTAGAGCTGTCCGGCGAAGGGCAGATGGTTCTTTGCAAACTCGGCATCGGCGAGCAGTTCGGGCGAGAGTCGGGCGTACTCTTTCTGCACGCGTCCGAATATCTCGGTAATGGCATCCTTGCCTTCGGCACGCTCACGGAATATGTATTCTGTTCCGGGCATTCCGTCGAATTTTACACATGCCATTCCGGCACCTTCCTGTCCGCGGTTGTGCTGTTTCTCCATCATCAGATAGAGCTTGTTGAGTGCGAACATCCACGTGCCGTACTTCTCCTGATAGTATTCGAGCGGCTTGAGCAATCGTATCATTGCCACACCGCATTCATGTTTCAACGGTTCCACGATACTTCTATTATGTGTTTAAATGTGTTTCGATTGAAGATTATTACTGTATAGGTAAAAATTAAGCGCCAAGACAAATAGCCCGACGCTTATCATATGCCTAACAGCACTAATTCCTAACAATATTAACTACCAATGAAGCCACAGACGTCAAGATACCAACAAACGTGAACCACAACGTCGTAGACTGACCAATAGCCGAGTTCTTTGCCTTGGTACTATTGGGCTCCACATAGATATAATCATTCTGCTGCACATAGTAGTACGGCGAATTGATAATATTGGCATCATTAAGGTTGATACGATGGAATTCTTTCTGACCATCAGCTCTCTCACGTATAAGAATAACATTGTCGCGACGGCCATAGATGGTAAGATCGCCAGCCTGGGCAAGAGCCTCAAGCACACTCATCTTCTCCGTTGTCACGGGCACCACTTTGGGCGATGTCACCTCACCGGCAACCGTCACACGATAGCTTGACATTGCAACAGTGACAACCGGATTCTCCGAATCGGCAAGATACGGCTTCACTTTGCTCTTTATGAGTTCCTCACACTCGTTCTTGGTGAGTCCTGCCACATGAAGAGTTCCTACAACCGGGAATTCAATATTACCGTCATTATTTACAAGATACGGGATGAGCGAACCGGTCGAGCCTCCCAGCTTGCCGTCAGCACTCAACGTGCTGCCCATTGCGAGGTTGAAAGGCTTTGAAGTAGCCGGATCTGAAGTGACGACAGTGATTGTCAGTTGATCCTTAGGCATAATACGAGCATCGTACAAACCCTTTGAAGCAGCAAGGCTTATAGAGTCTATATTCTTGAAGTAAGCTACTTTCTGTGCCGACTTGCAACTGCCCATAAGCAAGATTATTGCAATCAAGGCCGGGAAAAAGAAGAGATTCTTCATAACAATTATTCTGTCTATGTTTAAATATCGTCTGCAAAAATACTACTTATTTCTGATACTGACAAGTTTTTACAGACTCATTTATCATATTTTAGAAACTAAATGCACAGCTTTGGCGAAAGACAGCGAACGCCACCCACACAGACCGCGGACGCCACCCACACAGATTGCGAACGCCATCCGATCAGATTGCGTCCGCCGTCCGATCGGATTGCGAACGCCAAGCGACGACCAAAGTAGATGTTCTATTTGACAAGAGTTGATGCGCTAAACACATTAAGTACATAAAAAACATAGCGCAAGCGGGTATATTGTCACAAAAATTAATTAATTTTGTCGGGTAATAGCATACCACTGATTATAGCGATGTAGGCGAGAGCTCGCATCGGCTTAGTCAATAATGTGTCATAAGCCTTTTCAAATATGAACAACAAGCAAGTAAGCCCACGACTCAACAAGGTGTTATTGATCTACACCGGTGGCACAATCGGTATGGGACACAACCCTGACACGGGAGCCCTCGAACCGCTGAACTTCGACCATCTACTGTCTAACTTCCCCGAATTTGCACTCCTGCCGACGGAGGTAGACACATATCAGTTCACACCACCCATCGACTCCTCAGACATGAGTCTGCGCCGATGGGCCCAGCTTGTGCGCATCATCGCCGACAATTATGAAGCCTACGATGGCTTTGTTGTGCTGCATGGCACCGACACTATGGCTTACACGGCATCGGCTCTGTCGTTCATGCTCGAAAACCTCACAAAGCCGGTCATCCTCACTGGCTCTCAGCTGCCTATCGGACAGTTGCGCACGGACGGCAAGGAGAACCTGCTGACGAGCATTGAGCTGGCAGCGGCATTCGGCGAGGATGGTCGACCGATGGTGCCAGAGGTGTGCATATACTTCAGTGGCAGACTGCTGCGTGGCAACCGTAGCACGAAGGAGAGTGCCGACGGCTTCAATGCCTTCAACTCGTTCAACTATCCGCACCTGTGCGAAGCAGGTGTCGAGTTTCAGTTCAATCCACACTACATCCTAAAGCCCGACTATTCAAAACCGATGATACCCCACATGTCCATGGACCCGAACGTAGTGGTATTCTCGCTTTTCCCTGGCATTCAAGAGAACGTGGTGCGCCACATGCTTGAAGCACCCGAGCTGCGCGGCATAGTGATGAGAAGCTTCGGCAGCGGCAACGCTCCACAGAAGCCATGGCTCATGCGACTGCTGAAGGATGCCACACAGCGTGGCGTGACGGTGGTGAATATCAGCCAGTGCGTAGCAGGCTTCGTGAAGATGGGACGCTACGACACGGGCTTCCAGCTACAAGACGCAGGCGTAGTGAGTGGCGGCGACAGCACCGTGGAGAGTGCCATCACCAAACTAATGTTCCTGCAGGCGCACTACAAGGACGTGCGCGCTATACGCAGCCTCATGGGGCGTAGCATCTGCGGTGAGATAACGAAATAAGCGATTAAGCATTTTTACACATTATATATATAACATATTCAGCTTAAAGTGGTAACTTTGTTGTTCTAACACGGGACTTATACGAAGAAGAAACATTCAAATCAAAACAAATGAAACGAACAAACATTAAAGCCTTGGCGATAATACTTATCGCTACCATCGTCTCTATCACAGCCTCTGCACAAATTCCGGAGGGCTACTACGACGCACTGAAAGGCAAGAAGGGAGCAGAACTGAAGACCGCCGTGCACAACATCATAAAAGAGGCTCGTGTGTTGAGCTACGGCAAGGGCATTGCAGCCACATGGTGGGGCTTCTACCTCACCGACAACGACAACGGATACGTCATCGACCGCTACTCGCCTAACAAAGTGGAGTTCGGCGAATGGGGCGCATCGTGCCGCTCGATGAACATCGAACACTCGTTCCCGAAGAGCTGGTGGGGCGGTGAGCAACGCCAGGCTTACAAAGACCTCTACAACCTCATGCCGAGCGACGCTAAGGCGAACACCACAAAGAGCAACTACGGCATGGGCGTGGTGACAAATGCGACGTACGACAACGGCGTGATAAAGGTTGGCTCAGGCAATAGTGGCACAAAGATGTGGCAACCCTACCCAGAGTGGCAGGGCGACTTCTCGCGTGCCTACATGTACATGGCTACGTGCTACCAGGACTACAAGTGGGTGAAGGAGGGTCTGAAATCGCTCGAAACGGGCGACTATCCTACGCTGCAGAAGTGGGCTTCCGACCTCTACATCAAGTGGGCGAAGGAAGACCCCGTGAGCGAACTGGAGGTTAAGCGCAACAATATAGTGTACAGCATTCAGGGAAACCGCAACCCGTTCATCGACTTCCCTAACCTCATGGAGTACATCTGGGGCGACAGCATCAACTACGAGTTCGACCCTGCTAAGACCGTAACAACAAAGGTGGAGATGGGCGACGAAAGCAGGATGTGTATATATCTGGCAAACTTCAAGACATCTGATGGCGGATGCACCATCGAAACTCCGCTCTATCCGAAAGAGGGCGTAGAGGTATGGGAACTCACAAAATCATATGGTTGGAAAGGCACGGGTGCCATGAAGGAAGGAACAAACACATACGCAACGAAATTTGCAGCAGAGAGCTCGGTTGTCACACCCGAGATTGACCTCAGCGAATATAAGTCGGCAACCATGACATTCAGTCACGCCGTGAACTACGCGAAGAAACCGAGCGAGAAACTCAGCGTGGAGGTGCGCTGCGAGGGCAAGACGACAAAGCTCGAAGGCTTCGCATGGCCCGAAGGCGCAGATTGGACTTTCATTAACTCGGGCGACATAGACCTCAGCGTATGGGCTGGCAAGAAGATTAACATCGTGTTCCACTACACAAGCACCACAAGCGAGGCTCCGACATGGCAGGTGCGCGACATGGCTATAATCGGTGTGAAGGGTCAGCCAACCACAGCTATCGGCAACGTAACTGCGGGCACGCAGGGCAAATTCTGCCCTACACAGCCCTACACCGTGTACGACCTCAGCGGCAGAGTGGTTGCGGGCGAAGCACAGCACGGCGTGTTCATCGTGAAGCAGGGTAATAACACATTTAAAGTGATGCGCTAATGATAAACGTAGCACACCTTGTACAACTAAAGGCGTTCGCACGCCAAGATGCCTTGCTGCTCGCATTGTTGTGGGCAGCAAGCTTCGCATGTATAATGATGCTAAACGCCGGACTCATCGGCAACATCTTAGCATTGGCTACGCCGTTTCTCGTAGGCAAACGTCTTGCTGCATTTCGCACGCAGGCTCTCTACGGCGTGATATCGTTCCGCCGCGCTTACGCCTACTCGCTCTACGTGTTCATCTACGCTTCGCTGGTGTTCGCACTGGTGCAGTACGCTTACTTCCAGTTCTTGGACAATGGCGCATTTGCCGAGCTCATCACTACAACGATGAAGCAAGTAGCACCCGTCTACGAACAGAACGGTGTGTCGAAAGAAGAGATCAAGAGCAGCATGGACCTCATAACGATAATCACACCCGTGCAATGGGCGTTCATGTTTATGATGCAAAACCTCTTCATCGGTGCGATTATCAGTCTGCCGATTGCGCTTATCGGAAAAAGAAACAGATATTAAATCTCAACACCTCATCTCAACATAACAACATCTCAACACAATATGGATATAACAGTAGTAGTTCCTCTGTTCAACGAGGAGGAGTCGCTCCCCGAACTCTACGCGTGGATTGAACGCGTGATGAAGGCAAATAACTTCACATACGAAGTAATCTTCGTAAACGATGGATCCACAGACAACTCGTGGAACGTCATCGAAAGCCTCTCGCAGAAGTCACCAGCAGTGAAAGGCATCAAATTCCGTCGCAACTACGGCAAGAGTCCGGCACTCTTCTGCGGCTTCAAGGAGGCTGAGGGCGACGTAGTAATCACTATGGATGCCGACCTGCAGGACTCGCCCGACGAGATACCGGGACTCTATCACATGATTGTGGACGAGGGCTACGACCTCGTGAGCGGATACAAGCAGAACCGCAAGCAGGGCGACCCGCTCTCAAAAACCATACCTACGAAACTCTTCAACGCTACGGCACGCAAGGTGAGCGGCATACACAATCTGCACGACTTCAACTGCGGACTGAAGGCTTACCGCAAGGACGTAGTGAAGAACATCGAAGTGTACGGCGAGATGCACCGCTACATACCCTACCTGGCTAAGAACGCTGGTTTCGACAAGATTGGCGAGAAGCCGGTACACCATCAGGCACGCAAGTTCGGCAAGTCGAAGTTTATGGGTTGGAACCGTTTCTTCAACGGCTATCTCGACCTTATCACGCTGTGGTTTCTTTCGAGCTTCGGCAGGAAACCGATGCACGTGTTCGGTTTCCTCGGCACGCTGATGTTCTTCATCGGCTTCCTCTCGGTGGTTGCGTTGGGCGTAGACAAGCTGTGGTGCTTGGCTCACGGCATCCCACAGCGACTCATCACCGACTCGCCCTACTTCTTCATTGCGCTCACCGTGATGATGATCGGCACACAGTTTTTCCTCGCAGGCTTCATCGGCGACCTCGTGAGTCGCTCGTCGCAGAACCGCAACGACTATCAGATAGAGAAGACACTGCGCTGCGAGAAATAAGACAAACTCATAAACAACAAATGCGAACATCAACTATATCAACAGCCATAGCAATGGTGGCACTGTTCATGCTGGCTGCGTGCTCGTCGATAGACTGTCCGCTGAACAATCGCGTGTACGCCACGTTCCGACTCGACGGCGACATAACAAAGATGGAAGACACGCTGACCGTAGCCGTGCCACGCTCTATAGACTACAAGGACAACGACACTGTCATCATCAACCGACTCGCCGACTTCGACAGCATCGCACTGCCGATGAGCTATCAGCGCACAACGGACGTGTATGTCTTCATGATAAAGCAGAAGGATAGCGAAGTGAGCACAACGGACACGGTGTGGGTAGAGAAGGAGAACGACCCGCACTTCGAGTCGGTCGACTGCAATCCGCAGTTCTTCCACACCATCACGGACGTGAAGTTCACCACTGAGGCGATAGAAAACATAACGATAAATTATAATAAGGTAACATATAATGACGGTAAAGCGCACTTCCTCATTCGTTTCAAGGGTCATAGCAATTAGTCTGCTGCTGATTGCAGTGACGACTGTATCGGCTCAGAGCAGGAAAGAAGCCATTGCGGAGAAATCAGCGAAGGCGGAGAAGGACTCGGTGGCGTTCTTCCGAGGTGTGGCGGTGTCGGCTGACGTGGTGGGACTGACGCAACTGGCGTTCAGCGACTACGGACAGTACGAGGCTGCGCTGCGCATCAACCTTAAGGACCGCTACTTCCCCGTGTTCGAGTTGGGCTATGGCACAGCCGACGCTGACAACCCTACAACAAACCTCAGATACAAGACATCGGCTCCCTACTGGCGTGTGGGTGCAGACTTCAACATCGCAAAGAACAAGCACGACGCTTACCGCGTCTATGCCGGCGCACGCTACGCCATGACTTACTACAAGTTTGACGTGTCGGGCAACGGATTGAAAGACCCCGTATGGGGCGACGATATCACATACAACGTGAAGGGCATGAAAGCCAACTATCATTGGATGGAGGCAGTGTTCGGTGTCGATGCAAAGATTGCAGGTCCATTCCGATTGGGTTGGTCGGTGCGCTACCGCAGACGCATAGCACACAACGACGGCAAGATTGGCAACACTTGGTATGTTCCGGGCTACGGAAAACAAGGCAGAAGCCGTTTGGGTGGCACGTTCAACATCATATTTGAGATATAATTATGACAAACAAAAGACTTCTATGGCGCTTGCCATTCCTCCTGTTCCTCATTATCGGAACAGTCTATATAGTGCGCCAGCAGCGCAGTATGCCTTATCAGCACGATAAGGGACAGATATTCGGTACGTTCTATCACATCACTTATCAGAACGACTCGTCTATACAGGCAGACATCCTCGCCGAACTACAGAAGGTAGACGACGCTTTGTCGATGTTCAACAAGGAATCAATCATCTCGCACATCAACCGCGGAGAGGACGTGGAGACGAACGATATGTTCGAGAGCGTGTTCAACCTGGCAGAGAGTATTTCTGACAAAACCGACGGAGCATTCGACATCACCGTGGCTCCGCTCGTGAACGCATGGGGCTTCGGCTTCAAGACGGGCAACCCACCGACAAAGCACATGGTCGACTCGCTGCGTGCCATCGTGGGATATAACAAGGTGAAACTCGTGAACCACCGCATACAGAAGACCGACCCACGCGTGATGCTCGACTGCAGTGCTATCGCCAAGGGCTACGGCTGCGACGTGGTAGCGCATCTACTTGAGAAGCGCGGCATAAAGAACTATATGGTGGAGATTGGCGGCGAGGTGGTTACGCACGGTATCAGCGAGAAGCGTCTGCCATGGAAGATTGGCGTGACGAAGCCGTCGGACGACTCACTGAACGTGAACAACGAGCTGCAGACCGTACTTAACGTGAAGGATCGCGCTATGGCTACCAGCGGCAACTACCGCAACTTCTACTATCGTGGTGGCAAGAAGTACGCACACACCATCGACCCTGCTACGGGCTACCCCGTGCAGCACAGTATCCTCTCCGCAACAGTGCTCGCAAAACACTGCGCGGAAGCAGATGCCTATGCTACCGCATTCATGGTGATGGGTATGGAGAAAGCACAGAAAGTGCTCGCAGAGCACCCCGAACTGATGGCATATCTCATATATAGCGACGACAAGGGCAACCTACAGGTATGGTATTCGCCATCTATGGAGGACAAGATTCTGAAGTAAATGCTTAATCTCTACGACAAGCTTCGCGAGATACCATTGTTCCAGGGTCTCACAAGCGACAACCTCATGCAGATTATCGGTCAGACGAAGTTCAGCTTCAAGAAGTTCGGCAAGAACGAAATAATCAAGAAGGAGGGAGAGAAATGCAACAACATCGCCATTCTATTGAGTGGCGATGTGAAGGTTGTGGCTCATGCCGACGACCACAGCTACTCGATAGAAGAACACATCAAGGCTCCCTGCATCCTACAAATAGAGCACTTCATGGGACTCTCGCCACACTACACACGCACGTTCACATCTGTAGACGAAAGCGACACTGTGGAGATATGCCAGAGCGACCTTATGCATATCTCCGACGAGTTTATCATCTTCCGTATCAATATGCTTAACATCGTGTCAGCAATGGCGCAGAAAGCAGAGCGTAAGCTTTGGCATCCAATGCCTACTGAGCTACGGGCACGCATCGCCACGTTCCTTAAACTACGCTGCCTCTCGCCTATCGGTTCTAAAGTGATACGTATAAAAATGACTCGCCTGGCGCAGGAACTCGGCACAAGTCGTCTCAATGTGTCGGAGGCACTCAACGCAATGCAAGCCGACGGAGTGCTACACTTCAGCAGAGGAATAATCAGTGTGCCGCAGGTAGAAAAACTCAGATAACTTGCTGCCGATTTTGTCACGTATTTGATATTAGCATGAAACAATGCAAAAGAGAGAAATACGAAATAAATAAAAGCCAAAATGCTCCACTGCATCACGCAGTAGAGCATTTAAACCTTTATAACCAATATTTATTGTACAAGAACCTTAATATCTTTCTAATTCTATAGGTTCGGAATTGCTAATTGCTAAGCCTTCTTTGGCTCAGTTTCCTTAGCCTCCTCCTTCACTTCAGCAGACTTAGGCTTCTTTGCAGCAGGCTTCTTTGCTTTAGGAGCAGTCTCTGTCTTCGGAGCTTTTGTCTTCTCAAGCTTAGCGCGGAGTTTCTCCTCAGCAGCCTCAATCTTCTCTATCTTAGTCTGCAGGCGAGTAATCTCCTTGTTCTTCATCTCTATCTCCTCGTCCTGATTCTTGATGGTGGTGAGGAGCGAAGCAAGCTCGTCGTTGTCCACCGACTCAGGATAGAGCGAATTAACGCGAGCGATGAAGTCGCCGAGGATGTTCATATAGTTGGTGAATGCGTCGAACGGAGAAGCATAGATGCCACGGTCTATACCTACCTGCGACGGCTTTGTAGTCATCTGACGGAAGTTGTTAGAAGCCTGCAGATAGTCCCAGTCCTGATTGATACGTGGGTCGTCGGCGATGCGCACGCGATCGGCTACGCTATAGAGCTTGTTGAACGCCTCACGTTGCATCGGGTTGCCGAGCCAAGAGCTCACGTCGCGCTCCTCATCAGTCCAAGAGAGTGTGTCGGGCACATCGAGTGCGCCTACGCTTGGCATTGTGTCGCATATCTCGCTCGGTGTAGAGAATGTGAGACCGCGCTGCTTAGCACATTCGGGCAGAGCCTTGAGGAAGTCGAGGATGTTGCTCGACAACGGCTGAGCTATACCAAGAGCAGAAAGCTCCATGAAAATATTCACAACGTGCTCCTCGCCTGGGAAGTTGGCAATGCGGTCAACGTAGTTGTCAGCGAAGAGTGGATAGCCCTCCCAGTCGACATTGCTAAAGCGCAGAGAGATGTCGTCACTGAGGTTCACGTCGCGCAACAAGAGCTTGAGGTTAGGAGCGAGCGCACAGTTGTAAACATAGTGCGGCGACTTCCAACCGAGGACGTGGCGTGCGCCTTCTGTGAGCATACCTTTGAAGCCCATCTGTGCTGCCTGAGCACCGATGTCATCGCTGTAGATGAGCGAAGAGTTGCGAAGCACCTTAGGCTCTTTGCCGAAGTACTCCTTCATCTTCTGACACTGGCGCTTCACTTCCTTAGCGAAGCTCTCTTCGTTGGCGAGCGAAGCAAGACCATGTGAGTAAGGCTCTGCGAGGAACTCTACGCAACCTGTCTGGTTGAGTTCCTGAAGCTTCTCAAGCACCTGCGGAGCGTGGATTTCCAACTGCTCCATGCCCACGCCTGAGAGTGAGAAAGCAACCTTGAAGAAGCCAGGATGTTCCTTCAGCATTTCGCCCAAAGCCTCAAGAGCTGGCATATACGAGCGGTTAGCCACATCAGTGATGAGACGCTCGTCCTCATAGTCGTCATAGTAATAGTGGTCGGTGCCGATATCAAAGAAACGATAGCGCTTCAGCTGTATGTTCTGATGTATCTCGAAATATAAACAAATCGTTTTCATTATTGTTTGCTTTTAAGATTATTGTATTGTGATTTACTCGTTGTGTATATGCCTTTGGCTTAGATGTCGCCAGCGAGGACGCGCTCGTAGAGGTTCTTTATGCGTGCGCCTACCTTTTCCCATGTAATCTGGTCGACCTCGCGCTTGCCTTCCTCTTTGAGGTAGGTGAAGAGCGACTCGTTGCTACATATTGAGTAGATAGCGTCGGCAAGTGCGTGAATATCCCAGTAGTCAACCTTTATACAGTTGTCGAGGATTTCGGCACAACCCGACTGTTTTGAGATGATTGTCGGCGTGCCGCACTGCATTGCTTCAAGCGGCGAGATACCGAACGGTTCAGAAACTGACGGCATGACATATACATCCGAATCCTTCAGACACTCGTACACTTGCTTTCCACGCATGAAGCCAGGGAAGTGGAAACGGTCGGCGATGCCACGCTCGGCAGCGAGATAAATCATTGCGTCCATCATATCGCCGCTGCCTGCCATGCAGAAGCGCACATTGCGTGTACGCTGCAGCACCATGTTGGCAGCCTCAACGAAGTACTCTGGACCTTTCTGCATTGTGATACGTCCGAGGAAGGTTACGACCTTCTCCTTACCTGTATGGTCTGGGCGTGGGATGTCCTGCAACTCCTGACGCAGTGGGTAAACGGCGTTGTGCATTGTGAAGCACTTGCGCGGATCCTGATGATACTGATGGATAACGGTCTGACGTGTGAGTTCCGACACGCACATGATGCAGTCGGCGTTGTCCATGCCGTCCTTCTCGATGGCGTAAACCGTGGGATTCACCTTACCGCGTGAGCGGTCGAAGTCGGTAGCGTGAACGTGTATGCAGAGCGGTTTGCCGCTTACGTGCTTAGCGTTGATGCCGGCTGGATAGGTGAGCCAGTCGTGAGCATGAATGATGTCGAAATCCTCTGTGCGAGCCACCACGCCGGCTATGATTGAGTAGTTGTTAATCTCCTCGTGCAGGTTAGACGGGTAACCGCCGGCGAACTCCATGCAGCCAAGGTCGTTGACGTGCATATAGTTGAAGTCGGCATAGATATGGTCGCGCAGACGATAGTAATAATCTGGATCCATGATGTTGCCAACACGTTCCTTGACGTAGTCGTAGTTGACATCGCGCCAAGCGATAGGCACGCAGTTCATAGCCACAATACGGCAGGCACTGCGATCCTCGTCGCCGAACGGATGCGGCAGACAGAGCACTGTCTCGACATCGCCCTGAGCGTGCAGACCCTGAGAAATTCCGAAGTTAGCGGTAGCGAGTCCACCAAATACGTGAGGAGGATACTCCCATCCGAACATTAATACTTTCATATATACTTATCCTCCTATTTTTAATATTTATATTTTTCCAAGAGTTCGAGCGTGCGCAGTATCTCTGCCACGTTGATAGCGAACGAGATAGCACCACGTCCGTGGAATGGTGGGTTGCCGTCGAAGAGTTCGGGGATGGTGCCGAGGCAGTGGCTCGTCATCTCGTCTTCGTAGCCCACCATCTGACGCTCGATGAACGAGAGGCGTGTGCGCTTGTATATCTTCAGACATGCCTCCATATAGAAGCCGCCGAGCCACGGCCATGCTGTGCCCTGATGGTAAGCGTAGTCGCGCTGTGTCTGCGGACCGACGTACATCGGGTTGTAGCCACCGCTCTTCGGCGAGAGCGAGCGCAAGCCCTTCGGTGTGAGGAGTTCGCGTGTGCATACGTCGAGTACAGCTTTCTGCTGTGCTGGTGTGAGTGGCGAGTAGTCGAGTGCTACGGCGAATATCATGTTCGGACGAACGCTCCAGTCGGGGTTATCCTTCGGCTCTACATAATCGAAGAGGTAGCCGTATTCGTTGACGAAGGTTTCTACAAACGACTTACCGCAGAGTGTTGCATACCGCTCGAAGTCGGCTGCCTCTGTTGCATCGCCATAGTCGGCTGCCATAGAAGCGCAGAACTTCAGCGCGTTGTACCATAGGGCGTTGAACTCTACGATGTAGCCTGTGCGCGGTACGACGGGGCGTCCGCCTGCTGTAGAGTTCATCCATGTCACTGCCTTGTCCTTGCCTTCCGAGTAAAGGAGTCCGTTCTCACAGAGCTTGAGGTTCGGGTGGCGGTTGTCTATGATATAATGTAAGATGTCATAGAGCAGCTTACCATACTTGCGGTTGCATTTCTCTCGACCAGCGTGCTTAGCATACTGCTGCACTGCCCATACGCACCAAAGCAGTACGTCAGGTTGGTCTATCTCATAAATCTTTGCTGTGAGTGGCTTGCCTGCCATAAACTCGTAGAGTCCGCGCATGGCTGTTTCCATTACGAGTTCGAAGTAGTCTTCCTCCTCGATTGAGAGCGTGAGACCGGGCAGGGCAATGAACGTATCGCGTGCACGACACTTGAACCAAGGATAGCCGGCGAGGATGTAACGCTCGTCCTTCTTTGTGCGGTTGTGAAACTGGTGCGCGGCATTCACAAGACAGTGGAAGAAGTTGTCGCGTGGTGAACGCTCGTCCACTTCATCCTGGAAGAGTTTCTTCAGACCGGTTGTCTTGCAAGCTGATGTAGATGCCGAGAACACGATGCTCTCGCCCTTCTTGATATCCATCTCGAAGTAGCCTGGTACGTAGAGATCCTCGTTAGAAGCGTAGCCACGCTCCTGCTCCTTCGGATATTCTACACCGCGATACCAATCGGGCTGGAAGACGAATTCCACCTTCTTACTGAACTGCATGTAAAGCTCGGGGTAGCCTGCGTACATACGGGTCTTGATGCCGTTTGTTACTTCGGTGTACTCGCGTGAAGCCACTGAATTCTCGTGCGTAAACTGGCGCACGCTACGGAAAGCAAGGAACGGACGGAAACGGAGTGTCGTTGCAGAATGTGCATCAACAAGGGTGTAACGAATAAGGATGCGGTCTTCGTAGTGCTGGAACACCACTTCTTTCTTCAGAACAACGCCACCTACGCGGTAGAGTGTTGTCGGCACTTTGTCACAATCGAACTCGCGTATATATTTGTGACCTTTCGGACTGTAGTTGTTGCCCTGATACTTGTGTAAACCGAGGTTGAACTCAGCACCATGCTGTATAACCGTGGGGTCGAGTGACGAAAGGAGCACGTGGTTCTCGTCGTCAAGTTCCGGTACGGGTACGACGAGCAAGCCGTGATATTTGCGCGTATTACAATCGACAATGGTAGAGCACGAATATGCTCCCGAACGATTTGTACGCAACAACTCACGTGGCACCGACTCTTCGAGGTTTGTCATCAGAGCTTTTTCGAATCTCAAATAACTCATAGATTTATGATTAAGGTTCATTATTAGTTAGCTATAATAAGTGTAGTAGTCTTTCAAAAAAGGCATTGCTACCTTACGAAACCAAAGGTAGTAAAAATATGTTTATGCACAAAATAAAACATTAACTATTTTAAAAAAACCTCACATTTTGCCCTATTGTCAGCAAAATGTGAGGATTTAACTGTGAAAACGTTTGTATTTACTCGGGTATTAAGAAGTTGATAACCTCCTGTTCCACACTCACGGTGAATGGTCCGACGGGGGCTTTCATCAGTCTGCCGTCGATACCCACGAGTGCTTTATGTGCCTCAAGCACGTCTACCTTGCGTGTGCGGAACGGATGAACGCTGCGATGATTGAGGAACTTTCCGCGCACGAAGAGATAGAAACCTTCAATGAGCTGCGTCATGCCGGGGTGATAAACCACGCTCACATCGAGTAGTCCGTTGTACGGCACGGCGTTCGGTGTCTGTCCGTATCCGGTGGCGTTGCCTATGCATACGGTCATCACGTTGCGCTTCACGGTGTCGGAGTTTATCTTCAAGTACATCTTGTACTCCAGACGCTGGAATATCATGAGTATGAACGAGAAAATAAATGAGAGCGTACGCGAACCGAAGTAATGGTGTGTCTGTCGGCGCAGGTTCATTATTGCGGCAATGAGTCCGATATTGATACAGTTGAGGAAATAGCGACGACATGCCTCACCATGCTTGTTGGTATAGCGTATGCAGCCAAGGTCAATCTTGCGCACACGACGCTGTTTGAGCCACTTGATTGTCTGCTCGTAGTCGCTCTCGCGAAATCCCCAGAAGTGGGCGAAGTCGTTCATCAGTCCGTTGGGTATCACGCCGAGTGCTATATTGTCGCGTATGCGTTTCTCGATGAGCATCAGACAGTTGACTGCATCGTTAAGAGCCGAGTCGCCACCCACGATGACGATTGTCTTGTAGCCGTTATTGATCATCATCTTCACCAAACGCTCCACACTTGCCGAGTTTTCGCTCTGCAAGTAGTCGTACTCGATGCCGTTTGCCTTCAGGCATCGCTCAATCTTCTCCCAGCGTTTGCCGGAGTTGAATGTCTCATGTTTCGGGCAGTAGAGTATGCCCCAACGGTCGTCGTTAATCATATCGTTTGTAATTTTAATATCTGCTCCACCTTCTGCTCCATCGGCAGCGTTGCATCAATCCAATGTATGGTGTATCCGCGACGTTCCATTCCGCGGAACCACGTCATCTGTCGCTTCGCAAACTGATGTATGGCTATCTCTAATTGTCGGAACATCTCCTCGTAAGAGAGTCTACCCACGACATATTCTGTGATATATTTGTACTCTAAACCATAATATATAAGGTCTTCGGGGTCGATGCCCTCGTCTATCAGCGCACGTATCTCGTCAGCCATACCCTCGTCGAGGCGCGCCTTGAGTCGGCGCGTTATCTTCTCGCGGCGTAGGTCGCGGTCGATGTTTATGCCCACAATGAGCGAGTCGACTGGCGGCAACTGCCGTTCTGGTGTAGGGTTTTCCAGATTGTATGTCTCTATCTCGATGGCGCGTATGGCGCGCTGGGCAGTGTCGACATCGGTGTGGTTGTGCATCGTCGAGCCACTCTTGTGCTTCAGCTCTACGAGCATTGCCGTCAACTCTGCAAGCGATTTGTCGGCAAGTGCTTCGCGCAACGCTTGATTCTGCGGCACTGGTGAGAGTTGATAACCGCTCAACACGGCTTCAATGTATAGCCCCGTGCCTCCGCAGAGTATCGGCTGCTTGCCTCGGCTACGGATGTCGTCGTATGCCACGTGGAAGTCCTGCTGATACTGGAACAGATTGTACTTTGTGCCTGGTTCGGCTATGTCGATAAGATGATACGGTATCGGTGTGCCGTCTACCACGTAGTCGGCAAGGTCCTTACCCGTACCTATATCCATGCGGCGGTACACCTGACGCGAGTCGGCACTGATTATCTCGCCCTCAGTGCGCAACGCGAGCGCTGCTGCCACAGCGGTCTTTCCGCTTGCCGTAGGACCCAATATCGTTATCATCGTTTGTTTCATGCTGGCAAAGTTACAAAAAGTTTCTGATACCGCTAAAAAAAGAAATAGAAGAAATGGAGTTAGAAACCCATAAATGAGGTTTCAGGAGGGGTATTGATACAAAAAGCCTGGCATTTTACAATGCCAGGCTTATATATGTTGTCGTAAATCGAGTCTACGAATTATTTCAACTCAGCGAGGTACTTGATAGTACGAACCATCTGAGAAGTATAAGAGTTCTCATTGTCGTACCAAGAAACTACCTGTACCTGATATGTATCCTCGTCGATCTTGCTAACCATTGTCTGAGTAGCATCGAAGAGTGAACCGAAACGCATACCGATGATATCAGAAGAAACGATCTGCTCATCGTTGTAACCGAAGCTCTCGTTAGAAGCAGCCTTCATAGCAGCGTTGATACCCTCTACAGTTACGTCCTTACCCTTAACAACAGCAACGAGGATAGTTGTAGAACCTGTTGGAGTTGGAACACGCTGTGCAGAACCGATCAACTTACCATTCAATTCAGGGATAACCAAACCGATAGCCTTAGCAGCACCAGTAGAGTTAGGAACGATGTTCTGAGCACCTGCACGTGAACGACGGAGGTCGCCCTTGCGCTGAGGACCGTCGAGAATCATCTGGTCACCTGTGTAAGCGTGGATAGTAGACATGATACCTGACTGGATAGCTGCATACTTGTTCAAAGCGTAAGCCATAGGAGCCAAGCAGTTAGTTGTACAAGAAGCTGCAGAAATAACTGTGTCGGCTGGAGTCAAAGTCTTGTGGTTTGTGTTGTAAACGATAGTTGGGAGATCGTTACCAGCAGGAGCAGAGATAACAACCTTCTTAGCACCTGCTGCGATGTGAGCAGAAGCCTTCTCCTTTGATGTGTAGAAACCTGTGCACTCGAGTACTACGTCAACACCAAGCTCGCCCCAAGGAAGCTCAGCAGCGTTTGGCTTAGCATAGATAGTGATTTCCTTACCATCAACGATGATAGAGTTGTCTGTTGCCTCTACAGTGTGCTTGCCCTCACCGAACTTGCCAGCGAAGCCACCCTGAGCTGTATCATACTTAAGAAGGTGAGCCAACATTTTTGGAGATGTAAGGTCGTTGATAGCAACCACCTCATAACCCTCTGCCTCAAACATCTGACGGAAAGCCAGACGACCGATACGGCCGAAGCCGTTAATAGCAACTTTTGTCATTTTTTAATATTTTAATTAATGGTTGAAAATAAATCTTACTTTCAAGCTCCACAGTACTTGCCAATGAGCTGAAACATTCAAAAAGCAATACTTTTGAGCATTTTTTTCTTTATCGAGCGCAAAGTTAATAATTATTTTCTAATTTTGCAGCCAATAGAGGTATTAAATTATTTAAAAAATCGCTATATAATTTCACTGGGCTATATACATTATATATAATAAGCGCAGTTTGCTATATACACTTTGCAAAATAAGATAGTTAGAAACAAGAAACATACAATCGGACATTAGGAATTAAACAATTAACAAACAGAAACTATGGGAAAAATACTAAATGAGTTCAGGGCATTCGCCGTAAAGGGTAATGCTGTCGATATGGCTGTCGGTGTGATTATCGGCGGTGCATTCGGAAAGATTGTTACTTCTATCGTTAATGATATCATCATGCCTCCTATCGGATGGCTCATCGGTGGTGTCAACTTCAGCGACTTGAAGTTTGAGCTGCCTGCAGTAGATCTCGGCATGGAAACGATGAAACCTGCTACCATCAATTACGGCGCATTCATACAAACCATCATCGACTTCACCATTATCGCCTTCTGCGTGTTTCTCCTCGTAAAGGGCATAAACAAACTGGCAAACCTAAAGAAGAAGGAAGAGGATATTAAGCCAGAACCCACACCTGAAGAGCCGAAACCAACCAAGGAGGAGTTGCTGCTCACAGAGATTCGCGACTTATTAAAAGAAAAGAGATAAACCAACGTACCAAAGATTAAAAACACGCTGACAAACAATACGTTACAACACACATCGCTTATCTTAAAAGTATAAAAGAACGCTGACAAGACATTACTTGCCAGCGTTCTTTTTGTTTATATATATAGAAGAGTTTGTGTTGGTCAAATCTAAGTTTGACTCTATTGTTGTCGATGCAAAATTAATCATAAATTACGCAATACACAACCCCACTTTTGTCGATATGGGCACAAACGTCTTCAATTATAGCATAAGTGTACGAAAATAGTGATTAAACTGCTTAAAAACAATTATTCAGTGAGTACTATTTTCTACTACTTAGTGAGCATAACCTTGCGTGTCACGGTCTCACCCGCCACAACAGCCTTCACCACATACATGCCTGCAGGCACGCCGTTGAGCGAAACGGTGTCGCCCTTTGCCTTTGCCACTACTGCTCCAGCAGCCGACACGAGTTCCACCGACTCTACGTTCTCGCCAGTCACGGTGAGTTCGTTCTCACCCTGGTGCATTTCGATACGTCCTACAGTGTTCTCGTTGATGCCAGCAACTGCGATGAGGAATTTGGTCACACCACCTTTCACGCTCTTCGACTTCACGGTGTAGTAGACATCAACGCGGATGGTGTGCTGCTGCTTGTCATCAGTTCCGAAATCGTGAGTGAATGTTGTCTCAGTCACCTTCTCCACATTCTTCTTCGCATTGTCGATATAGACATCGTAACCATCGATAGGCAGTACTTTAGGCTGCGCAGTCTCGAGTACAAGACCAATCATCCAGTTGGCAGAAACACCAGTAGATGTGATCGAACTCCACGACTCGCCATCGAGCGTATAGATATCCGAGTAGCCTTCCATCGGCGCATTTTTATCCAAAGCGATAGCAGGCTTGTCCGGCACAACATCGTAGCAGTCGACAGCCAAGCGATAAGAAGCTCCGTTCTCTACCACGATAGGTGCAGAAAGTTCAACTTCGTTCCACTGACCCACAGTGTAGTCCTCCACTGCTGTCTCGTTGATTATCTCGTCATCCTTATACACGTATATGGTGTATGTTGCATCTGTAAGTGGATAGAAACGCGCCTTCTTCATCACGTAGCCCGTACGTCCACGGAATGTTTTCGACGGATATACCGCGCCAACCATCAAGCCGTAGTTGTTGTCGGCTGGTGCGGTGACGCTCTGGCTTGATGGCGAACCTGAGCAATATTGCACTTTAACGACATCGCGGTCGAGCGGCTGCTGCCATGTAGCCTTTACAGCCGAAGCCGAAACAGGAGCTACTTCCACTCCGCTTACAGCCTGAAGCTGACTGTCGTCGGGTGTCACATCGAGTTGAACGATGGTCTGTTCCGACTCAACGCCGTTAGCATACACTGCACTCACACCAAGCGCATGTGTACCCTTCTCCACCGAAGCAACGGTGAATGTCTTCGCGTCAGACGAACCGACCTTCTTGCCGTCTACATATATATTATAGCCTGTCACGTTGTCTTTCGTGAGGTCGGCACCCGCCGGTGCTACCGTAGCATCAATAGCCCATGAAGCGGCATAGAGGACATTCTCTGCCTCCATGATGTCGCCAATCGATTCAAAATCGTCGTCGGTAGTAACGCGCAGCAGGTCAGACTTACCCCTCACTGCATGAACATTGTCGAGAGCCGAGATGCGCTTCGATGCTGTTGTAACAGCCACCTCTACAGACACGAGCAGTTCGTTTGCTGGCACGTCCTGCGGTGTTGTGAGCGTAACGACATTGCGCTCGCCATAGTTCAACTGTTGCGTGACGGGCTGTGTGTAGAACTTCTGAAGCTTGCCGGCTGCATCACGAGTGTAGAGATTGATTGTCCAACCGCCCTGAGCCTCCATCGGATAGAAGCCTACGGAGGTGAGCTTCTGTCCCTTGTATGCACTGAGTGTTACTGCATCAAAAGCAATGGCTGTCTCGTAGCTGAGGTTAGCGTACGACAGACCAAAGGTCTCAAGCTGTGCATCGTCTGGAGCGAAGTAGGTGAGCTGTCCGAAGTTGGTAGCAGGGTTGTTCCACTCCAAGAAAACAGAATTGTAGCCGTGCTGCTGCGCAAAGAAGCCTGTCGGCTTAGAGACTTTCTGTGCTTGCACGGTAACGGTAGCTGTCTCGCTGTCAGCCGACTCAACGTCGCCGTACATTGCCGTAATCTGGTATTTGTGTTCGCCTACCGGCACACCAGCATCTACGAATCCTTCAGCGGTAACAACATCGCTGCTCACCTTGTTGCCGTCGCGATACACCTTGTATCCGGTTATGCCGGTGGCTGCAACATTCGGCTTCCATGTAATCTTCACCGTGTTGAGTCCAGACATCTGCTGTGCCTTCACGCTCACCGGAGGCATGGCCGAGAAGAGTGGATTGCCAAACTTCACAATCATCGACTGCGACGAAATTGCATAGTTGCCTTCCTCATCTTTGTTATCGTTATAGTAAATGAAGCCCATAATATTGTCATCACACGAGACGGAAGTTGCGCGTGTAACGTTGTAAAGAATTTCGCCGTCAGAATCTTTAGGTGCATCCGGATTGACGAAAACATGATAGTCAGCAAGGTTCACGCCTTTCTCCTTCAGATATTTGTATGCGAATGTGCCTTTTCCGTTCTGGTATATATAACCCAAATTGTTGTCCTCGCACATCACGGTGCCATGGTCGCTAATATCGAAGAAGTCGAGGTCATCTTTAGTACCTGCAGGAAGTATTGCACTCTTATTGCCCGTCTTCATGTCATAGATTGCCCATGCACCGTGTATTTTGTCTGCTCCGCCTGCCTCTTCGTCGGTCTGCCAACCACCAAAGTAAAGCAAAGTCTTACCGTTGGGCGAGAACTTCTTGCCCACGCAGAACGGCGACTGTTGGTCGGAGAGTGTTGTGAAGTTGCCGTCGGGTCCCCAGAAACAAGCCTGGCGGTTCTTGTTCATAACCCAACCTGTCACGTATTGTCCGTCGGGCGATATAGCGTAAGGCATTGCTATTTTCTTGTTCTCTTTCAACTGGCGGAATATCTTACCGTCCTTCCACACATATCCCGAGTATTTGCTGCCTACAACCACGTTACCAGTGATATAATGTCCGTCGGGCGATATGCCAGCTGCGCCACTACTATTCACTGCGTCGGACGGCATTTCAAGGCGGTTCCAGCGGTTGTTGCTCCAATAGCCGGCGAGCTGTATCGACGCTCCGTTCTTCTTGAAGCTATTGTCGGTGTACACACCTACCACAATACCATCGTTAGAAACGCCATACGCCTGCGATGGCGACGAGGGGTTGAGTAGGTCAATCTCACCGCTCTCAAGGTTCCAACGGAAGCCGTATGCTTCATTGCTGGCATCGTAGTACATGCCACAAGCCCACTTACCATTAGGTGAGGCTGACATAATGTTATAGTCGGAGGGTGTGACCATCACGAATGGTGCGGTCTGTGCGAAAGCTGCGCCACTGAAGAGTAGCGATGCAAGTAATGCTTTTGTCTTCATTTATTATCTATTATGGTTATATTCATAGTGAAGGGAGCGTACCAAGTTTAGAGGCACGCTCCCTTTGGTTTCAAAATATGAGTTTTTATCTCTTTACGTTGTACTTGTAGAGGTTCTGCTTGCCCCCCTTCTCTATACATATTATATATATAGAAGCAGGAAGTTGTGCGAGGTTTACGCTACTTACGTTCTGCTTAGCATACACCTTTGCGCCAGTAGCTGAGTACACAGATACGTTTGCAGCATCGCTGAGCTGAACAAGATTATGTGCGAAGGTAGCCTTCACTGCACCGTCTACAGACACAGCGTCCACTCCGTCAGGGACCTCAATATCTGTAATCTTCACGGTGATGGAGTTAGAGTAAGCCTTGCCATATTTATAGCTTGTGATAACATAAAGCTCTACCTCATCGTCCATAATCTGCACCTTTGCAGTATTCACTGTCGGATCCTTTGTCTCTACGTCAGCCAAGCCTTTACCTACGAAAGCCAGGCTATTCTTTACGAAACCAAGTTCTTCAAGATTTTCAGGGTTCTTCCATTCAAGGTTGGCGTAGTATTCAACCATCGGACTCACAATAGAACCAACTCTCTTCACTTCACCACTTACAAACTTAAGATCGGTAACGGCAGGAAGCTCCTTTGCGAGAGCCACATTCACGTCCATCGGAGTTGTGCTGTAGTAGCCCACCCACTCTGAGTCGGCAGTAGGGGTTGCTATCTCGCCGTTTGTGAGGGCGAACAACGGCTGAACGAAGTAAGTGTATGTGCTATTCTTCAGCTCCTTGTCCTGGTATGTGCACTGCTTGGTTGCAGGGTTCATAACGTCGGCAAGCTCGAGAGTGTCGAGAGCCACACAGTCGCGATATACAACAAACTTACAACCGTGTACGAGTCCTGCCTGCGGAGTGGTAAACTGGAGGTTGATGGTATTCTTGAGTGTCTTGTCGGGTGTTGCCGAGAGCAGCATCATTGATGTAGCGTCCTTCAATCCGCTGAAGTTGCGATAAGTATTGCGCACGGTAAGACCCCATTTGCTCCATTGCTTCTTAGTGGCATTATAAGAGTAGTCGCTGACATCCATAAGGTTCATATTTCCACCCACCGGAACATACTCGGTCTTCGTATCTGGTATTTCAGTACCTTTACTATCGTAGCGATACTTCATATGAAGCGTGAGCACGCCGTCGGTGTATGTCCATACCTCGCGCTGCTTTGGCTTCTTCACTTCACCCGACACGGTGTACTGATATTCTTCTATCTTATTGCCGTCGGCATCGTATTTCAGGTCGGCTTCAAACTCATAGTACTTTCCGGTAGAAGAATAATGAGTAGCTCTACCCTCTTCGTAACTATAGGTTATCTCCTGTGCAAGCTTCTTTGTCTGCTTGCTGTAAGACGTAACCTTAGCCAACGTACCATCGTCGTTGTACGTGTACTCATTGATGCGCATTGATGTGGTGTCGGTAGCCAGTCTGCCATGAGCATCGTAGGTATAGCTCTCGCAGTTGTATGTCTTATGGAAAGCGAAGTCGCCGTCATCATAGTCGCCCCACTGATACGAGTCCTTGTTTGTCATCTTGCCATCAGCATCAAAGACAGACTTAATGATGTTGGTCAACGAGAACTCGTCAGAATAGCCGCCTTCGTCGGTATATTTACGACCAAATGTTGAGCTGCCTACCAGCTTGTTGTCGGTGTTGTAGTAATAATACTCGCGCTTCGAGTCAAGATCTTCGGGCATATCACCCATCTGACTACCAAGCGTAACCGACTTTACCAAGAAGCGATTCTGGGTTTCTACGTTCTGTGCAAAAGACTGTGTTGACGAGCCAAGCATCATCGCCAGGGCTGCAACCGAATAAAGTAAACGTCTTTCCATAATACTGTGTTTTTATTGATTATTAATTATTTCGTTGACAAGTTGACGAATTGATATGTCCACTTGTCTACTACGTGCAAAGATAGTGCAAACCGAATGCAGAACATCAAGCTTGCTTGAATGTTATGCTGAGGTACAGCCTATCTTATTGCAAAGATAATATTAATTTTTTAAAGCCAAGACTATTTATATCTATTTTCTACGAATTTGTTGCGTATATTTGCAAAAAACCGTACATTTGCAAGCAATAAGTGGTACGACACCTATAATATAATACTTTTACCACCCACTTTTTAAAAATAACGTAACTAACAAATAAATAATAAACAAAAAATATATAACATGAGAAAAATCTTACTCAGTATCGCTTCCCTACTGATTTTCGCAGGAAGCATCAACGCCACAAACATTGGCTACTCGAAAGACGACATTGATCGTTTGAACACATTCCGCCTCGGCAGCAGCCATAAGCAAGGTCAAGCAATACGCTTCAGCCACGCCAAGTTGCAAGCTCTTAAAGGCAAGACCATCGACTTCGCAGAGTTCGTAGTAGGCAGCAAGAATACGACAGACAACAATATAAACGTATTCCTCGCCACCACGCTCACCGGTACACCGATTGCCGAGGGTACACTGGAGGTAAAGAGAGCACTCACAAAGATAAAATGGACACTCGACAAGCCATACACTATCACTGGCGAAGAGGAGTGTCTGTACATCGGCTACACAGCTGAAATTGGCACAACATACAACCCTCTCATATCGGACAAATCGTACGACATCGAGGGCTGCAACTTTGCGTACAGCAATGGCACATGGGTTGACACATACGGCATGAACCGTGGTAGCGCGCTCATCTTCGTTAATGCGGAGAATGCGGACGACTACACCGACGTAATCGTAGGTCGTAGCAAATTTGACGGATATTATAAAGCTGGCGAAGAATGTAAACTCACGCCATGCTTCATCAATGCCGGCACAACAGCAATCAACAGTTTCGATGCCATTATTGATATTGAAGGCAAGACAACCACAAAACACTTCGCCGACCTCAACATCGAGCCGAAGGAGGGCTACAGCTTCGACCTCACAGACTTAGACACAAGCAAAGAGGGCAAGCGAGACATCAACGTCACTATAGCCAACGTGAACGGAGCTGACAAAGAGAGTGACACTTCCGACAACAGCCTTACTGCGTCACTTTTCTTCTATCCGAAGAACATGGAACGCTCACTACTGCTCGAATCATTCACAAGTCAGACCTGTCCAAAGTGCTACATAGGTCATCAGAACATCGCAGATGCCATCAAGACTTCAAAACAAGACATCATTGAAGTAACCCACCACAGTGGCTATAACCCCGACATATTCACGATGCAAGAAGACATTACTTACCTGTTCTTCTACCCTGGAAGTGGAGGTACGTTCGCTCCTGCAGCTATGGTAAACCGCCACACTTACGCCAATGTTAGTTCATCACCAATCGTACAAGCGACACCTACAAACAACGTTCTCTCTACTATCTATAACGCAGCGACAACAAAGCCGTACGTCTCATTCAACCTCGAAACAAAATTGAACGAGAGCACACGCGAACTGAAAGTGAAGGTGCAGATACTGGCACACACCGATGCGCCTTCAAAACAGTCTGTCTTCAACCTCTTCCTCGTGCAGGACGGCATAATTGCATCACAAACAAATGCTGGAGAAAACTATACTCACAATCACACATTCCGCGGAACGGTGACGGGCAACGCATGGGGTGTGCTCGTGAATGACGTGAAGGCTGGACAGATGTTCACATGGGAGAAGACCATCACCATACCCAACAGCATCCACTCGAGCTATTATACCGACGAGACTAAGAACAACATCAAGGCTGTGCTTGAGGACATGAGTGTAGTAGCCTATATGGGTTCGTTCGACCAGAACGACAACACCAAGCATACTATCTATAACTGCTGCAAGGCACGTCTCGGCGAATCGTACAAGCAGGGTGGTTTCAATGTAACTACAGCCATCAACGAGCCCGAAGCAGAACAGAGTCTGAACATATTCGTAAACAATGGTAAGGTGTGCGTAGATGGCGACTACAGCCGTCTGTCTGTATATAACCTCGCAGGTGCGCAGGTGGAGAACGCCGCTCTTGCCAAGGGTGTGTACATCGTGAAGGTTATAGCTGGTAGCAAGCAGACCACAAAGAAGATACTGGTTAGATAGACCGTATAACACATAATAAAACAAGGTGTATCATGCGCAAGCCATACATATATATAATAGGTGCATCTATGTTGCTCGCACCCACCTCCATGTGGGCGCAAGCATCCTTGTCGCCACGTACTGCCGTAGCACTTTCAAACACAAACGAGCAGAAGGCGCACCACTCAAAACTCAAAGCCCAGAACTCAAATCTCAAGACTCTATACGTAACCATCGACCCAGCACGCACATCGTGGCAGGCACTGGGGCTGACACCGGTTGCTCTGCACGCCAACACCGCAACGGTGCGCCTCTCAATCGATGCACTTCAGCAGTTGGCTAAGCAGGAGGGTGTAGAGTACATACAGCTGACATCGGGCGCAAGCCAAATGCTCAACCTCGCACGCCAGGAGGCTGGCACCGACCAGATACACAAGGGCACCTCGCTGCCGCAGGCTTACACCGGCGAGGGCGTAGTTGTTGGCGTGGTTGATGCAGGCTTCGACTACATGCACGCTGCGTTCCGTCGTCCAGACGACGGACAGTTGCGCATAAAACGTGTTTGGGAGCAAGGCACCCAAACGCTCGACGGTGCTACTGCACCAACGAAGTACGGCTACGGCATCGAACTGAACACGCCAGAACTGATTGAGAAAGCGCAGGGCGACAGCGACACCAACTCGCACGGCACGCACGTGGCAGCCATTGCTGCCGGCAGCGACGCATACAAGGATGGGGCTTACGTGGGCAACGCACCCGACGCGGACATCGTGCTCGTGGCACTCGACCTCAACGAGAGCACCAACGCCGACATCAGCAACGCCGTGCAGTACATCTTCGACTATGCCGACGAGGTGGGCAAACCGTGCGTCGTGAACCTCAGTTTGGGCAATCAGGACGGACCGCACGACGGCACTTCGACGTTCGACACCATGACCGATGCCATGCAGGGACCTGGTCGTCTCATCGTGGGTGCTGCAGGCAATCACCGCACCGATGCGTTCCACATCGACCATACCTTCGCCTCTACAGCTGACGCTCCGCTGCGCACATTCGCGAAATACAAAGTTGCGCCGTCCAACTCTGTCTCGGGCGGCACAATAGAGATATGGGGCGAGAAGGGCACCGACTTCACCGTAGACATCGCAGCCTTCAGCACGGTAAACAAGAAGGATGCAGTATCGACTACGGTCTACCCTGCCGAGGGACTGACGGAGACATCGTTCGGCAAGTACGCCACGGGTACATGGAAGGTGGCATCGGAGGTTAGTCCGCTCAACAGCAAACCGCACGTGGTGCTCACATCCGCACTCACCGGCATCCGCAACAACTACGCCATAGCACTCACCATCACGCCGAAGACTGCGGGCAGAGTGAACATCTGGTCGGACAACACGTACCTCGCACTGGAGTCGCGCGATATGGAAGGTTTCTCCGCTCCCGATGCCGCTTCGTCTACGCTCTGCGAGATTGGCGGAACGGGCAAGCGCATCCTCACCGTCGGCTCGTACACCACACGCAACGAGTACACCACGAACAGCGGACAACAGGCTACGCTGCAGGAGACCATAGGCGACCTCAGCTCGTTCTCGAGCTACGGACCAACAGTCGACGGACGCATGAAGCCGAACATCACTGCGCCTGGTTGCTTCATAATCTCGGCGGTATCGAACAACGACGCATCTGGCAATCTGATGTACGCTGAGTACAACGAGAACTTCGGTCGCTACAACCAGTACGGCTACATGCAGGGCACATCGATGGCATCGCCATTCGTGGCAGGCATCGTGGCTACATGGCTGCAGGCTTATCCGCAGCTCACGCCCGAACAGCTGCACGAGATTGTGCAGGCTACGGCTCGCAAGGACAACTTCACCGCTACGGCACCCGACAGCAACTGGGGATACGGCAAGATTAATGCGCTCGACGGACTGCGCCAGTGCATCGAGAAGCAAACAGCGGGCTGCGAGCGCATCGACATGCCGTTCGACGGTACGGTACGCATCGCCGACGGCAACATTCTCTTGGGCTTCGCACGCAATACGAAGGCTACGCTGAGCCTCACAAGCATGACGGGCAGCACGGTCTTCACCAAAGAGCTCGGCAACCGCTGTGCCGGCGAGACACTATCCATCCCAATGCCGCAGTTGGCTAAGGGCGTATATCTGCTCAGCGTAAAGACAACTTCTGCTACGAAGACCTTCAAGTTTGTCTTGCAATAATCGCATACTTTGTCTACATAAAAGTGTGGAATAGTTCTACAACTGTTCCACACTTTTCTACATTTTATCAAACCATGCCAACGCACCTAAACAGACAGTAACAACTGATATTCAACCACTTACGCAAAACCACACTTTTTCTGGCACACCGATTGCATTTTATTTAGTGAACGACGCAACGAACAACAGTTCGAAACAGAGTTCCACAGATAAACGCAATATTAACAATTTAAAATTTAAAGCATATGAAGAAGTTAGTTTTTGTAGCTCTCGCAGCTTTCGTAACGGTATCAGTAAGCAACGTATTTGCAGGTAGCTCTAAGGCAGAGCTTGGTTTGGGAATGCCGGTTGACACAACCGTTGTGGAGACTCCCGACACTCAGGTGGTAGACGACCAGCAGACAGAAGCAATGTTCTCCGACTCTACCGACTCTGTCGACCCTGCTGCACAGCTCTTCTCCAGCGTAGTGCTCTCTGACTCTACCGACACTGACACTACAGGTACAGAAGCACCGGCTGTAGTGTAAAGAAGAGAAGAGAAGGTAATGATTTCAGACATAAAACAACACTAAATCCTTTTTTAGCCTGCATCGTTCTTGTGCGAACAAGAATGGTGCAGGCTTTTTTCGTAAAATAAAATAAGAGATTTTGCGTTATAATATATAAGAATAAGATATTACAGCACATATATGTTCAGCACCAGAATAAAAATACTTGTAGGATACGCCTTGCTCGCCGTCGTGTTGGTGTCAGCCACATGGATGGTTTACGACAACACACGTTCGTTGTCTGCCGTCAACGAGGCATCGGAGCGGCTGATGGCTCGCCGCGACATTGTCGACTCGCTCGTGTTCACGATGCTCGAGACCGCCAATGCCGAACGCTCCGTACTGCTCGGCGATGTCGGCAAGTGGCAGCGCTTCGACGAGGCTCTTAGCAGTTCGGCTGCCAACGCCATGAGACTGCGCCCACTGCTTATGGACACGCTGAAGCAGCAACGCCTCGACTCGCTCATTACGCTGCTAAAGGCGAAACGCGAAAACACGCTGCTCGTTATGAAGGAACTGAACAACGACTGCCGCGATATCTACTACAACAACAAGTTAGAGGCACTGCATAGCGGACGCGACTCTATAGTTATCAGTCCGCAGACGAAGGAACGCCACGAACAACACGAGACGGTGTATGAGGTGGTGAAGACGAAGCGTGGCTTCTTCCGACGCTTAGGCGATGCCTTCCGCAAGCAGCACACCGACACCGTGAGCACCACCCGACTGACGCATCAGCCGTCTACCGCCACCATAAGCCACCGTCTGAACATTGCCGACTCTGTGGCTAACGTACTCGCGGAGATACACAGCGAGCTGCAACGCGCAAACGACAGGAAGCAGGATGCGATCAGCTCGCGCAACAGGCAGTTGCAGCGAGTAAGCATTCAGCTGACGAAGCGCACATGGCTACTGATTGAGGATATACAGAGCGATGAGCACAACGCACTGCAGCGTGTTGTGGGCAAAGCGATGAGTTCGCGGCGTGCAATGATTGTGAGGATAGCGGTGTTGGGTCTGCTCGCCATCCTATCGGCGGCGATACTCGTAGTGTACATTCTGCGCGACATAAAGCGCGAACGCCGCGACCGCCAGCGCATCATCGAGGCGAAAGCGGAAACGGAGCGCATCATGCAGCAGCGTGAGCGGCTGCTGCTCACCATAACGCATGACATTAAGGCTCCGGCTGCGTCTATAGCCGGCTTCATCGACTTGCTCAGCGAATACGTCGACCAACCGAAGGCAGTGGGCTATCTGCAGAACATATCGGGCTCGGCGAAACATCTGCTGCAATTAGTGTCGGCACTGCTCGACTATCACAAGCTGGAGAGCGGCAAGGCGGAATGCCACGAGGTAAGCTTCGCACCGGCTGTGCTCATCAGCGAGTGTGTGGCGCAGATGCAGCCGCAGGCTATGGAAAAGAAGCTGAAGTTGGCAACTGATGTGCAGGTGACGGAGTCGATGCTCTGCCGATCGGACGCATTCCGCATCAAACAGATTGTGAACAACCTTGTGGGCAACGCCATCAAATACACCGACAAGGGCGAGGTACGTGTCGGCGTGAGCATCGCAAACCGACAACTCAGCATCAGCGTGAAGGACACGGGATGCGGCATGACGCCCGACGAACTGCAAACGGTGTTCAACGCTTTTACACGTCTGCCTGGCGCACAAGGCAAGGAGGGCGTGGGACTCGGACTGACCATCACGCGCGAGATTGTGACGCTGCTCGGAGGCAACATCCGAGTGCAGTCGACAAAGGGTAAGGGGTCGACATTCGTAGTCAGCCTGCCAGTAAAGGTGGTAGCTAATCAGGGGGTGCACTTGTCTCAAGTGCACCAACAAAGCAACAAGTGCACCAACAAAGCAACAAGTGCACCCACTAAAGGCAAATCTCAACACCTCAACACCTCAACATCTCAACCCACGATCTCCGTGGTGATAGTAGACGACGACCGCCTGCAGGGTCAGCTCCTCACGGAGATGCTGCAACGCATCGAGGGCATCAGCTTCAACACCACCACGACCATACACGCCAGCGAGGCAATAGCCATCGCCACGAAGTCGGCTCCCAACATCGTGTTCACCGACATAGAGATGCCGGAGATGAACGGCAGCGAGATTATGCGACGCATACGCAATAACGCCGAGGTTCAGCAACGATCATGCACTACGAAGTTCGTGGCGATGACAGCGCACGAGCAGAGCATCATGCCACAGCTACGCAGCGACGGCTTCGATGCCTGTCTGTTCAAGCCGTTCTCGATGCAGACACTCGCCGCCACAATCTGCCAACTCACGGGAGTAGCAGTAAGAGTATCCGAGAATTCAAAACTCAAAACCGTAGGCGAAACCGAGAATAATTCAAAACTCAAAATTCAAAATTCTTGCTCTGGCAAGCGTCTCTATGAGCCGAGCGCAAAACTCCGAACCGCCCTCCTCCCCTTCACCGATGGTGATTCTGAAGCAGAGCGACAAATCATAGGCGACATACGCAAGTCGATAGAGGAATATTTAGAGATGATTGGCGACGGTTCAGATCCGGAGCGCATTGCGAAAGCGGTACACAAAGCGATGCCACTGCTCGAAATGCTCGAACCAGGCAAGAACGAATGGCTCGCCCCCCTCCAGGGGGTGCACTTGTCTCAAGTGCACCAACAGAGCAAACAACAAGCACACCAACAAAGTAAACACGACAGCTTGGTTGGTGCACTTGAGACAAGTGCACCCCCTAACGACCAAGAACGCGAAAGATTGACAAAACAACTGATAGAGAAACTCAAGAAAATACTATGCAACATATACTGATTGTAGAAGACGACATTGCGTTCGGCACAATGCTACAGACATGGCTGCGCCGAAAGGGATTTGAGGTAGAGAAAGCGACATCGGTAGGTGCTGCCGTGAAACTGCTGACTGAAACCTTCGGCAAAGAGGTAGACCTCGTACTCTCAGACCTCCGTCTGCCCGACCACGACGGGCTTCGACTGCTCGCATGGATGCACGAACACGACATCAATGCGCCGTTCATCGTGATGACAAATTATGCGGAGGTGCAGAACGCTGTGCTCGCCATGAAGTCGGGTGCTGCCGACTATATCGCAAAGCCCGTGCAGCCAGACATCCTACTGCAGAAGATTAAGGATGCGATGGAGCAGAACGCTCAGCAAGCCTCCTCCACAATTCAAAATGCGCCAACGGCGCATAATTCAAAATTCAAAACTCAAAATTCTTGCTCTGGCAAGCGTCTCTACGAGCCGAGCGCAAAACTCACTGCCCCTCGCCACATAGAAGGAAAAAGCGAAGCCTCGCGCCAGCTATATAGCTACGTGGAGTTGGTGGCTCCCACACCTATGTCGGTGCTCATCCTCGGTGCATCGGGAACGGGTAAAGAGTACGTGGCTCACCGTATTCACGACCTCAGCGCACGCGTCGACCGCCCGTTCTTCGCACTCGATTGCGGAGCAATACCACGCGACGTGGCTGCATCGGAGTTCTTCGGACACAAGAAGGGAGCCTTCACAGGTGCCGATAGCGATAAACGGGGAGCCTTCGAGATGGCTAACGGCGGAACGCTATTCCTTGACGAGGTGGGCAACTTGAGCTACGAAGTGCAGGTGCAACTGCTGCGTGCGCTGCAGGAGCGTCGCATCCGCCCCGTTGGCGGAACGCAGGAGATACCTATCGATATACGTCTTGTGTGCGCCACAAACGAGAACCTTGAGGAGGCAGTGGGCGAAGGACGGTTCCGCGAAGACCTCTACCACCGCATCAACGAGTTCACCATCTACATGCCAAAACTCTCGGAGCGTGGCAGCGACCTCTTTCTCTTTGCCGACCTCTTCATTCGCCACGCCAACGAAGAACTGAATCGCACAGTGGAGGGTTTCGATTCGGAAGCAGCAGAACTGCTCGCCTCTCACTCATGGCCCGGCAACCTGCGCGAACTGAACAACGTGGTGAAGCGTGCGGTGCTGCTCACACGCGGCAACAAGATAACCACCGCCGAACTGACGCAGGCGATGGGACAGATACGCACCGACAACGTCCTGCAACTGCACGACGAAGACACGGAACGTCAACGCATCATTACCGCTCTGCAACAGACCAACGGCAACAAGGCAAAGGCTGCCCGCCTGTTAGGCGTAGACCGCAAGACGATATATAACAAAATAGAGAAGTTAGGGATTTAAAGATATGGACAGAGTAAAATGTTATTAAAAAAATCTGCCATATCTATCAGCGCAGCCATAACTATCACATTACGAGCACAATAAAGGCTGACAGATTTGCTTTTTTAAAGCTAAATCTGTCAGCCTATCTATCAGGAACAATTTATTCCTACTCTATCAGGAATGGTTTACTCCCACTCGATTGTTGATGGTGGTTTAGACGAGATGTCATAGCATACGCGGTTCACACCACGCACCTTGTTGATAATCTCGTTAGACACCTTAGCCATGAAGTCGTAAGGCAGGTGAGCCCAGTCGGCAGTCATAGCGTCGGTAGAGGTTACGGCACGGAGAGCAACGGGGTGCTCGTATGTGCGCTCGTCGCCCATTACGCCTACAGAGCGTACTGTAGAGAGGAGCACTGTGCCTGCCTGCCAAATCTGGTCGTAGAGCGATACCTCAATCTCGCCGTCGTGCATGTCGGCAGGAACACCGGCAGCAAGCACGCGACGTGCGTCCTCGCCAGAGAGTTTTGTCTTATACTCGCGCAGACCGCGGATATAGATATCGTCGGCATCCTGGAGGATGCGTACCTTCTCGGGAGTGATGTCGCCAAGGATGCGCACAGCCAAGCCTGGACCTGGGAACGGGTGGCGTGTGATGAGATGCTCGGGCATACCCATTGAGCGACCTACACGGCGAACCTCGTCCTTGAAGAGCCACTGCAATGGCTCACAGAGCTTGAGGTTCATCTCCTTAGGCAGACCACCTACGTTGTGGTGGCTCTTGATTACCTTGCCCGTGATGTTGAGCGACTCGATGCGGTCGGGGTAGATAGTGCCCTGCGCAAGCCACTTTGCGCCTGTCTGCTTCTTAGCCTCAGCGTTGAACACCTCAACGAAGTCGCGACCGATAATCTTGCGCTTCTGCTCGGGGTCGGTAACGCCAGCAAGGTCAGAGAAGAACTTCTCGCTTGCGTCTACGCCGATAACGTTCAAGCCCAAGCACTTGTAGTCTTCCATAACGTCGCGGAACTCGTTCTTGCGGAGCATACCGTGGTCGACGAAGATACATGTGAGGTTGCTGCCGATAGCCTTATTGAGGAGCACGGCTGCTACGCTTGAGTCGACACCGCCCGAGAGTCCGAGGATTACCTTGTCATCGCCGAGCTGCGCCTTGAGCTCAGCTACTGTTGTCTCTACGAACGAGTCGGCACTCCAGTCCTGACGGCTTCCGCAGATGTCTACCACGAAGTTCTTCAGGAGCTGTGTGCCCTGCAGCGAGTGGAACACCTCGGGGTGGAACTGCACTGCCCACACCGGCTGCTTTGTAGAAGCGTAAGCGGCATACTTAACGTTGGCTGTAGAAGCGATGCACTTAAAGTCTTCGGGGATGGCGGTGATGGTGTCGCCGTGGCTCATCCACACCTGCGAGTTCTCAACGAATCCCTTGAACAAGGGGTTCTCAGCGTCGAAGTGCTCGAGGTTGGCACGTCCGTACTCGCGAGAGTCGGCTGCCTCCACCTTTCCGCCGCCAGCATAAGAGATGTACTGTGCGCCGTAGCAGATGCCAAGCACTGGGATACGTCCTACGAACTGACTAAGGTCTACCTTGAATGCCTCCTTGTCGTGTACCGAGAAGGGACTTCCGCTGAGGATGACACCGATGACAGAGGGGTCGTCCTTCGGGAACTTGTTGTAGGGCATAATCTCGCAGAAGGTATCAAGCTCGCGCACACGACGGCCGATGAGCTGCGTGGTCTGCGAACCGAAATCGAGAATAATTATCTTCTGTTGCATTACTTTGGTTGGTTTTATTGTTTGTATTTGATGTTTCTTTTTTCTAAGGCTTTTTACTTTTTTACCCTTTTACTTTTTTACTTTTAACAGGAACTCCTCTGCTTGCGCCAGTGTATCGAGCTTGCCGATGTCCATCAGTTGCAGGTCATCCTTTGCGAAGCCTTCGATGCGGTGCGTGGCGCAAGTCTGCAGGTAGAAGTCGATTATGCTGAAGCGGTCGGGGAACTGATTCATTAAAGGAATCATTCGTGGCGAGAGGACGTGTATGCCAGCGAAGGCATACATGCGGCACGCTTTAGGGTCGAGGTCGGGGTACGGACTCTTCACTTCGCCCGTGGCGATGTTAGTCCAACCAACAAGGCGCATCGTGTCGTCGAAGAGCAGGTAGCGTTGCGTCTTACGCTGACTAACGAGGAGCAACGCGTCGGGAACATCTGCCGCCGCTCCTACTAAAGCATCGTGAGCATCCGCCGTAGCACTTGCCAAGCCGTCTGTCTTGAGCAATCCGCCGGCACGCTGATAGAAGTGGCGCAGGTCTACATTGCTCAGGATGTCCACATTATGTATTAGTATCGGGGCATCGGGGGCGAAGAGTGGCGCGGCATGCTTTATGCCACCGCCCGTTTCGAGCAGTCCGGCAGATTCGTCGGAGATGCGTATGTCGAGCCCGAAGTTGTCGTTTTCTTTAAGATAGTCGATTATCTGCTGCGCAAAGTGGTGTACGTTGACAACAATGCGGTCAACGCCTGCCACTGATAGATTATGTATTACGCGCTTCAGGAGCGGCTCACCACCAACGCTCACCAACGCCTTTGGCATAGTGTCGGTGAGCGGTTTAAGGCGTGTGCCCAATCCTGCCGCGAATATCATTGCTTGCATCATAGATGTCGTTATAAATATGTTGCCTACAAAATTACTCAAAATCCGTCAAACAGCAAAAGGAATGTAGCATAAATCTACAGAAGTGTCTGCTCTATGCCTTGCTCTCTGTGACAGATGTGCACCTCTATTCCGAACTTCTCGTGCAGATGTTCTGCAAGGTGCTGCGCCGAGTAGACACTGCGGTGCTGTCCGCCGGTGCAACCGAAGGAGAACATGAGGTCGGTGAAGCCACGGTCGATGTAACGCTGCACGTGAGCATCGGCGAGTTTGTAGACGCTATCGAGGAAGGTGAGTATCTCACCGTCGTCCTCGAGGAAGCGTATCACGGGCTCATCAAGTCCGGTGAGCTTCTTGTACGGTTCATAGCGTCCAGGGTTGTGCGTCGAACGACAGTCGAACACGTATCCGCCACCATTGCCCGACTCGTCGGCTGGTATGCCCTTGCGGAACGAGAAACTGAACACGCGCACGCGCAGCGGACCCTTGCCGTCGTACTTGGAGAACGTAGCCGGTCCGTCCTGAGGATGCGCCTCGTAGACATTCTTGTCGGTGGTCTTGTAGCCATCGGCACGCGATACTGCCGGTTCTTCGATGTGAGCGTAGCGTGGCATCTCTGTGAGTCGGCGCAGCATGTCCATCATATACGGATAGGGGAACACCTGCTCACCTAATTTCAGCAGCGCACGCAGGTTGTCCATTGCCGGCGGTATGGAGTCGAGGAAGTGCTTCTTGCGCTCGAAATAGCCGCGGAAGCCGTATGCGCCGAGCACCTGCAGCGTGCGGAAGAGCACGAAAAGGCTCAAGCGGTTGACGAAGTGGCGCAGCGAGGGTACCTCGGTGTACTGCTTCAAAGCGTCGTAGTATTCGGCTACGAGCTCGCGGCGCAGCTTGTCGCTATAGCGTGCCGATGCCTGCCAGAGGAACGAGGCGAGGTCATAGTAGTACGGACCGCGTCGACCGCCCTGGAAGTCGATGAACTGCGGATTGCCGTCGGCATCGAGCATCACGTTGCGCGCCTGGAAGTCGCGGTAGAGGAACGAGTCGATATTCTCCGACGTGAGATCCTTGGCGAAGAGGCGGAAGTTTGCCTCGAGCTTCAGTTCGTGGAAGTCGAGCCCAGAAGGTTTCAGGAAGCAATACTTGAAGTAGTTGAGGTCAAAGAGCACGCTGTCCTCGTCGAACTCGGGCTGCGGATAGCAGTTCTGCCAGTCGAGTCCGCGTGCTCCGCGTATCTGTATGTTCGGCAATTGGCGTATTGTGGCTTTCAGCAACTGCTTCTCGCGCTGGTTGTATCTGCCGCCTGCCTCGCGACCGCCACGTATTGCGTCGAAGAGCGATATAGATCCGAGGTCGGTCTGCAAGTAGCGCAGTCCGTCGTCGCTCTGTGCGAGTATGTGCGGCACTGGCAACTGGCGCTGCTCGAAGTGCTCGGCGAGATAGATAAAGGCGTGGTTCTCGTCGCGGCTTGTGCCTACGACACCAATGACGGTCGTGCCGTCCTCAGCCGTGAAGCGGTAGTACTGACGGTTGCTGCCGGCACCGGCGAGCTGCTCGGTGCTGACGGGTTCTGCCCCACTCCATTCTGTATATAGTTTAATGAGTTTCTCCATCTTCTTGTTCTTCTTGCTTCTTTTTTCCGTAATATTGCTCGTCCTTCTTCTTCACCCAAGCGGTGAGTAGCGCATCGAGGGCGTAGAGCAGCAGAGCCACGCCAATGGTCATCGACCACGAGCGTGAGAGTATGTATGTGCCCACTACGATAATGACGCAGCAGACGATTATCTTTGGTTCAAATGAACGTTTCATTTTCTTTGTTCAATGCTAAGTTATGGTGATACGCATCGGTCGATGCAGACATCCGCATCGGTCGACGCAGACATCCGCAACGGTCGACGCAGACATCCGCAACGGTCGACGCAGACATCCGCAACGGTCGACGCGAGTCAGAAAAGTAATACTTACAACCCTAAACGGTAAGCCACACTGAACGTGAAGACACTATTCTTCGACGATTTGAAGCCGTCAATGTCCTGGAACTGCGTAAGTCCGATGTTGTAGCGTGCGTCGATGATTACGTTAGAGAACTCATAGCTCACTCCGACGGGAATAGCGAAGTTTACTTTTGTAAGCGTTGAGTTCAGGTCGTACTTCACGTGTTCGGGTTTCTCGTACTTGACGTCGTCTTTCGTCATCGTGTACTGCTGCTCGGTGTACTTCATCTTGCCCGAGATTGGGAAGCCTATCTGCACACCGGCTTTAACGGCAAAGCCCGTACCGAGGTAGGCGTTGAGCATCAGGGGCACGTTGATGTAATGGAGCTGCGTGCTCCAGTCGCTGTAGCCGGTGCCTTTGTACACGCCTTCCGTCACCTGCACCTTGTAGCCGTTGTTGCCGTACTTGGCGCCTTGCTGCACGTACTGCGCACCGATAGTGGCAGAGAGGTTGGGCATGAACTGCCAGTCGATGTCGACACCTGCCATCAGGCCTGCCTTGTAGCGTGCCGAGTAAGTCATGTTGTCGCCGACTCCACCGGCTATATACATTTTGTCGCCGGGCAGATTGGCGAGCGCCACGCCCACACGTGGCAGCACGGATACGGTGCCGACCTTCGGTTGCGCCATTGTCGGCAGTACGCCTGCGGCAAGACCCAACAATATAGTTCTTTTCTTCATTTCTTTCCTGTTCGTTTACGTTTTCACTTCTGAATAATAAACGCCGAATAGCCGCTATTATTGTGTTCTGCAGCGCAGTTTTGCTGAGCAGCCGTCAGCCCGCCACGTTTAAACTTTCATCAGCCCAAAACAAGCGAGAAACGCAATCCTAACGCAGAGGCTATCTGCAGGAACGTAGACATCTGCATGTCACTGTTGCCTCGCTCTATGGTAGATATGTACTCGCGCTTCTTGCCAATCTTGTCGGCAAGCTGCTGCTGCGTAAGCTTCTGGCGCTTGCGCTCTTCTTTCAGCAACTCGGCGTAGTACCACGCCTTGGCACGCGCCTCGAAAGCATCGCGCGAGGGGGTGCCGGGTGCACCGTATCTTTCATTGAGTTTGTCGTTGAATTTCGGCAGACTCTTCCATTTCTCATCACTAATGTTTATCATAAACTACATATGACTTTTCGTATCTTTTCTATTCCCATGCCGCAAATGTAATAAATTAATTCCAAACAAGCAAACGTTTGATACGAAAAAAGAACGGAAGACAGGGATACGAAAAAAGGTGTCCCATGACTTCACAGTCTTGGAACACCCGTCGTTGTATATATTTCGATACAAGAAATTAGTCTTTGTTGCTGCGCTTGCGGCTGAGATGATCGAGGATAATCTTGCGCATACGCATACTCTTCGGAGTAACCTCCACGAGCTCGTCGCCCTTGATATACTCGAGGCACTCCTCAAGACTCATCACCACCTTCGGTATCACACGCGCCTTCTCGTCAGAGCCGCTGGCACGAACGTTGGTGAGCTGCTTCGCCTTCGTAACGTTGATTACGAGGTCGTTGTCGTGAACGTGCTCGCCCACTACCTGACCTGCGTACACTTCCTCACCTGGATCGATGAAGAACTTGCCGCGATCCTGCAGCTTGTCGATAGAGTAAGCGTAGGCAGTACCTGTCTCAAGCGCAATCATCGAACCGTTAAGACGACGTGTGATTTCGCCCTTGTACGGCTGGTACTCCTTGAAGCGGTGAGCCATGATTGCCTCGCCCTGGCTCGCTGTGAGCACGTTGGTACGCAGACCGATAATGCCGCGCGACGGTATGTCGAACTCGATGTCTACACGGTCGCCGAGGGTCTGCATTGATGTCATCTCGCCCTTGCGGCGTGTCACCATATCAATCATCTTGCTCGAGAACTCCTCAGGCACGTTGATTGTCAGTTCCTCGATTGGCTCGCACTTCACGCCGTCAATTTCCTTATAGATTACCTGCGGCTGACCTACCTGAAGCTCGTAGCCCTCGCGACGCATTGTCTCGATGAGCACAGAGAGGTGGAGCACACCGCGTCCGCTTACGATCCACTTGTCGGTGGTGTCCTCGAACGGACGCACGCGCAGCGCAAGGTTCTTCTCAAGCTCCTTCTGCAAGCGGTCGTTGATATGGCGTGATGTTACGAACTTGCCTTCCTTACCAAAGAACGGCGAGTCGTTGATGGTGAAGAGCATACTCATGGTAGGCTCGTCGATAGCGATAGGAGGCAGCGGCTCGGGGTTCTCGAAGTCGCAGATGGTGTCACCAATCTCAAAACGCTCCAAGCCTACGATGGCGCAGATGTCGCCAGAGTGAACCTCGTCTACCTTCTTCTGTCCCATTCCCTCGAACACGTGTATTTCCTTGATGCGTGTCTTCTCCTGAGTGCCGTCGCGGTGAGAGATGGTTATATTCATGCCCTCTTTGAGCGTACCGCGGTGAACACGTCCTACGGCGATACGTCCTGTGTAGCTCGAGTAGTCGAGCGAGGTGATAAGCATCTGCGGAGTGCCATCAAGCACCTTCGGCGCTGGTATCACCTCTACAATCTTGTCGAGCAGATAGTCGATATTGTCTGTCGGGGCGTTGTAGTCCTCAGCCATCCAGCCGTTCTTTGCCGAACCGTAAACGACGGGGAAGTCGAGCTGGTCTTCGGTAGCGTTGAGTGAGAACATGAGGTCGAACACCATTTCGTACACTTCCTCAGGGCGGCAGTTGGGCTTGTCAACCTTGTTCACGACAACAATCGGCTTCAGACCGATCTGAAGCGCCTTCTGCAGCACGAAGCGTGTCTGCGGCATAGGACCTTCGAATGCGTCAACGAGCAGAATACAACCGTCTGCCATGTTGAGCACGCGCTCTACCTCGCCACCGAAATCGGAGTGACCCGGGGTGTCAATAATATTGATTTTTGTGCCTTTCCAGTTGATTGAAACGTTCTTGGAAAGGATGGTTATTCCTCGTTCGCGTTCCAGGTCGTTGGAATCCAATACCTGGCCACTGTTATCCTGGCCGTCACGGAATAGTTTGCCCGCCAACATCATCTTGTCGACAAGCGTGGTCTTTCCATGGTCGACATGGGCGATAATCGCAATGTTTCTAATATCTTGCATTTTATATACCTTAAAAAACTTCTGCAAAGTTACTACTTTTTTTTCAGACAAATGTATAAGCAGCGGCGTTTTTGAACTATTAACGTAAATAGTTCGGAACCAAATAACTAAAAAAAACAAGCACCGCCACAGATGCAACAAAAAAATCCCGTGCATTCGGTCGAATACACGGGATCTGTTTCTTTGTGCGAATTACTTACGGAGGCCGAGAGCCTTGATGATTGCACGGTAGCGATTGATGTCGCGGTCGTACAGATAGTTAAGCAATGCGCGGCGCTTTCCTACCAGCTGTGTCAAAGAACGTGCGGTAGTATAATCTTTACGGTTCTTCTTAAGATGTTCCGTCAAATGGGAAATACGGTATGAGAACAATGCTATCTGGCTCTCAGCTGAACCAGTATCAGTGTTAGACTTTCCGTACTGTCCAAAGATCTCTTGTTTTTTTGCCTGATCTAAATACATAGACTTTTAAAAATTAAATTGTTATTTGTGCAAAATGCGAGTGCAAAGGTACGACTTTTTATTGAAAGTCAGACCATCTGCACTCGCATTTAGTATAAACGTTAACTATTTTTTACAAATTACTTCACTACGACCTTCTTACCATTCTGGATGTAGAGTCCCTGCTTAACGTCCTTCAGACTGTTACCTACGTACTTGCCATCGATGGTGTAGACGCGGTTGTTAGTCTTAACGCCGTTCACAACAACAGAGTCAACGCCTGCTGCAGGGTCGCCTACATAGACTGTGTTAGACACGTTCGACTCGCCGTTTGCATAAACTACGATTACGTTGTACTTGTGGTTGCCTGCGCCGTAGCCATTATCATCGGTGTACTTTTCGTCAGTCCAAGTGGTTGTCTTGCCGTCGAGTTTCTTCACGAGAACGCCGTCACGATAAACATTGTAACCCATTACGCGCAAACCGCCAGCACGATATGTTACGTCGTCAACGCAGAGACGGTCAGGTTCAAAGTTGTAAGATGTCAGCGAACCTGTGCTTGTGTGCACGATAGCGAAATACTTGGCACCCTCAGGAAGGGCGATATCATACTTTGTCCACTTGTAAACAGCCTCATAAGAGTCCTTATTGAGCTTAATGAACGAGTTGGCGTTGGTGTCGTCCTCCGAGTAGTAGATGTCGAATGTCTCTGGACCAGAGTTCGGATTCTGCTCACCACGGTTTACTTCATCGCCAGGAGCGTTCACCCAGAACGAGATGGTCTGCTCCTCACCCGAAAGCTCCGGTGTGATGAGCCAGTTGTTGGTCGGTGTGCCGGTATCGATTGTTGTACCAGTAGACATCATCGACTGCTTGCCTGAATGAGGCGCGAAGATGTCTGCAAACATCTGCCAATTGCTACCTGTGATGCCGCTCACCTGCCACGGGTTGAACACGATGTAAGCCTGTGCTACGCCTGAGTTCGGGTGCTGAATACCACCGAATGTGTAAACCGTACCCTTGTCACCGTCGTAGAGTGTCCAGTCGCCAACGCGTGCTATTGACCATGGTGTGTACGATTCGAAGTCGTCTGTCACCTTGACACCGTCTACATCCATTGCCGACCATGTGAGCACACCCTTATCGGTAGCAGCGAGGTCGTTGATAGCAGGAAGCGGAGATGACACTACTTCAACCGTATAGTCAATCGACTTATTGTTAGCCTGGAACATATCTGCAGCCCACTCTACTTCGCCTCTCACGGTGAATTTACCAACATGGAGCTTCGGTGTGTATGCAAACTCGTATGTAGCTACTGCGTTAGGCTCAAGGTCCTCACCTTCTTCAGTTTCAAACTTCTTTCCGTCGATAAAGAGGTGTACCTTGTAACCGCTTGCCTTTGCTGTACCGAGGTTCGTAACCTTCACATTCAGCTGAGCAGCCTTACCACTCTGCACGTGTGCAGGTGCATCAATATCGGCAGCGAGGTTGTTTTCGATAGCATCGTAGATTTTGATGTTATCAATCATTATGCTGGTTGACAAGCCCTCGGCATAGAAATAAGGACGGATGTAACCGTTCTTAACACCGACAGTAGACACCGACTTAAGATCCATAGCTACAGAGCGCCAACCCATTTTGCCACTAAGCGTGCTATAATCTACAGTTCCGACCTCTACCATTTCCTGACCATTGCGGTTCACCTTTACGGTTATCTTGCCGTCAGTACCTGGATATGCATAGTACCAGAATACGAGCTGCGGGTTGCCTGCCTTAGAGATGTCTACCTTCGGACCCTGGATGCAAGCCAAAGTGCTGCCTGTTGATGGATTGAAAACGAGCGAACCTGCGTCCTCATCCTGCGCATCCTCCGAAAGACCGAACTTGCCCGCACAGTTGGCATCAATCACCCACGGACCCTTCTGAAGACTCTTGTTAGCGAACGATTCGTAGTAAGGTATCTCGTGTGCCTGACCGATGATGAACGCCTCGCGTCCAGCATCGCTGACTACAGCCGTGTCTGATGTCGGGCTGTCTACGTATGTGTAGATTGCATACTGCACAGCACTCTGAGCACCATCGTAGTTAACATCTTCTACAACACACTTAGTAGTTGTAAGACCTTGCTCCACAGGCTTAAGGTAACCGTAATAAAGTGTGTTTACAGTGTACTCTGCAGTCTTCGGATCTACATAACCACCGTGCATACCAACTTCTGAAACGGGGTCCCATGTGATGGTTGCCTTACCGTTGAGGTGATCGTAGATCTTGATGTTCTGCGGAGGAAGCGGACGGTCGTAACCTACGTATGCTTTCTTTACAACCTCATCACTACGCAAGTCGTTGGCTGTAGCGATAACGCTGTATGTATGCTCGCCTGTAACGACTTCATCGTCCTGCCACTCGATCTTTGTGCCAAGCGCAGGAGCGTCATAGTTCTTCACCTGCACGTAGTCGCGATAGAGCTGAACGCGTGTAAGACCTGAGAGTGCATTGCCAGCATAGTCGGTAGACGGTGTTGTGAACGACACCTTTGCCGACACGGCTCCCTTAGCGCCAACCTCTACATTGAGGTCGTTTACTGCTGCCGGGCGCACTGCCAAGGAAGCCTGAGCAAACACCTTCACCGGAAGGAGAAGGAGATAAGCGCGCTGGTTGCTGGTGCAATGGAATGCTACGCGATACTTGCCGGTTGTAGGAGCTATGAACTCGCCTTCTACTGGTGTAGCGCCACCTCCGCCGTATGTAGCAGAGATGGTATAGTCGCCTACGACCTTGTATGTTGTGGGGTCGTCGCCTGTGCCTATAGCCACAGCCAACTTCTGAGAACCGCCCATAGCCTTGAAGCCGCCGGTCTCAACCTTGTATGTCTTGCCTGCCTCGAATGCCAGGTACGGGCTGACGAGCCAGTCGTCGGCATCCTGCTTCTGCGCTGTGCCGATATAACTGATGAAGCTACCGGGCACATCATTACTGAATCCCCAAGTGATGCCGTCGTTGTTCTTGTCCTCAACGGTCCACTCCTTATTAACTAATACTTTCTGATCGTTCCACAGACATGAATACGGGATGTCATACGGACCACCTGTTGACGGGGTCTGCGCCTTCATAGCTGACGGAGCCAACGTAGTGGCTGCCAACATTGCCGAGAATAATACTTGAAGCGTTTTTCTCATAGTCGTATTGTTTTTAGTTATTTATCCAATTAATTTAACTCTCTATAATTATATCTTATTTAAATATGGGGGTGCTATTGCATAGCGACCTGTGCCCCCATGTTTGTAATTTACAATATAGGATTGTTAGTAGTTTTACTTATTAACGTATTTCTTGCCATCGCGTATCACGATACCCTTTGTATCAGGAGCTACGCGCTGTCCGCTGAGGTTGTATGTTTTGCCGTCGCGAGCCACGTTCACTGTTGCGCCGTTGATGCCGGTTGTAGCGTCACCCTGCAGAACCTCGATAGGATATGTCGACTTGCAGGTCTTGCCTTGTACGTGGAGTTCGCACTTACGACCACTTACGCCTTCTGGCAGTGGGTCGCACTCGAGCTTGAGCACTGTGATGTCGTATTCAGCCCATGTCTTTGTGTCTGGAGTAATAGACTTAACCCAGTCGGCATCGCAAGTTACGGTGTAGTTGGGATCGTTGTTGGCGTCGAACCAGCTGTCGTTAGTTTTGATAGCCGGACCAGCGAACACCAAATCGCCAGGAATGAGAGTCTTGCCGCTTGTGCCGTCGTCGTCCATCTTCACAATGCCGTAGTTCTCCTCACGTCCGTTGATGACGTAGTACATCGGGTTGCAGTAGTCGTACTTAGCAGAGAACGACACCTTCAGAGCAACGTCCTTATAGAGGCTGAAGAACGCAGGACTGCCATCCTTCTTCCAAATACCTACGGCTGAGTCGAAGTCATTATAATAATAAGGTAACTCGCTAATCTCAAAACCGCAGTCGATGCCTTCCTTGTCGAGTCCGTCGATTACTACATAGAACGGCTGATCGATAACGAAGCGTTCTGCCTTGCCTTCAGCGTTCTTCTTTGTGAACACGAGTGTGAAGGCGTTGTAGCTTGTGTTATCGTCGTACGGGATACTGCCTACGTCGATAGTCTCAGGCTCAGTAGCTGTGAGTTCGTAGAGAATCTTTTCGCCAGGAATGCGTTTGCCGTCCTGCTCTATCACGTCGTGAATCTGCAAACGCAGCTCCTTGCCCTTCGCGATAGGATAATAGCCCTTAGAGATAACCGGAATGAAGATATCTTCTACAACCAGCGGAGCCATCGGTTTGTCGAAATACTGATAAACGCTGGTAGCTGTGTACTTGGCATCGCCCTGCATGAATGTACCCGAACCGTATACATACTTGTTATCCATACCGCCGAAGAACACTTCGCTGACTTGGTCCATTGTGTAAGAAAGCGGAGCCACGCGGCGGTTGTCCTGGTCGATGCCGGAATACAAGCGCGGATAATAGTACATCAAAGCCAATGATTCGTGTTTGCCAGGGTCGCCCGCATTGCCGAAGTAAGGATTCTCCGAAGCGAGCAGGAAGGAGTCGGTCCCGCAAACAAGTGTCGGGAGAGCATCGCGACCGTCAAACAAGCTCTTCATCGTGAAGTCGCCGTTTGCGTCAATCTTATAATAATAATCTGTTTTGCTTGAGCAATCGTTAACTGTTACATCACCGTAATAGTCAAATGTGTTCTGATGCCAAACATAGGCATCTGTGCCCTGTTTCTTGAACTTTACGTCGTAAGCACCCGGAACATACATATACACAGTTCCCCAAATCTGACCTTTCTTGTCAGAAGCCTGGAACAAAGCACCTTCAGGACGCAAGTAATAGTTGCTTTTCTTCTCTGCGCGCAGCTTTGAAGGCTGAGCCTGTGCGTCAAGTGTAGGCACGAGATGCTTGCCGAACTGGCGTGCACTAAACGGAACGCCCTCAACAAATGGTTGTGCGTTGGCAGCTGTTGTAGCCATAACAAGAGCCGCAGTCAAAAGTAAAGATTTCTTCATACTCAATTATTTAGATTATTAATATATGCGAAGAATATTTTGCAAATATACAGATTATGAAGTTTTTCGCCAAACAAAAGTTATTTTATTTTTTAATTTATTTACGAATTAACGCTTTCCATCTTCGAACGCCATACATAACAAAACGTGAAACTTACGCCTGCACATCTATAAAAAAACGCCACCGAAGGCGCAACAACAGAGGCTGCGCCTTCGGTGGCGTACAAGCAGCAAAGACGGTATGTAGACATTGTTTCCATCCCTGCATATCTCTTCAACTCCCAATCGAGAGTATTTCGCGAAGCGGTATCATCACGAACTCGCGCTCCTGCATGTGCGGATGCGGCAGCGTGAGGTCGTTAGAGTCAAGATGTACGTCGTCGTACATCAGTATATCTATGTCGATAGGGCGGTCGTGATACTGCCCGTTCACCGACTTCTGTGTTCTGCCCAACTCACGTTCTATTTGCTTTGTAGCCATTAGCAATTGCTCTGGCGACAACGTAGTGAGCAGACGCACACACATATTCAGAAACTTATTGGTCGATTCAAATCCCCAAGGCTCTGTCTCGATGAACGACGACTGGCGGTCGACGCTGCCTGCACGTTCGTTGAGCAAGCCGATGGCGCGACGCATCGTAGCTTCGCGGTCGCCGAGATTGGAGCCGAGAGAGAGGTACACGGTGTGCATACTCTGCGCTTAATCGTTTACGATGAGCAATGCGTCGCCGTAAGAACCGAACTTGAAGCCGTGCTTCACAGCGAGGTTGTACGCCTCCATCACGAGGTCGTAGCCACCGAAGGCGCAGGTTTCCATGAGGAGTGTCGAGTACGGATGATAGAAGTTAGAGATCATCGAGTCGGCAAGTCCGAAGTCATACGGTGGGAAGATGAACTTATTGGTCCAGCCATCGTACTCCTTCAGCATACCGTCGGTGCCAACGGCTGTCTCCGTAGCCTTCACCACGCTTGTACCCACAGCACACACATGGTGTCCGGCACGCTTTGTGTCGTTCACCAACTTGCAGCAGTCGGCATCGACGCGCATCTGCTCCGAGTCCATCTTGTGCTTTGTGAGGTCCTCCACCTCTATGTCGTGGAAGTTGCCCAATCCGCAGTGGAGCGTGATGTATGCGAAGTTGATGCCACGTATCTCCATGCGCTTCATCAGCTCGCGCGAGAAGTGCAAGCCGGTAGCAGGAGCCGTGACCGCACCCTCATGTTTAGCGAAGATGCACTGGAAGTCGTCGAAGTCGTCCTCAGTGCTGCGCTTATCGGGACGGCGGTCTACGATGTAGCGTGGCAGCGGAGCCTCGCCCAGACCATAGAGCTCGCGCTTGAACTCGTCGTGCGGACAGTCGTAGAGGAAGCGCAGTGTGCGTCCGCGACTGGTTGTGTTGTCGATTACCTCAGCCACCATTGTGCCAGAATCGTCGAAGAACAGCTTGTTGCCGATACGTATCTTGCGAGCCGGTTCTACGAGCACGTCCCACAGACGCATTTCTTCGTTGAGTTCGCGCAGCAGGAACACCTCTATCTTTGCATCGGTCTTCTCCTTTGTGCCATAGAGGCGCGCCGGGAACACCTTTGTATCGTTGAAGATGAATGTGTCGTGCTCGCCGAAGTAGTCGAGCACATTGCGGAAGTCGAGGTATTCGCCCTCGATAGGGTTGCCTTTGTCATCTTTCTTGTACATCTCGATGGTCTGCGACTTCTTGTGCAACACCATCAGTCGGCACTCGTCGCGACGTGTGATGCGGAAGGTTTCCTTCTCGCCGTTGTCGTTTTCAAACTCGCGATAAATGCTATGCGGATAAAGAGCTATCAGCTCTTCGGGTAGTTTAAACTTAAACTGTGATAACTTCATTGTAGTTGTTTATTTATTCATCTTCATTGGTTTCTATTGTCTGATTGGCAAGCCACTCCTCAAAGCCGTCAAGCTCGATGCAGTCCTCCACGCGTTGCTCGCCGGAGCGTGTACGGCAGAGTGCTGTGAGGTAGCCGCCCGAGTCGAGTGCGCGACCGATGTCGCGTGCCAAGGCGCGTATGTATGTACCCTTGCCACAGACCACACGTAAAGACATCTGCATTGTTTCGGGGTCGAACGCCGTGAGTTCTATCTCGTCGATGTGTATCTGCTTCGGCTGTAGCTCCACGTCCTTACCCTTTCGGCGCAGGTCGTAGGAGCGTTGTCCGCTCACCTTGCACGCCGAGAATGTCGGTGGCACCTGCTCTATATCGCCCACGAACTGCTTCAACACTTCTTCGATGCGCTCGCGTGTGATGCCGTCTGTGGGGTAAGTGGCGTTCACCGGATGCTCCATGTCGTAGCTGGGCGTGGTAGCTCCGAGCTGAATGGTGGCTGTGTATTCCTTGCCGTGCATCTGGAACTCCTCAATGCGCTTCGTGAACTTGCCGGTGCAGAGCACGAGCACGCCAGTGGCAAGAGGGTCGAGTGTTCCGGCATGACCTATCTTTAGTTTCTTCACCCCGAGGCGTACGCAGATGCGCTTGCGCACTATTGCCAAGGCACAGAAGCTGGTCATGCCAAGGGGTTTGTTTATGGCGATGACTTCGCCTTTGGTGAAATTCATTGTCTTCTTCTTTTATAGTAATGAGCAAGCTATCGTAACGGCTCCTGCTATTGCGCAGTAGACACCGAACCACACGAGTTTGCCTCGCTTCACGATGTTTATCATCCACTTGCAGGCGATGCATCCGCTTACGAAGGCTGCCACGAAGCCCACGATGAGGGGCAGTATCTCTATATCGCCGAACGCTTCTTCGCCCTTAACCGCCTTGAGCACGTCGAGGAGTGCCTCGCCGAGGATGGGCGGAATGACCATGAGGAACGAGAACTGTGCGAGTTTCTCCTTCTTATTGCCGAGCAAGATGCCGGTGGCAATGGTGGAACCAGAGCGTGAGAGACCGGGCAGCACGGCTGCTGCCTGCGCCAAGCCGATGATGAAGGCATCCTTCATCGAGATATTCTCGCGTTGACGTGGCTTAGCGAAGTAGGAGAAGGTGAGCAAGGCTGCTGTCAGGAGCAGGCAACAGCCCACGATGAGCAGCCCCGAACCGAATATCTTCTCCACATAGTCCTTAAAGAACACGCCTACGATACCTACCGGTATCATCGAGACAACGATGTTGAGAAAGTACTTCGTCTCGGCGTTCATCTCGAACTTGAAGAGTCCTTTCAGTATCCAGTCGATTTCCTTCCATAGTATCACGAGCGTACTGAGCACTGTCGCCACGTGCACCATGACGGTGAACGTGAGGTTGTCCTCGCCCTGCACGCCGAAGAGTGCCGAACCGATTGCGAGGTGTCCACTACTGCTTACGGGCAAATATTCTGTGAGTCCCTGAATGACGCCAAGGACTAAGGCTTGTAACCAATCCATTTGTTCAATTATTAATTTTTAATTATTAATTATTAATTTGAGGGGGATTTCTGGGGGTGCAGTTGTCTCCCAGGGGGTGCAGTTGTCTCAACTGCACCAACATAATGGCAGGTGCATTCTGTTGGTGCCTTCAAATTTGTTGGTGCAGTTGAGACAACTGCACCCCCTGAAAGCACCCCTGAAAGCACCCCCTGAAGAGTTATTCGTCTTTTGGCTTCTTGATTATCGCATAGATAATAGAGATGAAGCCGAGGAAGCACACAGCAGGTGCTACCTTCACGCGACGCACACTAAAGATGTCGTTATCGAAAACATGTTCGTCGCTTCCGCCACCGCTCATGAGTATAAAACCGAGGATGACAATCAACATTCCGACTACCATCAGAATGAAGTTAATCTTGCCAAATGCGTAATTTCTTTTATCCACTTTGTCTTTATTTTAAATTGAATGAATATATTCTATCAAATAGTGTCTATATGTATAATATAAGTAATGTCACCATCTCACCATCTCAACATCTCAACATCATATCTTATACAAATCGCCTGCTTTCATGCGCAGGAACTTGTTCACCGATATTATCGAACAGATAGCCGTGATGAAGATGCCGAACACCACCACCGTGCCGGCAGTGATAGCGAGCACCTCCCATGTGATGAGGTCGAGCACCTGCGGCTCGTACATGAACAGTGCGTACACTCCGCCTCCCAACACGCAGCAGGCAATGAGCGCAGCGAGCAAGCCGAGCAACACATAGTGGCGCACGAACGGCGCACGGATGAAGCCCCACGATGCACCTACGAGCTTCATCGTGTGTATGGAGAAGCGACGGGCGTAGATGCTTAGACGCACGGTGTTGTTGATAAGCGAGAACGACACTATCGTGAGCAACACGGCGAGTGCCAAGAGCACGATGCTTATCTTCGCTATATTGGCATTGACACTGTCGATGAGATCCTTCTGATACTTCACCTCGCTCACCTTCGGGTAGGCTTTCAGCTCCTTAGAGATAAACTTCAGCGAGTCGCTGTTAGCATAGTCGGACGTTAGAGTCACCTCCACCGACGAGAGGAAAGGGTTTGTCTCGGCAAACTCACGCGGGTCGGTTCCCAACTCTTTTATTCCTTCGCGCAAAGCCTGCTCCTTACTGATATACTGGAGCGTGTGGATGTAGGGGCGAGCCTTTAGCTTGGTGCAGAACTGCTGCGCCTCGCCAGAGGTCATATCGTCTTGCAGCATCATCGTAACCACGATGTTCTGCTTCACGTAAGCAGAAAGATTACGAGCGGTGCACACTGCGAACACCACCAAACCTAACAGAACAAGCACCATTGCGGTGCTAATGCACAACGTTACCGCCTGCAATCCGTGACGACTGCGGGTCTTCTTATTTTTCTTTCTCATTCCGAAAAGGCTATATTATACCAAATTTCCTGCAAAATAACAAAAAAATATCCGTTCAAAAGAGGGATTAACGTCAATTAACACCATACGCACATCATAAACAAAACAATCTGTCTACCTTTGATGTGAACAAAAAGCACACATAATGGCAACAATTCTCTATCCTTCGCCAATCGTCGGACCGATACACAGCCGACGTCTTGGCATATCGCTCGGTGTGAACGTCAACCCGAGCGACGGAAAGATTTGCACGTTCGACTGCATCTACTGCGAGGTGGGCTACAACTGCACGCGCCGCCCAACCCTGCCTCGTCCTTCACGCGAGCTTGTTGCGGAGCGTCTGGAGGCGAAACTGAAGGAGATGCACACGGCAGGTGCGAAACTCGACGTGATCACTTTCTCGGGCAATGGTGAGCCGACCACGCATCCCGACTTCCTCCATATCATCGAGGATACGATACGTCTGCGCAATGCTTATTACCCCGAAGCTAAGGTGTCGGTGCTCACCAACTCCACGCTGGCGCACCGCCCCGACGTGCACCGCGCCCTACTGCTCGCAGACAACAACATTATGAAGCTCGACACGGTCGACCCTACATATATAAATAAGGTGGACCGCCCTACGCAACCATCGTACAACGTTGAGAGTATCGTCAAGGAGATGGCATCGTTCAATGGGCACTGCATAGTGCAAACCATATTCATGCACGGCACCGACGACAACGGCGAGAGCGTAGACAACACCTCCGACGGCTTCATATCTGCATGGCTTCAAACTCTGCGTCGCATCCGACCAAGCGCGGTGATGATATATACCATCGACCGCGAGACGCCCTGCCCAACACTAAGCAAGGCTACGCACGAGGAACTCGACGACATTCGCGACCGCGTAATAGCCGAAGGTTTTCCTTGTAGTGTCGGTTATTAACATCCGCAACGGTCGATGCAGACATCCGCAACGGTCGACGCAGACATCCGCAACGGTCGACGCAGACATCCG
>OGGJ01000124.1_pt1 | contig 78705 bp, 55 predicted proteins | sample 1571071 | NCBI WGS metagenome assembly OGGJ01 (sample SAMEA2581954, study PRJEB24529) | metagenome | biome: Human gut stool | place: China | collected 2011
CTGACCTGACTTTTCCTGAAAATCGACTTTAAAGCTGTTTTTACAGATAAATCAGATTCAATGCGGTCTTTCGCCAATATGGCTTGCACCAGTGTATAATCAATCTCTTTCAACCATTCCTCTTCATCGTCTGACGAATATATCTTCGAACGCAAACCGTAATGATTTAATATGTCATAAATCCTCGAATTCTGTGATTCCTTATCCGTGTCTTTAAAACGTAGGAATTCAATAAAATTTATAGACAAGTTGATGGATATGGCGGTGGCATGAAACGAGTCTGTGCAAACCAAAGTCGCATGTTGTATTAAGAAAACAAATTCTTTAGGACCGGCAGCGTCATAAACAATGGACTCTGGCACAGAAAAAGATTTATTTTCAGCTGCAGGTATGATGATGATGTTCTTTATTCCACATTTTGCTGCAACGTTAAGCAACTGCTTTGTATAATGAGGGTTATTCCCGATAAGGTAACAGAGTATGTATTTTGAAGGTAGCTTATGTTCTACATCTGCCTCTTTTGCCAGTTCGTTCCATTCATGTGGTTCTAATAAAAAAGTCGGGTCAAGAACTTGTTGAACGTCATCTCGATTTAACAACGTAGATACGGCTTTAGCTGCAGCCTGTTCTCTTACTCCTATATGAGAGAAACGAGATAATAATTTCTTTATTTCACCTTTATATTTTTCGGGAAAATCATTTGTTCCAATACTGGATGCATAAGCAATTCTTTTTTTATCTTTTGCAAAATCCAGAAAATAAAACGGATTAAAAGAATACCATGCATTCCAAATCTGGTCACTGCCTGTCACAAATACATCAGTCTGATTGAGTAATCTTTTATATTGTTTGCGGAAATAGATATGACGGATTTCGTATTTTTCTTTCTGAAAAGCATATAACTTTTTCAATGCTTTTGTCTTTACAAACTTTTTTTTGTCATGCCGTTGTAATATACCGACAACTGAAAGTACACCTTTCAAAATAGATTTCAACCTAAAATGCCTATCAAAATAAGGCAAGAACGATATGTCGTAGCCCAATAATTTTAATTTTTGATATAGCGCATAAGATTGTAAGGCTGTACCATAATTGCCATTACCTAACCATGTTACAAGTGATATTCTCATGTTTGCTTTTACTATTTAGACATTATCCAATGATGGGTATTTCACAAAGTCATATCGTTTGTCAAGATACACACCTGTCTTTTTAACTGTAGCAGGCATTCCTGCCAGTAATGAATATTTGGGTATATCATAGTTCTTATTTAAATGGATTTTGCAGCTACAATACGATTGTCGGTAAAATAGAACGTAACACCCATTTATTATTCCAAAGTTTTCTTATAAGAGTATGAATTGACATAAATTTTCACATTAAATCATATTCCTCTGGCATAGAGGATATTTTAATTTCTTTTATTTGAGTATCAAAATGGGTTAATAACATTTCCGCAAATCGGCCATGATACAGTCCATAAATAACTTTTGACATTTTTTTGTCCCTTCTTGCTACTATGCCAAAAATGAGTTCAGAACCTCGGCTATAATGCCGAATCCATGCTTCTCCTCTCCATTGATATGGAGTATGGGTTAAGTCGCCATCTGAATCTATTTCCCATGTATCAATTACACCGTTTCCTATTTGTTCGAGTATGTTTCTCCATAATATTTGAGAGGTTACGGGTGAAACTAATTGTATATGTAAGGCCATAATTATTTCTGTTCTATATATTAGGTGTATCCGTTTGTATTTGTTTCTCTACTGTACCTTTATCTGTTTCAATAGCATTATTTGATACTTTTTCGGAAGTCTCTTTTTCAGCCTCCTCTTTGTTTATCGCAGTTCCTTTATGTTCAGTTTCCTGCTTGGGAACTTCCTGGGAGTTCTTTTCTTTTTTAATTGACACGTCTGTAAGATATTCAATTTCATCTTTCATAGGGAAAACAGGATTGTATAATGATTCGTAGGCGCGTCCTATTGCACCTTTAAATTGAATCAAGTCTATTTCCCGTTCACCAGCCTGAATGATATGCGAGAAAGATATACCCGGATAAATGTCTATGTAGAAAATCTTGCTGATGCCTAACTGATAGGCTTTCTTGGCGCAAAGTTCACATGGACTTGCAGTCGTAAAAAGATAACCTCCGTCAATGCCTTCGGAACCATATTTCGCCAACTGAAGAAATGCGTTTTCTTCCGCATGAAGAGAGCGGGTATGTACTTGATTCTTTTCGCCTTTAATTACTGTATAAATATCTTTGAAACAATAGGTAAGTGGGATTCCGCTCAAACAATCTTTCTTCTTATCATAATGTTCATAATACAATTCTACTTTTTGTCTAAATTCAACACTTTCTTTTTCGAATTTGCTGAATGCGGACAAATCGTTTCTATTGTACAAATCGGTCAATGTACGTAAGGCGCACGGTGTCTGTCCCTTTGCCACAGTGTTCCAACCAATGGCCTTTACGGAAAAATTCTTATCCGTAACAACAGCACCTACTTGGCGTGAAATACAACCCGAGTTAAGTTTAGCGACATTAGCTATCTGCATCAAACGTTCTTCATGGGTAGGCTGGGTCAACCCCGGATGAAGGATCAATGAAATAAAGTGAACCAATTGCCGCTTTAAGTCATAATTTAGATCTTTCCTTTGATTGTCATGAGCGATATGAATATCTGATAATTCCACACATTTTTCCACGTCTTGCGAATAATAAGAACGGGATATGTCTTTTCGCTTAGATGGATATTCTGCTTCATCCAATTGGTTTATTTCCTCTATGTCATAGCCTTCCTGATAAAGATTGTTTTTTCGATTAACTTCATCTGTAGTGATGGACATTAAATAAAACGCTGAATATCTTTCACGGAAATAATGTACTTCAAACGGATTGCGTAATGAGTCTATGATAATAAATGCAGGTTTATTATCGTTGAATTTAGATAATTGTCGAATCAATTTAATTATCCTGTTTATGGTTTGAGCCAATTCCAGAGGAGGAATTTCGTCGTTTTGTTTGATGATACATCCATACTGACGAATATTGTTTCCCCACTCTTGGAACAATTTTGTTGTCTTCCCATGTAATAACTCGGAAACATTTTGCATAATCCGCTTTCTAAATTCAGGAAGTTTTCCGGAAATATAATCCCAATAACTTTGTGCTTCTTTTTTTGAACCTTCATTAGTCAGATGGTCATATTCCTTTCCTTGCAGCCAAGTATCAATTTCTTTTACTTTATCTGTTTGCTTTGCAAAATCTTGTTCATATTCTTTTAATGCTTTTGTTGTCTCATCCAGATAATTTATTCCACTATTTTCTTTCTTAGTTCCTGCATCTTTTTCTGCTTGAAAAGATATCGATTTAATAAATGTATCATAGCCAACCTTTAAAGCATAATAGAAAATAATGTCACTTGCTTTGATAACATGAAATGTGAAGCCTTCTTTTTCCCAAATCGATTTAAGAAAATTGTATTCTATCCGATATTTCCGTTCATCATTCGTTGTCCCTTCATGGTTTTCCACGGGAATAGGTGGGGCTAATGTTTGAAAATTGCCTTTCAATAAATCTGCAACTGTAGAACAGCCGCTTCCTGTACGACCAGTGAGTCCTATAACCATGAACTTCTGTCGCAACTCATATACTTGTTTTACTAAATCCATAATTGAAGAATCTATTCAATATTTGTTTTTCTAAACTTCTCCCATAAATGCAAAGCATACGGAGTACTATAATCCTCGTAAGCCTCCGTGTGTTTCAATTCTTCCAGCCCGTCTTTCAACCGCTGCAACTCTTCTGCAGGAAGATTTTCGCTTTTGATGGCATTGATGATTGCTTCCAATATGTCTTGGCAAACATAATCGGGAGAATACATGTCATCGAAGTAGTCGTAGTGTTCATCTTCCACAAAGTGGTAAGTGAGACTTTCGAGCATTTCGAGCAGGACGGTAACAGCTTTGGCATAGTTGCCTTGGCCTAATAATTCACGAACTGTGTCCTGATAAGGTGAAAGCAGTCGTGCTATGGTGTCGCAATCCTCGTCTATGTTACTTTCGCTGAATATGGCTTCGATTTCCGCTTTCAGCGGGCTAATTCGTTGTCAGTGCGTGCTTTTTCTTTCATGCGTCGACAGATGTATTTCATTTTTTCGGATGGCATATTAGTAGTTTTATAACGAGTTCAGAAACGCCTGCATCCGCAAGTCCTTGTATTTTGATGTTTTCCATGTTTTCTCTACTATCGACAGGATGGCAGGTATGCTGACGGCAAGTGATTCGCGAACGCTATCTGGCATCAGCATCTTCAATTCACCAGCTTCAAAATCTTCATTAGTCAGTATAAGCGAGTATTTCTGCAGCTTATAACTAGGTCTTGCGCATCTTCCTGGCGATGTATTGGTTTGGCCCTGCTTTTACAAACTCGTCTACTAATTGCAGTTCACTTTTACTAAGGCTACACAACACGGCAAGGGGATTGTCGAGAATCTCCTGTGCGATACGACGTGCCGTCTCTTCCTTTTTTCAGGTTGGGACTGACATACAAGTCAAGTTTCTTGCAGATGTCCAGCATGTATTCTTTGGTTCGTACCATCAGTATGGAAGCCAAGCTGATGTTGGACGTGAAGTCTGTATTCTTGATGGTTATCATGGTATTGTGTTAACAAATAGTAAAAATTCAATCGAGTATTATCATATTCGCGTTATTCCGTAGCGTTTCCGGCTTTCTTGTCATTACTAGCCGGCATTTATCCAAGAATACATTGCCTTTTATTATTGGTTACATGAGCATTTATCCAATAAGACTTTTCGTCCATCTTTTTTTGGCAAGTGGCCATATATTGAAAACCTTGAAATGATGACAGCCGACCCGGTTTTCACCGGTAAACGTTGCTAAAACGGCTGAGCCGTGAAAGCTGCCATCATTATATCATACTTTCTAATAGATCTTCTCCCGTTTTACCAACTCGTTCAGTTGTGGCATCATCCGTTCAATCACGTGGCTGCACACCTTGTTGTTGCGGTCAAAGTCCATGTCATCAAGGATGTCATCCACCGTGTCGTCCTCCATGTCGCCGCCGTATCCTGCAGCAACCATTCCGATTGTCTGCAATTTCCTGACTTTGGAAGCAATGGCTGCATTGCGTGCAGCCGCTGCCAGCTCGTAGGGCAACATATCGTACAGGAGGTTGCAATAGCGCAGCAGTTCGGGGTACTCGTCTGATTCGGTCAGGTATGCCGCAAGCATCTCTTCCTCAAACTTACGCAGCAAGTAAAATCCTTTCAGACTTGGCAGTTTGCCCGCCAACGGCTTGCTCATCATCAGGAACAGGGCGTGAGACACGATGATATGCTCTTCATCGGGATGCAGGGAAAACATCCGTTTTTCCAGCTTGCAGCGTTTCTGCAAATCGGCTTCCATCTGGTCGAACATCTACTTGCGCATCTCTTTTTGTATGCCTTTTCCCATGTTGTGTTCTTTATAAACCTTGTCAACTTGTTTCCTTATCAACAGGTAAACTCACAGGATGTCGCTGATGCTTACGCTCTTGGTCATGCTCTCCCAAGAATGCCTTGCAACGGTAAGGTTCAGCGGATAATCGAGACCTATCTTTTCGCCCAACTTCTTCAGGTTGTAATTGATGCGGTGCAGGATTCCATCGTATTGCTTCCATTGCTCACGCGGGGATTTTGCCGTGATGACGGGGAAGAGGATGGAAGTACCTTTCCGTTTGTAACGGTCGGCAATCTCTTGCATCGCCGACTCCCACGGCATGGAGATTTCCTTGCCTGTGAGTCGCTGGCGGTAGGTGAGCCGGCCATCCTTGATGTTTTCTTTTGTCAGGCGGAAGATGTCGTCGCTCTTCATTCCCCTGGTGTAGACCGTAAAAAGGAAGATGTCACGTGCGAAGACGGTCATCTCTGACTCGCCGCTCAGGTCAAGGTCACGCAGTCGCTTCACTTCATCGAGCGTCAGACCGTTCCTGTATTTCTTGACGTGGTAGCTCACGTCCAGGCCTTCAAAAGGATTGATGTCCGCGGCAAGCCCGTCACTGACGGCAAGTTTGTAGACACGCTTCAAATTACGGATATAAAGGGAAATGGTGTTGCGTCCCAGTTCCTGGTTTTTCAGCCATGTGTGGTAGTTGCGCATCAGCAGGGCGTCGAAGTCCTTGAAAGGCACTTCGTTCTTTCCTAAATAGGCAATAAACCTCCTGAGATACATTTTCAACTTATTGGCCGCATCGTAACGTCCCTCGTCCCTCAGTTTCTCAACGCGGGAGTTGGCGTAGGCGATGAAGCCGAAACCTTTCAGTCCATCTCCGGCTCTCACAGTCCCTCTCCAACTCTCCCCATGTGTGGAGAGGGTTATGGCTACAGTCTGCATGTTCTTTTTTCTGTTGTTATCCACTTTTATTTCAATTTTACCTTGTCTGTCAGCCGCCAAAATAGATTACCCTGCCATTGGGCTTGCCTCCAAAGAAATCAAAGATGTTCGGCTCGTCGAAATGGATGCCCATGTCGGCGTAATAGGCTTCTTCAGGGTCTTCCAGTACGGTGTATAGATCATCGTAAAGGCAAAGCCGCTTGCCGAACGTGCTGGTGAAATAAGTGTGTTTTGCCGCGTCCTGCTCTTTCTTCAGGATGTCGTTCCAAAGGGTTTCACCGTTCCATGTTGGCAAGGCTACCTTATCAATCCAAACTGCTGAGCCGCTTACGTATGTTTTGTAATTATAGGTGACGAGCCGGGCGGCAAGGTGAGGGCTTTGCATATCCTGTGGAACGGATGTCGAAAAAATTACATCCCGAAACTCACGCCCGTCCCTGTGGCGAAGTGTAAAGGTACGTTTGTCTTTTCTTTCGATGACCGTATAAGTATCCAACCGTTCGGATTGAATTGCATCGAGTGTTTTTGCCGCTTCATTCAGCAAGTCCTTCTCTTTTTCTTCCAAAAAAGTAGTTTCGTAACGGAACTCTTTGGCTATAGTATCCGCCAAGGAGAAGCCTCGTTTGTCGTGCCAGTTGAAGGCAAGGTCCGCCCACAACATCTTTTGGGCTGCCTGCCTGTTTCCGGCGAGCCGCATGAACATCGCCTTGCGGTAACGCAGGTCTGGAAAGACTTGCCGCAGGATTTTGTCCTTCCGGGCAAACCATGTCAACATTTCACTCAAACGGGAGAAATCACCAGACAGCACGCTTTCAACCATCCATTGCCTGAGTGCGCTGTACTTGGTGTCTGCCACAGCCCTTCCCACGAGGTTGTGGACTTGGGAACTTGCATTGATACTTATGTCAAACCCGTTGCACCAGCGGCTCTCCACATCGCCTACGCAGCGGTACCTGTATTCGTAAACGCCGTCAATCCCGACGGCCACGGTGTTCTCTATATAGAGCAGAAAGGGAAGGATTTTGTTATTGTCGAAGCACCTCGCTTCCTGCCCGATAATACGGTACAGCTTGCCGTACAGCTGATAGAAGAAAGCCACGTCGCCGTCCACGTTCATTGACGGGTGGTGAAGACTTTTCCATTTGGATGTAAATTGATCTATGGTCAACACGGTTGTAAAGTTATGCGGTCTTACGGTTGTAAGGTTTAGCCGCCAAGGCAAATCTCCTTGTCTGCTTGTATCTTGTCTCTTGTCAACTACAAAAACAGTATGTATTCGGGTTGCACCTCTACAGCGGCGGCAAGGAGATTGGGAAGCTCCACGAACAGCCGTTTGATGCGTGCGCCCTGCATCTTCTGCAAATTCCCTTCGTAGCCGTCCAGCGGACCGCCGACGATGCGCACCTTACGGCCTACCATGTCAGAAGTGATTTCTTCAGGCGTGTAATAGCGTGTGTTTTCGGTGGATTCCACGGCATGGATGAAGCGTTGCATGTCGGCCTCCCTTACCGTCATCGGGATTTTGTAGCCACCGCGCACGTATCGGTATTGCACGGTGTCGTACTTCTCTACTATCGGGTCAACCGCCTGCCGCGTGTCATGCACGAAAAGCAGGTCCTGCATGAAAGGCACTTCCTCCTTGCTGCGCTTGCCGTGTCGGGTCACAAGCCTCCACACCATCGGCGTGAATACTTTTTTCACCATGCCGTCAAGCAGCTTGTAGGCTGGCAGCTTGGCGTTGCGCCGTTTAAGGTCGCGCATGACGAACCATTGGAGACGGTCATTTTCGTCCAAAGCTCCGTCCGTTTCCGTTGAAATGCTGTCTTTGTCTTGCGGTCGTGATTCGTCCATATTTTCAGGCAGGGGCATTTCTTCTAATCCTGCAAGCTATTGTAAAATACACAATAACAAGCAGTTACAAAAACAGCAATGTTGACTTCTCTCAAAATCCATAAGATTGTACCATCTCCGTCACTACTCATAATAGCGTTTGTGTTGGCATTGATTTTCATGACGGATTTTTGTCCGTCTCCTATTATGAGATGGATATTTTTGTGAAACAGTTGAATACCAACAACTTGCAATGTTTTCGTGGAATTTTTCCGTCAACAAACCGCCTGTCTTGTTGACGCTTCATAAAAAATATGTGCAAATAAATCGGTCCAAACGCTTGATGTTTAATTATTTTTGCTACTTTTGCAGCAGAATATCCATCTCATAATAGGAGAAGGCCATTTTTGTGAAACGCTTGTTTACGTCAGAGACCTTCCAAAATCATCCGGTTTGCTTTGTCCACTTCGCTTGACTTGATTGAGTCAAGATAGATTTGCGTTGTCGTTTCCGAGTCGTGCCCGAGGGCCTCGCTGATGACGGCCAGCGGAACGTCCTTGTCGCGTGCGATTGTAGCCCATGAATGCCTCGTATAGTACATCGACAAAGGAATGGGCAAACCGGCCATACGAGCGATGTCTTTCAGGTTGCGGTTGATTTTCCTCATCATATTTTGGTATTGCCGGCGTTCAGTCCCGTCTTCTCTTGTAATAACGGGCAGGAGGTATTGCGTGGCGTTTGGCCTGTATTTGTCCGTGATTGCCTGCATCTGTTTAGTCCACTCCATAGTCAGGAGTTGCCCCGTTTTCTTGCGACGGTAAGTCAGGCAGCCGTTGCCGAGGTCGGTCTTTTTCAGGTATGCCATGTCGATGAACGACATTCCTCGCGTGCAGAAGCTGAAAATGAACATATCTCTTGCGAAGTCCAGCCCCGGCTTGCGCGACAGGTCGAGTTCCTTTATTTTCCTTATCACTTCGAGCGGAACGCTCCTTTTCACGGTCTTGTCCATGCCGCAGTAGACGTGCCTGAACGGGTGGCGGTCTGCCGTAAGCCCTTTCTCCACGGCCATCTTGTAGTTGGTGCGCAGTATGCGCATATAAAAAGAGGTGGTGTTGCGTGTCAGTCCGCCATTCAGCATCCAAGCCTCGTAAAGCTCCATGAGTCCGCCGTCAACCATGTCGAACGTCAAATCCCTGCCGTTGCGGAAGTGCATGAGGCTGTTGAGCATGGAGCGGTAGGTTTCCGACGAGCGAACCTTGCCGAGCTGTCTCTTGTGGCGTATCTGATTTCGGATAAAGTTGAACACGCTGTCGGAGATGTCAGTACAAGGCGAAAAATTTGCTGTAATTTCGTCAAGGCTTACTGTATCGGCAGTCTTTTCACTTTCCGCCGTCATCCGTCTGAGCCTGTCGAGCTGCCATTGCAGGTCTGACTTGACTGATGCCATATATTCATAGCGCGGCGACAACGGCGGCGGAAGGATTATCCGGCCGTTATCCTTGTCCCATTCGCAAGCAAAAATCTTATACTCGCTTGTTATCCGACGCACAGAGCGACCGTGGATTATCTGGAACACCAGTGAGCCTTCCTTGCCGGGTGTTGTCGATGGTCTGAATTTTAGTCTGATTGATGCCATTGTGCAATGTGTTTATTTGTTCATGCCAATATAAGAACTGCCAGGCGTCCACATTGGTTTCAGCCGTCAAGATTTATGTTCCATGCTGCCAAGAGTTGAGCGGCTTTGCAACATATTGATTTTCAATGCGTTGCGAAAGGGCATATTTTGCAACGCAAAATGCCGCCTTTGGGCTTGCGATACGTGGCCTTTTGGAATGTAAAAGGCCACGTATCAGGAAACAACTTGTGTTCAAATGTCTTTTATGACGTTTTTATATTCCGATTGCGACCAATATGAACAGAAGCAATAAGCAAAGCGGTTCCGTGTCAAGCGTCATCTTCCCCTCTGTTTCAGGAACTCCTGTATCTCGGAAGCAAGATAAAAATTCTTGCCGTTGTCTTTCATGTTGTAATAGCGTATCAGCCCTTTCTCGCGGTAACGCGCCAGCGTGCGTTGCGACACTCCGAGCAGTTCGGCCAGGTCAACGTTGTCGAGCAGCGTGTCGCCGTCTAGGCATTCCTTTTGCCGGTTCATCCGTTCCAGCTTCTTTTCTATACGTGCGAAGCCGTCAACCATCGTGGTTATCAACTTCTCCAATATTTCACTGTCAATGTAAGGCATAGTTCTCAAAATTTTTATCGGTTAATACTGTCTGGCCGTTCCGTGCGTTTACTTGGCCGTTCAACAATTTATATTGAGAAAACAATGCCAGCTTGTCTTGCCGTTTCCAGTGCTGTCGGACAACCGTCTGATTATCAATCAAATAAAGGATGCTAAATTTTTGATGTGATGAAAAGTGTAAACACCAAAAGTGTAAACATTGTAAACCGTTTACACCCAATGTTTACACTTCTAAAATGATGAGCAACATATAGCCATAAACTGCCATTATGGTTGCTTCATAAAAGGCTGAAAGAGAACCTATCACAAAAAGACAAAAGCCGCCTCATTGAAAATTGAAGCGGCTTTTCTGAATACGCAGAGATATTTTCTACAAGGCAAATTTCCTGCGCATTGTCTGCATCTCACGCGAGATGGTCTTGTCCATAACCCTCGCGTAGATTTTTGTTGTCATAATGCTTGAATGGCCGAGCATCTTCGCTATCGACTCTATCGAGACATTGTTCGCAAGGGCTATCGTGGCAAACGTGTGCCGGGCGACGTGAGTGCTTAAAGGCTTGTTTATATGGCAGGCATCCGCTATTTCTTTCAAATAGCTGTTCATGCGCTGGTTGCTCGGCACGGGCAATACTACACCTTTCTTTATACAAGTAGGATGTGACTTGTACTTTTCCATTATCATGCGTGGAATGTCAAGCAAAGGTATGTCGCACATGTTGTCCGTCTTTTCCCTTGCCTTGCGTATCCAATATTCACCGTTGGAATCCACGGTTATGTGTCCGTGTTTCAAGTGCTGGACGTCTGTAAACGCCAAACCAGTGAAGGCGCAAAACAGGAAAATGTCGCGTACAACGGCAAGGCGCGGTATGTCAAAATCCTTGTTTATTATCAGTTGCAATTCATCTTCTGTAAGAAACACCCTGTTGCTTTTCGTCAGCTTAAAGTGAATGCCGAAGAAAGGGTCCTCGGTTATCCATTTGTTAGCCAACGCTTCCTTGATTACCTTTTTCAGGTTTTTCAGATATTTGACGGTTGCGTTCTGTGCACAGTTTTTCTCTACCTTGATGAAGCGTTCAAAACGCATGATGAAATCATGGTCAACATCCTTCAACGGTATGTCGGCAGTATTGAAACGCTCCCGGATAAACTCGCCAAGATACCTTGCCGTCCGCTCGTAGCGGAGCACTGTGCCCCTGACATAATCCCTGCCCATAAGCTCACGGTATTGCTTGTTGTGCTCATTGAAAGTCTCTACAAGCATACGCGGTGAATCAGAGCCTCCGCTATAATTGCGTTTAAGGATTTCGGCAGTCACCGGCTTTCCGTCCTGCTCCAGTTCACGGTGGATTTGGAGTACGCGGGTGCGGACTGTTTCCAGATAATGATTCAGTTCCATGTGCTTCCTGTCTTTGCCTATGGCGCATTCTTTCTGGGCATTCCAGCATTCAGCCTCAACGCTTCGCCTGATTTGCACTTCCGCACGCTTGCCGTTCACCGTGATGCGCATACAGATTGGAACTTCCCCGTTTTTGAGGGGCTTGGATTTCTTCACGAAGAAGAGTACCGTAAAATAACTTCTTTGCACTGTCATAACTGCATTGTTTTGGGGTTGTAAAATTAAGTAGAAAACAGGCAATTGCAAAACCGTAAAACATTGAAAATCAGAGAAGTATGATACAAATAGGTGGACTTTATTTTGTCGGCATCAAAGTCCACCGAATAAGCCACCTCTTACTGCCCCATTTTGCCGTGAAATGCAGTCCGTGGATAAAAGAAAAACCGCCGATAATGCTTGATTATCAGCGGTTTTCGTTGTTTTTGGCTTTGTTTCTGTGATCCGTTTGGGGCTCGAACCCAAGACCCCAACATTAAAAGTGTTGTGCTCTACCAGCTGAGCTAACGGATCTCCGATTGCATTACATGTTTTTGTAAAGCGTGTGCAAAGGTACGGTTTTTATCCGACACGGCCAAATTATTCTTCCGTTTTTTCACTTTTCACGGTGTTTTCTTGCGCCATCTTGACCTCAACGGCGGTTTCAGGAGGTGCGGTTGAGGCGGAAGAAGACGGTGTGCCGACATCTTCCTTGGTGACGTAACGCTGATAGTAGGCGATGATGAGTGTTGTCAGCGGCAGCGCGATGATGAGGCCGATGAAGCCGAGCAGCGCGCCCCAGACTGACAGCGACAGGAGGATTACCGCCGGGTTGAGGCTCATGGCCTTGCCCATGATTTTCGGGGTGAGCACCATGTCGGTGATGGCCTGCACCACGATGAACACGGCGGTGGCCGAGGCGAAGATGAGCCAGAAGTTCTGCCCGGTATCGGCGGCCTTGAGCAGCGAGAGGAAGAGCATCGGGATGAAGGCCAGTCCGTGGACGTAGGGTATGAGGCTTAGTATGCCTATGAGTATGCCGAGACCTATTGCCATGGGGAAGTCGATGATGGTGAAGCCGATGCAGAAGAGCACTCCTATGCACAGCGCCACGAGGCTTTGGCCGCGTATGTAGTTGTTCATCTCGCGCTCCACGTCGCCTATGAGTTCGCGCCAGAACGGACGGCTCTTCTTTGGGAATATTTTTATGAAGCCGGAGGCCAGCTTCTCGTAGTCGAGCAGTATGAAGAAGAGGTAGAGCAGCGTGATGAGCGACGCCACAATGCTTATTATCACGCTGGCCGTCTGCCCTATTACGGAGAACACCTTGGGCATGGCGCTGCGCACGGCTTCGGCCACGTCTTCCTGCTGGAAGAATTCCTTTATGCCGTCCTTGTTATCGTTGAGCCACTGCTGTATGGCTACGGGGAAGTTGGCTATGTGCGTCTTCTCGTGCAGATAGTTGGTGAGGATGTCGCCGAACTTGTCGAACTGCGCTATCATCGGCGGTATTATGAGGTAGAACACGCCTCCGATGACGGCTACGAGGAACACGAGCGAGACGATTATTGACAGCACGCGCGTGGGAACGTGCATCCTGTACTGCACGAACTTGACGATGGGATATATCAGATAAGCCAGCAGCCACGCCACGAAAAACGGCAGCAGCACGCTGCCAAGATAGTTCATCAGCAGCAGTACGACGACTACCACCAAGGCCGTCAGCGACCATCGGATGAACTTGTCGAACGTTATTTTCTCCTCGATTATCATTGCGTATTACGGTTATAAAGCCCCCTCCTGGCCTCCCCGAGGGGAGGAATTGGGTAATTGGGGGGCTTGTGCTTCGTTTACAAATTATATTTACTTATAGTTATGCATCTATTCTCCTCCCCTCGGGGAGGTTGGAAGGGGGCTTCCATTGGGTCTGGAGGGACTGCTTCATGTATCTTCTTGATTATCAGCGTATTGCCGTCGGTCTTGCAAAAGGCCGTCTTTTGGCCTGCAAAAGGTGGCCTTTTAGAGGGTGAAAGACCGTCTTTTGCAACGCCGTTTGCCGTCTTTTGCAAAACCGACGGCATGCAGCGGCGCGCCAGCTTCAGCCGTTGCGCTCCTCCTCTACCGCCTTGCGGTAACACTCGCGGCAAAGCGGCTCGTATTCGCCCTGCTCGCCGAGCATAACGCGCTTGTCGCCGGCCACGAGCCGGTGGCTGACGTAGGCCAGCGCGCCGCATCTTACGCAGATGGCGTGCACCTTCGTCACTTCGTCTGCTATGGCGCAGAGCGCCGGTATAGGGCCGAACGGCACGCCGCGGAAGTCCATGTCAAGCCCCGCCACGATGACGCGGACGCCACGGTTGGCAAGTTCGTTGCACACGGAGACCAGCCCCTCGTCGAAGAACTGCGCCTCGTCGATGCCCACCACTTCAATATCCGACGACAGAAGCAGGATTGACGACGACGTATCCACCGGCGTGCTGGGTATGGAGTGGCGGTCGTGGCTCACCACTTCGTCGTCAGAATAACGCGTGTCTATGGCCGGCTTGAAGATTTCCACCTTCTGCCTTGCAAACTCGGCGCGCTTCAACCGCCTTATAAGCTCCTCCGTCTTGCCCGAAAACATCGAGCCGCACACTACTTCAATTCTTCCCGGGCGGTGTGCCTCGCCTGACATATTGTTGACCATTTCGGCACAAAATTACAAAGACGTTTTAAAAATTGCAAAGAAATACGCCTATTTTTTGCCGTAGTGTTTTATTTACCTATATTTGCAAAGACAAGTGCCAGCGACTGCCGCAAAACGGCGATGACGCCACGCTTGGCCGCTGGCTGAAACTTAACGTTACATGGGTTTGCTGTACATCGTACCCACACCGGTGGGCAATCTTGAAGACATGACGCTACGCGCGGTGCGCATACTGCGCGAGGCCGACCTCATACTGGCCGAGGACACACGCACGTCGGGCGTCCTGCTGAAACATTTTGACATAAAGAACCAGCTGATGTCGCACCACAAGTTCAACGAGCACGGCACGTCGGCCTCCATCGTAGAGCGGCTCAAGGCCGGGGCTACGATAGCCCTCATCAGCGACGCCGGCACGCCGGGCATCAGCGACCCGGGCTTCTTCCTCGTGCGCGAGGCCGTAAAAGCAGGCGTAGAGGTGCAGTGCCTGCCGGGGGCTACGGCCTTCGTCCCGGCCATAGTATCGTCAGGACTGCCGTGCGACCGCTTCTGCTTCGAGGGATTCCTGCCACAAAAGAAAGGCCGCGCCACACGCCTTGAAGCATTGAAGGACGAACCGCGCACCATGATATTCTACGAATCGCCATACCGCGTGCTCAAGACATTGCAGCAGCTGGCCGAACACTTAGGCGGAGGCCGACGCGCCAGCGCATGCCGCGAGATATCAAAAGTACACGAAGAGAGCGTGCGCGGAACACTCGACGAACTTATAACCCACTTCAAGGAGACAGAACCTCGCGGCGAGTTTGTCATCATAGTCGAGGGAACGGGCGAACAACGGGCAAGCGCCGCAAAGCGAAACGCCGGACATGAAAGGAACAACGTAAAAAAGGAACAAATATGAAAAAGGTATTATTATTCGCACTTTGCCTATTTACACTGGCATCATGCAACAACGGCAAATCTTCATCCGACCAGTCGGAAAACAGCCAAAGGGACTCTTTGCAAAGGATAATAGAGCAGAGAGACAATGAAATCAACGACATGATGGGCATCCTCAACGAAGTGGAAGAGGGATTCCGCCTCATCAACGAAGCTGAAAACCGCGTCAGCGTGGCACGCAACGGCGAAGGAGCCAGCCGCCAGCAGCAAATACGCGAGAACATACAATTCATCCAGCAGCGCATGGCCGAGAACCGAGACCTCATAGCCAAGCTGCGCAACCAGGTGAAGAACGGCAGCATCAAGAGCGAACAACTGCAAAAAACCATCGAGAACCTGACAAAGCAGCTGGAGGAAAAAGACCACCAAATAAAGGACCTCTACGCACAGCTCGAAGCCAAGGACATACACATAGAGGAGCTGCAGAACACCACCAACACGCTTACAAAGAACGTTAACACCCTGCAAGACGACAACGCCCAAAAGGCCAACACTATCAACACGCAGGACAAGCAGCTCAACACGGCATGGTATGTGTTCGGCACAAAGAAGGAACTCAAGGAGCAGAACATTCTCGTAAAGGGCAAAGTGCTCCAGGGAAACTTCAACAAAAACTACTTCACAAAAGTAGACATACGCTCGCTCAAGGCCATCAAGCTGTACTCGAAGTCGGCCAAACTGCTCACCATGCACCCCTCAAGCAGCTACAAGCTGGAGCGTGACGCACAAGAGCAGTACGTGCTCAACATCACCAATCCGCAACTGTTCTGGAGCACGAGCAAGTATCTCGTAGTACAGGTAAAGTAACATGAACATGCAGGCACGCACATTCCGATGCGCGCAAGGCTTACAATAAAGCGATAGTCCCCGGAAGTTTGAACAAACCTCCGGGGACTATCGCTTTTACCCAAGCGCCCTTATTACAGCAGGGCGTCGAACTTCTTTTGCAAGTTTGCCTTCGTCGTAGCACCCACGAACTTGTCAACCACCTGGCCGTCCTTGAAGAACAGGATGGTAGGAATGTTCCTAATGCCGTACTCCATGGCGATGTCGTCGTTCTCCTCGACGTCGCATTTGCCCACAACGAGCTTGCCTTCATACTCTGCGGCCAGCTCTTCTATGATGGGGGCGATGGCCTTGCAAGGGCCACACCATGTAGCCCAGAAGTCAACTACCAACGGCTTGTCGCCGCTCTTCAAGCTCTCGAAGTTCTCTGTCGTGATTTTTACTTCCATTGTTTCCATCTTTTACGTTAATAAAATATTTCCTCTCATTATACGGACAACAAACAGCGTGCCAATAATCAATGCATAATTCACAATGCACAATTCATAATCGGGGCATACGCCACACACCTTCCGGCAGGCAATTATGAATTATGCATTGTGCATTATGAATTAATTTATCTTGTACCCCAGCGCCTCGCTGTCCTTTATGAACGATATCAGCTTGCGGCATACGTCAACTTTGCCTGCCTTGCTGTACAGCGTGAAGGGGCGGCTCGACTCGCCGTCGTGCACTGAAAAGTGCAGCATGGTGCTGCCGGAACAGTCCTTTATCACCGTGACAAGGTCTGACACGGTGGTGTCGTCAATCTTTCCTGCGTCCACAGTGATGGTCAGCCGCTCTATCATCTTGTCCTTGGCGGTCTGCAGATACTGTATGTCGGTGACGCGCATCTCCATCATGTCGCTTCCGCGGAAACGCTGCACGAACTGCGCCTTGACAAGGACGGTGCAGCCCTCTACGAGCATTCCCTTCCACTTGCCCCACTCTTCACCGAAGAAAGCCAGCTCGCCAGAGCCTTCAAAGTCCTCTATGGTGACGAAGCCGCACGGCTTGCCGGTCTTCGTAAACTTGCTCTTCACCATGGTGACGATGCCACCCAGGAGCACTTCCTGCTTCTTTTGCAGTTCGAGTTTGTCGGCTAGCTCGGAGCAATGTGTGTTGCACATGTCCTTGAGTATCACCTCGTAGTCGTCCAACGGATGGGCGGAAAGGTATATGCCGACAAGGTCTCGCTCGCGGTTCAGCTTCTCAATGCTGCTCCACGTCTCGCCTACGGGTATGGGAGGCGTGGCTATGTCAACATCGTCAATCCCCCCGAAGAGAGAGTTCTGCGCCGCATTCTTCTCCTGTTGGTACAGCTGTCCGTAACGGACGAGCGTGTCAAGGAACACGTCGCCCTTGGCGTTACGCCCGAAATAGTCCTCGCGCCTAATCTTGAAGCTGTCGAAACCGCCGCTAAGCACCAGACTTTCAAAACACTTGCGGTTGCAGGCTGCAAGGTTGACGCGCTGTGCCAGGTCGAACACATCCTTGTAAGGACCGTTCTTCTCGCGCTCTTCTATTATTGCCTCGGCCGCCGCAGTGCCCATGCCTTTGATGGCGGCGAGGCCGAAGCGGATAGCTCCCTGCTTGTTGACGCTGAACTTCTGCCGGCTCTCGTTCACGTCGGGGCCGAGCGTCTTTATGCCCATGGCCTTGCATTCGTCCATGAGCTTGGTTATTTCGTTTATGTTGGTGACGTTGCGGCTCATGTTGGCGGCCATGTATTCGGCCGGATAATGCGCCTTGAGGTACGCCGTCTGGTATGCCACCCACGAGTAACACGTAGCGTGGCTCTTGTTGAACGCGTAGCTGGCAAACTTCTTCCAGTCCTCCCATATTTTGTGCAACGTCTCGTGCTTGTAGCCGTTCTTCTCGCCGCCCTCGTAGAAAAGACCTTCCAAGTGGTTCATCTTCTCGATTTGCTTCTTGCCCATCGCCTTGCGCAGGGTGTCGCTCTGACCGCGCGTGAAGCCTGCCAGCTGGCGGCTAAGGAGCATGACCTGCTCCTGGTAGACGGTTATTCCGTAAGTGTCCTTGAGGTATTTCTCCATGCAAGGAATGTCATACGTGATTTTCGACGGGTCGCGCTTGCGCTCGATGAACTGCGGAATGTAGTCCATAGGCCCCGGGCGGTAGAGGGCGTTCATGGCTATAAGGTCCTCGAATACGGTAGGATGCAGCTCGCGAAGATACTTCTGCATGCCGGCCGACTCAAACTGGAACGTGCCTATTGTGCGGCCTTCGCTGTACAGTTTATATGTCTCCGGGTCGTCTATGGGTATGGTGTCAAGGTCGATTACCTTGCCAGTGGTGAGGCGGATGTTCTCCACCGCCTCTTTAAGTATGGACAAAGTCTTCAGCCCGAGGAAGTCCATCTTGATTAGTCCGGTCTCCTCGATGACGCTGCCTTCATACTGCGTGCAGAGCAACTTGTGGCCTGTCTCCTTGTCATCGGCGGTGGAAACGGGCACCCAGTCGCTTATAGGGTCGCGGCAAATGATTGTTCCGCAGGCGTGTATGCCGGTGTTCCTCACGTTGCCCTCAAGCATCTTGGCGTACTCTATAGTCTCGTGCAGGCGCGGGTCGGGCGAAGCCTCGGCCTCGCGCAGCTCCGGCACGCACTTGATTGCGTTCGTAAGGTTCATCTTAAGGCCGTCGGGCAGGCGGTCGGGAATGGCCTTGCAGAGGCGGTTCGACTCTTCGAGGGGCAGCTTCTCCACGCGCGCCACGTCCTTGATGGCCAACTTTGTGGCCATAGTGCCGTATGTTATGATGTGCGCCACCTTGTCGGCGCCGTACTTTTCAGTCACCCAGTCGAGCACCTTTCCGCGCCCGTCGTCGTCGAAGTCGGTATCGATATCGGGCAACGAGATACGGTCGGGGTTAAGAAAACGCTCGAACAGCAGGTCGTACTTTATCGGGTCTATTTTCGTTATGCCAAGGCAGTAAGCCACGACAGAGCCTGCCGCGCTGCCACGTCCCGGCCCAACCATGACTCCGAGCTGGTCGCGCGCGGAGTTGATGAAGTCTTGCACTATGAGGAAGTAGCCCGGGAAACCCATCGTCTTCATGATGTAAAGCTCGAAGTTGACGCGCTCCTTTACCTCGTCAGACAACGGGTCGCCATATAACTTTTTGGCTCCTTCGTAGGCGAGCTTTGCCAGATAGTCGGCCTCGAACTTTATCCGGTATATTTTGTCGTAGCCTCCGAGCTTCTTGATTTTCTTCTCCCCTTCCTCGCGCGAGAGCACAACGTTGCCGTTCTCGTCCTGCGTGAACTCGTCATAAAGCTGCTCCTCGGTGAACTTGCGGCGGTATTCCTCCTCCGTGCCAAACTCCTCCGGGATGGGAAAAAACGGCATGATGGGGGCATGGTCTATGCTGTACATCTCCACCTTGTCAAGCACTTCGCACGTATTTGCCAGCGCCTCGGGCACGTCGGCAAACACCTCGTTCATCTCCTCGCGCGTCTTAAACCACTCCTGCTTGGAGTAAAGCATGCGGTTGGGGTCGTCCAAATCCTTGTTGGTAGACAGGCACAAGAGGCGGTCGTGAGCCTCGGCGTTCTCCTCGTCAACGAAGTGGCAGTCGTTGGTACATACCAGTTTAACGTCGTACTTGGCGGCCAGCTTCATCAGTACCTTGTTGGCTTTCTGCTGCAAGGGGTACGTCTCGCGGTTGGCGCGTATGTGCGGGTCCTTTACCTGATGGCGCTGAAGCTCCAGATAATAGTCGTCGCCGAATACGCGCTTGTACCACTGCACGGCCTCCTCCGCCCCCTCGATGTCGCCCTTCAGTATTTTGGCAGGCACCTCGCCGGCTATGCACGCCGAGCAGACGATGAGTCCCTCGTGGTACGTCTCAAGGTCGGCGCGGTCGGTACGGGGGCGCATGTAGAAGCCGTCAACCCACGCACGGCTGACTAATTTGATAAGGTTCTTGTATCCCTTGTAGTTCTTCGCCAGCACAATCAGGTGGTAACCGCCCTGGTCACCATGCTCTTTCACCTTGTCTTCCTTGGTGTGCCGAGCCACGTACATCTCACAGCCCAGTATTGGCTTGAACTCCGGCTTGCCCTGTTCTTTCAGCTCCCCGTTCTTCTTCTTGCAGTAGTTGAAAAACTCCTTTATGCCCATCATGTTGCCATGGTCGGTCACAGCCATGCCGCGCATGCCGTCGGCGATGGCCTTGTCGACGAGCTTCTTTACACTGGCCTGCCCGTCGAGGATGCTGTAATAAGTATGTACGTGAAGGTGGACGAAATCTTGCATGGCTTTTCTCCGTAGTATCTCCGTTGGAGCGTCAAAGTTAAGGCGAAAAAACGAGACCGCCAAAATATTGGCCTTAAAAAACCTTTGCACTGACAAACAGTCACACTCCGCCCTGCGGCTGGCAGACGCCCGGGCTGCAGAACGCCATCCATTAAGAAGCCACAGTCCTGCATCCGTAATTCATTGGAGCACAACACGTTACACCACACTCCACGAACAGCCATGCAAAAGGTGGCCTTTTAGCTTGTAAAAGGCCACCTTTTGCACGGTGAAAGACGGCCTTTCGCGATGCGAAAGGCCGTCGATTGGAAAACAACCGATATGCAGGCGCACTGCCAACTACTTGACGTCGCTGCCTGTTATCCGTCCCGGCTTGTCGCTGACGGGACGCAGGGGCGAGGCGTAGAAGTTGTTGGTAAGTTCGATAAGGTTGCCGCCCTGCCGCAGGCGGGCGTATGTGGCGTTGCCGCCGGGAGCGGAGTGCGACGGCATGGGCCGTGCGAAATACGTTGTATAGACATGTGCCTGGCCGCCGCCAACGTCGATGGTTGGCGCACCGCAGCTGGCGAAGTTGGCCTGTTGCAGGCGCAGCGTGCCGTTGTTGACTATTGCCCCAATGACAGGACTGCCCCAAAAGGCGCTGTTGTAAAGCGTCAGCCGCGCATTGGGATGTACCTTCTGCGTGCCTGCCTCGCCGCCCATCAGCACGTAAGAGCGCACGGGCTGCTCCTTGATATGGGTGTTGACAAGCTCGGAGTTGATGGCCGTGATTTCGGTATCCTTGCCGGCATCCTCGACGAACAGCGAGAACGTGCAGCCGTCAGAGCCGTGGCCTACCATGGTAATATGCCCGGGAACGTTGCCCGTTACGGCATCTTTCAGGAAGTGGATGCCGTAGATTGAGCCGTACACGAAGTTGTTGAATATGGTCTGTTCCCTAACGTCGGCGAACTTCAAGGCACTGCAGTTGGACTGCACGAAGCGCGTCATCTGCAAGTCTGGATAACCCTGGCCGCCACGCGGCAGACGCGAACCGTAATGCGGATTGAACTGCATGTTGCGGATAAAGCCGCCCTCTGCTCCGCCGCCTACCCAGATGCCGGCGCGCAGGAGCACGCCTGCGAAGTAGTCGACGTAATGTCCGCTGGTGTCGTAAGACGCGAGGTCGATGCCCTTGTCGCCCATTGCCACGGTCACGTTGACTACGTAGACCTTAGGGCCTTGCCCCTGGATGAGGAACGGAGTGCGGCGCGGATTGAGCCTGTCGAACCCGTCCGACGCTATGTTGAGCTGGGCAATGGTGAGTCCGTTAAGCCCGGCGTTCTCTTCAAGCTGTATGAGCGAAGCGCCTTTCTCGCCTTCCGTGCCGCCGTCATAGTTGGTGAACAGGGTCGTGCCTCCGCCCTGGGTGTGGTGCTGCACGTCCCAACTGCCGCGCAACTCTACGCCCGACGGCACCCGTATGGGCTGCTCCACGAGGTAGCGTCCTGCCGGGAGATAGAGCGTTCCGCCGCCTGCACGCTTCACGTCGTCGAGCAACGCTTGCAGGCGCGACGACACATCGACTGTAGGCACATCGTTGTTGTACCCCTTGGCGCAGGGCAGCTCGGCGCGGATGACGGCATCCGACGACGGACGCGGACGCTCGGCAATGTCGGTCTTGACATCGGCCGGCATCGGCGTGAACTCATACTTGCGGTCGTTGACCACCTCCACCTTGGCCGAACGGCTCTTGTCGGCCACTTGCAGCTTGCCGCCGTAGCCGGAGTTGACGGCCTTAAGCACACCAGCATCCGTCCCGAGGTAGACGTGGCCGCCAGCCTTGGCGAAGCCGCACTGCGTAAACAGGGCGTTGCCGCTGTTCATACGGACGGCATAGTCGCCGTAATCGGCGAACGAACAGTTCTCGAACGACACCACGCCACCGCCGCCGTCACTGACCACCGGGCCGGTGAAGCTGACACCGTTGAACTGCACCGACGTGCGGAAATCCTTGTAGAAGTAAGCCGCATTGCCGCCTTCGGCAGCACCGAAGGACGAGTTTGAAATGAGAAGTCCGTAGGGATTGACGCCCTCAACGTAAAGACCGTTCACGCAGTCGTCAATGTGTATGCCGTAGAACTGCGCGTTAGGCGTGTCTGAATAGCCCGGTTCGCGGCCTACCCACATGCCGGTGTTGTAACCGCTCACGTCAAGGTAGGACACATATTCCCAGTCGGAGCGGTGCATGCGGTAGCCCGTGCCGTGCTTCTTTGTGTACGCACGAGCCTTGGACGGCGACGGTGCGCCTGCCAGACCCGACTCCGCCCAGTAACGGGGGCTGATTTTCACGTTCTCTATACGCCCTATGTCGGTGCATACGTGCACCTCGACGCCGGTGTTGAGAGCCGTGATGTAGCAGTTGAGCAGGTAGTGAAGCTCGCTCGGAGCGGAATAAAAGCCGTTGTAAGAGTTGACGAGCGTGACGTTCTCCAAAGTGGCGCAGTCGCCTCCGCTCTGGAACAATGTCCAGGGATAAGGCTTAACGTCGTCTATTTCTTGCTCGGGATACCATATTGAGAGGTTGCGCACGCCGGTGCTGGCCGTCATCTCAATGAAGCGGTCGGCTATGCTGGTGTATGTCGTATGCAGGGCGTTGCCGGCCTGGGGGTCGTTCCACCAGCTCTCCACCGCGCCGTCATGGTTGGGCGCGTCCTTGCCGGTGCGCACCTCGAGCACGGTGCCCTTCACCTTGCCGCCGTGCCGTTCAGGGTCGGCCCAGTCGCCGCGCAGCTGCACGCCGGGCGGCAGCCGCAGCACGTACTGGTAGCTGAAATCCTTTGACTCCTCGTCCTGGCCGCGGCGCACGCGCACCTTCTTGTAACCGGTCTGCGTGCTACGGAACTCGTAATTGCCTGCCGGGACGTACACCACGCCGCCACCATCGCGGTAAGCGGCGTCGATGGCGGCCTGGAAGGCTGCACGGTTGTCGAAGCCGGGCTCGGCCTTCGCGCCGTAGTCGGTGACGATGTAATCTGAAACCACCCAGTCTTTGGCCGGGTAGACGGTCTTGATGCTGCGCCCTACCGCATCGGATGAAGCGCAGGCCGTACCGCAATGAAGCAGCACAACGGAGGCAGCGGCCATCACCACAGACTTTAGCGAAACTATGTTTCTGTACTTTGCCATAATGAAATTAAGGTATTAGTTAAAGACAAACCAAACTCGGAGGGACGGCAGACGGCGGCCACGGCAAAGGCCGTTGCGGCATTGCCTTAGGCACACAGCCCCCTTGGAGGCACGGCGGAGCACGCCCTCGTCAGTGTGTTGAGTATAAGTGTGGTGACAGCCCTGCAAGCCTGCGGCGGCGTTTTGAAGCCGTGCGCCGCTTGACGGGGCGGTATGGATTAGTGTGTTTGGTACCGCAAAGGTAAGGCTAAAAAACGGAACGGCCAAGAGGATGGCATACATATATCTAAAATTTAACCTTTCAATACAGTATTTTCACCGCTTGCGGACAGCCGCCAGGCAGCCCGTGGCGGGCGCAGGCACGGCAAGGCGTGCAAACGCCTGAAACAGGGCGGTTTGCAAAAGGCCGTCTTTCACCTTGCAAAAGATGGCCTTTTGCAGGCCGAAAGACGGTCTTTTGCATCGCGATTGACGGTCTTTTACAAAACCGCCGCTCACTCGCGCACAGGCAACGTCTGGCTCAACGGTATTTCGCCGTACAGCATCCGCCTTGCCTGACCCGTCAACCAAAGGTAATGGTCGGTAGGCAGGCCGTCCTCGATGCCCTGGAACACTACGCCCAGCTCGCTCGCCTTCTTGCACCAGTCATTGCCCGTAAGCCCATCGACCATGTTCGCACTAAGGCGGTAGTTGTTGCCTTGGAAAACGACATAATAGTCGGTAGGCGGCTCGTTGCCGGGCACGTCGCTCGCGTTGAGGCACTTGTAGATGGCCGTGCCCTCGTCAATCTCGTCGAACATAGCGATGTAGAGCATCTGCGCACCAGACTTGACGCAATGGTAAATCTGGTCCCAGTAGAAGCCGCCGCCCTCGCGCGAAACGACACTATTGTTGGGGTGCATGTTGCGGTCGGAAGAACCCGGATGGCACAGCGGCGCGTATTCCACGCCGTTCTCCTTGCACCAGGCGATGTCCTGCTCGATGAGCGCATGGAAGTTGGCATACCCGGCACGGTCGTAACGGCCTACGAACCACGGCATGATGACGTTGACGCTCTTGACGAGCGAGTGCAGGTTGGTAAGGTCGGAAGCATCAGTGTCGCCGCCACCGGCACGCCAGTAGGTCGAAACTCCCAGCATTATGCTGTAGCCCATCTGCTTCAACGCGTCGACAAGCTCCTGTATGTCGGAGTTGGTGTAGCCGCGCTCCGACGCCTTGAAGCCAACGCCCCAGAGTGCCAGCAGCGGCTTGCCGCCCTCGTGCAGGTAGTACTTGCGCGTAGAGGCGTACTTCGTGTAGATGTCCTGCGCGTCGTCAAGCACCTTCTGCTTGCGCCCGGCGTTATAGCCGCCGAGGTCGTACATCACGCAGATGGCGCGCTGGTAAGTGTCAGAACCTTCCATAGCCGACTCCAGCACCTTGTCGAAATGGTCCTTGCCGGCAGGATTGTCAATCACCTCGCCTACGAAACGCTGCATGAACACGCCGTCGAGTCCGTAATCCTTCATCCACTTGAAGTGGAGCAGCACGCTCGACTTGTCATACGCGCTGTACACGGTGGCCTTCGTTCCGTCGGGGTAATAGAAGTTGTTTGTCTCGTACTGCTTCTCGTACTCCGACATGTCCGGCCAGAAGTCTATCGAGTTGCGCAGCACGCCCGGCTCGAACATGCCGTTCTCCTGGTAATGATACCACTGGTCGCCGTGCGAGCATCCGTCGCCAGGCGCGCCGAACCAGCCCTGATAGCCGGCCATTACGAGGCCGCGGTAGGTGTCATACGGTTCGCCGTCTACGTGCGGCGTAAACTCGGGCTGGTTGTAGACCACGTCGCCAGGCTCGTCGGGAGTGTCGTCAGACGGACGCTCGTCAAGAGCCGGCGGAATGTAGTCGCTGTTGTCGTCGCCGCACGCCGTAAAGGCCAGCGGCAACAGGCACAAGGCCAAAACATATAGCTTTTTCATTGTATTGATTTCGTTTGCAAATGCAAGAGAATGCGCGCCATGCGCCGCGCACCCTCCCGCACCGGATTTAATAATAACGACTTATTGTGGAACTTCCACCTTTACTATTTCCGTATAGTTGTGCTTCTCAAGGTTGTCCTTCACCTTCGCGCCAACGCGGACGAAGTACGTGTAGCCGTGCTTCACGTCGACCTTGAAGTTGAACACCTCGCTCTTGCCGTCGTCAAGCTTCGGCAGCTTGTCCCAAGATGTCATCAGCTTCTTAGCGTACTTGTCGGCCACGGTGCGGTCGCTGCCCTCGCCCATGTTGAAGTAATAGCTGATGGCGTTGCCCGCTCCGCAGAACTGGTTAAGGCTCAAGTACGGACGTATTTCCATGATTTGCGGCAGGCCCTCCTTTATGGGAGCGTCCATGCGGCACGAGATGGCCAGCGAGTCGTTGTTGTCGGTCAGCTCGACCTTCAGGTCGAACAGCGTCAGGTACGGAGTTACCTCGAAGTCCTTTACCACCGTTCCGCCGATGCCCACACGCACGGTGTCGATGGGCCACCAAGCGCCCTCGGCTATCACGTCATACGTGCCGTTGAACAGCTTGGAGTTGTTGAACGTGCCGTCCTGCTTCACGGGGATGTCCTGCGGAGTAGGGTTAAGGCTGTAGCTCTTCTCGTATATGCGCACGCGGCATTCCGCCTGGTCGGCCAAGATGTTCTCGCCGGTGGTCTTGTCTATTATGCGCCCCGTGAAACGCGCCGAAGGCTCGTCGAAGTTGTCAACCTCCATACAAGAAGACGCAAGCAAGGCGGACATTGCCACCAGTAAATTGAATATACACTTTTTCATTTCCTTAATCAACTATTTGAATTTATCATGAAATTAATAACCGTCATTGCGCACAAGGTTCGGGTTCTTGTTTATTTCGCCGCCCGGTATTTGCTCGTAATACCAGCGCTTCTCGAACGACACCTTGCGGCTTTCCTTCGTCACTTCGTTCAGGAAGATGTACTTGCCCTCGTCAATGACGTAGTAAGGCTGGATGCAGTGTGTGAACATGCCGTCCTTGAACATCATGTCGGCCACCCTCCAACGGCGCAGGTCGAAGAGGCGCAGGTTCTCGAAGCACAGCTCGCGGGCACGCTCGTCGCGGATGTATTGCAGGTTCTCGTCGATTGGAATGCCGTAAAGCGCACTGCCTACATCCTGCGGATTGGCTACCATCTCGTGCCTGTGGGCGCCGGCGCGGTCGCGTATTTCGTTCACATGCTCGAACGCCTCGGCCTTAAGGTCGGCATCGTTGCGGATAAGGCCAAGCTCGTAAGCGGCCTCGGCCCAGTTCATCAGCACCTCGCCATACCTAAACACCTTCCACGCCTGCGTGCTGCCGAACATCTTGCGGTCGCCTACGGCGCTGTTGTAGTTGACGTACTTGCGGATTACCGCACCCGTATAGATGTAGCCTTCGTCGCCAGTACCCATGGACATACCGTAGCGTCCGTTCACCTTAACGTCAACGCCGTTGATGTTCTGCGTAGTACCCGGCTGCTGCGCCTGTATGCGGTATTTCTCCGTATAATCGCTTACGCTGTTGCCTACTTCGGCCGTTCCGTCGGCGGCTGTGCCGGGATAAGACGTATAGACGCCTCCCTGCAAGTCGATAACCTGGCCAGACACATTGTCGGTCATGCCGGGGAAGAAGAAGTTGGCACGGCATCGGGGCTCCATCTCGTCGGTGTCCCAAATGTCCTCCACGCGGTCGAAGCGCACCGGTTTGCCGTCATCGTCGGTGATGGCCGGCATCTCGTACAGCTTAATAAGCTCCCAAACAGGCTGCAAGGCGCAACCTACGGTCTGGGCAAGACCTTCGCCCTTGGGCAGCACCATGTCGTCCCAGCAGTGGAAGAGGCTGGTGTTCGTAGGCGTAGTAGTGTTAGGGCCGTACTCCTTTATCATGATGTCTTCCTCTGTATTGGTAAGGAACACCTCGAGATAGCCCTGCTCCTTGTCGCTGCCATTGTGCAGGGTGTAGCCTGCGTCATGGATGAACTTGCAGGCATCGTAAGCATACTGGAAGAACTCTTCCGCCTTGTCGGAAGGTATGCTCATCAGCCCTGACGTGACAGCCGGCCCGGTAATGCCGGGATAAGAACCGTACTTCGCGCTGCAAGCCGCGTACAACATAGCACGCGACATCAAAGCGGCGGCGGCATAACGGTTGGCACGGTTAAGCTGTGTCTTGTCCGACGTGCAGTTCTCCATAGCGAAAACCAGGTCGTCATGGATGAACTTCCAGCAGTCATACTCCGTGTCGCGGGGCTGTTGCAGTTCCTCAAGCGGAGCGGTAGGGTCAAGCACATCCTTAACGATGGGCACTCCGCCGTAACGCTTCACTATGCCGAAGTAGTAATAAGCACGCAGGAAGTAAGCCTCGCCCAGCAGGTTGTTGTACTTCTCTTCCGTATAATAACTCTTGTACTGGGGGAAGTTCTTGATGAAGGTGTTGATGTCACGGATGCGGTCATAAGGCCAATAGCCCCAGCCGTCGCCATAAGACGGGTCGCGGCCAGTAGCCTCGGCGGCTGCGGCGGCAGGACTACCCTTCTGCGCCTCCCACTTGTTGCCGGTGTGCCAGCCGTCCTGATTGACAGTGGCATATCCCTTGGCGTTGCCGTTCTGCTTGTAGTTAAAATCCTCAATCGGGCAGTCTTGATAAAGCAGGGCGAAATACTTTTGGACTCCACTCTCCGACTGGAACAGGACGTTTTCGTAAATCAGTCCCTTCGGTTCCAAGTCAAGGTCATAGCAGGATGTCACCGTCAGTCCTATCGCCGCCGCCATACATATAGCTTTAATGTTTTTCATCTCACGTCAGAATTTAATAGTTGCACCAATGTTGAATGAACGGTTTACCGGATAATTGTAATACAGGATGCCGCTCTCTGTACCGTTGTTTGAGCCGCCTTGTCGTCCCGGACGCTCGGGGTCCATGTTCTTCAGGCCGGTGAACGTCAGCAGGTTGTAGGCATTCACATATACACGCAAGTCTTTGATGCCAACCCTTGCGAGCCATACCTTCGGCAGCGAATAGCCTATTTCCAGCGTCTTCAAGCGGATGTACGACGTATTCTTGATGCCGGTAGTACCCAAATTGAAGCTGTGGCCAGTGGCGGGATAATATCCCTCGACCCACTTTGTATTCGGATTCCACGGGTCATCCGTAACATTTTCAGTGTGCCAGCGGTCTTTGTACATATCCAATGCCGCGCCGCCGTTGAACGGACCCACCTCGGTAAACACCTCGTCATACGACTGGTAGACACCGGCCGAGCCTTGCCAGTTCATCGACAGGTCGATGCCTTTCCACTCCGCGCCGAGCGTTATGCCGTAGTTGAACACCGGCAGGTTGTAAGTCGCGACGGGATGGCGGTCGTTGTCGTTGACCACGCCGTCCCCGTTCCAGTCCTTATACCAGTAATCACCGGGCAAAGTGTTCTGTCCGTAATTGGCTCCAGTCGTGCCGTGATACCTGATGTCGTCCCAATTGTGGAAGCGTCCGCCCTCCTCGTATGCGAACCAGATGTCCTTGTTACGCCCGGACACGTCCTGGCGGTACCAGTTCTCCATCGAGTTGCCGGCCCGGCTGTCGTTGTGCTTGTCCCAACGGTTCTTAGTTGCCGAAATCTGGCCGTTGACCCAATAGGTTATACCAGCCACCTTGTTGCGGTGGCCGAGGCTGATTTCCCAGCCGAAGGTCTCGTCGCTGTTCATGTTCTCCTGCGGCATGGAAGCTCCGACCGTGCCGGGCACTACCACTGACGACGTTGCCAACAGGCCGTCGCGCTTACGCAAGAACAACTCGAACGTACCGCTAAGCTTCTGGTTCCACAGGTCGAAGTCAAGACCGAGGTTGTAAGTAGTGGCCGTGTACCATGTAAGATTGGGGTTGGGGATTGACGTCGCCGACACACCCGACATGAACACGCCATTGTAGAAATAGCCTACCCTGTCCTTGTTGATTTCGTATGCCACCACGGTCTGCGGATACGTGCTCGCCCCGGCATCGTCACCCATCTGTCCCCACGAAGCGCGCAGCTTCAGGTTGTCCATAAACGGCACAAGCTTTTTCATGAAAGGCTCTTCGCTGATGCGCCATCCAACGGAAACAGCAGGGAAGAAACCCCAGCGCGAGTTTTTCGGGAAGCTGGACGAGCCGTCATAACGGAATGAGAAATCCACCATATAACGACCCTTGTAGTCATAGTTGAACCTGCCGACAAGAGCCTGACGCGCCTTGTCGCCAGCGCCCGACATAGAACCTACCTGCTCGGCATCCTCGCCGTAGATGAGGTAGTCGCCGTCAAGCAGCATGACGCGTTGTGCGTAGAAGTTGTCCCAATTCTCGTACTGCTCCTCGAATAGCAACATTCCGCTGACATTGTGGTCGCCGAAGCGGTTGGCGTAGTTCAGCGAGAGCTGCATCAGCGTGCTGTACTTCGGGTCGGTATTGCGGCGCAGGTGGGCGTCGCTGTTGCGGACATAAGACTGCAACGTTCCGTCGGGATTCTTGCTGTACAGGTTGTATGTACGCTGGTGTTCGGTGTTGTTGGTAGTGTAATAATCGTAGCTGTAGAAGCCGCGCGCGCTCAAGCCCTTGACGCCCGGTATTTCGTAAGTCAGGGCCAGCGAGCCGTTGAAATTATAGCGTTTCTCCTGGCGGAAGCCGGTAAAGCGGCTGTCGGTAGTGGCCACGGGGTTGTCGGCTTCGAGCATCTGGTCGTCGAAACTCGGCAGACTGTGGTCTCCGTCGACCCAAGCCTGCGACGTGGGGCGGTATGTCCACGCCTTCTTGTACACCGTCCAGATGTCGGTAAACGGCTGGTTTTTCTCGTCCATGTATCCGCTCAGCTGCACGCTGGCCGTCAACCTCTTGGTGATTTTAGCCTCCACGTTGCTGCGGAAGTTCCAGCGGTCGTAATTCAACGAGCCGCTCTTGTAAGAGCCTTCCTGCTTCTGGTAGCCGATGTTGAAGAAATATGTCAGGCGGTCAGAACCTCCGTCGACGCTGATGTTGTACTGCTGCTGGGGCACGTTGCTGTCAAACAGCTCGTCAGACCAGTTGGTGCTCTTCTTACGCCCCGTGGCATACTCCATCATCTCTTCCCATGTGTAGGCCGGAGTGGTGCGCATCGGATAGTTGCCGTCAAAGCTGTTGTAACGCTTCTCGTTCATAAGCAGCATGTGGTCAACGGCATTGGCCGTCTCCGGCATGTACAGGAACTGCTGCCATCCGTAGTTGGCGGAGAACGTGATGTCCATCTTTCCGCCCTCGGAGCTGCCCTTCTTTGTAGTCACGAGTATGACACCGTTGGCCGCACGCACACCGTAGATGGCGGCGGAGGCGTCCTTCAGCACGGAGACGCTCTCTATTTCGTTGGCGTCCATGCGCGAGAAGTAAGCCTGGTCGCGCGGTATTCCGTCGACGACGATGAGCGGAGTGCCCATGCCTCGGATGTCGATGGCGTTGTCAAACTCTCCCGGCTGCGAGCTGCGCTGCGATATGCGCAGGCCGGGGATTTTGCCGGTAAGCATGTTGACTACGTTCTCGTTCTTGGTGACGGTTATTTCCTTGCTGTTCACTGCGGAAACCGCACCGGTAAGGGTGGCCTTCTTCTGCGTGCCGTAACCTACGACTACAACCTCGTCGAGCACTTCCTTGTCTTCCTGCAAGGTTATCGCAAGCTGGCCCTTGGCGGCCGACACCTCAACGTCCTTGCAACCGATGTACGACACGGTGAGCCTGTCGTCAGGCGTAGCCTTTATACTGAACTTGCCGTCCATGTCGGTGATTGTGCCGTGGGTGTCGTCCCCCTTCACCCTGACTGTGGCGCCTATGACGGGTTCGCCCTCGGCGTCGGTCACGACTCCCTGGACTGTGCGCACCTGCGCCATTGCCGGCAACACCGCGAAGAACCCGAGGATTGCGAGCAGCATTGTCTTCAAGAACACGGCAGCGTCACGTCCTTTTCCATATATATCTGTATTTTCCATGATTAATTTAGTTAAAAACTTTATTCCGAAGAAATAATAGCCGGGCGGAAAAGCGCGTCCGCACACGTGGCTGCCCACGGCCGGCGCGCCTTTTCCTTATTGCCGCAAGAGGGCAGCCGCATCACCTCGCAGCCGGGTCGACAACGCCCTCGGGGCACTGGCGGCGGTTGAACCAGATGAACGCGAGCACGCCGTCGCTGACGGGTATTGTGCCGTAGTCGTACTGGAACTCGAGGCCCATGCCTACGCGCAGCGCCCAGCCCTCGTAAGCGGATGTGGTCTCAAAGAAGCCGTCGGAGGTTACAGACAGGCCGCGGGCCGTCATTTCCTCACCGGGCAGGCCGTCATATCCGCTGATTATTTCGCCGTTGTACTTCTGCTTGTCCTCGTCTGTGAACTCGCCGTATGTAGTCCAGTTCTGACGCTGGGAAGCGGCGATGGACGTCTGCATGTTGTACCAGTTGAGACCGGCCGAATGCTTGGCATACTTGTTCTTGAAATCCTCGTTAACAACGAAGCTTGTTCCCGAAGCGTAAATCACGGTCTCGCCGTCCCACTCGGCTGAATATCCTTGCAGGGCGGCTACGAGTGCGCCCTGGTCGTGCATGGTCGAGAACTTGCCTCCCAGCAGTATTTCGGCCAGGTTGACTTTGTTTGCGCCTGCCTCGAGGATTATCGGCGCAGAGATTGACGGGTCGCCATACTCAAGGTGAGCGCCGCAAAGGCCGGTAAGCGCGCCGCGGAAGTCGGCACCGGCCAGCGAGTCGACGATTTTCCAGTAAATCTTGGCCTTGATTACCTCGTTCGACTTCAGGTAAACCAGCATGCCGTCGGGGTTCTCGTCATTCTCGGATGCCGCGCAGTTGGTGCCGGGACGCTCGGTCATTGTCCACGTTCCGTCCTCTGCGAGACAGTCTGACAGGAAGTCGTAACGTCCGCTTACGCTTGAATTCTGATACTCCTGCTTGCCCAACACGTAAACCACGTTGTCGATGCCGTCAAGCGTTACAAGGTCTTTGAAGTTGAAAGTGCCGAGGAAATCGGCGCTCTCGGGCAGCGTAGCCTGCCAGAAGCCGTCGCCAAGGTCGACAGCGTCGGTAACGGCCGAGCTGAACGTCGGCGTAACAAGGTCTTCGGCCTTGAACGAGAAGTCGTCGGAAACGTGGATGTTGAAGAAGTTTGAGCCGATTACGCTGCCCCTGTAGTTCATCTGCAAGGACACGGCGTAGTCGCCGCCAGCCTCAATCTCCAAGCCTATGATGTGCACCTTGATGAAGCCGTCCTCAAGCGTGGCCTCGCCCGTAACCTTGAACTGCTCGCCGTCCTTGGCGCGCGTGAGCTTGTGAGACTCGGCGATGGAGAACTCCGCGCCGTCAATCGACGACATCTCGGGACGCGGCAGGAACTTAACGTCAACGCCGTCGTTGCCAAGCTGCACGATGCCGTCAACCGTCTCGGGGCTGTACATGAGCGAGCTGACCGACGAGCCGAGCGGGATTTTATACTCGACGCCGTTGACGGTGATGATGGCCTCGGTGTCGGTGACAACGACCGAAACGGCGGCCCCGCCGCCTGTAAGGCTGCTGCCTATTACTATTTTCTTGCCGTCGCTAAGCGTGAGAGTCCACTGCCCCGACTCGTCCTGCTCGGCGTTGGTTATGCTCGTGCCCGTGGTAAGGGCGTTGCCCAGTTGCTCCTTAAGGTCCTCGACAGCCGTCTGCAAGACCGCGATTTGCGACTTAAGGTCGTCGTTGTCATCGTCACATGAAACAAACACCGCACCTGCGGGCATCAACATAGCTCCGCAAAGAAGTGCGTTAAGAAAAAATTTCTTGTTCATAATACTGTTATTATAAAGTTACTAAGGTTAGTAAAATCACCATCAACAGCCCCCAAGGGCTTCATGTTTTTCATCATGGGCGGCACAAGGCTGCACGCCAAGGCACGCCGAAACCGCACAACGCCACGCACGGGCCGGGCCAAGGCAGAACCTTAAAAGTTCATAAATTCGGCTGCGAAATTACCCCCCCCACATAAAAATTAGTTAAAATAGGACTTAATCGGGGAATTAATTTCTACAAAATTTTAATATTTCCAACCACAGGCCAAGGCATCCGTCGGGGCATAAGCACGCATGGCGGCAAACCAAGCACGCAACGGCCTGTCAGCCAGCGTATTGCAAAAGGCCGTCTTTCACAATGCAAAACACGGCCTTTCATCCGCTAAAACATGGCCTTTTGGAATGTAAAAGACCATCTTTTACAAAACATGTTACCATAATACAAGAGCTTTTTATATTTTTGCCGCCAAACAACAACGTCATGCCAACGAGAAAACTATACATAATGTTGACAGCACTGGCCGTAATATCGGCCATCGGCTGCAATAGGAAGACAGGCATGAAGGCGCAGCTTGCCGAGGCCGACCGCATAATCGACACGGCAGCAGACTCCGCCCTCGCCATACTGGAAGGCATAAACATCAACGCAGGCGACGACGGCGACAAGGCCATGTACAACCTTCTGCTGACACAGGCGCGATATGCAAGCTACATCCCGGTAACATCGGACTCGCTGATAAACACCAGCATCAGGCATTACAAACAAACAGGCGACACGCACCTGCTGGCAAGGGCGTATTACTACAAGGGCGCGACCGCATACGACAACGGGAAGACGGAAAACGCGCTAACCTGCCTGAACGAGGCCGAAAGGCTGGCGGAAGCCGGCAACGACAAACCGTTGTCGAGCAAAATATACGAAAAGAAATGCTTTGTATTTTACGAACTGGGGTATAAAAAAGAACAACTTGAATACGCAAAGCGGTTTTACAACATAACCACCGAACTGAAAGACACCGACCGCATGGGCACGGCCCTTAACGAGCTGGCGGTAGCTTACCAGAAGGCAGGACAGAAGGACAGCGCCTGCGCCTGCTTGAAAACGTCAATCAAACACATAGCACGGAACGACAACAGGACAAAGGCGATAAGCTATGCAAACATAGCGCAGATGTGTATCGACAACGAAGAATACGACTCGGCACAGCATTACATAGACAAAGCCACGGGCACTTACCGCCTGCCCTTCGCCCTTTCAGTAGCAGGAGAACTGCTATACAAGACCGGGCAAACCGACTCGGCGGCCGCGTTATGGAGGAAAGTAGCAAAAGAAGGGGACGCAGAAGACAAAATATCGGCATACAGACTGCTGAAAAAATACTATGAAGCAAAACAAATGTACAAGGAGGCAGCACTTGCAACGGACAGCCTTAACAGCCTGGAAGACAGTCTGAACCGGCACAACTACCGCATAGCCGAAATGCAAACGGAATTTTACAACGACCAAGAAGACCGCCGCGAGGCCCAAAGGACGGCATTGGCCATAGGCTCAATATGCGCCGCAGCCGCAGCCTGCTGCCTTATATTTGCATACAAATACAGGAAAAGCCGCAGCAAATCGGCTCATGCCATAACGGCGATGTCAGACAAAATAGAAAAAGACAAGCAGGCACAAGCGAAAAAAGACACCGAAATAAAGCACATAAAAGCCGAATTTGAAAGATACAAGGAGAACAACGAGAAAGACCTGTACGCAAGGAACATGCTCATGCAACATGGTCACAAGATATTCTGCATGATACAAAACAGGGAAACGAACATAGCGAAACTTACAAACGAAGACATTGACACCTTCATAAAGTTTTACCATGAGATGAACGACCGCACGCCTACCTGCTTCACATACAACAAGCGGAGAAGGAAACAGGAACTATTCAGCATCATTCAGGGCATGGGGTATGACACAAAGGAAGCTGCCGAATTCATGTGTACAACAACTGAAGCCGTGCGCAAAATGAGGTCGAGGATAAACCACGAAAACAAATAAAAAACGGGACATTTCATCGATAAAAAACCGGTATTCTTCGCATAAACCGCTAATTCCCAGCAACTTGCATTTCAGCAAATGTCACACCTTGAACTGGGACTATTGCGAAATCGGGCAAAAAGCGATAATTTTGCAGGAAAAAGCAAGGACAATGGCAACGCACAGCGTCTGCCGGACAAGAAGCACAATATCCTGACACGGCATGAAACATTGCTGCCATTGCCATAAAAAAGAACATGAAGATTACTAAAACCAAACAATAAAATGAAAACATTAAAACTATTCATTATGCTTGCCATCAGCACATTATTGCTGAACGCATGCTCATGCGAGTCTGATGAAGGAATGGTGGGCACTGAGGTGACAATCGTGTGAAAAAACACGATGAGCTTTGACCAGCTGAACGGCGGCAAGGACACCATACGCATAAAAAACAACGGCTCAATCAACATTTGTGGCGTATGGGTCTATGACGCGTCAAAAGACAACACGGAATGGCTGTGCCGTACCATGCTATCCAACCAGCATCCCGACAAAATAGAAGCCGACGGCACTGTTTACGGCACAATCGAATATGACGACAAATGGGATGTGACAAAAATAACAATAGACCAATACACAATAAGAAGGATTTACAACGACGACGGAACAAAGAGGAATGAATATGAAGTATCGGTCAGTCCGTCAGCCGAGCCTCGCAGATACCGCATATCCATAGGCGTAATTTGCGAACGTGAGGGCGACTTCATAAGTCCTACGACTGTCGACGTGGAATAACGTTATCCGATAAGCGTTTTTCACCATTCAAACCAATAGACAAAAGGGCAACTGTAATTACGGCGAAAGCTGTAATGGCGGTTGCCCTTTATCGGTTGGAAAATTTTTCAACAACTCATGTATTCGGATGCAGAGAAAACCGAAGCCATAGCCAAGGCAAGAAGCATTTTGGAGGAATTTCATGCAAAAGGCGCATGGTATCGGGAAAAAGCATTACCTTTGCACCAGCCTTGGTCGATAGACAAGGCTCGACATAGAAGTAAGACAAGCGTGTCTTGCACAGACTGTTTCTCAACTCAAAAAACGACCAAATAAAAAGAGTGAAGGGGAAACGGGGTTGAAGTGCGCCCGGCATAGCGGGTGTATGCTTTGCCTTGTTTTATCCTTTCCGGGTTCTTGGTCGTTCCCTTGAGTTGGTAGGACAATGGCAAAGGACATGCCTGCCTTTTTTATGTCAATACTTAGCGTTCTGCAGAAGAAAGACAAACTCATAAATACGACCAAAAATGAAAAGTTTTCAAATTCTGCGCCCACGCCGCAATTCGGCACACAGCCGGGTTACGGGTAAGGGGAAAATGTGTTCAAACGTAAGCAAGTCACGGCTTCGGGCAATGACGGCGGCCGCTGTGATGGCAGCCGGAATGTGCCATGTGCAAACCTCCGCGCAGGTGGCTTACACAGACAGCATCGGCAGCATGGACGCCACGTGCAATTTCAAGGCAGCCCAACTGATTGTGCCGTCCGCGCTGATTGTGACAGGCTCAATCGGTGTATGCAACGGATGGTTTCACTCCATCAACCACGAGGTGAAGGACGGCATGGCAGATTGGCGGAGGAACAAGTATGTAAAGGTGGACGACTACCTGCAATACCTGCCTGTGGCTGCAAACATAAGCCTCGGACTAATCGGTGTGGAAGCCAGGCATCCGTTCAGGGAAAGGATTGCCTGCACGGCAACGGCGTATATGGCCATGGGCATAATGGTAAACGTAACGAAACGCGCCGTAGGAGAAAAGCGCCCCGACTCTAACGCCAGAAACTCGTTTCCGTCAGGACATACCGCCACCGCCTTCATGGGAGCCGAACTGGTACGCAGGGAATACGGCAACACCATTGGAATGTGCGCCTATGCTGTTGCAACAAGCATAGCCGTGATGCGCCTGTACAACAACCGGCACTGGCTGAACGACATCATGGCTGGCGCAGGCATGGGAATTCTGTCGGCCAAAATCGGCTTCTGGCTGCTGCCGTGGGAAAAACGCCTGCTGGGCTGGGACAAAAAGAAGGACTACACGGCATTAATACCATTTGCCGCCCTGCAAGACAAGAGCTTCTCGCTCACGTTTTGCACCACATTCTGAAAAAATAAGAGGTGCAGCCTCAAATGAGGCTGCACCTTTTATTGTATATACCACTACAATACCAGCCCTGCATTACTGCAACACGGTCATTGCCTGTGTGGCTGTCGGGTTCTGCGGGTCGATGGCGAGCACCTTCTCGTAATATGTCTTGGCCGTAGCATTATCTTCCTTCACGATGTAATAGTAGCCAAGATAGAGGTAAGGCTCGATGAGGAGCTTGGGATTGTCGGCGTTCTCGGTCTGCGCAATCTGTGCGTACTCCTCATAATAAGGCTTTGCAAGACCTTGCGTTGTCTCCGGGTCGAGCTGCGAATTGATACGGGCACGCATCATCGTAGCATACAGCTTGTTGCTCGGAGACTCGGAAGCTATCCTGCCGTAGATTTCGTCGGCCTTCTTGAAGGCGTTAACCTTGTCTGCCGTAAGAGAATCGATGGCTGTTGCCTGTTGCATGTAGAGCTTTGCAAGGCCGTCAAGGTCGGGCACTGAAGGCTTCTCAATCTTGCTCAAATACTGGTCGTAGTAAGCAAGACCGTTGGTGAAATCACCCTTGGCGATGTATGCGTCAGACATCTGCTTGCGCACGTCATTCAGCTCGGCGTTCATCTCCAAAGCCTTCTTGAACTGCTCGATGGCCTGGTCGAATGCTTTGTCACCCATGAGGGCGTAGCCGTAATACTGATAGTCGCGGGCAGAAATCTTAGCGCTGTCAGACTTGTTGAAAAGCGCATCGGCATACTTCAGCGCGTTCTTATAGTCCTTAAGGTCGGTGTAGTTGTAGAACGTTATACGGTTCATGGCCGCGCTACGCGGATTCTTGCTTACACCGAACAGTGAAACCTCAAGACTCTTCTGTGAATTGGCAAGAAGAAGCTCTGCGGTTGCGTATTCCGTAAGATAATTTTCCTTCAACTGGTTCTTGTCTACCTTTGCATAATACTCGGCCGCCTGCTCCAACTTGTTGGCACCATAGAAGAAATGACCTGCTTCGGCATCGACAGGATAAGTCGGGTCTACGGCACGCAGCTCCTCCAGTTTGGCAACAGCGCCCTCCGGGTCTACCTTGCGGTAAACTGCAGCATACTTTACATAACCTGTAGGATTAGCCGGGTCAAAGTGAATGGCTTGGTTATAAAAACTTGCCGCACCGCCACCCTCGTTGCTGCTCAATGCCGCGAGGTCGCCAAGAAGTATTGAAGCAAGAGCCTTACCCTTGTTGTCCTTTCCACGCTCAATAGCCATCTCGGCATACTCACGGGCGGAAGCCGTATCACGGATTTCAAGGAAGGCGCGGCCAAGTCCGGCCAAAGCCTCGGCGTTTTTCTTGTTCTCCTTTACGAAATCCTTTACCTGGTCTTCAAATGCGGCAGGATTAGACTTGTTGCTTACTACTACTTTCGTGATGTCATCAACTTGCGATTTAACATCCTGTGCCACCGAAGGAGCCGATACAATTGTTATCAATGCTCCTGCAAAAAAATATTTTATTGCTTTCATAATCAAACTGTTTTAAAAACAATCACTTATTAAACTAATATCAAATGAAATCGTCACTTATAAGCCTGCTACATATAGGACTACGCCAACATGCAAAAGTTTAATCACTCGTTACATTGACTGTCCTTACCGTTATGTCGCCTCTCATTGGCAGCAGACCCGACTTGAAAATTATCAACTGCCCCTTAGGTCCTTCTATAAAATGGGCAAATCCCCACGGCAGCCCGTTGATAGGGTCGTTGAGTAATGCATATATAGTTCTTACCAACGGATAACGTCCGTCAAGCAAGTATGCCTGGTAAGGTTTCCAGCTATTCATGTATGTAGCTGTATCCAAACGGCTTACCGACATTACGGTTATATTCTTCTTGAATGTGGTGTTAGTGGTGTCGCGCTTGTCATTCAGCCAATTAGAACCGATTATGCCAATAGAGTTAGGGGTTTTCTCCACGTAATCGATTACTTCCTTGCTGGTCTGTGCCGCCACGATATTCGGACTGTTTATGGGTTTGCCACCAAGCAATGAATCGACACAGAAATGAACCGTACTCGACTTCTTGTTGTCAAAAACCACTAAAATGTCACCTCGTTTTGACCCGGGCACTATGTCGCTCCAAGTCTTCGCCTGTCCGCTAAGCACACGCTTAATATCTTTCACGGTAATACATGAATCTGTATTCTCCTTATTGATGATAAGCGACAGCCCGTCATAAGCCAAGGGTATGGCTACAGGCAGATAATTACGGGCTTTAAGGTTGTCAAACTCTTCTTTCGTGAAATTTCTTGTAGTGATGGCAAGCTGTATGCTGTCAGTCATAAGCATGTTTACAGCATCAAGCTCGTTGGTGTAAATTGGAGTTAATTCCGACTCACGATAGATACTTTCAAATACTTGTATCTGCTCGTCAATAATAGGGCTAAAACTTTCGTCAGAAGCGAAAGATATCGCTCCTGACGAATAAGTATCTGTCCGACCGCTCTTGGGCTTGTCGGCACAAGCCGAAACAAGCCACAAAAGCAGCGTAAATCCTACAAAACCGTAGAATAGCTCTTTTCTCATCTTGCGTTTATTACTGCAGTTTGAAAGTTACCGGCAGCGTGTACCTTACATTCACGGTAGTACCGTTCTGCTTACCCGGAGTCCACTTCGGCATACTGCTTACGACGCGTATAGCCTCCTTGTCCAACGACGGGTCAACGCCACGGGCAACCCTTACATCTGAAATAGAACCAGTCTTGCTAACGACAAACTGTACGATAACTCGACCCTCGATGCCGTTCTCTGCCGCGATTACAGGGTATTTGATATTATCCCTCAACCACGCCATCAAAGCACCCTGGCCACCAGGGAACGAAGGCTGCTCCTCAACTACGTCGAAGACCTTGTTCTCTTCTTCCTTCGGAGGTTCAGGCTGAGCGATTTCCTCCTTGGCCTTGAGCACCTCGCCACCGATTTCATCGTTACCGATAACGTTGAACGCACCGATGGTAGTCTTGGTCTTCTGGAGGTCATCCTGGTTCTTCATTTCTTCTTCAGGTTTCACTTCCTCGTCCTTCTTAATGACAGGTGCAGTGAACTTGATAGAACTCTTCACCTTCTCTACCTGCTTAGGCTGCTCAATCTTGACAGGAGCCTTCTTCTCCACCTTCGGTTCCTTCTTCGTCTGGATAGACGAAAGTTCCACCGCTGTAGTTACGGCAACCCTCTGATTGGCCTGAATTACATTCTTGATCGCTATGGCAGAGAATATGACAACAGCAGCAATAAGCACGATTAAGATTGACCAAATGTTGCGCTTGCCAGTACTCTTACGAAGCCTATATGCTCCGTAGGACTGGTTTCTGCCCTCAAACACAAGGTCGCACCATGCATTAGATATTAAATCTACTTTTGACATTGTCTTTACGTTTTAAATGTTAACCAACGACAATTACTGTCAGTTGAACCGCACGCCCTTCTTGGTGAGGAGCTGCTTGTCTTCCGGAGTAATGTTGTCGATGACATACTTACCTATACTGCAAATCTGCATCTCGTCCAGAGCGTCAACCAAATTCTTATAAGAAGCATCGTCCGTTGCCTTGATGATGATTGTCAACGTAGGAATCTTCTGCCCATTGACGTTACCATCCTTCAGCTTGTCAAGCTCCTTATTGTAAATGGAATCAGGATACTTAGCAGGGTCTTTGAGTTTCTTGGCATCAAGTTCCGCTTTTGCCTTCAATATTGCAGCTACAGGAACCGTACCGTCTTCAGTTACGTGATTGATAAGCACGTCACGTATACCCTTTGACCCCCATGTAGTTTCCTTCAGGCAAGAAGGGTCTTCGTAGTTGGGGATACCTGCTACATAATAAATCTTATCATTCCCGGCTACAAAGATTGTAATAGTCTGTGAAGCCTTAGTTGCAGTCTTGTCCTGCTCTTGCACATTCTGGTCATTGCTCGGCATGGTCAAGAGCATAGCCTGGGGCTTGCTCAAGGACGTACACAGCATGAAGAACGTGATAAGAAGCATCATCATGTCCACCATAGGCGTGAAGTCCACGCGAAGGTCGATTTTCTTCTGTCTACTTACTTTCTTTTTTGCCATGTCTTAGTCCTCCACTTTTTTATAAGAAGTGATAAGCTCGTAACGGTTTTGGTTCATGTCCTGAAGTTCTGACATTACTTTCTTGATAACCTTATAAGGTGTATCAGAGTCGGCCTTGATGGCCAGTTTCATGTCTGAATTTGCATCAGTAACCGTCTTCACCCAAAGCTGGAACTCGCTCATGCCACCATCAATGCTGTCAGTAGGCACACCCTTGTCTTCCTGAAACTTGTTCATCTGAGAAGACTCTTGGTTAAGGAATGCCGACATGTCATTCATTGACACGCCAATGTTTGTGGCACTGCGCACATTTTTCATCTGCGTCCCGTTCAGTGATACTCCGAACTGGTCAGCCATGGTACCAAGAGCTGCCTCCATGTCACCTGGCTTGTCCCAGCCCAAGAACACCTTACCTTTCTTATCGATAAGGATAGTCAGGACGTTCTTGTCTGTGACCTTCACCTCCGAAACTGAGCCTGGCGTATTGACCTTTACCGCCTCGTTCTTGACGAATGTTGACGTCAACATAAAGAACGTGAGCAGCAAGACCATCACGTCGCTCATCGGAGTCATGTCGATCCAGATGGACTGTCTCTTAATTTTTACTTTACCCATAGTAATTAAAATTTAAAGGGTTAGTAAAATTAAGCTTCGTCCGTGTGATTGGCTTCGTATGTCTGAGCAATAGAATAACCAACCTCATCGAGTGCGTATGTCAGCTTGTCGATCTTGTTTGTGAATGTGTTATAAGCAATAACCGAGCACCAAGAAGTCAAAATACCGAACGCGGTGTTAATCAACGCCTCAGAAATACCTGTAGAAAGAGCGAGAGAGTCGCCACCGCCACCAGCTGCCAAAGCCTGGAATGAACGAATCATACCGATGACAGTACCAAGAAGTCCGGTAAGCGTACCAAGCGTAACGATGGTTGCGAGAATCGGGAGGTTCATCTGCAAGGTAGGCATCTCAAGCTGTGTAGCCTCCTCGTGAGCCTGCTGGATTTTAGCCACCTTCTGAGCTTTCTTCAGACCAGGAGCTGTTTCCATCTCCTTGTATGCACGGAGAGAAGCAGAAACGACATTTGCAACTGAGCCTCTCTGCTTGTCGCAAATGCTTTGAGCTGCTGCGAAATCGCCTTTGCTTACGGCTGCCTTAACGTTCAAAACGAACTTAGCCAAAGAGCCTTTGCCGAAAGCTGTGCGGAGAGCGAGCCAACGCTCGATGCTCAGTGCGATGACAGTAAGCAAGAGGGTCTGAATGATAGGCACGATGATACCACCTTTGTAGATAGTTCCGAGAAGGTTTGTCGGGTGACCATCGGGGTCGTTGCCTGCGAAGTTAGAAGGATTGCCGAGCAGGAACATGTATATGCAAATCGCGATGATAAGACATACAACGATAACCCAAATCGCTGCTCTGATTCCCTGGAAGCCCTGACTTTTCTTAGGGCTTGCTGCCTTTTGTGTAGTTGCCATAATTTTAATTTAATTTGTTAGTTAATTATTAAGTTATAAAGTTTCGATTTAACGTTAATAGACTTCTTGTTTTTCGGTAAAAGGCCGTCCTCGCATGTACAAGCACACAAAGATAACCATATTACAAAAAACAGAAGCACATGACCCTGTGTTTTTAACAATGTTTTTGACTTTTATCAATATCTTTTCGTTACACAAAGCCATCCAGCCGCAAGCTTTCACTTCAACTTCGCCAAAGCCGCTTTCACTCTCGCCATGGCTTCACGTATGTTATCATCGCTTGTGGCATAGCTTATGCGGAAACACTCCGAATCGCCGAAAGCATCGCCTGCAACCGTCGCAACATGCCCTACTTCAAGCAGATACAAAGCGAAATCGGTAGAATTGCAGATTGTGCGCACGCCGTCACTCTTTCCGAAGAAACTGCTACACTTGGGGAACACATAGAAAGCTCCCTCCGGAACGTTTACGTCCAAGCCGGGAATTTCTTTTATCAGGCTTACAATCAAGTCGCGCCTACGTTCAAAAGCCTTCCTCATGTCCTCCACACAATCCTGCGATGCGGTATAAGCAGCAACCGCAGCTTTTTGGCTTACAGAACAGGGGCCGCTCGTGTACTGCCCTTGCAGTTTGTTGCAACCTTTGACAATCCATTCCGGAGCGGCAATGAATCCTATGCGCCATCCTGTCATGGCATAAGCCTTCGACACTCCGTTCACAACAATAGTCCGTTCCTTCATGCCGGGAACGTGTGCAATGCTGTTGTGCCTGCCTATATAATTAATGTGTTCATAGATTTCGTCCGCCAGGACATAAAGCCCCTCATGTCTTTTTATAACTTCGGCCAGCCCTTCAAGCTCCGCCTTGGAGTACACGCTGCCGGTAGGATTGCTTGGCGAGCAGATTATCAACATGCGCGTCTTTGGCGTTATTGCGGCTTCGAGTTGCTCGGGAGTAATCTTGAAGTTCTGTTCGAAGCCTGCCTCAAGAATAACAGGCACGCCTCCGGCCAACTTGACCATTTGCGGATAACTAACCCAATAAGGCGCAGGTATTATCACTTCCTCGCCGTCATTGACAAGTGCCATAACCGTGTTGCATACGCTTTGCTTCGCGCCATTTGACACCAGCACTTCATTCACAGAGTAGTCAAGGCCGTTTTCCCTCTTAAGCTTCTCCACTATGGCCTCACGCAAATCCATATATCCAGGCACAGGAGAATACCTCGAATAATTGTCATCGATGGCTTTCTTGGCTGCAGCCTTTATGTGTTCCGGGGTGTTGAAGTCAGGCTCACCGACACTCATGTTGATTACATCGATGCCCTGTGCCTTCATCTCGCCGCTTTTCTGCGACATTGCGAGAGTGGCTGAAGGAGCCAAACGATTAAGACGGTCTGATAATTGTGCCATAATAAAGTTGATTTGTCCCTGCAAAATTAATTAATTTATTCGTTTTTCGGAAATAAAAGAAGTGATATTTTCATGACAAAAACAAAAAAGCGCCTACATTAAGGCTACATTTCGGCATTTTTACAGATGCAGAGTATGCCCCATGCGGTCTTTCTTTGTCTTCAAGTATTTATAGTCATACTCGTTTGGAGTTATCTCTATAGGCACATTCTCCACTATTTCAAGGCCGTAGGCTTCCAGCCCCACGCGCTTGGTAGGATTGTTCGTCATCAGCCTCATCTTGTGTACCCCAAGATGGCGGAGCATCTGCGCACCGCAACCGTAGTCGCGCTCGTCGGGCTTGAAGCCGAGATGCACATTCGCGTCGACCGTGTCATACCCCTCCTCTTGCAGCTTGTACGCCTCGATTTTGTTCATAAGACCAATGCCGCGGCCTTCCTGCTGCATGTATATCAGTACGCCCTTGCCTTCCTTTTCTATCATTTGCATTGCCTTGTGCAGCTGCTGTCCGCAGTCGCAGCGCTTGCTTCCGAGGATGTCGCCAGTGGCGCACGACGAATGCACGCGCACCAGAATGGGCTCGTCTTCCCTCCACTCGCCCTTTATCAAGGCCATGTGTTCAAGACCGCTACTTGTCTGGCGGAAAGGAATCAGCTTGAAATGCCCGTACTCTGTAGGCATGTCCACAGTCTGTCCTACCGTTATCAGCGACTCGCGCTGCAGGCGGTAGGCTATCAGGTCCTTTATGGATATTATTTTAAGGCCGTATTCGGCGGCAAACTCAAGCAGTTGTGGCAAGCGCGCCATCGTTCCGTCGTCATTCATGATTTCCATCAACGCGCCGGCAGGATAAAGCCCGGCCAGTTTGCACAAGTCAACCGCAGCCTCGGTGTGTCCGCTGCGCCTCAACACTCCGTTGTCTTGGGCATAGAGCGGATTTATGTGTCCCGGCCGGCCAAAAGTCTTTGGGGTGGATGCAGGGTCGGCAAGAGCCTTTATGGTTTCAGCCCTGTCGTGCGCCGAAACTCCTGTTGTGCAGCCTTCGAGCTTGTCTATTGTCACGGTAAAAGGTGTGCCTAGCACCGACGTGTTCTCTACCACTTGGCGCGGCAGGTCAAGCTCGTCGCACCTGCTTAAGGTTATAGGTGCGCACAGCACTCCACGCGCGTGCTTGAGCATGAAGTTCACCTTCTCGGCGGTAATTTTTTCCGCAGCGATAATCAGGTCGCCTTCATTCTCCCTGTCTTCGTCGTCAACTACTATGACAAACTTTCCTTCCTTGAAATCGGCCAAAGCCTCTTCCACGGTATTTATTTTCATCTTTTCCATATTGATGTACACCTTTCTTATATATTAGTCCGGCGTCATTTGCCTGACACCAGAATCTCCCCTATCCTTTTCAGCATGCCGTCATTGGTTGCCTTCACCGTCTTCAAGTCGTGCAGCAGCCTCAGCCTGAACCTCCACATCCTGAAATACAGGAACACGCCGACAGGCACCACAACCGCAGCCGCCACGTTCATCCACTTCCGTTCGAACGGCCTTGTATGCGCCTTCACCGCCATGAACGGGTAATCATTGAGCAGGCCAAGCACCTGTTTGTCCTTGGTGTTCGACAAATCCTCTATGACTGCCTCCATCCTCACACTTATTTCCTCGATAGTATGGTCGGGGCTGTACTTGAAGAACACCTTGCCCACGTTTGGAGCCATGAGCAAGTTGTGTTGGCGGGCATAATCGGTTATTTCCTCGCTTATGCGCCTCAACTCTTCCGCATCGGCCGCATAGTCGGGGTCGTTGATTATTACGTCCTTCCTGTACACGGCGCGCTTCATGCGCAGGCCGAGCAGCTTCATCAGCATGTTGCGGTAGAAGTCTACATTGAACACCACCGAATCGTTGTTGGCCTTATACGTGAAGAACACCGCAAGCGGCGTAAGCACGGCCAGCGAAATGGTCTTGCCGAACCAGATTGTCCACTCGCCTATACGCGCCATTCGGTATCCGGAGTTGTCAAAGATGAAGAACACGATGAACACCAGCACCGAAATGATGACAGGCACGCCGAGTCCGCCCTTCCTGATGATTGCGCCGAGCGGAGCGCCTATGAAAAAGAAGAGAATGCACTGCAGCGCCACGGAGAACTTGTTGATGGCTTCTATCTTGTGCTGCCTTATAAGGCGGTCGCCGTCAGAAGTCAGCATGCCCTTGAAGTCGAGGTCGCTCATCTCGTTCCTCACTTTGCCCATAGCCGCATTGACTGCGTCAAGTTTCCTGTCGGCCGACAGACGTCCGTATATGGAGTCGAAACTGAAGGTCTTTGTAGCCGCCATCTTCACGGCCCTTGCCGAGTCTTCCCTGCTTACACCGCTGTTTGCATAATAGCGTTCGTGCGCATCCTTGTAGAACATCCGCCCCACACTGTCGTACACATGGTTTAGCGAATCTATGTCGAGGGCAATCTGCCTCACGCTCTTTCCTTTTGAATTGTTCGACAACGCGCTGGCGTCTGCCACGTTGAAGTCGGAATCAAAGTCAAGCAATATGGTCTTTTTCACAAACGTCTCCCTGCGGTAAGGCACACCCGTGCCGCGCATCACCTGCTGCGACTTCATGTTCTCAAACCACTCGCCGCTGTGGAGCGTAAGCAGCAGGTGCTTCTTCTCCGCCGTAGACTGCAGCATGCCCGAGTCGGCCAGTATGATTGCGGCGTCCTCATAGCTGTCAGTCATCTTGTATATCATCACGCCGTAGAGCATGCCCGTTTCCAAGTCTTTCTGCTGCACGTACAGGTTGCAGCCCGGTATGCCGTCGTAGAACACGCCTTCAGGTATTTCCAGTTCCGGGCTTTTCTGCTTCATCGACAGCAGCAGGCGCGAGAACGACATGTTGGCGTTAGGCCCTATGACGTTCTGGAAATAGAACGAGCCGAATGAGATGAGCACAACTATCACTATCAACGGCCTGAACGCCTGCATCAGCGATATGCCGGCAGCCTTTATTGCCGTGAGTTCGCTGCTCTCGCCCAAGTTGCCAAAGGCAATGAGCGACGACAGCAGTATGGCCAGCGGCAGGGCCTGCGGCACGAGCATAAGGCTCATGTACCAGAAGAACTGCGCAAGCACGTCCATGGAAAGCCCCTTGCCTATCAGCTCGTCGATGTATTTCCAAAGGAACTGCATCATCAATATGAACTGACAGATAAAGAACGTTCCGACGAACAGCAGCCCGAATTGCTTGGCTATGAACTTGTCTAATTTTCTTATGCGAAACATCGTTTTCCCTATCGTATGGTTGCGGCATCGCCTTACCAGTGTGCAAAATTAGCACAAAAATATCAGAAAACAATATATAAAGGTGAGAAAGTGAGAAGGTGAGAGAGTGAGAAGGTGAGAGAGTGAGAAGGTGAGAAGGTGAGAGGGTGAGAGGGTGAGAAATAAATACGCTCTACCGCCTCACACTTCGGCCTTCTCACTTTCTCACCTTCTCACCCTCTCACCTTTCAAAGTCCCGTCGAGCGGTGCAGCGCCTCCATGTTGGCGTCCCAGATGTCTTCAAGCGTGGCGGTGTCGCCGTCGGGAGCATAGTCGGTGATTACCAGGATGTAGTCGTCCGTTATGTCGCTCTTCTCCATGCGCAGCTCAAGGTACGTGTCGCGGTATTCCTCCTCGCTCCAGCGCAGGCGTATGTACTCGTTGTCTTTCTTGTCAATCAACGAGGCCGTCCTCGTCTCATGGTGGCTCCAAGGGTTGCCCCAGGTGAAAGTCAGCGTGTCGCCGTCGCGCTTCACCTCGTCGGCAAGCCACTTTGCAAGCCCCTCGGGAGTGCTCATCAGCGACCATATTATATTGGCCGACTTCGAGCGCAGCTCTCGCTCTATACTGATTTTATTCGCTTCCATAAATCATGACGTGAGAGTATTTTGCCACAAAAATAATAATTTTGTTCAAGAAAACAACAAAAAAGCGCGATATTTTTTGGTATGTAAATAAATTGTATTACCTTTGCACCCGCAAAAAGGACATTCTTTGGCGGGATAGCTCAGCTGGTTAGAGCGTCGGATTCATAATCCGGAGGTCGTGGGTTCGGGTCCCACCCCCGCTACAAAGGTTAAAGGCCGAAGCATAGCTTCGGCCTTTTTTCGTATCAATCAGCCATTATTTGCATGCCGACTTGCGGCAACATACCGTGCAAAAGACCGTCTTTCACTGTGCGAAAGGCCATCTTTCGCACGCTAAAAGGCCATCTTTTACAGGCCGAAAGACGGCCTTTTGCAAGGCGGTTTATAACACGCTGGGAACCAAGCATTTACATGTCACATTAAAAACTCGTGGGTTCAGCATAATAAAACATCCTTTGTAGGGACATAATTAGCTTAACGCTGACCTTTGGTTCATTATGTCCGCACGCCGCGAAGAGGCGTATTCAACAAGCAACGCCAATAAAATACGTTTCTGCGAAACATGCGGACATAATGAACCGAAGGTCAGCGTTAAGCTAATTATGTCCCTACAAAGGATGTATTCGCTGCCTGTGGAAAATACTGTTACATCAAACTCACGTCAAGAGCAGATGCGAACACCGCGTCAATTGAACGTCAGGCGGAACGTCTTTAGTCCCTTTTCCTTGCCCTGCACAAGCTGTATTGTGCCGTTGCTAACACGCATGATTTGCCTTGAGATGGACAGGCCGATGCCACTGCCGTCCTTCTTCGTGGTAAAAAACGGGATGAATATGTGCGCCGCCACGTCGTCGGGGATGGGCTGCCCGTCGTCAGTCACGTCTATGATTACCGCGTCCGCCTCGTCTGTGTACGCCTTTACGCTTACGTGTCCGCCATCCGCCGTTGCCTCGGCGGCATTCTTCAGCAGGTTCTGCACCACCCTTCCGAGCAGTCCCTCGTCGGCGTACACCAGCAGGTCGGCAGGCGTTACGTCGACGCTCACCGTGCATCCCGGCTTCATCAGCGGCTCGGCCAACCTCGCCATGCGCTCTATGAACGGCTTTACGTAGAAGAGCTGCGGCGCAGGCGTGGGCACATGGGTGAACTTACGGTAATTCTCCACAAAGCGGATAAGCTCGCGGCTCGTGCGGTTGATTACCTCCAGTTCCTCCCTCCTGCCGTCGCCGGCCTGCTTGAGCATGGTGTCGCTAAGCGATACTATGGGCGTTATGGTATTCATTATTTCGTGCGTCAGCACGCGGATTAGCTTCACCCACGAGTCAATTTCCTGGTTGGCAAGCTCGCCCTTGATGTCGCTCATGGCAAGTATTTTCACGCGACGGCCTTTCAGCGTGGTGTAAGCCTCGCGCACGGAGAGGCTTCCGAGCCGGTCTTCCACCTGGCTGATGTGCGTAACGGCCTCCCTGCCGAGCAGCCGCAGTGCGGCTTTGTTGCAGCGCATCACTATGCCCCGACTGTCGTCAAGCACGAGTATGCCCGTGTCAACGCTGTCAATTATTAGCTCAAAGTATTTCTCGCGCTCCTTCTGCTCGTCGCGTGCGTGGCGCAGGATGTCCTTCACGCGGTTGAGCGAGGCGTTGAGCAGGTGGTCGTCTTCAAGCCGTCCGCCCTCGGGGAAGTGGAAGGTGTAGTCGCCATTGTCCAAGGCGTTGAAGAGGAAAGCCACCTTCTTCACCGTCTTCCTGTACCTGCGCCACTGCCACAAGCAGGCCGCGGCCAGCACGACAACCGCCCCGACAAGGGCGAGAATGCTAAAGTCCATACTTCTTTATTTTGTTGTACAGCGTCTGGCGCGTCACCCCGAGCTTCGCCGCCACCTGCGAGAGGTTGCCCCCGCAGTCGCGTATTGTCTTGCCGATAAGCCTGCTCTCCATCTCGTCGATGGTCTGCACCTCCTCCAAAGGTTTTTCGCGCAGGGGCGTTTCGCCGTTTATGCCGTCCTCGTCAATGGCCGTTCCGTCGCTAAGTATTACCGCCTTCTCCACCGCATGCTGCAGTTCGCGTATGTTGCCGTACCACGGCAGAGCCTTCATCTTTCGCTCGGCATCGGGCGTGAAGCTCATTTCGGGCTTGTTGTACATCGTGGCATAGCGGTCGAGGAAGAGCCTCGCCAACGCCGGTATGTCCTCGCTGCGCTCGCGCAGGGGCGGCAGGTGCAGGTGTATTGTGTTGATGCGGTAGAGCAAGTCCTCGCGGAACTCGCCCCGAGATACCATCTGCTGAAGGTCGCGGTTGGTGGCGCAGATGAGCCTTACGTCAATGGGAATAGCCTTCGTACCGCCCACGCGCACTATGCTGCGCCGTTGCAGGGCTGTCAAAAGTTTGGCCTGGAGGGCGTAGTCGAGGTTGCCTATTTCGTCGAGAAACAGCGTTCCGCCGTCGGCCAGCTCGAATTTGCCGGGCTTGTCGGCCTTCGCGTCGGTGAACGCTCCCTTCACATGGCCGAACAGTTCGCTCTCAAACAGCGTGCCGGTTATGGCTCCCATGTCTACTGGCAGCATCTTGGCGGCCGCCCGACGCGACAGTCTGTGTATTTCGTTTGCAAGCACTTCCTTGCCCGTACCGTTCTCGCCGGTGAGCAATATGTTGGCGTCTGTGGCTGCAACCTTCTCCACCGTGGCCTTCAGTTCAAGCATACGGGGCGACGCTCCCCACAGCATGCGGCTCTCGCTGCGGCCAGCCGCGTCCTTTTGCGGCTGCGCCTTGCGGTAGGCGTCGGTCAAAACAGCCCGCAGCTTGGCGTTGTCAAACGGCTTGACAACAAAGTCCGCCGCACCTTCTTTCAGCCCTGTGACGGCCAGTTCGATGTCGGCATAAGCCGTGAAGAGCACCACTTGCGCCTGCGGCCTTAGCTTCTTGATTTGGCGCAGCCAGTACAGGCCCTCGTTGCCGTTGTTGACGCCGCTCTGGAAGTTCATGTCGAGCAGCACCACGTCGGGCTTGTCGTCGCGCAGCCGGGCAGGAATGTTGCCCGGGTTCGCCACGGCCACGATGTTCTCGAACGTGTCTTCGAGCAGCACCTTGACGGCAGTCAGTATGTTGCGGTTGTCGTCCGCTATGAGGATTGTTCCTTGTTTCATCGTGATGCAAAAGTAATACAAGCCATGCAAAATGCAAAATAAAACGACATGAAACTACTAACACATACATAACCATCGCTATTCTTTGCATACATATCCTGCTCCCAACAAGTCAGTTGGTAATTGTCATTCCGCGCTCCGACGCGGAATCCAGTAAACATGTAAAACGTATGATTATATTGATTGTGTACACTGGATTCCGCGTCGGAGCGCGGAATGACGGTTACCAACCGACTTTTAGTATATAGGATTTAATTGACTGACGGCACAAATGTCCCGGTTTCCATCACTTTTTCTATTTTCTTGATTATCAACATCTTACAAACGGCCTTGCAAAAGGTCATCTTTTGGCCTCTAAAAGATGGCCTTTTGCAAGGCGAAAGGACACATATAAGCCCCCTCCTAACCTCCCCGAGGGGAGGAAATAGGCTGTTTTTGTTTATTTACTAATTATGTTTACTTGCGGCTCCGCATCCTTTCTCCTCCCCTCGGGGAGGTTGGGAGGGGGCTTTTTCACTGTCCAATAATTTGTCACCGCTGTCTAATTATTAGACAACACGCGCGGCACGCTATCACAGGTAAACACTTGTAGGCTAGCCGTTTACGCCTTTTGGCACGGTTTTGGCATTTATTTTGGCGTATGAACAAGAAATTTTCCATAATACTTTTGAGCCTCGCAGCCACCGTGGCGGCCACGGCGCAGCAGGCATGGACGCTCGACCAGTGCGTCGGCTACGCGCTGGAGCACGCCACGGAGGTGCGCAGGCAGCACATCGAACAGCGGCAGAAGCGCGTAGACTACCGCACGGCCCTGCTCGACTTCCTGCCCCACTTGTCGGCCGACGTCGGTGCACAGTACAACTGGGGACGCAACATCGACCCGGAGACCAACACATATAATAATGTGACGACGTTCAACAACTACTACCAGCTGACGGCCTCAATGCCGCTCTTCGACGGCGGACAGACGTGGAACGCGCTGCGCAAGGCGCGGCTGGCGAAGCGCACTTCGGCCACAGCCTTGCAGAAGGCGCAGGACGACAAGGCCATCGACATTATGCAGAAGTTCGTTGAAGCCGTCTACGCCATTAAGTCAATCAGCCTCATGCAGGCCAAGCTCGACGACTCGCAGGCGTTGCTCCGCAAGACGCGCCGCCTCTACGAGCTGGGCGAAAAGAGCCGCCCCGACGTGGTGCAGATGGAGAGCCAGGTGGCCGAAGACGACTACAACCTGCTTCACCAGCGCAACACGGCACGCCTGGCTGTGCTTGCCCTGAAGTCGGCCATGAACTATCCGGCCTCCGAGCAGCTGCCGCTTGACACTCTCTTCGCCGCCAAACCATGCGCCATACCCGGCCACGAGGCCATCGACTACTCGGCCATCGCCGCCAAACCCGACGTGACCATAGCCGAAGCCAACGCCGAGACGGCACGCTTGGACTGGAAGATGCAGCGCGCCTCGCTGCTGCCTTCGCTCTATTTGGGCGGCGGCGTATCGACAAGTTACTACAAGAACATTACCAACGGCATGGCCGTCGACGGCTTCCGGGCGCAGATGCGCAACAACCTCGGCGAGTATGTCTACGTCACCTTGTCAATACCCCTGTTCTCGCCAAGCTCGTGGCGCAGCGTGAAACGCGCCAAGGCCGACTACCACCTGGCGCGGCTCGACGTGGAAGACGCACGCCGCAAGCTGGAGGACGACGCCCGGCAAGCCGTAACCGACTATGAGGGGTACGTCCGCGAGCAGCGGCAGATGGAGCGCAAGGCGGCCTCCGACTCGCTGGCCTACCGCCTGTCGTACCGAAAATATGAGGAAGGGATGCTCTCGACGTTCGACCTTCACGAGGCATCGCAGACCTATCTCGAGAGCCGCATCACGCTGCTGCAAATGCAGATGATGGCCGCAATAAAGCAAAGACTTGTCAACTATTACATCAACAACGAACCGTTATGGACATCAAATTAGAACAGAAGAAGTACCGCATACCGAAAAGATACCGCCCGCTCGTCATCGGCGGCGCGGCGGTAGTGGCCGTATTGGTGTGGCTCGCGCTTGGAAACTTCTCGTCAACCCTGCGCGTCGACCGCCGCGGACTTAGCATAGGCGAGGTCAAGGACGCACAGTTTGACGACTATGTGAGCGTGGACGGCAGCGTAGTGCCCATCCAGGTAGTGCAGATTTCGCCCGAAGAGGGCGGCGTTGTGCTTGAAAAGGTGCTCGAAGAGGGCGCTCACGTGAAGAAGGGCGATGTCATAATACGCCTCAACAACTCAAACCTCGACCTGCAAATACTCAACGCCGAGAGCGAGCTGGCCGAGAAACAGAACATGCTGCGCAGCACGCAGCTGTCCTTGGAGCAGGACAACCTCAACAACCGCAACGAGGCTTTGCAGCTCAAGATGGACGTGCAGGCCAAGCGGCGAGCCTTCAACCACCAGTCGGCTCTGTACAAAGAGGAGCTGAACTCGCGCGAAGAGTACCTTAAAGCGAAGGAAGACTACGAGCTGGCGGTGCAGAAGAACGAGCTAATCCAGCAGCGGTTGGCTAAGACCAAGGAGCTTAACCGCGCCCAGGTGGCGCAAATGTCGAGCGACCTGGCGTCCATGCGCAAGAACGTCGAGCTGGTACGCGAACGCAAGGCGAAGCTGGACGTGCGCTCGACCATCGACGGCGAAATCGGCCTTCTCGACGTTGAACTGGGCCAAAGCATATCGCCGGGGCAGAAGGTGGGCGTAGTCAACGACCTGAGCGACTACAAGGTGGAGGCGCAGGTCGACGAACATTACATCGACCGGGTGCACACGGGACTGCAAGCCACGTTCGAGCAGAACGGCAAGAAGTATCTTTTGCGCGTGCGCAAGGTGTTCCCGGAGGTGCGCGAGGGGCGTTTCAAAATAGACTTCGTGTTCACCGGCGAGCGGCCTAAGAACATACGCACGGGTCAGACGTACTACATCGACCTGCAACTGGGTGAGGCCAAGAAGGCCGTAATCATCCCCAAGGGCACTTTCTACAGCGTTACTGGCGGCTCATGGATATTCGTTCTCGACAAGGAAGGGCGCAAGGCGTACCGCCGCAACATACGCATAGGCCGGCAGAACCCCCAGTATTACGAGGTGCTTGAGGGTCTTGAACCTGGCGAACGGGTCATCGTAAGCGGCTACGAGGGGTACAAGGACAACGATGTGCTGGTGCTGGAATGAAGCAGACACCCACCCCAGCCCTGCCTAACACCCACCCCTGCCCTCCCAAAGGGAGGGAGCTTAGAATGCTTTGAGCGGTGGCGTATCTGGCATATTCGGCTCATCTGTCCTATTGGGCTTAGTCAACGGTTTTGTAAAAGATGGCCTTTTAGGCTGCAAAAGGCCATCAATTGCAGGCCAAAAGGCCACCTTTTAGAGGCTAAAAGACAGCCTTTTAGAAAACAGCTGATAATCAATAGATTAAACAGCAGCCCCCTCCCGACCTCCCCGAGGGGAGGAGAATGGATGCGAAACAATAAGTAAACATTATATATCAATAAACACAAGCTACCAAGTTCCTCCCCTCGGGGAGGTTAGGAGGGGGCTTCAAAACCACATAGAACAATGTCAAACTTCAACCTTAAAAGCTACTTCACGTTCCTTTCGCGGAACAAGGCGTACACGGCGGTAAACGTATTCGGACTGGCCGTAAGCCTGATGTTCGTCATCATAATAGGCGTGTACACATGGCAGGAGTACAGCGTTGACCGCCAGCACAGCAAGGCGAAGCGCATCTACAACATAGGCCTCAACATGGACGACGGCGCATGGCGCACGGCCAACTGCCACCACGGGGTGCTGCGTTACCTGCGCTCCCACTACCCGGAAATAGAACAGACGTGCGGCTTTACGGCAGGAGGACTGAAGCTGAAGGACAACGGCAACTTCGTCAACCTGTACGTACTGGAGGCCGACTCGACGTTTTTCTCCATGTTCGACTACCCCCTCCTGCACGGCAACCGCGCCACTTGCCTCGCCCAGAAGGGCAACATCGTGCTGACGGAGAGCTTCGCGCGCCGCTTCTTCGGCACTGACGACGTTGTTGGACGCACCGTGACGACCGCCGACAACCAGCATTTCCGCGTAACGGGGGTGGTCAAAGACTTTGACAACACCATCATCGACAAGGACATAGAGGGCGTAATCGACTTCTCATATACCACCAACGACGCCAACAAGGACGTAAACTTTCCCAACATGGTGAACTTAACCGGTGCAGCATCGTTCGTCCAGGTGCGCGAAGGCTGCGACTTCGCGGCCAAGCAGAAGGACGTTGACGCCTTCTTCCAGACGTTCTGGCCGGGCTACCATCCTATCCTTACGCGCTTAGACAGGCTGTATTTCTCGGGGCTTGACGCCTTCCTCATGCAGACGGGCAACCTTACGTTGGTTAAGATTTTGTTCGCCGTCGGCGTGGTAATCCTGCTCTTCTCCATAATGAACTACGTCAACCTGACCGTCGCCCAAAGCGGTTACAGGGCACGCGAGATGGCTACGCGCCGCCTCTTCGGCTGCCAGAAGACAGCCGTCGGCGCCAACATGTTCATGGAGTCGGCGGTGATGTGCCTGCTGTCGCTCGTCATCGCTGTGGCGTTGGCCTGCGTCTGTGCGCCTTATGCAGGCCGGCTCTTGGACACAAAGCTCGACACCGGCATGCTGGCAAGTCCGCAGGCGGTGGGCATCATCATAGTGTTCGTGCTCTTGGTAAGTTTCTTGGCAGGCGTGCTTCCTGCCACGATACTGTCACGGGTGAAGCCTATCGAGGTGGTACGCGGCACGTTCACCAAGCAGACCAAGATGCTCTTCTCGCGCGTTTTCATAACCGTGCAGAATGTAATAACCATCACGATGCTGGCCTGCGCCCTCATCATGTCGTTCCAGATGCGGTATCTTATGAACGCTCCGCTCGGCTTCAACACCGAGAACATCATCTGCATAGAGTATCCCGACGACTATACCAGCCAGCATTCGGGCGAGTTTGAGAACCGCCTTCGCGCCCTGCCGTTCGTCAAGGCAGTAGCTCCGTCATACGGAACGCCGGCCAGCGGCGGCAACAACCGCACCGTGAAGTTTAACGAGAAAGAGCCGGAATGGTCGTTCCAGTTCATCAGCGGCACGCCCGAGATGATGAAAATCTACGGCCTTACGCTGAAAAACGACCTGCACGCCGAGGGCGACAGCATCGTCTACCTTAACGACATGGCCTTGCAGGGGTTGCAGATGAAACCCACGGACAGGCATTTAAGCAACCGATATGACATGATTTGCTACAGCTACTTCAAGTCCGGTGCGCAGTTCGGAGGCGTGCTCAACGATTTCCGCATACGCAACATACTCGAAGAGCAGCACCCGATGCTCGTGCAAGTATGCAACAAGGTGGAAGAGCCTTGGCACATATCAATCCTCGTAGAGGGCGACCCTGTGGAGGCATACGCCGAAATAAAGAAGGTGTACAAGGAGCTGTTCCACGAGGAAGTGGACGAGGTGTCACCGCCGTTCATCGACAAGCAGGTGCAGGTATGCTTCGAGCTGGAGCGGCGCATTACACAAATAGTAACGCTCTTCGCCTTCGTCGCCATAGTAATATCGCTGCTCGGGCTGGTCGCAATGTCAACGTACTTCATCCAGCAAAGGGCAAAGGAAATAGCCATACGCAAGGTGTTCGGCTCTACGGGCAACCAAATCCGCACGCGCCTCATACGTTCCTTCCTGCTGTATGTAGGCATAGCGTTCGTCATAGCCGTGCCCATTATCGTGCACTTCATGAGCAACTGGCTTTCACGATGCAGCTACCGCATCACGTGGTGGCCGTACATCATAGTGGCAGGCGTGCTCGTGCTGCTCATCAGCTACGCCGCCGTGGCCGTGCAGAGCTGGCTCGCGGCTGGAGAAAACCCGGTGAAGAATATTAAGCAGGAGTAAAAATGAAAAACCTAACACCCAACCATACCAACCTAACACCCACCCCAGCCCTCCCGAAGGGAGGGAGCTTAGAATGCTTTGGGCAGTGGCGTATAGGGCATATTTGGTTCATTCGTCCCATAAAAAATGGTTACATACCAAGCTCCCTCCCTTCGGGAGGGCTGGGGTGGGTGTCCAATCGCATTGCAAAAGGTGGCCTTTCGGGCTGCAAAAGGCCACCTTTTAGAGGCCAAAAGGCGGTCTTTTGCAAGGCGATAGGTAACATACTGATAATCAAGACATTATAAGAATGGCAGAAAATGATGACAACATGCCGGGGCGAACACCCTTTGTAGGGACATAATTCATTATGTCCGCGCGTTTTGAAAAAACGCATCTACAAGACATACTCACATAAGATACGCCTCTTTGAGGCGTGCGGACATAATGAATTATGTCCCTACAAAGGATGGCAACGCGGCAAACTTCACCGTAAAACCGTATAACCGCACAACCCAATAACCGTATAAAAACAACTGTATAACCTCAATATACAATGGCAAAATTCAACATTAAGAGCTACTTTACGTTCCTTTCGAGGAACAAGGCGTACACGGCGGTCAACGTGTTCGGCCTTGCCGTGAGCCTGATGTTCGTCATCGTAATCGGCCTTTACGCGTGGCAGGAGTTCAGCATAGACCGCCAGCACAGCAAAGCTGGCCGCATATACGCCGTAGGAATACAATATGACGGCGACCATACGCCCATGGCAAACAGCCACCACGCCGTGCTGCGCTACATGCAGAAACACTATCCCGAAATCGAACAGACCTGCGGTTTCGTGAAAGGAAGCCTGCGCATACCCGACCGTGGGAATACGGTCAACGCCTCGGTGTTGGAGGCCGACTCGACGTTCTTCTCCATGTTCGACTTCAAACTGCTGCGCGGCGACCGCCGCACGTGCCTCGCGCAGAAAGGCAACATCGTTGTTACGGAGGGCTTCGCGCGCCGCTTCTTCGGCACGGACGACGTTCTCGGGCGGCCCATCATAACCGAAGACCAGCTACGCTTCCGCGTAACGGGCGTGGTGCAGGACTTCGACCATACCATCATTGACAAGGACGTGGACGCCATCATCGACTTCTCCTATCGCGGAAGGGAGAACCAGGCCGACATGGACGAGTATTTTCCGAACTCCGTAACATTAGGAGGCGCGGCTGCGTTCGTGCAAATACGCGAGGGACACGACTTCATGCAGAAGGAGAAAGACGTGCAGCGGTACTTCCAGGAGTTCTGGCCGAGAGACAAAGACGACTTCTTCCAGTTCGTCCCCGTGCTCCTCCCGCTCGACCGCCTGTACTTTTCAGGCTGCAAATACACGGGCGCACTCGTCTTGGGCAACTACAAGTTAGTAATCATCTTGGCCGCCGTGGCATTGGTAATACTGCTCTTCTCCATAATGAACTACGTCAACCTGACCGTAGCGCAGAGCGGTTACAGGGCAAGGGAGATGGCTACGCGCCGCCTCTTCGGCTGCACCAAGAGCGGCGTAGGCGGCAACATGTTCGGCGAGTCGCTGGTGATGTGCCTGCTGTCGCTCGCCATAGCCGTGGCCTTTGCAGGCGTCTTCGCGCCTTACATGGGGCGTCTGCTCGAAACATCAATCAGCCTCAAGCCGCTCTTTAGTCCCGGAGGATTGGCCGTAATAACGGTGTTCGTGCTCGTGGTGAGCTTCCTCGCTGGTGTGCTTCCTGCCACAATACTGTCAAAAGTGAAACCTATCGAGGTGGTGCGCGGCACGTTCACCAAGCAGACAAAGCTCGTGTTTTCGCGCATTTTCATAACCGTGCAGAACGTAATCACCATCACGATGCTCTCATGCGCCCTCATAATGTCGCTCCAGATGCTGCATCTCACGAAAGCACCGCTGGGCTTCAAGACCGAGAACAACATCGTAATCTACGGCCAGGCGGCATTTGCAGGCAGCGGACTGGACGTGTTCCTTGACAAGCTACGCGCCCTGCCGGAGGTCAAGGCGGCAGCTCCGTCAATAGGAAATCCGGCCGACGGCGGCAACAACAACACAATAATGATAGAAGGAGACAAGGAACATACCGGCTTCCAGATGTTCACCGCCACGCAGGAATTTATGAAAATATACGGCATTACGCTGAAACACGACCTGCACGCCGAGGGCGACAGCATACTGTACATGAACGACCTGGCCCTCAAGGCGTTTCACATGAAGCCGACTGACACGCACATGAGTGACAGGTATGACCACGGTTACTTCTGGCGTTTCCCTAAAAACCCGACGCTCGGGGGCGTCATCAACGACATACGCCTGCGCAACATACTCGAAGAGCAGCGCCCCATCATGCTCCTGATAACCAAGAAGGTCGTCGAGCCTTGGTGTATCTCGGTGCAGGTGAAGGGCGACCCGGTGGAGGCTTACGCCAAAATCAAGGACATATATAAAGAGGTGTTTCACGAAGAGTTGGAGCAATATTGGCCGCCGTTCGTTGACAAGCAGGTGGAGGTATATTTCGAAGACGAGCTTCGCACTACCAAAATCGTGTCGCTCTTCGCCTTCGTCGCCATAGTAATATCGCTGCTCGGACTGGTCGCAATGTCAACGTACTTCATCCAGCAAAGGGCAAAGGAAATAGCCATACGCAAGGTGTTCGGCTCTACGGGCAACCAAATCCGCACGCGCCTCATACGTTCCTTCCTGCTGTATGTAGGCATAGCGTTCGTCATAGCCGTGCCCATTATCGTGCACTTCATGAGCAACTGGCTTTCACGATGCAGCTACCGCATCACGTGGTGGCCGTACATCATAGTGGCAGGCCTCATCGTTTTGCTCATCAGCTACGCCGCAGTGGCCGTGCAGAGCTGGCTCGCGGCAGGCGAAAACCCGGTGAAGAATATAAAGCAGGAGTGATGATGAAAGTGAGAAAGTGAGAAAGTGAGAAGGTGAGAAAGTGAGAAATGGCATGTAAAAGTAAAAAGGTAAAATGGTAAAAAAGTAAAAGACGGTAAACGGCGTTGCAAAAGGCCATCAATCGCACGCTAAAAGGCCACCTTTTAGAGACCAAAAGATGGTCTTTTGCAAGACGTTTGGTAACACATTGATAATCAAGATATTATAAAAACAATAAAAAAATAATGATAACCCAAAAACCGCATAACCGTAAACATGAACAACCTTATCAACGCATTAAAGAACATTCCGCGGCAAGGGCAGCACAATTTCGTCAAAATATTGTGCCTCGGCGTTGGCTTCGCGCTGGCTTCGGTGCTAATTGCCAAACTGTGGTACGAGCACGAATACGACACGTGCTACCAAGACCACGAGCGCATCTACCGCGTAAGCGAGGTGATACGGCGAGGCTCTGACCCGGAGGCTTTGTACGGAAACACGCCCGGAGGAGTAGCGCCGCTGCTGAAAAAGCACCTTCCGCAAATCGTGGAAGCCACGAGAATAAACCCTTGTTGCGACGACGAAGAGATGAAGATAGACACGGAACGGCGCGTCAAGGGCAACGTCTACACGGTTGACTCGTGCTTCTTCAAGGTGTTCACTACGAAGATTTTGGAGGGCGACGCCGACGAAACGCTCGCAAAACCATCCTACTGCCTCGTGTCGCGGACGATGGCCGAGCGCATGGGCGGCGACGTTGTGGGCCGCAAGTTGGAGTGTACCACCATACCGGGACTGGTCATGACGGTCGGCGCGGTGTACGAAGACTACCCCTGGAACTCTACGTTCCACGACTATGACGTGATGCTCTCCATGGCGACACAACGCTCGTTCAGCTACGACGGGCAGGACAACCTGATGGGGAACGACCGCTACCGCTCGTTCATAAAGGTCAGTCCGGGCTGCCACCCGGAGCTGGGCGAATTTGACGCGACGGTAAAACAGCTTGTAGACAAGCTCATGGCCGAGCTGAAAAAGGACAACATCGACTATGCCTTGAAGTTCACGCCCGTATCAAAATACCACTACGACAACAGCGACTCGAAGCAGATGTACCTCGTGATGCTCATCCTCGCGGCTGTGGTTTTGGCCGCCAGCGTGCTCAACTACCTGCTAATAGTGATGGGAAACACCGTGACGAGGGCCAAGGAAATGGCCGTAAGGAAGTGCTACGGAGCCATGCCGCGCACCATATTCGGCATCACCGTGGCCGAGACTTCGGTGCATGTAGTACTGTCGTTGGTGCTGGCCGCCATGCTCATATACGTCTGCAAAGGCTCAATAGAGACGCTGCTCGACGCCCCGGCCACAGCCCTGTTCACCAACAAAGGCGTGCTCTTCCTCGCCGCTCTGCTGGTCGTTGTGTTCATAATCAGCGCCATACTGCCCGGCAAGATGTACAACGCCGTGCCCGTGACGACAGCCTTCCGCGGCTTCACGGAGAACCGACGGCGGTGGAAGATGGCGTTGCTGGCCGTGCAGTTCGTGTTCGTCAGCTTCCTTGTATGCCTGCTCTTGGTGGTTAACAGGCAGTACGCCACGCTCCTGGACTTCGACCTCGGCTATGAATACGACCGCCTCGCGCTCGTCAACATCAACCAAATAAAGGGCGGAGAACGCCGCGCCATGGTGGCCGAACTCGGCAAGATGACCGAGGTGGAGGCGTTTACGCCGGTGACATACCCCATGTTCGACCAAGGCAGCGGCAACAACATAGTTGACCCGGAGACGCGAGAAGAGCTGTTTAACGCCCACGACCTGTACATGACGGGCGACAACTTCTTCAGCCTTACGGGCGTGAAAATACTGCAAGGGCGCGGCTTCAACGCCCATAGCGACAGCCTGCGCGAAGTCATGGTAAGTCCCGACTTCGCCCGGAAGCTGAAAAACGCGAAGGGATGGAACGACGTAATAGGTCGCAAAATACTCGTGACGGAGCACAGCCAAGACTACAACGACCTGTTCACCATCGTTGGAATATACGACAAGTACCGCCCAAACACCGCGCTCGACGACGACGACCGCCCCACGATGATGTTCTACTCCGACCCTTACGGAGGCTACATCAACTACCTGCTCGTGAAGTTCCACGACCTGACGGCAGACAACATGCAGGCCGTGCAGCGGCGTCTCGCGCGGCTGTATCCCGGCAAGACCGTCATCGTAGACAGCTACAAGAGACAGTTAGACACGTGGTATGACGGAGTAAAGAACTTCCGTTCGGCGGTCATCATAGCCGGACTGTGCGCCCTACTCATAGCCCTTTTAGGATTGATTGGCTACATTAATGACGAGATGCAGCGGCGAAGCAAGGAGATAGCCATACGCAAGGTGAATGGCGCAAGCACCGTAAGCGTGCTCCGCCTGATGCTGCGCGGCGTGCTTGTGGCGGCCGTTCCGGCATCAATCGTAGGCGCAGCGGCGGCCGGATGGGTGGCAGGCAAGTGGCTTGAAGACTTCAGCGTGAAGGCAGGCATGAGCCTCTGGCTGTTCATAGCAGGCATAATCATAGTGCTGGCGGTAATCGCCGCCACAGTAATAGCCGACGCATACCGCACCGCCAACGGCAATCCGGCGAAGTATCTGAAGGATGAATGAAAGCCCCCTCCCTACCTCCCCAATGGGGAGGGGACAGAAAATACGACAAGACAAACCAAGCTCCTCCCCCAAGGGGAGGCCGAGAGGGGCTACAAAACTCAATAAAAATGATAAAAGTAGAGAACCTTTGCAAGTCGTTCCGCACGGAAGAGGTGGAGACGATTGCGCTTGACAATGTGTCGTTCAGCGTAGAAGACGGCGAGTTTGTGGCAATAATGGGCCCGTCAGGATGCGGCAAGTCAACACTGCTCAACATCCTCGGACTGCTCGACAACCCGACATCCGGGCAGTATTGGCTCGACAATCAGGAGGTGGCAAGCCTCAAAGAGAAAGACCGCACGGGGATAAGGAAGGGCAAAATAGGCTTCGTGTTCCAGAGCTTCAACCTCATTGACGAGCTTAACGTGGAAGAGAACATCGAGCTGCCGCTGACCTACCTCAACGTAGGCCGCGCCGAACGTAAGCGGAAAGTGCAGGAAGTGATGAAGCGCATGGCAATAAGCCACAGGGCGAAACACTTTCCCCACCAGCTCTCGGGAGGCCAGCAGCAACGCGTGGCAATAGCAAGAGCGGTTGTGTTCGGGCCAAAACTAATCCTCGCCGACGAGCCTACGGGTAACTTGGACTCGAAGAACGGCGCGGAGGTGATGCGCCTCTTGACCGAGCTTAACCAGGAAGGCACAGCCATAGTGATGGTGACACACAACGAGCACGACGCGCAAATAGCCCACAGGACAATACGTCTGTTCGACGGAAAAATCATCGGATGAAATGCGAAAGACCGTCTTTTGCTTTCCAAAAGGCCATGAATTGCACGCTAAAAGGCCGTCTTTTACAAGCTAAAAGAAGGCCTTTTACAACGGCATTGATTATCAGGCAGTTACAAAAGCGGCTGGAATACGCGGAAAAGAGGTTGCCTGTAACAGCCGAAGCGGACGGCAACCGTGGTGAAACCTGCGGACGGACGGCAGGACGGTGACAACCGCGTGCGCGCAAACAAATATGCTTTTTTTGAAGGAATTGCATTGCCCTGTCGGCGTTTTTTCTTAACTTTGCACCCTCAAAACTAATTAGTTAACAATAGACATGTCAGGAACAAAGAAAATCAAGACGGCCCTTGTCTCTGTATTCCACAAAGAAGGGCTTGACGAGTTGCTTGCAAAGCTCAACGCAGAGGGTGTGAAATTCTTGTCAACGGGCGGCACGCAGAAGTTCATCGAGTCGCTCGGCTACGAGTGCCAGACGGTGGAGAGCGTCACCACATACCCCTCAATACTGGGCGGCCGCGTGAAGACGCTGCACCCGAAAGTGTTTGGAGGCATACTCGGCCGCCGCGACAACGAGGGCGACCGCGAGCAGATGGCGCAGTACGAAATACCCGAGATTGACCTCGTAATCGTAGACTTGTACCCCTTCGAGCAGACCGTGGCAAGCGGAGCAAGCGAGGCCGACATCATAGAGAAAATAGACATAGGCGGCATTTCGCTCATACGCGCCGGAGCAAAGAACTTCAACGACGTGGTAATCGTGCCGAGCAAGGCTGAATACGGAGTGCTGCTCGACATACTGAACAAGAAGGGAGCGGAGACCGACATCGAGGACCGCCGCATGCTGGCGACACGTGCCTTCGGCGTAAGCAGCCACTACGACACGGCCATACACAACTGGTTCAATTCTTAATTCATAATTCATAATTCATAATTGGGCATACGCCATAGTGCGCCATTCAAACATTCCGCCAATTTATGAATTATGAATTATGAATTATGAATTGAGAAACGTCTTGGCGTCAGCCCGATTATGAATTATGAATTGTGAATTATGAATTAGTAAAGTTATGGGATTTTTTTCATTTATCCAAGAAATCGCAATGGACTTGGGCACGGCCAACACAATCATTATCAGTGATGACAAGATTGTGGTTGACGAGCCGTCAGTCGTGGCCTTGGACCGCCGCACGGACAAGATGATAGCCGTGGGCGAGAAGGCCAAGATGATGTACGAAAAGACTAACGACAACATACGCACCATACGTCCGCTGCGCGACGGAGTCATAGCCGACTTCACCGCCTGCGAGCAGATGATGCGTGGACTCATCAAGATGGTACACACGGGCAGCCGCCTCTTCTCGCCGTCGCTGCGCATGGTAATCGGCGTTCCGTCAGGCTCTACCGAGGTGGAGCTGCGCGCAGTGCGCGATTCTGCCGAGCATGCCAACGGCCGTGACGTGTACCTCATATTCGAACCGATGGCCGCAGCCGTGGGCATAGGTCTCGACGTGGAAGCTCCCGAGGGCAACATGGTGGTCGACATAGGCGGCGGAAGCACCGAAATCGCCGTAATATCGCTGGGCGGAATAGTGTCGAACAACTCAATCCGCACCGCAGGCGACGACCTCACAGCCGAAATACAGGAGTACATGAGCAAGCAGCACAACGTGAAGGTGAGCGAACGAATGGCCGAAAGAATTAAAATACACGTAGGCTCGGCGCTGACCGACCTCGGCGAGGAAGCTCCCGAAGACTATGTTGTACACGGGCCTAACAAGGTGACGGCGCTGCCCATGGAGGTACCTGTATGCTACCAGGAGATAGCCCACTGCCTCGACCGCACCATAGCGAAAATCGAGAACGCCGTGCTCTCCGCACTGGAGAAGACTCCGCCTGAGCTGTACGCCGACATTGTGAAGAACGGCATCTACCTGACCGGCGGCGGCGCGCTGCTGCGCGGACTCGACAAACGACTGACCGACAAGATAAAAATACCGTTCCACGTGGCCGACGACCCCCTGCACAGCGTGGCAAAGGGAGCGGGCATCGCCCTGAAAAACGTAGACCGCTTCTCGTTCCTGATGAGGTAAGCCGATGCGTAACCTGTTCGAGTTCATAAAGAAATACAATCACTGGTTTGTCTTTGCCTTGCTCGAAGTGGCAAGTTTTGTGCTGCTGTTCAGGTTCAACAGCTACCAGGGCAGCGCATGGTTCTCGTCGGCCAACGCCGTAGCCGGGAAGGTGTACGAGGTAGACGCGGCCGTGAAAAACTATTTCAGCCTGACCCGAATAAACGAGAAGCTGAACACACGCAACCTGTACCTGGAGCAGACCGTACGTAAACTGCAAGAACAAGTAAGCGCACTCACGGACGGGAAGGACTCTTCCTTGATGGTGCGGATGCAAGAGCAGGTGCTCAAGGAATGCAAGCTGATACCGGCCAAAGTGATAACCAACTCGGTTGACAAGCGCGACAACTTCATAACTATTGACAAGGGGCGCGCCGACGGCGTGCGCAAGGACATGGGCGTGGCCTGCGGCAACGGTGTCGTAGGCGTAGTCTACATGGTTTCAGAGCACTACGCCGTGGTAATACCGCTGCTCAACTCGAAGTCGAACGTCAGCGTCACAATAAGGAAGAGAGGCTATTACGGCTACCTGCACTGGACGGGCGGACGCTCCGACCTTGCCTATGTGGACGACATTCCGCGGCACGCGCACTTCCGCCTGGGCGACATCGTGGAGACAAGCGGCTACTCGTCAATCTTCCCTCCGGGCATCATGGTCGGACAAATCCTGCATGTCTACAATTCCGCCGACGGACTTTCATACCGAGTACAGGTTCGCCTTACGACCGACTTCGGCAACCTGCGCGACGTATGCGTAATCGACAACGCCGCCATGGAGGAACGCATCAGGCTGATGCAGAGCGTGGAAGACTCGCTAAGACTGGAGTAATACAATAACTGCAAGGTATGAAGATAGAAGTTGTAAGACACCTCTTCACGTTCATCATATTATGTCTCGTGCAGGTGTTGGTGCTCAACCACATCAACATTCTTGGCTGCGCCACGCCTTTGCTGTACATTTATTTCATCATGATGTTCAGGCGCGGCTACCCCAGATGGGCGGTGCTGATGTGGAGCTTCGCCATAGGCTTGTGCACGGACGTGTTCTCCAACACACCTGGCGTCGGCGCAGCGTCAGCCACTCTGCTCGGACTGCTGCAGCCGTATTTGCTCAACCTGTTCGTGCAAAGGGACAGTCCGGACGACATGAAGCCGACGATGAAAGACTTGGGTACGGCGAAATTCGTTTATTATACCATCATTTGCGTGGTTGTATTCAACCTGGCTTTCTTCAGCATCGAGGCATTCAGCTTTTTCAACTGGCTGCAATGGGTCAAGAACATAGGCGGAAGCTCCACGCTTACGGCCATCCTCATCATCGTGATAGAGAACGTAAGGAAAAGATGAAAACAGCCCGTTAGCGTGAAAGTGAAAGGACAATGGACAAGGACTACGGACTTGAAAACAGGAAATATGTAATCGGCGGAGTGGCAGTATTCATCGTCGTGGTGTACATCATACGCCTTTTCACGCTCCAAATAATGAGCGACGACTACAAGAAAAACGCCGACAGCAACGCCTTCCTGAAGAAAGTCGAGTTCCCGGCGCGCGGCGTAATCTCCGACAGGAACGGCCGCCTGCTCGTCTATAACCAGAACGCTTACGACATAATGGTGGTGCCCAACGAGGCGAAAGGCCGACTCGACACACTTGAATTCTGCCAGTCGCTCGGCATAACGAAGGATTATTTCGACAAGAGGATGGCCGAAATAAAGGACAGGAACAAGAATCCAGGCTACTCGCCGTTCACCCAACAGATGTTCATGAGCCGCCTGTCGGAAAAAGAATTCAGTGTTTTTCAAGAAAAAATATACCGTTTCCCCGGTTTTTACGTACAAAGACGTAGCATAAGGCAGTACACTACGCCTTATGCCGCGCACGTGCTTGGCGACGTGGCGGAAGTGTCCGAGAGCGACATCGAGGACGACCCGTACTACCAACCGGGTGACTACATCGGCAAACAGGGTGTAGAAAAATATTACGAAAAGCAGCTGCGTGGAGAAAAAGGCATGCAAATCATGCTGCGCGACGCCCACGGACGCATACAGGGAAGCTACATGAACGGCAAGCTCGACCGACGTCCTATACCGGGAAAAGACCTTACCCTCAGCATCGATTCCAAGCTCCAAGCCCTCGGCGAGCGGCTGCTTGAAGGCAAAATAGGCAGCATCGTAGCCATAGAACCGTCAACAGGCGAGGTGCTGTGCATGGTTTCCTCGCCTACTTTCGACCCACGCACAATGACCGGGCGCAAACGCAGCAAGACCCACCTCGCCCTTGCACGCAACCCGTGGAAGCCCCTGCTTAACCGCTCAATCATGGGAGTTTACCCTCCAGGCTCCACATTCAAGACCACCCAAGGACTTACTTTCCTCAGCGAAGGCATTGTAACACCGAGCACGATGTTCCCCTGCCACCACGGCTTTTACTGCCGCGGACTCCACGTAGGCTGCCACGGCCACGCCTCGCCTGTAAGCCTCATCCCGGCACTCGGCACATCGTGCAACGCCTACTTCTGCTGGGGCTTGTACTATATGCTCGGCAACAGGCGCAAGTACAAGACCGTACAGGAGGCCATGAACACGTGGCGCGACTACATGGTGAGCATGGGATTCGGCTACAAACTCGGCATAGACCTCTCTGGAGAGAAACGCGGACTAATCCCGAACGCGCAGTATTACGACAAACATTACAACGGTTCGTGGAACGGACTGACTGTAATCAGCATCTCCATCGGCCAGGGCGAGGTGCTGTTAACTCCGCTGCAAATAGCCAATATGTGCGCAACCATTGCCAACCGCGGCTACTATTACACGCCACACGTTGTGCGGAAAGTCGAGGGAGAACAGCTTGACGCGAAATACAGGGAGAAACATTACACCAAGGCCGACCGCAAGGCATACGACTATATCGTGGCCGGCATGCGCCGCTCGGTGCTCAACGGCACGTGCCACGCAGCCAACCGACCCGACTACGAGGTGTGCGGAAAGACGGGAACGGCGCAGAACCACGGACAAGACCACTCCATATTCATGGGCTTCGCACCTATGGACAACCCCAAAATCGCCGTCGCCGTGTATGTAGAAAACGGCGGATTCGGAGCTGTCTACGGCGTACCTATCGGCTCGCTGATGATGGAACAGTACATAAACGGTAAGCTCTCGCCCGAATCGGAGAAGAAAGCGGCGGAGTTCCAACACAGACGCATTGCTTATGGCGCATCTAACAGATAAACAACCAAGCGTTCTCCGCTCATTGGACTGGTGGACAATAGCCATCTACCTGTGCCTGCTGGCATTCGGATGGCTAAGCGTCTGCGGCGCCAGCTACACCTACGGAGACACCGACATACTAAGCCTCGGCACACGCTCTGGCATGCAAATCGTGTGGATTGGCACTTCCATCTGCCTCGGTTTCGTGCTGCTGATGCTCGACGACAGGTTTTACGACACCTTCGCCTACATCATCTACGCCATCCTGTTGCTGCTGCTTTTCGCTACAATCTTCAACCCCCACGAAATCAAAGGTTCGCGCTCGTGGCTCGTATTAGGGCCTTTGAGGCTGCAACCGGCCGAGTTCGCCAAGTTCGCCACCGCCCTGGCGGTTGCCAAGCTGATGAGCACTTACGGCTTCAACATACGCCGATGGAAAGACTTTGCGGCCGCGTGCGCCGTCGTACTGCTGCCGATGATGTTCATCGTGGCGCAGAAAGAGACAGGCTCCGCCCTCGTCTACATATCCTTTTTCCTAATGTTCTACCGCGAGGGGATGACAGGCAGCGTGCTGTTCACCGGCGTAGCGATGATAATCTACTTCGTGGTCGGAATACGTTACGAGGACACCTTGCTGCTCGACACAAACGCGTCGGTAGGCAAGTTCGCCGTGCTTACGCTCGTGCAGGTGTTCGTTTCGGGCATGGTTTACACCTATTGCCACGAGAAGAGGCAAGCCCTCGCCCTGCTCGGCTACAGCCTCGGAGCTACTGTCTTGGCGCTGCTCTTTGCCGAGTTCGTCATTCCGTTCGACGTAGTATGGGTTCAGCTGGCCGCCTGCACCGCACTTATCGGCTACCTTATATACAACGCCCTGAAGATGCGCATAAGGCATTACCTCTACATCGCGCTGTTCGCCGTAGGCTCAATCGCGTTTTTCTACTCAGCCGACTACGTGCTCAACAACATACTCGAACCACACCAGAGGGTGCGCATAAACGTACTCCTCGGCCTTGAAGAAGACCTTTCGGGCGCAGGATACAACGTACACCAGAGCGAAATAGCCATCGGCTCGGGCGGTCTGAAGGGCAAAGGCTTCCTCAACGGCACGCAGACCAAGCTGAAGTTCGTGCCCGAACAGGACACCGACTTCATCTTCTGTACCGTCGGCGAGGAAGAAGGCTTCCTCGGTTCGGCCGGTGTGCTGCTGCTGTTCCTCGCCCTCATACTGCGCCTCATCAAGATGGCGGAACGTCAGCCGTTCAAGTTCGGGCGCATCTACGGCTACTGCGTGTTGAGCATCTTCCTCTTCCACGTGTTCATCAACGTGGGCATGGTGCTCGGACTCACGCCCGTAATAGGCATCCCCCTGCCCTTCTTCAGCTACGGCGGCTCGTCGCTCTGGGGCTTCACCATCCTGCTCTTCATCTTCCTGCGCATTGATGCGGGGCGCAACCTTGTGAGGACATAATAAGGGAATAATGAAAAACGAAAAGTGAGAAATCCGTTACCTTATTAATATATAGGCTGGAATAAAAACGAAAAACCCCGTGGCCGAGCCACGGGGTTTTCATTTATTATTTGAAAAATGTTGGATTTTTCACTTTTCACTATTACCTTTTCACTCTTACTGAGCCAGCTTGTTGTCAGAGCCAAGCACCTCGACAATCTTGTGCTTGTACATCTCCTCCATGAGGTCGCGTGCCGGTCCGCAGTACTTGCGCGGGTCAAACTCGGCCGGTTTCTCTACGAATACCTTGCGGACAGCCGCCGTGAAGGCCAGACGAGAGTCTGAGTCGATGTTGATTTTGCAAACGGCGCTCTTGGCAGCCTTGCGGAGCTGCTCCTCGGGAATGCCCACTGCGTCGGGCAGCTTGCCGCCGTACTTGTTAATCATGTCAACATATTCCTGGGGAACTGATGAAGAGCCGTGGAGCACGATGGGGAATCCAGGCAGCTTCTTCATGATTTCGTCGAGCACGTCGAATGCCAATGGAGGAGGCACAAGGCGGCCAGTCTTCGGGTCGCGTGTGCACTGCTCGGGCTTGAACTTGTACGCACCGTGGCTTGTGCCGATAGAGATGGCGAGAGAGTCAACGCCTGTCTTACTTGTGAAGTCGATTACCTCTTCGGGCTTTGTATAGTGAGACTCCTCGGCAACAACCTCGTCCTCAACGCCGGCGAGCACTCCGAGTTCGCCTTCTACGGTCACATCATACTGGTGAGCGTAGTCAACAACCTTCTTTGTCAGCGCTACGTTCTCGTCATAAGGCAGTGAAGAACCGTCAATCATGACAGAAGAGAAGCCCATGTCGACGCAGCTCTTGCAAAGCTCGAAGCTGTCACCGTGGTCAAGGTGGAGCACTATTTCAGGATGCTCGCAGCCCAGTTCCTTTGCATACTGCACCGCGCCTTCAGCCATGTAACGAAGAAGAGTCTGGTTAGCGTAGTTGCGTGCGCCTTTTGATACTTGCAGGATGACGGGCGACCTCAACTCTGAAGAAGCCTTGATGATAGCCTGCAGCTGCTCAAGGTTGTTGAAGTTGAATGCCGGAACGGCATATCCGCCGTTGATGGCCCTTGCGAACATGTCACGCGTGTTCACCAAGCCAAGTGTCTTGTAACTTACCATAATTCAAAAAGTTTTATGTTATTATGAATAATCTGTCGTTATAACACTGCAAAGTTAACATTTTATTCGGTCAAAACAAAAGGTTGCCGTGACTTTTAATGTTGCAATATGGTGAATTTTCAGATTAATTTCACATTGGCGGAAAACGCCGAGTTATTTTGGCAACTGAATTTTACAAAAATCTGCCAAATATGCGGCTGCACGAGAAAAAAAGAACGCCAAACGGCCTTGCCGCTGACGTTAAGGCATAAAAAAAAGGAGTACCGCTGTACTCCAACCTTGTTAACCTTAAATCTAATACTATGAAAAACACGATGCAAAGGTACGGCTTTTTTCAACATTTGCAAGGATTTTATTTTACAAAATGCGGATAACGCGCGTTTTTATTGACGTAGGTCAAATGAGAAATTCTTTTTCTACAGAAGTTAAAGGAGTTAAAGAAGTTAACGCTCGCTGTGCTCGCTAAGAAGTTAAAGACATTACTCTTGCATTTTATGTTACGTGATAAGGATGACAACCTACAAAGCATTTGTCTTTAACTTCTTAGCGAGCACAGCGAGCGTTAACTTCTTTAACTCCTTTAACTTCTAATTGGAAAGTATATTCTTGAGCAGGAACGTGGCGTTCTGATTGCGCGCCACGCCGCGCGTTATCTTATAAGTATAGGTGATGTTGTCGGCCAGTTCTATTTCGAAGCACCAGTTGTGGAAGCGGTCGGGGTGCTCGTCCTCCATCTTCGACAGCTCTAAGTCGTGCGTGGCAATTATGCCCGTGACGGGCAGTTTGGCGACGGCTTCGAGGAAAAGGTGCGAGCCGTTGAGCTTGTCGAGCGAGTTTGTGCCTTTCAGTATTTCGTCGAGTATAATGAGAGTGCGCCCTGCTTGGCGGCAGCTTTCGAGCAGTTGGCGCAGTCTCAGCAGCTCGGCGTTGAAGTAGCTGATGCCCCGGCTGAGGTCGTCTGTGGTGCGCATACTGGTGAAGAGGTTGAAAGCCGACACACGCAACGAGTCGGCAAACACGGGCAAACCGTTCATTGCGAGCACGTAGTTCACGCCGACCGAGCGCAGGAAGGTGCTCTTCCCGGCCATGTTCGCGCCCGTTACGATGTAATACTCGCCGTCGGCAATGGTGAAGTCGTTGCGCACCGCCCCGTCGCCAAGGAACGGATGGTACAGCCCTTTGGCCTCGTAAACCACGCTGCCGGCATCCACCACCTCGGCATTCACGGCCTGCGGCTCGTTGTAACGGAACACGGCCATCGACACCAAGGCGTCCATTCGGCTCACGGCGTCAATCCATCCGTCCATGCTCCCCATATAAGTGCGCTGCCACTTCAAGAACCGCCGCACGAGGAAATAGTCGCTCATGGCGAACATGTTGAACAGTATGAGGCCGATGAAGTTGCCCCGGCGGTCGAGACTGTTCAGTATTTCAGACAGCTCTCCGAACGAAGCCGGCGCACCTCCGCCGCCCTCCGTCAGCGCGGCTTGCAGGCTTTTCAGCTCCTCACTGGCAAAACCGGCCTTGGTTATATGGCCGAGCAGGCCGATGTATGCCTGCATGTGAGCATGTATCTTCTCTACGGCGCGGCTTATGTCGTGGATTGATTTCGAGTTGAGACCTATGACAACGAACATCTGCACCACGCCCCACAGCACGGCGAGCGTAGCCGGAACAACGCCTGCCACGGCCAACACGATGAGCACGAGGAAGCATACCATCGCGGCTGCGGCCACTGCCTTGGTCCACCCCTGCCCCGCCTTGGGGGCTATGCGCCTGCCAGCCACGTCGCCGACGGCGCGCAGTATTTCATTGGAGTCAATACGGCTGTCGTCGCTGTCGCCGCTGGTGTCGGGTTTTACGCCCAACGCCAGGAAGGCCGACCGCCACTGCTCCAGCCCGGCCAGCTCGTTTATGGCCTCGCGCCTGCGCTCCACCGCCGCCCTGTCTTTCAGCAGACTGCCCAGCCATTGGGCCAAAGTGTCGCCGCCGCCCGTCGTCACCGTGCGGTTGATGCGGTTGTAGAGGGAGTCGTGACCGTATATGTCCATGTCGAAAGTGAAGGCGTGCTGCGGGTCTTTATACCTGCTTCCACCGCCGAAGCATGAATAGTCGCCGGCCAGGTACTTCAGTTCGCGGCTGTAGACGGTTAGCAGACGCTTGCGGCGCTCTATCCTCCGGCCGTTCTTAACGTCGGCCTTGCGCACCACGGCGTACACCGCCAGCATGGCCAGCGCAGCCACAAGCCACTGCGCGGAGAAGTCCCTTACGCAGTAGACCACCACCGCAACGATAGCCAATCCGAACGAAAACAGCTCCGTCATGATGTACGTCACGTTGTTTTTCTTCAACTGCCGTATTTCGGCCGACAGCCTGTCAACCTGTCCCTGGTAAAAAGCGGCAAGCCCGGCCTTGTCCGCGTATTTCTTGTTTTCCATCGTTTCCATTTATAATATGTGACTACAAAATTAACATTTTAACGCCATCCGCCGACCCACAGGCCACGTAAAAAAGGTTAAACGGCACTCTTCCGTACCAAGGCGGAAATAAGATTACCACACAAAAACAAAGGTTTCAACAACCGTTTTTCAGCTGTTTTTCAACGGATTACAGCTTTATTATAAATATAATTATTATCTTTTCAATAATTATACGGAGCTGATTTGCCTGCCAGATGTTTATCTTCAGGGAATGGCTTAGGCTTATGTATTAAGCCAAAAGGCTTGCGGATGAACCCCTTTCGGTTTTCATCCGCAGTTTAGGTGTAAGCATACTTGTTCCGTCGGATTTGCAATCCGACGGTTTCTAAGTGCGGATTTGCAATCCGCTCACCAACATACATCATTTTATAGATGTGCGGTTCAAGCGGATTACAAATCCTTATAATAAATTTCGACGGATTGCAAATCCGCCGAAACATATTACACACCGCCTGAATAACAGTAGAATGTATATGCGTATTGGCTTTATTTTCCATACACCCGAACTACGGACGAACCACGAAAAGCCACCTTTCGCCTTCCAAAAGGCCATCAATTGCACGCTAAAAGGCCGCCTTTCGCATTGCGAAAGGCGGCCTTTTAAAACAGCACTGATTATCAATAACTTACAGAGATGTGCTTGTCGGGACGATAAAACGTTCCTAAATACATTGCAGCAAATCAAGCTCCTCTTCCAAAAGAGGGCTGAGGTGGGTATTTACTCCGTGTTAACACGCGCATTAAGGAAGAAGGACCACTCCCTCCTGCTTCATCCCGTCCATCATTATTTTCAGCGGACGGTCGAAGCGGACGTGGCGCACGTACTGCGTCTCGTCCACGGCAGGCATGGCGTCGAGTATGTCTTTCTGGAACACGCCCTCGCCCTTGTACGTGTTGACGGTGAAGTAGCCCACGCCGAAACTCGTCAGGTTCTGGAAGAAGTGGGTGCCCTGGCTCGGGTCTACGCGGTAGTTTGGCAGTCCGGCCTCAACTATTACGCGCGCCGCACTGATGTGGGGCCACTTCACGGGTATGCCCAGCCAATAGTCGCTTGACCCCCACCGGCCAGGCCCTACAAGCACGTAGTTCCTGCCTTCGGCCACGAACTTGCGGTTGATGCGCTCCACTTCGTCGGCTATACGTGGGTTGTTTGACGCGGTGAAGTTGTCGTCCGTCTTGATGTAAACCACGTCGGTTACGTCCTCGCTGATGCCGTGTCCGAGCGAGTTGTGCGAGCGCAGCAGGCACGCATCGTCGCCGATGGCAGCCAAGTCCTCATCCAAGACCTGCTTGCTGTCAACGATGGGGCGCATCTGCAGCAGGTAGAACTCGCCCGTGCGGTCGGCGTTGATGTTGCAGGCGAACTCTATTTCAACCGGCCTACGCATCCCCTCCTGACCGTATTTCATCGACATCTGCAGCAGTTCGGGCAAGGGGAACACGCCCTGTTGCAGCACTCCGCAGAACGAAATGATTTTGCGGCCGCCCTCGTAGATGCCGTCGCGTATTACCTGGTCGTAGGGGTCGTATGTCGATGCGATGTAGTTAAGGGCGCCGTCCTTGTCAGCATCCTTCACCTTCAGCTTCAGTATGTTGAATCCGTCGTCCACCTTGAAGTCGCCGCCAACGTCCTTCATGTCGAGCGCATAGAACTGTGTCTGCGTCTGTTTTAGGGCTATCTCCATCTCGCTGGTCTGCAACACCTGGTTGGGATGGTACGGACTGACGCGCAGCGTCTGCCCTCCGTCAACGATGTACTTGCCCAGTCCGAGCGCAAGGCTGGCTATTCCTTCCTCCGAAGTCTCGTCGCCTATTGGGTAATAGTTGATTGAACGCAGCACGCCCGATATGTTGGGATAATACTTGTCGCCGTACTGTTTGCCCACGACTTCCTGCAAGATGACGGCCATCTTCTCCTGGTCGATGACGTTGCTCGTGGCCGTCATGTACGCCTTAGAGTCCTTGTAGTACACCGACGCGTACACGCTCTTTATGGCTGCGGCCAGCATTTGCAGCATCTGGTACTTGTCGTCGAGGTTCGGAATCATGTAAGTGGAATATATTCCGGCGAACGGCTGGTAGTGGGAGTCTTCCAAGAGGCTCGACGAACGGATGGCGATGGGCCTGTCGGTAGCCTCGAAGAAGGTGAAGAAATCGGCTATATACTTGTCCGGCAGCTGGGCGCGGAGGAAGTGCTTGAGGATTTCCTCGTCGCTGGCGTCGCTCAAAGCTATTTTGTACAGCTTGTTGCTCTCCATGAACTGGTCGAACACATCGGTGCACAACACCACCGTCTTGGGTATTGACACGCTTACTCCCTCGCGCTCGTTGAACTCGGGATGCTTCTTTATTATACTGTCGAGAAAGGCCAGTCCGCGGCCTTTGCCGCCGAGCGAGCCATCGCCTATGCGCGCGAAGTGGGCGTAGCGGTCGAACTTGCCGCGGTCGAACACGGCCACGACGCCGATGTTCTTCATGTGGCGGTACTGCACAATGGCGTCGAAGATGATTTTACGGTGCAGGTCGACATCCTGCAACTTGTGCCACGTTATGTTCTTCAGGAACTCCGATACGGGGAAGATGGCCCTGGCGCAAAGCCACCGGCTCATGTGGTTGCGCGATATGTGGTAGAGCATCGAGTCGTAAGGTATTTTGAAGATGTTGTCCTGAAGCTCCTTCAAAGTGCGCACGCGCATCACCTCCTCGTGCGTCTTTGGGTCGCGGAAGATGAAGTCGCCGAAGCCCATGTGCTCCTCCATGATGTCGCGCAGGTCAATGCTCATGGCCTTGGAGTTCTTGTCTATGAAGTGAAAATGCTCCGCCTCGGCCTTGGCGCGGTTGTCGCTCTCGCTGCTCTGGAGTATTAGCGGCACATATTCGTTGCGCTCGCGGATGGCGCGGAGCAGCTTTAGGCCGGCCTCGGAGTCCTTCTCGCCGCCCTTGGGGAAGCGGCAGTCGGATATTACGCCGAGCGTGTTGTCGGCGTATTTGCCGTACAGTTCCATCGCCTCCTCGTATGTACGGGCGAGCACCACCTTGGGCCTGCCCCTCATGCGGAGCGCCGCGCTGTGCGGATTGAGCGCCTCGGTGGAGAAGTGCTGGCTCTGTGCGAGGATGTAGCCGTAGAGCATCGGCAGCAGCGAAGAGTAGAAGCGGATGCTGTCTTCAACCAAAAGAATCATCTGTACGCCTGCCTCGGCTATGTCGTGCTCTATGTTCATCTTGTCCTCGATTAGCTTTATGATTGACATGATGAGGTTGGTGTTGCCAAGCCAGCAGAACACGTAGTCGAAGATTGACAGGTCTTCGTTCTCCATGCGGCGCGTTATGCCGTGCGAGAAGGGCGTCAGCACGACGCAGGGAATGTCGGGGAACTTGGCCTTTATGCCGCGCGCCACGTCGAAGGCGTCGTTGTCCGCGTTGCCTGGCATGCAGATTACGAGGTCTATGCTCGTAGAGGCAAGCACTTCGGATGCCTCCTCCGTGGTGCTCACCTGCGTGAAGGTGGGCGGATAACGCATGCCAAGCTCGGTATATTCGTTGAATATTTTTTCGTCTATGCGGCCGTCGTCCTCAAGCATGAAGGCGTCGTAGGGGTTGGCAACGATGAGCACGTTGAAGATGCGCCGCGTCATGAGGTTCATGAACGTGACGTCTTTCAGGTAGAACTTGCTCCACTGCTGCGGTGTGTTTTCGCTCATTTCAATGTGTATGTTTTCTTGTTTTAAGCTCACGGAAAAGGCACAACAGCGTGGCTTCTACGAACACTACGGCCACGAAAACCACAATGAGCCACGGGAAACTGTCGAACGCCGCCGCAGCTGCAACTGGTATGCCGGAAAGCACGCTGATAAGGATTATGCCCTTGATGTCAAGCTCGAACGGCTCGTTGAGGTGTGAATAAAACTTGCGGATGCTCATGGTCAGTGCGTATTTGCTTGCTGTTGAACTACATATATGTCATTTGCAAAAATAGTGAAAATATCCGAAAGCGGCGCAACTTGTCGCCGTTTTTATGTTGTATGTAAGCCAAATACCAGCAGGTAATCAAGCTCCCTCCCTTCGGGATGGCTGGGGTGGGTGTCGGGTTTTGGTTGTGGTGGGTATTCAGTCCGGCTGTAGTGGATTTGCAAGAGGCGGTTCATCCGCAAACCTGTTGGATGAAATACAAGGTCTATTAATGAAAGCATTT